>Ga0335079_10004818_pt1 | contig 15525 bp, 15 predicted proteins | sample Lox_Sample_33_FD_206719 | JGI IMG/M metagenome (GOLD analysis project Ga0335079, IMG submission 206719) | Soil microbial communities from Loxahatchee National Wildlife Refuge, Florida, United States - Lox_Sample_3.3 | ecosystem: Environmental > Terrestrial > Soil > Wetlands | place: USA...
CCGAGCATCACGCAAGTAAAACGTACGCGTTCTTGCGCGGTCGTGAGCATAGGGTCAAGACGTGGCGCCAAACCTTGTGCTAGACGACAGTACGATCGACTCCGGGCGCCACGCGACGGTGACCCATCCGTCGCCAAAGACGCGAGGGCGAGGAGGTCTGCCCTCATGCATGCCTCCGCGCCGGCTTTCGGTCGCGAGCGACCCCCGGGTCGAGGCCCCCGCTCTGTGTCACCTGCTCGCTGTTCCCCAGCGCCGTTGCTACGCGAGCTCGCATCAAGAAGCTCGTCGATCGCCTTCTCTGGACGTGCCTATCGGGGACCTGGAGAGCTCGGCGCAACTCACTCGTGTTCGACCAGGCGGCCACCGTCATCGCCTGACAGCGTCGCAGTCACTGGACGCGCCCGTCCCGGCTGCCCGCCACCGCCAAGACTCATGCCAGGCGTTGTACGTAGATCGGACCGTGAAATTCTCGAAGCCGTGTCAAAACTCCTTCGCGGAGCGAATCTATTACCAGCATCCAGCTGAGTGATCCCGACCACGGCGCTGTCGTCGGTGAGCGACACCTGCGAAGATTTCTCGGCGATGACCTCGAGCAGTACCACCGGTGCCGCTGCCCTCGCTCCTGGAAATGGGACTGCCCAACCCCTCGCCCGGCGCAGCAATACGTACTCGCCAACGTGGCACCGCTTCGGGGTCAGGCACCTCTGTCGGAACTATCAGCGGCTCGCGTGTGATGATCTCGGTTCTTTGCCAGGACTTATGGGCGATGGGCCTTTCGGGACGGACAAGTGCCCCGCCGACCTGCTCACCGAACGCGGGGCCCCGGGAGGGCTTGGCCCTCTAGCCAACGGCCTACCGCACAAGGAGATTCACGATCACGGAGAAGGTTGGGCCAGAGCGTTTTCAGTGTACATGGAGTGAGACGATGCGAGTGCGGAGCGCAGGCTTAGAAGCCGTCTCGGAACCGAAAGCCGCCTGGAACTGAGGGCGAGGAGCGTATCATCGGCCGTGCAGACAGCAAACCCGTCAAGGGAGCGAGCCACGCACAACGAATCACAATCCTCGAGCACCGAGTCGCTCGCCAGCCGCCTCGAGCGCGCGACTGGCGTGCGGACAGCACACTGTTACCAGTGCGGGAAGTGCACGGCGGGGTGCCCGCTCGCTGGCGAGATGGACCACGCGCCTTCGGAACTGCTGCGAATGCTCCAGCTCGAGCTACCCGACCACGAGCGACAGGTTCTGTGCGCCCGCGCTATCTGGATCTGCGTCGGCTGCGAGACGTGCCTCTCACGTTGCCCGAAGGAGGTCGATCTACCGCGAGCCATGGACTTCCTGCGCCAGGAAGCGCTCGCCGTCGATACGGTCTCTCCGGACGCCTCCGACATCGTCGCTTTTCACCGCGCCTTTCTCGGCTCCATCGAGCGCCACGGCCGCCTCTTCGAGCTGGGCACGGTGCTCGGCTACAAGCTTCGCACCGGTCACCTCTTGCAGGATGCAGCCCTGGCACCTTCGATGATACGGAGGGGCAAGCTGGGGGCGCTTCCGCACCGCACGGATCGGCAGGCCGCGGCGGGGATCTTTGCGCGAGTCCGCGCGCTCAAGGAACCGGGCAAATGAGACTGGGATATTATCCAGGCTGCTCCCTGCTCGGCTCCTCGCGCGACTTCGGCGAGTCGGTGGAAGCCGTCGCCGGGGCGCTCGGCGTCGAGCTGTTCGAGGTGCCCCGTTGGAACTGCTGCGGTGCCAGCTCGGCGCACGCGATGGATCGCCTGCTGGCGTTGGCTTTGCCTGCGACTGTTCTAGCGACAGCCGCAAGGGCGAACCTCGGCGAGGTTCTGGCTCCGTGTGCCTCGTGCTACCACCGTCTGGTCGTGGCCCAGCACGAGATCGCCGGGAGCCCGGAGCTGAAGCGGAAGGTCGAGCAAGTGATCGATATTCCCATGGGTCCCCCAGTGCGGGTGCTGAATATCCTCGAGTTCCTGGAGCGCTGCGCCGACCGGATCGCATCCAAGGTGAAACAGCCGTTCGCGCACACCGTGGCCTGCTACTACGGCTGCCTGCTCGTGCGCCCGAGCAAGATCGTCGCCTTTGACCGGAGCGAGGATCCCGTCTCCATGGACAGGCTTGTTGTCCAGGTCGGCGGCAAGACCGTCGAGTGGAGTTCGAAGACGGAGTGTTGTGGCGCGGCGCTCTCCATCCCGCGAACGCCGGTAGTGGGCAGGCTGGGCGCGAAGATCGTGGGGGACGCGGTCGCCGCCAACGCCGAGGCCATCGTGGTCGCCTGCCCCATGTGTCACTCCAACCTGGACATGCGCCGCGTCAGCATCGAAGAGGCACTGGGGAGGAAGGTTTCCATCCCGGTGCTGTTCATCACCCAGGTGGTGGGACTGGCTCTGGGGCTGCCGCCGCGCGCGCTGGGCCTGGAGCGCCATTTCGTCGAGGTGAAACTTCCGGCTGAAGCGGCGATGCGCGCATCAGCTGCGTCTTAGGGGGAGCGTGTGTCACGGATCGGCGTCTTCGTCTGCCACTGCGGGGAGAACATCGCAGGGACGGTCGACTGCGCGGTCGTCGCTGAAGCAGCCCGGTCGCTTCGCGGGGTGGTGCACTCCGTTGACTACAAATACATGTGCTCCGACCCCGGGCAGAAGCTGCTCAAGGAGGCCATCCGGGACAAGAACCTCGATGGAGTGGTGGTGGCCGCCTGCTCGCCGCGCATGCACGAGCCGACCTTTCGCGCCGCCGCCGAAGAGGCCGGTCTCAACGCCTACCAGTGCGAGATGGCCAACCTCCGCGAGCACTGCTCTTGGGTCCACGCGAAGGGCGAGGCGACCACGGCCAAGGCCATCGACCTCGTCCGCATCCAGGTGGAGAAGGTGAAACGTAACGCACCGCTCCGCCCCATCCGCGTTCCGGTCGCCCGGACCGCCCTGGTCCTGGGCGGCGGCATCGCCGGCATTCAGGCGGCGCTGGACATCGCCAACGCCGGCAATCAGGTGATCCTGGTCGAGCGCTCACCCTCCATCGGTGGGCACATGAGCCAGCTGTCGGAGACCTTCCCCACCCTCGACTGCTCCCAGTGCATCCTCACGCCGCGGATGGTGGAGGTAGCCCGCCATCCACAGATCACCCTCTACACCTACGCCGAGTTGGAGAGGCTCGACGGCTTCATAGGCAACTTCAAGGCCACCATTCGTAAGAGGGCGCGCAAGGTCGACGAGAAGATCTGCAACGGGTGCGGCGTCTGCACCCAGAAGTGCCCGGTCAAGAAGATCCCCGACGAGTTCAACGAGGGGCTCTCCATGCGGAGGGCCATCTACGTCCCCTTCCCGCAAGCGGTCCCCAACAGGCCGGTCATCGATACCGCCAACTGCACCTTCTTCAAGAGCGGGAAGTGCCGGGCTTGCGAGAAACTCTGCACCGCCAAGGCCATCCGCTTCGACCAACAGGACGAGGTCGTGACCCGCGAGGTCGGCGCAGTGGTCCTGGCCACCGGCTTCCGGACCATGGGGACGAACCAATTCCCAGAGTACGGTTACGGCCGCTACCCCGATCTCATCGACGGGCTCAAGTTCGAGCGACTGGCTTCGGCGTCCGGTCCCACCTCCGGCGCCATCAAGCGCCCGTCGGATGGGAAGATCCCGGAGACGGTGGTCTTCATCGCTTGTGCGGGAAGCCGCGACGAGCAGAAAGGCGTCTCCTACTGCTCCAAGATCTGCTGCATGTACACCGCCAAGCACGCCATGCTCTACCGGCACAAGGTTCATGGCGGGAAGGCCTACGTCTTCTACATGGACGTGCGCGCGGCAGGCAAGAACTACGACGAGTTCGTGCGCCGGGCGGTGGAGGAGGACGGCGTCAAGTACCTCCGCGGCCGGGTCTCCCGCGTCTACCCAGACAAGGGTCAGCTGGTGGTGAAGGGGGTGGACACATTGCTCGGCGGCGAGCCGCTGGAGATCCGCGCCGACATGGTGGTGCTGGCGACCGCCGTGCAGGCGCAGCACGGTTCCGAGGAGCTGGCCCAGAAGCTCCACGTCGCGTACGATAAATACCGCTTCTTTGCCGAGGCCCACCCTAAGCTGCGGCCGGTCGAGACCAACACCGCCGGCATTTTCCTGGCGGGAGCTTGCCAGTCGCCGCGCGACATTCCCGAGTCGGTGGCCCAGGCGAGCGGCGCTGCGGCCAAGGTGTGCGGCCTGTTCTCCAGGCCGGAACTGGCCCGCGAGCCCATCGTGGCGGTGGTCGATCGACAGCCACCGCCGGTTTTCTCTCATTGTGTCGGCTGCTTCCTGTGCCGGTCCGCCTGTCCGTACCAGGCCATCGAGGAGGAGGCCATCCGGACTCGCAATGGCGAGATCATCAGGACCGTGGCCCACGTCAACGCTGGCCTGTGCCAGGGATGCGGGACCTGCGTTGCCACCTGCCGGACCAAGGCCATCGATCTCCAGGGCTTTACGAACGAGCAGGTCTTTGCCGAGGTGGTGGCCATCTGATGGGAACCTCCGTGACGACCCCAACGCCATTGAAGGAAGGCAGCACCTTCGAGCCGAAGATCACGGCCTTCGTCTGCAACTGGTGCACCTACGCTGGCGCTGACCTCACCGGCACGAGCCGCATCAGGTACCAGCCGAACGTTCGCGTCATCCGGTTCCCTTGCACCGGCCGGATCGACTTCATGTTGATCCTCAAGGCGTTCGCGCACGGCTCGGACGGCGTCATCGTGTCCGGCTGCCACCCCAACGACTGCCACTACACCACCGGCAATTATCTGGCTCGGCGCCGTTGGATAGTCTTCCGCGATGTCCTCGAGTTCACCGGCATCGACCTCCGGCGATTGACCTTCGCCTGGGTGTCAGCGGCCGAGGGCGCCAAGTGGGCGGAACTCGTCGACGAGGTCACCGACCGGGTACGTGCGCTGGGCCCGTATCGCGAGTACCAGGCGCTTGCCAGCGCGGGGATCGAATAGATGGACGAGCTGCAGGAGAAGGCCAAGCAGCTACTGGAAGCCGGGACCGTCCAGGTGGTCATCGGCCACGCGGCTGGGCGCGGCGGGCGGCGGCCCGTCTTCGTGCGCTCCCCCGCGCAGGCGGGGAAGCTGGTCCACGATGACGGCTGCTGGCAGAATCTGGCCACCTATCTGGGCAAGCCGGAAGTGCGAAAGTTGGGTCGAGCTGCGGTGGTCGCTTCACCTCCGGTACTCCGGGCCATGGTCCAGCTCGGCGCCGAACGGCAGCTCGGCAACGACGAGGTGATGGCGCTGGCGGTCGTGACCGGTGGCCCGGTGCGCACGCTTGCGACCCTGGCGGCTATCGAGGGGCACCTCGCCTCTCTCCCGGACGAGCCGCCGGCGGCGGACCGCACCGAGCTCGGTCGGCTGGCAGCGATGACGGTGCCGGAGCGGCGCGCCTTCTGGGCGGAACAGTTGGACCGCTGCGTGAGGTGCTACGCCTGCCGGGCCAGTTGCCCCATGTGCTATTGCGAGCGCTGCACCATGGAGTGCAACCGGCCGCAGTGGGTTCCGGTAGCGAGCCACGCGCTCGGGAATCTCGAGTACCACATCGTGCGAGCAATGCATCTCGCCGGCCGTTGCGTCCAGTGCGGTACCTGCGGGAAATCCTGCCCGCTGGGCATCCCCGTGCACCTCCTCACCTTGTTCGCCGAGCGGTCGGTGCAGCAGCACTTCGGTCAGGGAGGGAAAGCGAGTGGCAAGCCCGTGTTCGCGATGTCGACGTTCCGGCCTGAGGACAGCGAGACCTTCATCCGGTAGGGAGCAATGAGCCCGGAATACCAGATCGGCGAAGGTTCCCTGGAAGCGCTGTTCGCGGCCATCACCGCAGACGGCAGGCGGATCTGGGGGCCTCGCGCGGCGGCCGGGTGCATCGAGATTGGCGAGATACGATCGGCTGGCGAGCTGGCGCGCGACCAAGTCCACCCCATCTCCTCTGCGAAGGCGGCGGCCTTCCCAAGAGTGGAGAAGATCCTCTCCTACCGGATGGACGGGAAGGACGTCGCCATCGACGATCCCCCGCTCCCGGCCCGCCCGACGGTGCTCTTCGGCCTGCGGCCCTGCGAGGCGCGGGGGTTCTGCGCGCTGGGAACCATCCTGAACTGGGGCACGCCGGACCGGTTCTTCAACGCCCGGATGGAGAGGACCACCGTCGTCTCCATCGCCTGCACGCGATCGGACGAGGCCTGCTTCTGCACCGCGGTCGGCGGCGGCCCCGACCATCCCGCCGGGAGCGACCTGCTCCTCCACCCGCTCGCGCAAGGGGGCTACGACGTCGTGGTTTTGTCCGACAAGGGGCGGGCGCTAGTGGCACTGGCCCCGGACCGGTTCGAGCCCGCGCGCGGTGCTGCGCGGATCGCACTGGCGAAGATCGAGGCCGAGTTCCAGGCCCAGGAGATCACCGAGCAGCTTCCAAGGCTGTTCGACCATCCTATCTGGTCCGAGCAGAGCCTGCGTTGCCTGGGATGCGGCGCCTGCGCCTACGTCTGCCCGACCTGCGCCTGCTTCGACATCCAGGATGAGGCCGACGCGCGCCGGGGCGTTCGCTTGCGGTGCTGGGACAGTTGCGCATTCCGGCTCTTCACACTCCACGCCTCTGGCCACAACCCGCGCGAGACACAGGGGCAGCGCTGGCGGCAGCGCGTACAACACAAGTTCTCGTACATGCCGGAGCGGCTAGGCGTGCTCGGCTGCGTCGGCTGCGGGAAGTGCTCACGTGCCTGCCCGGTCGACATGGATTTTAAGGAGCACCTGACCGAGATCGCGAAGTTTTCATGATGGAGAAAGTAACCATGCTCGCGTCGGACACAGCGTCACCCGCGTCGGCGCAAGCCAACGTTTTCAAGCCATACCTGATGCGCATCGCCCGTACCACCGACGAGGCACCCGGCGTGCGAACCTTTCGGCTGGAGTTCGTCGATGGCGCCGAGGGGGCCCGGTTCAACTTTCGGACCGGGCAGTTTGGCCTCTACAGCGCCTTCGGCGCCGGCGAGAGCACTTTCTGCATCGCCTCCTCGCCCACCCGCAAGGGTTACATCGAGTGTACGTTCCGCGAGATGGGCCGGGTGACCTCCGCGCTGGCCGACTGCGAGGTGGGGGACTTCGTCGGTTTCCGAGGGCCCTACGGCAATACCTTCCCCATCGACGAGTGGAAGGGAAAGAGCCTCATCTTCGTGGCCGGCGGCATCGCTTTGCCCCCGCTCCGCAGCGTGATCTGGAACTGTCTCGACCGGCGCGACTGGTTTGGGGACATCATCGTGGTGTACGGCGCCCGTACGGTCAAGGACCTCGTCTACAAACAGGAACTGGAGGAGTGGGACCGGCGCCAGGACATGAAGCTGGTGGTGACGGTCGACCCCGGGGGGGAGTCACCCGACTGGAAGGGAAAGGTTGGCTTCGTTCCGCACGTGGTCGAAGCGCTCGCGCCACCGAGCGAGGAGGCGGTAGCCGTCGTCTGCGGCCCGCCCATCATGATCAAGTTGAGCCTGCCCGTGCTGGAGAAGCTTGGCTTTGTCAAAGACGCCATCTACACGACTCTCGAAAACCGGATGAAGTGTGGGCTCGGCAAGTGCGGCCGGTGCAACACCGGAAAGAGCTACGTCTGCAAGGATGGTCCCGTTTATACGTTGAAGGAACTAGAGACTCTTCCATCTGAGTATTGACTGGGCCCCAAAATCGCCTCGGCCAAGCCAATGCTTGTGCGTCGCTGTCCGAGGTGGCGGTGGCATCCTGCTTTGACAAGCCTGGCTGCTTGGTATCGTTAGGCTCGCTTTTTGAGACTCGTAGCTCATCGTGGTCGGGCTGCGTAGCCTGCACGCCGGCTCTGTCTAGGCGCTGCACACCTCCATCGGCCCTGCGGGTGACAGCACCGACACTTCGGCTGCATGGCAGAGAAGACGGCTGCTGGGGCACCGTCCTGGCTCGATGGCGAGCCGGCAGCATCAGAGGGAGGTGCTTCCGCCGCTGCCATGGGTAGAAGATGGGGACCCGGTACTAAGTCAGCCGGAGCGCGAAACATTTCGGCGTCGCGGCTCTTTGCGGGCGCCGGCGCGGTTCCGGGTGTTGCCGGTTTGGAGTCATCGAGCAAGCTCGGCGGGCCGTACAGGCACGCGTGATCCAGTCCGAGCACCGTCACGCCCTGGTACATTGCCGTTGCCGAGCCGGACCAGCACCCCCAGTAGAAAGGTACCGGGTACTCGACTCCCTTTTTGCAGCATCGAACAAGTAAGTTCGCCATCGGGAGGGAGCTCGCCAGGTTGTTAACGGGCCAGGTCCATCACCCAGACGCGCGTGCCGAGGTTGATCGCCGTCGACGAAGCCCGGAGCAGGATGCCCCGCGAACATCGACGTCATCGACGTCATCAGGAACACGGCGAACTCGACCCCGACGAGGAGCGTCGTGAACTTGCCCTTGTCGTTCGCGAGCGGCTTGCAGGCGCTCTTGAGGATGCCCGCAGCACAGCTGTCTCTACTGAGCGACATGGCCTACTTTCCGCTCTTCCCCGGTCGCGTTTCTCGCGATTTTCGTTTTCGAGATGCGCGTGAGGCGCCGACGTTGGCAGCCTTCTCCTGAAGGATTTCCGCGGCGGTTTCGCGTTCCCAGGCAGCGAGTAGCCGCTGGACCTCCCGGTGGTTGTCGATGGCGATCTTGATGAGCTGCGCCTGCTCAGGGCTCACCACGTAGTGCACCAGGTGGCCCTCACTTCGCCTTGTCCACTCGTAATAGGGGCCATGGCGCGCGGCGGGATCGATGGCACAGCGGCAGTTGGCGCGACCGCAGACCTTGGTCCGCGTCAGAAGCGTACCTGACGCCAGGTAGTCGAGTGCATCGATAGCCTCACGCAGCGCGCGGCTGCGTGCACGCATCCGTTGTTGGCGGGATCCGTTCATTCGAGCTTGACTTCGTTCGATATCTGGCGATAATTATATCGCCAGATGACGAGCCGTCAAGGCCCTCCGTTGCCCCAGTCGCTCACCCTGCACACCGAGCGGCTCGGACCACTGCCGCTCATCAATCACTTCCTCGAGCGCTTGGGCCTCGATGCCTTGCTGCAACGGTTCGTCCCCACCGACGACCCGCGGGTTCGTCTACCGTTTGCCCACGGGCTCGGCGTGCTCTTGCGCTCCGTGCTCGTCGAGCGTGAGCCCATCTACCGCCAGCAGGAGACCGTCGCGACCTTCGCGCCACAGGCTTTCGGTCTGTCGGCTGACCTGAGCGCCCACGTCGGCGATGATGCCATCGGTCGTGCGCTCGACCATTTGTTCGATGCGGATCGCGGGAGCTTGCTCACCGAGGTCGTCGTCGCGGTGACCCGGCGCTTCGACCTATCCTTCGAGGAGCTCCACAACGACTCGACCAGCATTCGCTTCTGTGGCCAGTATCACGCTCACGGGCATGCATCCGCGGGCAGCGGGCACCGTTCATCACCTACGGTTACTCCAAAGATCATCGTGCCGATCTCAAGCAACTCCTCTTTATCCTGACCACCAGCCGCGATGGTGGGGTCCCCATTCAATTCCGGTGCGAGGCGGGCAACGAGAACGACGCTCGCACTCACCAGGAGACCTGGGACACCCTCTGCCGGGCCATCGGCCGCAACGATTTCCTCTACGTCGCTGATAGCAAGCTGTGCAGCCGCGATGCTATGGACCACCTCGACCGCCGCGGCGGCCGCTTCGTCTGCGTCATGCCTCGCTCGCGGCTCGAAGACCGCGAGTTTCGGGCCTGGATCCAGACCCACGACCCAAACTGGGAATTGGTACGGGATCGCCGCCATCCCCGACGCCGCCATGGCCCCCGCGATCGGTGGTGGACCGTGCGTGCGGCGCTGCCGTCGCGGGAGGGCTGGCCCGTGGTCTGGGTGCGCAGCTCGTTGCTCGCTCTGCGGCAGGAGCAAGTCCGACGCGAGCACCTGGCCCGTGCCTCGCAGGACCTGGAGGCCCTCGCCGCGCGAGTGGCGCGGCCACGGTCAAGGCTCCGCGCCCGCAGGGAGATCATGGACCACGTGCAGAAGGTCCTCACCAAGTACCACGTTCGAGAATACCTCACCGTCCAACTCGTCCAGGCCCAAGAGCATCGGTTCCACCAAGCCGGCCCCGGACGCCCCGGCCCCCACACGCGCTACCTTCGCCAGACCCGCCGCCTGTGGCACCTGACCTACAAGCCCGCCGAGGAGGCCCTCGCCTACGACCGCAGAAGCGATGGGATGTACCCGCTCCTCACGAACGACGCCAAGCTCACCAATGCCCAGGTGCTCGAGGCGCACAAGCGCCAGCCGGCCATCGAAAAGCGCTTCGAGCAGACCAAGACTGTCTTCGAACTCGCCCCGGTCCTGCTCAAGAACGAGGGACGCATCGAGGCCCTCTTCTTTGTCTACTTCCTGGCTCTACTCGTGCAGGCGCTGATCGAGCGCGAGTTGCGTGCCGCGATGAAGAAAGAAAACGTGGAGCACCTGCGCATCTATCCCGAAGAGCGTGCCTGCACCCACCCCACGGCCGAGCAGGTGTTTCGGCTCTTCAGCCAATCTGCCCGCCACGTGGTGCGCTCTCGCGGGCGCGACCTCCACACCTTCCAGCCCGAACTCACCTCGCTACAACTGCAGGTGCTTCAACTCCTCCACGTCCCGGCCACGGCCTATACCGCCCGCCCGTGACGCCTCGCCTAAATTCGCGCGAAACCGCCGCGCGATGAGCGGAAAGTAGGACATGGCCTCGCGCGTGATGGATGTCTCGATGAACTCGCCACGTCATCGGTGGGCGGCGCCCCACTGCCGTGACCCGCCTCGCTACGACTCCGTGACCTCCGCGCATCTGTCGAGCGATTCCCGCTGTAGCGGATGATCGCTTCCTCACGTTCCAGCGCTTCGATATCCTTCAAGCCTTCGCGTGCTTGGGGCCCGTCTAATACAGCGACCAATCTTGGCCATCGAACTCTCCCGTGCCCGCGTCGCCTCGAGGCGCTTGCAAATGCCTTGCGCTCGACGACAGAACTTCGCCTCCATACGCCGAGTGTCGTCGAGCCATGATACGGTCGCATGCTTCGCTACGTCCCGGGAAGCGGGCCTGTGTCGGGGTCGCCGCGGCCTTCCGCACGCATGTGCTCGTCTGCCTGGCCTGAAGTTGGTGAGCCGGCGACTCCAGGGTTGTAACCATCTCTAAATAACATATAGTGCAATCGTCAACTGTGCCAAAACCTGGTTCCATACGCTGATCTCAGAGAATTACCTACGGTTACAGCCTAGCGCTCAAGGCACCGTCCTTCCTGGGCGCGCTCGCGTTACCGGTACACCTCTGGCGTCGGATGGAGTACGATACGAGTGGCCGGTCGGTTCCAGCGTCGACGGTCGACGTCGGGGCAAGTGCGAACCGACCCGCTCGGAGCAATCATGGCCCTCACGATCGAGCAGGAACAGCGGGCGTTCGATGGCATTCGCGATCGTCTTCTCGTAGAGCACCGTGGCGAGGTTGTCCTGTTCAAGGACGGGGCCGTCGCCGGCTTCTTCCAGGACCACGCTGCGGCTTACAGAGCAGGTCTGAAAAAGTTCGGGACCAATGCGCTGTTCTTGGTGGCGGCAGTTGCTCCAATGGTCCCTTGAGAGTGCCAGCGAGCAGGCTTGTGCGGAGTGCCAGCTGACGGCGATCTGTCGGTCCTTCATTCAGCGCAGAACCCGGCGGACCTTCAAGGCCGTATTGGCTCGTCGGGATCAGTCGCCAAACCGCTTAGTCTTTCGCTCCGGCTTCACTCACAAAGCGTTACGATCCGTTTCGCCCTGGCGATCGCCGGTGCGTTCATGCTGAGCTCGTCGACGCCCGACTTGATGAGCGCCGGGATGATTTCCGGGTTGCTCGCCGCCTCGCCGCACACGGCGACAGGGATTCCTGCCTGTTGCGCGGCTCGGCACGTCGCCTCAACGAGCGACAGCACTGCCGGCTGGTTTGCGCCGGAAAGGTATGCCAGGCGTGGATTGGTTCGGTCCGCCGCCATGACGTACTGGGTCAGGTCGTTGGTGCCGATGGAGAAAAACTCCGAGACCTTCGCCAGATCGCGCGCGCACAGTGCCGCGGCCGGTGTTTCGACCATGATGCCCACGCGAGGGCAGCCGATCGGGACGCCCTCTGTCTTCAGCTCCTGCTCGCACTGAGCAAGAAGTGCCCTGGCCTTTTCGACCTCCTCGCGGATCGAGATCATCGGGAACATCACGTCCATGTTGCCGTGGACAGCGGCGCGGAGCAGCGCCCGGAGCTGAGGCTTGAATAAATCGAGACGGTCGAGGCACATCCGAATGCCGCGCCATCCGAGGAATGGATTGCGCTCGCTGGCATTCACGACGCCCGGGACCACTTTGTCGCCGCCGATGTCGAGCGTGCGGATCACCACCCGGTACCCAGGAAACGCGGCGCATACCTTGCCGTAGACGTCGGCCTGTCGGCTCTCGTCCGGAACCCCGCCCGGCGCCATGAAGAGCAGCTCGGTTCGGAAGAGCCCTACCCCCATGGCGCCCGCCGCCTGCGCCGGCTCGATCTCGGCCAACGACCCGAGATTGCAGGCTACGGTGATCGCCCGGCCTCCCCGCGTGCAGGGTTGGACATCCCGGTAGACCTCTAGCTCCTGCCGCTCGCGGTGCGCCGCCTCGATCCGCTGCCGGATCTCGGCAGCCTCCTCCGGCTTCGGCTCGAGGATGGCAACCCCGTGCTCGGCGTCGAGCGCTATCTCGGACGCACTCGCGATATGGGTGCTTTCCAGGTGCACGCCCATCAACGCAGGGATCCCGAGAGAGCGGGCGATGATGGCGAGGTGCGAGGTCGCGCCCCCCTCCGCCGTGACGATGCCGAGCAGATTCTGGGGTGGAAATCGAGCCAGGTCCCACGGGTCGAGGTGCGAGGCGATCAAGATGGACGGTGAACGCAGCTGACCCGGGTCGACCCGAGCATTGCCGCTCAGGATGCCGGCTACACGGCGCGCGATCGCACGGACGTCGTCGGCTCGACCTCGGAGAGTCGCGTCCTGGATCGACGAGAACTCGGCGGCGATCGCCTCCCCGCCTTCGAGGGCTGCCCGAATCGGATGCATTCCCGACCGCACTCGCTCCTGCATCCCGCGTCGAAGCTCGGCGTCGGTGGCGATCTCGAGCAGCGCCCGAACGATCGCGCCGGCCTCGCGCGTCGACGCCTCGTCCTGCAGCTCGCGGACGAGGGTGTGGAGGGCCTCCTCTAGCCTGGCGGACTCTCGTTCGATCGCGGCGGGATCGAGCGCCTCGACCGGAACGCGGATGGGCGCCTCATCGAGGACGAATGCAGGCCCGACCGCAGCTCCCTTCGAGCCGCAGATTCCAGTGAGACGACGCCGTTCACGTGAATCCGGCGCGACGGTTGGGTCGGGCACGGCTGCCGCGGGAGCGGGTATCTCAGCTGCGTGTACCGGCGGCGCTACCGTCGCCGAAGCGACCCCGGGAGGGAGTGCCCCGGTCGCGTCCGGTGGCGGACCGTTGCTGGTCTGGGTGCTGATGAACTCCCGCAGTTCGTGAACGACACGCTCGGCGTCGGGACCGCGCGCCCGTATCGTGACGGAGTCACCTGGAAGGACGCCGAGCAACAGTAGTTTCACGGAGCTGCGCGCAGGCCCGACTTTGTCTCCCTTGCACAACTCGACCTTCGATGCGTAGCGCTTCGATATCTTTACGATTTCGGCGGCGGGGCGGGCGTGAAGGCCCTCCGTCCCGAAGATCGCGGTGTCTTCTACCTCGCCCACGGTCGCCATCGATCACCTCCGGAGGGCCTTCTCGATCCTGTCGAGCACCTCCGGCTTCCCCTGCCCGGTCAGGAACGCAAGCGTGCCGATAACAGGCTTGGTGACGTTCTTCGGAACCTGCGCCGTGGAGACGATCAGGTCTGCCGTGCTCGCCATGGCGACCTCGCTGGCCTCGACTGACGAAAGTTGATCTCGAGACCCCGCTTGCCCATCTCTTCCACGATGTTGCGCGCGACCACCGTAGAGGTGGCGACGGCCCTACCGCAAGCAACCAAGACCGTCTTGACCTTTGCCATACCTAGCAGCTTCCTTTCTCTTGTTACCTGCGGTATCAGCACGTCTGTGCCGTGCTGCTGCCGATCGTCGGGCGGTTCGGCTCCGACAGTTGAGTTCGGGCCTCGATCAATTCACAACGAAGACCGCCCAGCAACGCGAAGACCTCTTCCTCGCTTCTCGCGGCGATGAGCTCCCTCAAGACCTTTCCGTCCTGAAATAGGTCCACAATCGCCTGGAGCATTTCGATCTGCGCCTTCCGTTCGCTCAAAGCCATCACCACGACCACCCGAACCGGCAGCATGGTCTCGGGGTCGTCCATGCTTCCGAACAAGACGGGCTTTGCGAGTGTGGCAACCGCCAGTCCCGTGCGGACGACATGCTCGGGGTCAGTGTGCGGAACGGCAACGTTCAACCCATCAGCGAGCAGCAGGCCTGTCGGCATCTCGGCCTCGCGCGCGATGGCCGCGGCAGCGAACGTCTCCTTGACGATGCCACGTGCCTCGAGGCCGCGGCTTAGAGCCGAGGTGATGGCGTCGCGTCCCAGGAGATCTACCTGCAAGTAAATGTTGCCCGGATCGAGAAAGCGAGCGAGGGTCAAGGCCATAACGTTCGGGGTTGCTACGGTGGCGCACCCATCGAGGGTGAAGGGCGATTGTTACTGTCCATCGGTCTTGTTCCGGTATCGGGCTGGCGCGTAAGTCGATTTGCCCGCAGCGTACAGTCAAGGCGCTGGTCGCGCTTTGCGCTGGACGACAGAACGTTCGACTCCGTGCGCCACCAGGAGTGTCGACAGCGCTATGTCGGTGATGGACGCGAGCCGCGATGCCGCGTTTGTCGCTGCGGCCCGCTAAGCGGCCCGCAGCCGCCAGAGATGGCGGACCCTTCTCAAGGACTCCGGCGACGCGATCGCCGCGATGGACTTGTTTGCCGTTTCGAGCGGCGACCTTCGGCCTCATCTAGGCCACGTTCGTGATCGACACGCCCGTCGCGAGGTCGTTCACCGGAACATCACGGCGGCCCCCACGCCGTCCTAGGGTATCCAGCAGCTGCGCGAGGCATTCGATGCCGCCACCCAGAACCTCATGTTCGACCGCAACTCGATCTCTGCACCCACGTCGTCGCGGTGGTCCGTCTCATGGCGCTGAAACCAACACAGACGAGCTGTCGTAGCCGGGGTGGCCGAGCGGTTCGTGGGCACGGTACGGCGCGAGCTCTTTGACCACATCATCGTCCTGAGCGAACTCCACCAGTGTGCCATGCCCACTCGGTGTACCCACAGTTTTTGCACTTCACCGAATCCATGAAATAGTCGAACACGTGCTCATAATTGGCATGCCGAGTCGCTCGTTCTCTCGCGAGGGCCTCCTCCCCATGGCCGCGAGACTAGTCCCCCAACATTCCGGTTCGCCTCAATTTTCACACCGGGAGATCGGATAACGGGGTTGTTGCGAACGCCGCCTTGCGCGGCGGGATAGCCTCGAGGAGGACCGGCTCGTGG
>Ga0335079_10004819_pt1 | contig 15522 bp, 13 predicted proteins | sample Lox_Sample_33_FD_206719 | JGI IMG/M metagenome (GOLD analysis project Ga0335079, IMG submission 206719) | Soil microbial communities from Loxahatchee National Wildlife Refuge, Florida, United States - Lox_Sample_3.3 | ecosystem: Environmental > Terrestrial > Soil > Wetlands | place: USA...
AGGGGGAAGGAAAGCAAATGCAGCTGCGTCAGGCGGATATTCTCTGCCCAGTCCCAACGATTGCAAGCTTCCTTTTCCCCTTCGGAAGAACCAAGCGATGCAGTTTCCCGTCGCCCCACACAGTTTCTCTTGTCCTTGTACGACGAGGCCGCTTGCGGATCCTTCTCCCATGTCCACGTTTCGTGCGAGAAGTTCCGATTTCAAGTCGTCAGCTGAAGTGATACCCATCTCTCGCACAAAATCCCGGCGCAGTACTTCCGAGATTACCTCCCTCATTTCGCTCTCACTTAGTCCGATAGAGGTGATGGCGGTGCCTTCGTGCGACGTGTACATGCTCTCCATTGGCGGGGGACCACACGATTTCTGAGTTGTACTTTGGGTGGTCACGCTCGGAGCGACGAGCAATCCACAGAGCGTCAACAGAACGGTCACACGTTGCACAACCATCGGAATGCCTCCGAAGTGAGTACATTATAGAGGGTGCAGCTTTTGTGGGGTAGGCGAGCGCCTAATTAGCCGGGTTACCGAAGTGGTGGCTGCAGAGAACAGTTTGAACGCTGGTTGCCTGTTGAAGCGGCCATTTCTGCGGATTATGATTGCGGCCGCCACCCCGAAGGAGGGGCGTGTAGAACGTAGGGGGAGCCGCGATGGCATCCATTGATCAATTCAGAGACGAAGTAAGGTGGACGGCCGCCGAGAAGAAAGTGGCTCGAAGAGCGTTTGACCAGGCCCTTGATCGTCATCTGTCAGCAATTACTGCGGAGGCGAAGCGCATGATGGCCAATGTGGCCGATCCCTCCGACCTCTGGCAAGTGGAAGCATACCTGACTGAAAGCCGTAAGACGGTGGACCGACTTTACCGATTTCGATATTCAGATTTGCTGCGAGTGTTCTCGATCCTCCTGAGGGATGAATGGCTGAACGAGGCGGATCTAGCCGGGTTGCAACCAGAGAAGATTTCGGATATTAAGCGCGGCGCAGAGGTCTTTCGTGGGATGCTCCTGACAGAGGTGACCCGCGGAGGTCAAAACCCGCGCCCTTAAACAACAAAGGGTCAGGCACCCAACCCAAGACCCAGGTTCTACACAGCAAACCTGGGGCACCCCGCCCATGGAATAAAGAGCGCCTCTTGCGTGCTCCCGTTTTTTTCTGCATGCTAGCTGGGCCGAAATGACCGCGTCCGGAACAAAGCAAGAGGGGAAGATGCCGACCGCCTCTCCAACCAAGCCCCAGCAACGACGGGTTGCCTTGCTGGTGGATTCCAGCCCGGAGATCAACCAATTATTGAGGAACCTGTTCGGCGAAAGCGATTGGGACGTCGAATTCGTGAAAGATAACCGCGCGGCGCTGGAGGCTTCGAGGCGGCAGACGTTTGACCTGATCGTGACCGGCGAAAAAACGTCGGGGCAGGAAGACATTGAGTTGCTGCGGCGATTGCGGATGTCGCGGCCGCACACGCGGCTGATCATACTGACCGACGAGTTTGTGCCGGGCGATGTGTTGACGTCGATCAAGGAGCGGGCCTTCAGTTATTTTGCACGGCCGTTTTCGCCGGAGAGGCTGGCGGAAATAATCCGAATCGCGGTGGACGAGCCGTACTGGGACGATGGAATCGAAATTCTGTCGGCGACGCCGAACTGGGTGAGGCTGGCGGTGCGCTGCGACCTGCCAACGGCGAACCGGCTGATCCAGTTTTATCGTGAGGCGTCGGACCTGCCGGAGCAAGAGACCGAAATGGTAGCAACGGCGTTCCGGGAGATCCTGTTGAACGCCATCGAACACGGCGGAAAATTCGACGCATCGCAGCACGTGGAAGTGGGTTATGTGCGCACGAAGCGGATGGTGATGTGCAAAGTGAAGGACCCGGGAGAAGGATTTTCGCTCGAGGAATTGAGGCACACCGCCATCAGTAATCCGCCGGACGATCCGTTTCGCCATATGGAAGAGCGCGAGGCGAAGGGGCTGCGCCCGGGTGGATTCGGCATTCTGATGAGCCAGAAACTGGTGGATGACCTGATTTACAACGAGAAGGGCAACGAAGTTCTGCTGATCAAGTACCTGCAGCCAATCTCATAGGTTGGCGCGAGTAAGACGTACCCCATGCCTGTAGCGGAAGCTTGAGCCTTTCTGGCCTGGCTCAGCACGCCGAACGCAACGAAAGAGACAGACCTCACCCCTCGAAGGGGTGAGCTACAGCGGCTTTTCCGAGATTCCCATGGGCGCGAATCCGCGTAAAGAAAAATGGGGCGGAACAGCCGGCGATGCACTGTTCCGCCCTCCGTCCAACCAACTCCGGCAGGGATTACTCCGCCAGCTTGAACGTGACGGTGACGTTCAGCTGAACAGGAACGGGCTGATCATTGAGATAGGTGGGCTCGTATTTCCAGCGGCGAACGGCGTCTAGCGCAGCCCCGATGAGCAGGGGAGGTCCCGAGATAACTTTCATTTCGACGACGTCGCCGCGTTCATCGATGATGGCGTCAATCAGGACGATGCCGGTCATGTGGGTCTGCCGAGCGAGCGGCGGATAAACGGGATCGATGCGGGAAATCAGGCGCGGTTCTTTGACGCGGCCGCCGACGCGCACCGGGCCCTTGGGCTTGGCAACGGGAGCGATGGGTTGGGGAACCGTGGTGGTCACGCCACCAATCACGCCGCCGATGACGCCTCCCATCGAGCCACCGGAAACGCCGCCCGGCACGCCACCAACAACACCTGCGCCGCCTTCGACGTCAGGGGGCAGCGGTTCTTCTTTCAGCATGGCAATTTGTTTCGGAATCACGGTGGGGGCGACCAGCTTGCCGGCATTGTCAAAGGTGCGTTTGGGCGGAGCCGCGCGCACGATGGCGGCCGCCGGAGGAGGTGGTGGAGCCGGTGGCGGCGGAGGAGCCGCGAGGAAAGTGGAAGTGAACTGATGCATGTCGAGAGTGTCGGTGAAATAGAGACCAAGAAAAATGGGAGTGACGAGAATCGCCGTATTGACCGCGAGACTGATGAGCGCATCGATGAGACGCGAACCGCCTTTCATGCGGTTGTATTCGAGCATCGAGGATTGAAAGGTGCCTTCTTCGCGGAAGTCGGAACGTTTGGTTGGTGCGGGTGGAGCGGTGGTTTTAGGAAAAGACGGGGAAACCAGGGATTGGGGAGTGGCTTGCTCCTGAACCTCTGGCTCCGGATGAACTTCAACATGGGTGGACGGAACCATAGCCTGCCTCCGATAGAAGAAAGCGCATTTGGCATGCCAGGGCGGATCTTTTTAACTGATTGTAAATAAGTGGGTTATCGGCAAAAACCGGCAGGGGTTTGGGTCAGTTGGCGCAAACGGTGCCCCAGTCTGTGTCAGTTGACCCAAACGGAGCGAGGAAGAGGAGAGTGTCGGAGGGCTGCACAGTTAGTGATGGGTGAGCTTACTGATCTTGAAGCAGATCACGACGAACAAAGCGAGCGCCACGGCGACGACGAGGCGGAGGAAACGCACTTGGCGCTGGCCTTCGATGAGATCGCCGATGGAAGAACTGAGCAGATAGACTTCGACCATGGTGATCATACTGGCGGCGACTTCGACGAGAGCGAACTGGCGGTACAGTGCGAAGAGAAATGTTGCGCCGCAGGTGATGGCGCAGAGAAAAATGACGGCGGTGGTGGCCTTGAGATTGAGCATCATATCTCCGGAATGCATGAATTTTCTATCATGTATCGTAGGTAGCAAGCTAGACATCCTTGGTTGAGCAAGTCGAGCGCGGCAGCGTGAAGAAAGCAGCTGGCATGACCATTCGGGGCTCAGGGCAAGAGGCCAGCGCTACGGGGAAGAACTCAAAGAGCCAGCGCGGATCAGTTGCCCTGGTGCGAATTTGTTTGGAGCGCGGGGAGGGTGAAGGTGCTGTGGACTTCCTTGCGCTTGGACCAGTCGTGGTAGGTGTGGCATTCAAAACAGCGGGACTCGGCGTGATCGGGACCGGGGGCGTGGCAGGTTTTGCAGTTGGCGATGCCGGGGACGAGGATGTCGGCAGTCTCAGTGCTGGTGAGGGCCTTTTCGTGGCAGCCGAGGCAGTTGAAGCCGCGGTGGGCGTCGTGATCGAATTTGGCGTGAGGGAACCATTTCTCCGTTGTCCGTGCCGAGGCAATTTCGGGCAGCGATGAGTTCTCGTGGGGGGCATCTGCGATTGCGCTCGGTATTCGGCGCCGGTGCGTCGGAGTCGCGTAGGCGTGGCACTGCTTGCAGGTTTTTCTCCTCAGGAGTTCTTCGGCGTCGGCAACGCGTTCTGTTACCCACTGAGATGGCGTCAAAACTCGAATTTCCGGTGGCAGCGGTTTGCCCGTCAGATCACGTTTAGGTTCACGAGCAACGCGGACTTCCGTAGGATGCGCCGCGATGTAATCCTGGAGTTTCCTTACAAGGAAAGCATGCACGACATCCGTCTCGTCGTGCGGGACACCCTCGTCAAACTGTTTATCGAACGTCAGCAGATGACACTTGGCACACGCGGTGGCGAATTTTGGCGGAAGCATGGCTTCGCGACCGGTCGGTGGCTTCGGAGTCTGGAGCACATCTCGAAACGAAACAGAGCGAATTTCCGACAGGTAAGCCGGTGTGGTGAGGCTGTAGGCACGGTCTTCGTAGGGCCACGGCACGTTTATGCCTGCCGGGCGGTGGCAATTGGAGCACTGCAGTTGAACGATCGGGCCATTCGGACCCTGGCGGATGGGTTTCATGTGGATGGAGTGATTCAGGAGAATGGTGCCGGGATCCTTTGCGCCGTCGCGGAGTACAGCGAATTCCGGGTGGCCGTCGGCGAGGCTTTCAATATTAGCGGCGTAGTGCAGCTTACCCTTTGTAACGCGCAAGTGGGCGTGGCATTCGGCGCAGGATTGATTGCTAGCGGCGGTAAGTTGGATCCGGCCACGATGTTCCATGTGGCAGGTGGCACAGGCGGGGACGGCGGAGGCGATCTGGTTTTCGTGGTGGGGCGGGCCGTCGTGGCAGGAGAGGCAGGCGGAGTCGGCGGCGGCGGAGGAGAACTCGCCGGGCTTGGAAACATGGCAGGCGGAGCATTGTTTTTCGAGGACGGCGTGTGGGGCGCTCATGCGTCCGCTGGAGTAGACGCGGGAATCGCGGGTAAAGCCGTGAAAGGCGAGCCAGACGAAGGAGAGCGCGGGCACGAGGATGGAGAGCAGCAGCTTGGCGCGCTTGAAGGGCGTGGGGCGCTTGAAATAGTTCAAGTCGATGCGCTGCGCGAGTTTTTTAGTTGTGCGTGTGCGTGCCAACGTTTACCTCAGACCAGAGCGAAACCCAAGAGAGATTCCTCACTCCGTTCGGAATGACGAATCAAGTTTTTCGTAGGCCACAAGACAGTGGCGCTGCTACAAAAGGCCTCACCCCTAAAAGGGGTGAGCTACAAATTCGTTTAGCGCGGCAAGCGCACGGGTCTAAAGACCCGCCGCACCAATTCGCGCTAATACTTCAGCGCCACCACAGCGTGGACTACGCCTAAAACCATGAGAGCGAGCGAGAGCGGGATGTGGACCAGGAGCCAGCCGTGGAGCCAGCGGTGGAGGCGTTCCTGCAAGACGAGTTGGCGCGCTTCGTCGCAAATGTCTTCGAGGTCACGCAGCGTGGTGTGCGCGTGGGCGGGGAGAAAGGTCTTGAGTCCCGCGAAGGCGAGACGGGATTTTTCGGAATCGGCGAGACGCTGGCCGCGGCGCTTGGGTTCTTCGAGGTACGGGCGGAGTTCCTGGACGTAGAAGCGCTTGAGGGGAGCGGCTTCTTCGTCGCTGAGAAGGATGGTTTCGATGACGGGAGCGACGGCGGCGCTGGCGCCCGCGCTGACGGCGGCGGAAGTGCGCAGGGGAGCGGAGGTGGCGGCGATGGGGCGCAACGCGGTGAAACCGCCCGCGCGCTGGCCCTCGGAGCCGGTGTTGCGCAAGCGCATTTCACCACAGATGGATTCGACGGCGCGGTCAGCTTCGTCTCGGAGGGCGCGGCGTACGTTGGCGATTTCGTCGTAAATGGTTTCGAGCGGGACGTCGGCGGTCATGATGCGCGGGACGTAATTCTGCAGGGCGGCGCCGAAGAGACCGCTGGCGACCGTGATGATAAGGAGCCACATCAGTACGCGAGTGAGTGTGCCGCCGAAGTGGAAGCCGCCGTGGAAGAGGATGAGCGGAAGGCTGAGAAAGCCGAGCCAGAGATGGCCCCGCATCCAGGCCTGAGCACGGCCGAGGCGCCAAGTGGGGACGCGTTTGCGCGCGCCGAGCAGGGCGGCAAAAATCATGAACGCAAAGCCGAGGCTACCGAAGATGATTCCGATGGCGCTGCCGCCGCGCGGGCCTGAGGGAGCTTGTTGCGCGTAAGTCACGTAGACGACGGCACTGAGAGCGAGAATCGCGAGAGATGCAAAGAACCAGGCGCGTTGGGTGCGGTCCATCTTCATGCGCGTGGTCCCGATGCGGAGAGGGAAGTGAAGAATTTGCGCGGATCAACGCGATGCGCGGCATCGTGCGGGCAGGCGTAGACGCAGCTGGGCTCTTTCAGATGCGTGCAGAGATCGCAGGAAGTAGCTTTCTGTTGGACGACGGCTTTCTTGCGGCCGGGATTTTCGAGGTCGTCGAGGCGAACATCGAAGGGATGGAGATTGATGTTGCCATAGGGGCAGTTGCGCGCACACAGGCCGCAGCCGATGCACCAATCTTCAATGATGACTTCGAGAGAATTGCGGCGGCGGATGGCGCCAACGGGGCAGCCGACCATACAGAGGGGATCGCGGCACTGACGGCAGGAGGTGGCAACAAGGAAATTTTCGAAACGCAGGCCGTCGCGGACGAGGCGGGTGACACCGTCGTGGGCATCGGCGCAGGCATTTACGCAGGCGTCGCAGCGCGTGCATTTTTGCAGGTCGAGGATGAGCAGGCTTTGCGCTTCCATCAAGCCTTGCGAGAGGAACTGGTCGATAGGAACGCTTTGCACCATCTGGAGGCGCTGGGCATTGGCGGACTGGCGTTCCGCGACGACGGCTTGCAGGCCGGCCCGGACATTGGGGAAGCGCGCGACCATTTCCCGGAAATCGTCGCCGGAAATTCTGACAAGTTCGACGTGATCGAGCGCGGTGCAGGTGGCAGTGCGTGCACCGCTGCCAAGCAGGCCGATCTCGCCGAAGTAGTCGCCGCGGGAGACGTAGGCGAGGACGAGTTCGCCGCCGGGATAGTCTTCGACGATTTTCACAAAGCCGATGCGGACGAGGTAGAAACTGTCGGCGGGTTCGCCCTGGCGCGCGATGACCTGCCCGGGCGCGTAGCGGACGAGTTCAACGCTGTTTTTGAGATGGTCGATAAAGTCGGGGGAGAGTCCCGCGAACATGGGGACGCCGCGGAGGTGGGTTTCGAGGGCGCGACGACGGTAATTTTCATCGAGCTGCGCGCGGAAGGTTTTGTTCTTCATCATGATGTCGAGAACGTTGCGCAGCATTTCGAACGCGACGACATCGGTTTTGGCGCGCACGGTGGCGGAGCGCGGATAGAAGTTCATGCAGGTCATTTCACCGAAAAGATCGCCTGGGCCGAGTTCAGCGACGGGATTGCCGTAGGAGAGGTCGACGGAAGCGTCGATGGGGATGGTGCGGTCGCGGGCTTCCTCGTCGCGGTTGTCTTCTTCGCGGCCGACGAGAACGCTGGTGAGGCGTTTGAAGAAGCCCTGGGCGCCGCCATGAGATTTGACGTGAGCGATGGGAGTGGCGATGGCGACCTGCGCCTGGCCTTCGAGGACGTAGAACGCGGTAGAGCCGAAGTCGCCTTCGCGGCAGATGATTTCGCCGGCGCGGAAACGGCGCTTGACGATGGCGCCGCGATTGAGATCGAGGAAGGTGCCGGAAACTCCGGCGAAAACGGGCATGCGATGGAGTTCTTCGGCGGTGAGGGGTTGCGCGGTCTGAACGGCAGCGATGGCGGTGCCGGCGGCGGCTTTATTGGTGAGCGCGCCGGTAGGGCAGGAGACCATGCATTCGCCGCAGGAGATACAAGTAGAATCGCCCATAGGGGAGTTGAGATCGAAGGCGATGCCGGCGGAATAGCCTTTGCCCATGCGGCCGAGGACGAAATTGTTTTTGATTTCGTCGCAGCCGCGGATGCAGCGGTCGCAGAGGATGCAGGAGTCGTGATCGACAGCGATGGCGAGGGAGGAATCGTCGGCGCCACGAGAAGTGGTGCGGCGCGGAAAACGCAGACCAGTGATATTGGCTTGCTTCGCAAGAGTCTCGAGTTCGCAATCGCCGGAATGCCGCTGGCGGGCGCAGGGCGACGGGTGATCGGCCATGAGGAGTTCGAGAAGAGTTTTGCGCGCGGCGAGAACTTTGTCGGAGCTGGTGCTGACCATCATGCCGGGCTCGACGGGACGGACGCAGGAGGCGCTGAGAACGCGTGCGCCGGTATCGACGACACAGAGGCGGCAAACGCCGACGGGAGTCTGGCTTTGGAGATGGCAGAGAGTGGGAATCGGGATGCCGTTAAGGCGCGCGGCGTCGAAGACGGTGGTGCCAGCGGGAACCTGGACGGGCTTGCCGTCGATGGTGAGTTCGACGAGTTGGGGCGTGACGCTCATTTAGGGTCGAATCCCCACACGCGCGAGTTCGGGCATTTTCGCGGCGGCAGAGAAGCAGATGCCGCTGGGACATTGGCCGCGAAGAACGTGCGCATCGATTTCGGCGCGGAAATGTTTGAGGACGGATTGGACGGGAGCGGGAACGATCTGGCCGAGTCCGCAGATGGAAGTGAGGGCCATAGCTTGGGAGAGTTCGTCGATGAGAGCAAGATCGGCGCGATAGGCGGAGTCGGACAAGTTGCCCTGGGTCCAGCGGGTGAGAAGATCAACCATTTTTTGCGAGCCCATGCGGCAGGGGACGCACTTGCCACAGGATTCGTTGCGATAGAACTTGACGGCGGTGAGAGCCATATCGAGCATGCAGGTGGAGTCGTCGCAAACGACGATGGCGCCGGAACCGAGCATAGAGCCGGCAACGGCGAGGGCTTTGAAATCGAGGCGAACGTCGACCATGGAGGAGGGGAGATAGCCGGAGGACGGGCCGGAGGGCGCGAACGCTTTGAGCTGGCGGCCGGCGAGGATGCCACCGGCACTATCGAAGATGACTTCGCGCATGGTAACGCCGAGGGGAACTTCGAAGACGCCGGGGCGATTGACGTGTCCGGAGACACCGACGAATTTGAGGCCGCGGGAACCGTTGGCGCCGGCGGATATGTACCAGTCGACGCCGCGGGCGAGAATTTGCGGGACGTTGGCGAAAGTCTCGACGTTGTTGATGGCGGTGGGCTTTTGAAAGAGACCGGCCTGGCCGGGGAAGGGGGGCTTGTTGCGGGGCTCGGCGCGATGGCCTTCGATGGCTTCGAGGAGCGCGCTTTCTTCGCCGCAGATGTAGCCGCCGGGGCTGACGAACACTTCGAGGTCAAAATCGAAGTCGCTGCCAAGAATTTTTTTGCCGAGAATACCCGCCTTGGTGCAACGACGAATTTCTTCAGCGAAGATCTCTTCCTGGAGCGGATATTCGTGGCGGATATAGAGGATGCCTTTTTTTGCGCCGGTAACGAGTCCGGCGATGATCATGCCTTCGGCGACGAGATGAGGGAGATGGCTGAGGATGAAACGGTCCTTGATGGTGCCGGGCTCGCTCTCGTCGGCGTTGCAGACGATGTATTTCACAGGATCGGACTGCTTGCGGACGAGATCCCACTTCATCCAAGTGGGGAATCCGGCGCCGCCCATGCCGCGGAGCTCGGCTTCTTTGAGAATGGCGAGAACGGAGTCGAAATCGCGAGCGGCGATCAACTTGCGGAGAGCGCCGTATTTTTCGTTGTCGGGATAAGGATCGGAGTCGCAACGAATGCGGGTGGTTTGCGGATGATCGGGATGCAGCGTTTCGCCACGAGCCGTACGGCGAGCGAGTTGCTCGACGTGGTCGGCGGAGACAGCGTCGAAGATGGCGTCGTTGATCGAGACGGCAGGAGCACGATCGCAGCGACCGAGGCAGCTGACGTCTTTGATTTGGATATCCTGAGGGCTGGCATTGGCGAAACGGCGGGAAAGTTCGGCGCGGAGTTCGCAGGCGCCGTTGAGACGGCAACTCATGTCGGCGCAGACGTGAATTTCGACGTTGGCAGGAGGCGCGAGATGGAAGTGGGGATAGAAACTGGCAACGCTGTGGAGTTGGTACAAGGGAGTTTGCGTGCGTTGGGACAGCGCTTCGAGTTCGGCCTTAGGCAGATAGCCGCAACGCAACTGGATAGCTCGCAGTTCGTCGAAGATCACAGGTCAGTGGGCTCGCGAATGCGCGCACCGGCCGTCAAGGAATCGGAGCGCGGAATGGGTCTAGGATATTTCCGCATAGTCGGGCGTGGAAGCGTGGTGAAAATGCGGGGGCGTTGTCTTTTCGCGCAATCCCCGGAAAAAGGTCGGCGCACGGTACGGATTTACCCTGAAACTGGACGCTATAAGTTGACGAAACTTTTGTGTCTCACCGCAGACTGATCCTGACATGAGAACTCACTGGCTCCGCGCGGTCTATTTGTGCACAACAATATTGAGTTTGACGGTAGCGGCATCGCCGGCTACGGATACGAGGGAGCCGGTGAAGTATATCGGGCCGGGGTCGTGCGCGGCGACGAGTTGCCACGGCAGCGTGAAGCCGGTGGCGGGCAGCCGAATCTTGCAGAACGAATATTCGACGTGGATTTTGCAGGACAAGCACAGCAAGGCGTACCAGGCGCTGACGGGGGATGTGGGCAAACGGATGGCACGGATTTTGAAGCTGGGAACGAAGCCGGAGGAAGCGCCGAAGTGCCTGGCGTGCCACGCGCTGTATACGACGGCGGAGCAGCGCGGGCGCGCGTTTGAGATTTCGGAAGGCGTGTCGTGCGAATCGTGCCACGGGCCGGCATCGGCGTGGCTGGGTCCGCACACGACGCGTGACTGGCCGCATGAGAAGTCGGTGGCGCTGGGAATGCGCGATACGCGGAATGTGGTGGCGCGGACGAATTTGTGTTTGGAGTGCCACCTGGGGACACGAGAGAAATTCGTGGATCACGAAATGATCGCGGCGGGGCACCCCGATTTGTATTTCGAGCTGGATTCGTTCTCGGCCGTGACGCCCAGGCATTGGAAAGTGCCGCGCGAGAAGGTGCCGGGGAAGCCCTTCACCGAAAGCGCTCAGGGCAAGCCTGTCGACGATGCGGCGTGGGCGGGAGTGCGGGATTGGGCGACGGGGCAAGCGGCGCAACTCGGCGCGTCGATGGAACGGCTAGCGTGGCGAGCGAAGAGCGAGCGGGGAGATAAGAAGGATGTTTGGCCGGAGTATGCAGAGCTGTCGTGTTTTGCGTGTCACCACTCGCTGGGGCCAGCGAAGGAGAGCTGGCGGCAGGAGCACGGGTACGAGGGGCGGCGGCCGGGGGATCCGGCGTGGAATGCTTCGCGGTACGCGGTGTTCCGGTATTTTGCGGCGCAGGTGGATGCGGCCTCGGCACAGGAATTGGAGAAGCAGATGCAGGCGGTGTCGGCGGAGATGAGCAAGCTGAATCCGGACCGCGCGGTGGCGGCGAATGCAGCGATGAATGCGGGGGCGACGGCACAGAGGATTGCGGCGCGGTTGTCGGTGATGCCGTATGACCGGGCGATGACGCTGCGGGCGTTGCAGAACATTTCTGAGAATGCGGAGGTGATTGCGCTGGCGGACGAGCGCGCGGCGGAACAGGCGGCGATGGCGGTGGATTCGCTGTACATCGCGTACAGCAAAGATCCGAAGCCGGGAAATGATGCGGAGATTCGCGCGGCGATTAATGCCTTGTTTCAGCAGTTGGAGAATCCGTCGACATACAATGCGGACCAATTCGCCGCAGCGCTACGGCGCGTGGGGACGCTGGTGCGGTAGGCAAGCCGTTAACCGGACGCGGGAAGAATGAGCACTAAGCGTCGAGCCGGACTGCGTGGGTCGCAAAAGCTAGCGCAATCAACAAATGCGTGATGGATCATCGATCCGTCTGATTTCACTGGGGCTACACGCCGAAGGGGCCTGCGCTACACTGAGGATTCCTCTGAACGAACAATCATGAACACCATCGAACACTCTTTTTGTTCTTCGGCGTTGTGGCGGTATTTTTCCGAGCGGCATTTGTTGCCGTGGGTGCTGGCGGGGAACCCGCTGGGAGAGCATGCGCTGGAGATTGGCGCGGGTTACGGTCCGGCGACGCGGTTTTTGCGCGGCCGAGTGGAGCGAGTGACGGCGCTGGAATACGATTGGGGCTCGATGATGACGTTGATGGCGCAGCACGAGGGGGATGTAATCAGCGTGGTATGCGGCGACGGGACGCAATTGCCGTTTGCAACGGAGACGTTCTCGTCGGTGGTGGCGATTCTGGTGCTGCATCACCTGAAGACGGCGGAGTCGCAGGACCGAATGCTGTCGGAAGTGATGCGGGTGCTGCGGCCGGGGGGAGTGTTTGTGGGATTCGAGATTACAGACGGCTGGATGAATCGCATGGTGCACATGGGCAGCACGTTTACGCCGTTTTCTCCGGTGGCTGCGTTTGGCAGGTTAACGGCGACGGGATTCGCGAAGATTTCCGTGAATATCCGGAGCGGGGCGTTTCGGTTCAGTGCGAGAAAGATGCGAGGGAGTGAATCGCGACGCCGATCGGGAGATCGGCGTTCCCGGGAAGGGCGCGCGTGCTGAAGCCCAGGCTACGAAGAGGAAAGCCTCAGGGCTGAAGCCCTGAGCTACAGGTTCGTTCAGCGATTGTTGGTGAGGGCGGCGCCGAGTTCGCTGCGCGTTTGGATGACGCGGAGAATGGCTTCGCGGGTGATCATACCGATGATGTGGGCGGCGCCGTCGTCGGTGTGGCTGACAACGGGCATCTGGTTGACGTCGGCGGCCATGAGCCGCTCGAGGACGCGCTGGAGCGGCTCTTCGGGGGAGGCCCAGAGAATTTTTTCGCGTGGAACCATGACGGCCTGAACGGAATTCATATCCCATTCATCGCGGGGAACAGTGTTGAGCGCGGCGACGTGCATGAGGCCGACGAGGCGGTCGTCCATAGTGACGATGTGGATGCGGCGGCCGGTGCGAAGCACTTCACCGGAGTATTCGGGAAGGCTCATGTTGCCGGGGATGGTGGGGACTTCATGGCTCATGACGTCAGCGGCGGTGAGGCCGGCGAGCGTTTCGCGAATGGTGACTTGCGCGACGCTGGCTTGCGCAGCGACGAGGAGGAACCAACCAATGAAGGCGAGCCAGGGTCCACCGTAGCGGGAAACCCATTCGAAGGAGCTGCCGGGCTGGCGTCCCGCGACGAAGGAGAGGATGCCGAGAGCAATCATGATGTAGGCGATGAGTTTGCCGCTGGCCCCGGCAACGCGAGTGGCGCGGCTGAAATCCTTGGTGGCGCCCCAGACGAGGGCGCGGAAGATGCGGCCGCCGTCGAGAGGGAAGCCGGGGAGGAGATTGAAGAGGGCCAGCGTGCCGTTCAGGTAGGCCAGGATACCCGCAGAATTCCGGACTATTTCCGACGGAACAGCGAGCACGAGGCCATAAAACAGAATCGAGAGAAAACCGCTAGCCAGTGGACCAGCGATGGCGATATTGAATTCCTGGACGGGCTTGCTGGGCTCACGGGCGATGCGAGCGAGTCCGCCAAAGAGAAATAATGTAATGGAGAGGACTTTGATTTTGTAACGCTGGGCGACGACGCTATGAGCGAGTTCGTGAAAAACGACAGAGCCGAAGAACAACAGGCTGGTAATCAGGGCGATGGTCCATTTCTCGGATGGAGTCCAATGGATGTGTTCGTCGCCGGCAAACTGGCTGTAGAGGGACCAGGTGAAGAGAGCAAAAACGAGAATCCAGCTGACATCGAGAAAAATGGGAATGCCGAGGATCCGGCCGATACGGATCCCTTGCGACTGAGGCATGAATGGTCCTCTCTCCTGAGACAATTCTAGAGTAACGCGGTCGAGCGAGCGAGCAAAGCGCCCAGCTCATGGGGGTTGATGCTAGTGTGGCGAATTTTGGTGCGGTCAGCCTCAGAAGGCCGACCCTACAAAGACCAAGCCGAATTAGGATTTTTGACAGGCAGGTGGGAGAAACCTCAGGCCTGGAAGGCCTGAGCTACAGGGTGCAGGCTAAAAAGGCGCGTCTGGAGCAACACGGCGTGTGTGCGGGAACACGGTTTTTGCGGCGTGAGTGTCAGCGAACTTATTTAGTATCAGTATCTTGCGAGTGGCTGGCGGTGTGCGATCTCCTTTGGCGAAGGTCAGAAGGGAGTCGCCACCGTGAACCAGCCAAACGCAGCCGCCCTCCGAAACCAAGTTACCTACCTTGCCGCGGTCCTCATCTTCTCTGCTTACGGCGCGGCCGCGCAGACTACCCCGCAAGTACAAAACAACGAAATTAAGCCGCAACGGCGGATCGTGGTGAGCATTCCGGACCACAAGTTGGCGCTGCTGGAAGGTGAGCGAGTGGTGAAAGTCTACAACGTGGCGGTGGGCGCGCCCGTGAGCCCGAGTCCAGATGGCGAGTTTCGAATCGCGCTGCGGCTGGAGAACCCCACATATTACAAGCCCGGAGTGGTGATCGGGCCGGGCAAAGACAATCCACTGGGACCGCGCTGGATCGGGCTGGACGTCAAGGGATTCGGGATTCACGGAACGAACCGGCCGGATTCGATCGGGAAGAACGCGTCGCACGGATGCATCCGGCTGCGGAATCGCGACATTGAGGATTTGTTCGCGCGGGTGCAGGTGGGCGACCGGGTTTCGTTGATTGCGGAGCGCACGGAAGAAGTGGCGCGGCTCTTTGGCGGCGAGCCGGTGAATGGGCAAGCGGCGGAGGCGTTGGTGGCGAAGAACGAAGCGAACGCGACGCAGAACGATGATACGCGCGGCGAACGGTAGAAGAGCTTTCGACGAGATCGCAGAAAGAGCTGGCATGAAAGCCAGCGCTACAGAGAAGAACTCAGAGAGAAAGATTTCGCGGTTCTAAGGAGAACGACGATGGAAACGATGTTTGGATTCGCGGCGGTGGTGATGGCGACGCTGGTGTCGCTGTTCGCGGCGCTGGCACTGCAAGGACTGTTGATGAAGCTGGCGTTTCAACTGATGGAACCGGCGACAGCGGACCGGCGAGTGGTGGCGAGGGCGCCGATTGAACACGGAACGCGAATGGTGGCGCGGGTGTACGCGAGGGCAGCGCGTTAGTTGACGCGCAGTTTTCCCGGAGATGCGAGCCGCGTCTGGTCGCTGGGCGGCAGCTCAACCGGGAATTGGAGAGAAAGGAAAAAGATCATGCTTGCTCTGAAGTTTTTGTTGATGGCGGTGGGCGTCGGGTTGTTTGGGAGCGCCCTCGCAGTGGTTGCCTACGACGTGTATACCGCCGCGCGGCTGCGATGGTTGCTGGAGCAGTCGGGAGCGGAAGGAGGGGCGGAGGGAATAACGCCAGTGGCGAAACGCCCTTTCGGGCCGGTGCGCTGGCGGCT
>Ga0335079_10004821_pt1 | contig 15516 bp, 12 predicted proteins | sample Lox_Sample_33_FD_206719 | JGI IMG/M metagenome (GOLD analysis project Ga0335079, IMG submission 206719) | Soil microbial communities from Loxahatchee National Wildlife Refuge, Florida, United States - Lox_Sample_3.3 | ecosystem: Environmental > Terrestrial > Soil > Wetlands | place: USA...
ACCATGGCTCAAATCACCGCCGCCGTTGCCAACGCACAGCACTCCACCGGCCCCCGCACCCCCGAGGGCAAGGCCGTCTCCAGCAAAAACGCCACCAAGCTCGGGCTTTACTCCCAAACCCTCATCCTCCCCGGCGAAGACCCCGAGGAGCTCCAGGCCATCTCGCGCGCCTTCACCGACGAGTATCACCCCCAAACCCCCACCGAACAGGCCCTCCTCGACGACGTCGTCCTTGCCCAGTGGCTCAAGCGCCGCTACCTTCGCCTCGAGCACGAATTCGTCAACGCCAGTGTCGCCGCCCTCCCCGAAGGCTCCGGCCCCGACACCGCCCTCACCACCGTCTTCACGCAGGACTGTGAAGGCTCCAAGGTTCTCGACAAGATTTTCCGCCGCCAGCAGTTCGCCGACCGCCTCTTCCGCCGCTCCGTCGCCGACCTTCGCAAAGCCATCGCCCTTCGCCGCGAGCTCCAGGTCGCCAACGCCGCCTCCAGAAGGCTCCTGCAAAAACGAACCGGATTTGACCCTTACCGTCTACCGAACCTTGACGATACAGTACCCCCGACGCCCGGCACCCCGGCGACGCAGCCCCCCGACCCCCGGCCCCTGACCCCCGACCCCGGCGGCGCAGCCGCCTAGACCAACGTCGTAGTCATGAAACCTTCCCTGCGGGAGTGCGCGAAGCGCAGGAATTCACCCTCGATCCCGCGAGGTGACGGGCCCTGGCCGTACACAAACTGAAAATGACGCCGGATACGCAGGCCGTTTACCGGAACTGCGCGCAGCAGGCCCAGCGCCAGCTCCTTCCCCAGCGCCCAGCGCGACACGAACCCGGTGCCCAGACCCGCAACGATGGCCGATTTGATCGACTCCGTGGAATCCAGATCCAGCACGATGTGCAGCTTCTTGGTGTCGAGGCGGGCGCGGCGCAGCGCGTCCTCCACCACCTGACGTGTGCCGGAGCCGTGCTCGCGCAGAATGATGCGCGCCTGTTTGAGCGCGGCCGCATCGATCGAACCGGCGGCAGCCCATTCGTGAGCCGGCGGAACCACGTACACGATCTCGTCCTCCACGAACGGTTCGCATTTGACGTCGCCGCGCCCCGGCGGACCTTCGATCAGGCCGAGCGCGATCCGGCCCTCGACCAGCGCCGCGACTACGTCGGCCGTGTTGCCGCTGAAAATGGAAAGCTGGATGGCGGGGAACGCTGCCAGGAATTCGCCGGCGAGGCGCGGCAAAAGGTATTGGGCGATCGTGGTGGAAGCGCCCAGCGCAAGATTCCCGCGCGTCTCGCCCTTCAGCGCGGCCAGCTTCTGCTCGGCCTCCGCGCACAGGCCGGCGATGCGGCGCGCGTAATTGTTGAGCAGCCGGCCGGCGGGCGTCAGCGCGATCTTTTGCCCGGTGCGGTCGAACAGGCGCAGGCCCAGGTCCTCTTCCAGGTTCTTGATCTGCATCGTGACCGCGGGCTGGGTCAGAAAGAGGCGTTCGGCGGCGCGGGTGAAGCTGAGCTCTTCGGCGACGATGCGGAAGACCCGCAGGCGGAAGGGTTCCACAGACTATGAGGCTACCAGTAAAACGCCCGAATCAACCCAAGACTCAGAATCGAGATGAAACACCAGGCGCCGGCGCCCAGAAGAAACGGGCGCATCCCCGCGGCGCGCAGCTTGCGCAGGCTGGTCTCCAGGCCCATCGCGGCCAGCGCAGCCGCCAGCAGAAACTGGTTGGCTGTGACCAGGCGCGCGGTCCAGGCCGCGGGAATCAGGCCCAGGCTGTTGACCGCGATCACCGCCAGAAACCCGGCCAGAAACCACGGCATGGCCACCTTGGCGCGATTGCCGTCGGCCGCCTGGCGGCGGCGTGTAGCCAGATAGCCCAGGGTGAACACCACCGGCGCCAGCAGCATCACGCGCGAGAGTTTGCTGATGGCCCCATACTGCGCGCTCACGCTGCCCCCCTGAAAAGCCGCCGCGACAACCTGCGCGATCTCGTGAATCGATGCGCCGGTCCACAATCCGTAGGAAGGCGACGGCATGCCCATCGCCGCCGCGGCGAGCGGATACAGCAGGATGCTGGCCGTGCCGAGCGCGGTGATGATCGCGATCGAGTAAGTGACAGCCTCGTCGTCGGCTTCGGTCACGGTGTTGGTGGCGACAATCGCGGACGCCCCGCAGATCGACGTGCCGGCGGCGATCAGCTCGGCAACCTTGGGGTCCACGCCGAGGCGGCGCCCCAGCCAGACGGTGAAGAGAAATGTGCAGACCAGGGAGGCCAGCACGATCAGGAATCCCGGCCCGCCCACCTGCCAGATCTGGCGCATGCTGATCTGGAAGCCAAGCAGCACGATCGCCAGCCGCAGCACGCGGCGCATCGAAAAGCGGATGCCGGACTGCATCGCGGCGGGCACGCCGGTCGTATTGCCGATGGCCATTCCCAACAGGATGGCCAGCATGAGCGCGCTGATTCCGCTCGCGGCGGGGACCGCGTGCAGCCACCGCGCCGCCCAAGCCAGCACGGCGGTGAGGGCAACTCCGGGAAGCAGTTTCCAGATCGTGGATCGCATCGAGACCTGTAAGTAGTTTGCCGTGGCGCCGGCGCGGCGTCGAATGAATTCATTGGATGGGTCATCAGGGAAACTAATGGTGAGATACGATGGCCGCATGCTATCGCGGAGACAATTTGTAGGCGGCGTCGCGGCCGGGCTGGCGGCGCAGACGCGAAACGGCCGTCCTCCCAACGTGGTGATTTTCCTGGCCGACGATCTCGGCTGCCACGACCTCGGCTGCTGGGGCGCGGACGACCTGAAAACGCCCAATATCGACGCGCTCGCGGCCGCCGGCGCGCGCTTCACCAACTGGTATGCGGCGGCGCCGGTGTGCGCGCCTTCACGTGCGGCGCTGCTGACCGGCCGCTATCCGATTCGCGCCGGAGTGCCGGATAACGGCCCGCCTCTGGCGCCCTCCGAAAAGACGATAGCGGAGCTGGTGAAGCCGGCCGGCTATGCGACAGGATTATTCGGGAAGTGGCACCTCGGCTCGACGCCGGAGACCGTGCCCAACGCCCACGGCTTCGACCGCTTCGTCGGCTTTCACTCGGGCTGCATCGACTACTACTCGCACCGTTACTATTGGGGTGAGCCGCGCACCGTCAACTATCACGACCTCTGGCGCGACCGCCGGGAGGTCTTCGAAGACGGCGAATACGCCACCGAGCTGTGGGCCCGCGAAGCGGCGCAGTTCGTCCGCGACAACCGCGGCAATCCGTTCTTCGCCTACGTGCCGTTCAACGCGCCGCACTATCCGATGCACGCGCCGAAGAAGTACCTGGAGCGGTTCCCGGCTCTCGAACCCGAGCGCCGGACCTACGCGTCCATGATCGCGGCGCTGGACGACGGCGTCGGCATGGTGGTGCGCACCCTGCGCGAGCTGGGCCTGGCTCAGAACACGCTGGTGTTCTTCAGCGCCGATAACGGAGCCACGCGCGAAGCGCGCGCGGGAGTGAATCAGAAGCCGGCGACCGCCGGCAATAATGCGCCGTTCCGCGGCAACAAGTTCAGCGCGTTCGATGGCGGCATGCACGTGCCCATGATCGTGAGTTGGCCGGGCACGATCCGCGGCGGACAGGTGGTTCGCGAAGTCGGCAGCCACCTCGATATCCTGCCGACCATCTGCGGGGCCGCCGGCGTGTCTCCCCCGGCGGACCGTACCATGGATGGATTCGACGCGCTGCCCCTGGTGACGGCGGGTGCGAAGTCGAAGCACGAGGCCATCTACTGGTCGAGCGGCGGCCAACTCGCCGTGCGGCGCGGCCACTGGAAGCTGGTGAAGGATGGCAAGACATTCGATGGGACGCCCGATGGCAGCAAGCCTCTTACCGGCGATGATGCTCTCTTCCTCTCGAACCTGGAGGAAGACCCGGGGGAGAAGGTGAACCTGCGCCACAAATACCCGCAGGTCGCGGATGAGCTGGCCACGGCAATGGCGCATTGGGCGGCGGAGGTCAAGAAGCCATAAGATGGAGGAAATGGCGACTCAGTTGCCGATCTTCGGCGAGGGGCTTGTGGGGAATGGCTCGGGACCGGTGCCGCGCATCACCTCGCTCCTCATCAAGCCTGCCTCGGCCGTCTGCAATCTGGATTGCGAGTACTGCTTCTACCTGGATCGCGAAGCCGACCCGTACAGCGCGCTTCCCGGCCGGCGCATGACGCTGGAGACGCTGGAGCGGCTGGTCGATACCTACCTCTTCTACTCGTTTCCGAACAGCGTCTTCGCGTTCCAGGGCGGCGAGCCGACGCTGGCCGGCCTGCCGTTCTTCGAGAAACTGGTCGAGTTCCAGCAGCGGCACGGGCGGGGCGGGCAATCGGTGAGCAACGCCCTGCAAACCAACGCGGTGCTGATCGACAAAAACTGGTGCGACCTCTTTCGCCAGTACCAGTGGCTGCTCGGCGTCTCGCTGGACGGGCCGGAGGAGATCAACGATCTCTACCGCTTCAACAAGGAGCGCCGCGGTACCTGGAAGCGCGTGATGCAGAGTGTCGAGCTGCTCCAGGCCAACAAGGTCGAGTTCAACATCTTGTGCGTGCTGAGCACGGCCAACGTGGATAAGCCGAAGGAGCTGTACCGCTTCTATCGCAAGCTGGGCATCGACAACGTGCAGTTCATTCCGCTGGCGGAGTTCGATGGCCTCGGCAACCCCCTGCCGTTCACCATCACGGCGGAGCAGTACGGGCGCTTCCTGTGCGAAGTCTTCGAGCTCTGGTGGCCGGAGCGCCGCAAAGTGCGCATCCGGTTCTTCGACAATCTGGCCGAGGCGCTGGCCGGGCAAAAGCCCGGGACCTGCACCATGCACGAGACCTGCGACAGCTACGTCGTGATCGAGTACAACGGTGACGTCTACCCTTGCGATTTCTTCGTCGAGGCGCCGTGGAAGCTGGGCAACATCAATATCGATTCGTGGGGCGAGATCGCGCGGCGCACCCGCCGCTACAGCTTCGCTTCGAAGAAGACGCTGGCGCATCCCGAGTGCCAGGTCTGCGAATACCAGTCGATTTGCCACGGCGGATGCCCGAAATTCAGGCACGGGCCGAACCGCCGCTTCGAGGACCTGGATTACTTCTGCGCCGCGTACAAGATGATCTTCGCGCGCGCTGTAGCTCCACTCCGAAAGGAGGTAGAGCGTTTGTTGTGGGACCGGCTTCAACCGGTCGTTAAGAATACGGGAACCAATCGGACTCGATAGTCGCGGCCGGATCGCCAGCCTCCTTCATGCGGCCCAGCATGCGCTTGCGGAGATCGGCAGTGACCTCCTGGTACGGCGCGCGCCCCGCCAGATTCACCTGCTGCGCCGGATCGGCCTGGTTGTCATATAGGATGTACTCGACGTACTTCTCCGCGTTGGCCGCGTTGCGCCATCCGGGCACTTTCGGCGAGGACACCGCGTACGTGTACTGCGGCGTGCGCAGGCCGCGGCCGACGACGTACTCCGACATCTCGAAGTAGACCTCGTTGCGCCAGGGTTCGGTCTTCCGGTCGAGCAGGCGGAGGAAATTGCGGCCCTGCATCGAGGCCGGCGCCTGCAGGCCGCACGCCGTCAACAGCGTAGGCGCATAATCGACGTGACTCACCAGCTCGAAGATCTCGATGCCGCGGTTGAATCCCGGGCCCTCGACCACCAGCGGGACGTGGATCGAGCTCTCGTGCGGGCTGCGCTTGTACTCGTTGTTGCGCGTGCGGAAATGGTTGCCGTGATCGCTCGTGAACATCACGATGGTGTTCCTGTCGAGGCCCGTCTCCACCAGGGTCTTGCGCAGCGTGCCCATGATCTCGTCCATCTTGGCCACGCAGGCGTAGTAGTCCGAAAGCTGGCTCGGCCATGAGCCCGGTAGCGCGCGCAGATCGGGCGGGATGTATGGGTTGGGATAGCGGCCGGCGAACTCTTTGGGCGGGTCGTACGTGTCCTTGTCGTTCTGGTGGTGGACCTCGAGATACGAGAGGGTGAGGAGAAAAGGCGATCGCGCAGCGTCGGAGCGCAGGAATCGCTGGGCGCGGTCCGTCATGAAATCGGCGCGGTAGCGGTTCTCGAAGTGGATCGCATTGCCGTCGCCATCGTAGAGGTCGCCCTCGTAAGCATGGCTGGTCCATTCGAGCTCGTTGGCGCCTTCCCAGAGGTCGAGGAATCCGCCTCGGTGTTGCGGCGTCACCGGGCCGCGCGTGGCCAGCGGCGGGATGCGAACCGCCGGCGCCGCGCCGCGCATGTACGGCGAGGTTGCGCCCGGCGTGGGCGGCGAACCGGTCTGCGAGGCCGGTTCATCCGAGGGTGGCGAGAGGTGCCACTTGCCGATGTAGTTGGTGGAGTAGCCTGCCTGCTTCAACACCTTTGGGAAGGTGACCGCATCTTCGGCGAGGCCGATCCCATTCCGCCACACGCCGTGCTTCGCCGGATACGTGCCGGTGAAGATGGTCGCGCGCGCCGGGGCGCAGACCGGCTGGTTCGAGAACGCGCTGCGGAAGAGCACGCCTCGAGAGGCCATCTGATCGAGGTTGGGCGTCAGGTTCATGGGGTTCAGGCCCATGGCGCCGATGCAATCCCAGCGGAACTGGTCGCTGATGACCAGCAGGATGTTCGGCCGCGGGGTGCCCGCCGGGGTCTGCGCGACTGCCGCCGCCAGCGGGAGAGCACCCAGCAGTTGCCGGCGCGACGGCTGATAAGTGGACATAGGAAACTCCGAGGGTGAGTGTAGCATCGGGCCTCACCCTGCTACAATTCGCGCTCAGGAGCACCTTATGCAAATCACCTCGCATGTGATGTGTCTTACCTTTCTGGGCGCATGCCTGAGCTTCGCCCAAGCCCAACCGCCCGCCCAGGGAGCCGGCCGCGGAGGCCGCGGTGCAGCCCCGGCCGCACAGGCGCGCACCGGAAAGAAACATATCCTGGTGATCGGTGCCGCCAAAGGCTTCGAGCACGATTCCATCCCCGTGACGATGGCCAATGTGTGGAAGATGGGGCACGACACCGGCCTTTGGGAGGCGTACCTGCGCACGGACACGGAGCTCCTCACCAAAAAGAACCTGGAACGAAATACCAAAACCTTGCCTTATTTCGACGCCGTGGTTTTCGCCAGTCCGACCGGCGAGATGGACCTGGATGATTCGCAAAAAGCCGACCTCCTTTCTTTCGTACGCGACGAGGGGCACGGGTTCGTCGGAGTGCACGCTTCCGCGGACTGCAATTACCAGTGGGCCGACTACGGCCTGCTGGCCGGCGGCTGGTTCGATCAGCATCCCTGGAACACGTTCGACGCGCCGATCATCCTCGAAGACCCGGACTTTCCGGCCACCCGCCATTTCCCGAAGGCGTTCGTCAAGCGCGATGAAATCTACCAGTTGAAGAACTGGTCGCGCGACAACGTGAACGTGCTATTGCGGCTGGACGAGACCAAGCTGAATTACGACAACAACCCGCGGGTGCATCGCGCCGACCGCGATTTCGCGGTGGCATACGCCAAGATGTTCGGTAAGGGGCGAGTGTTCTATTCGACGCTCGGACACACGAACGAGGCATGGGACGATCCGGACATCCAGAAGATGTACTTCGAAGCGATCCGCTGGGCGCTCGGGATGACCGAAGGCAGCACGACGCCCCACGCGAAGCGATAAGCCCGCATTTGATACGATGCGAGACTATGAAGGTTCTTCGTCTCGCAACGATCCTCGTCTTTCCTTTGCTGCTGCTGGCGCAGCAGGTCGATCTTGTCAATCAGCTTCGCTTCCGGCAGATTGGACCGTTCCGCGGCGGGCGCGTCGTCGCCGTAGCGGGCGTCCCGTCGCAGCCGAATGTGTACTACTTCGGCGGCGTCGGAGGCGGGGTCTTCAAGACTACCGACAGCGGCCTGAGCTGGGTGCCGATGTCCGACGGGCAGTTCAAGACGGGATCGGTGGGGGCGGTCGCCGTGGCGGACTCCGACCCCAACGTCGTCTATGTGGGAATGGGCGAGGCCTGCGTGCGCGGCAATGCCACCCATGGCGATGGCGTCTACAAGTCGGTGGATGCAGGACACACCTGGCGCAACGTCGGGTTGCAGGACTCCTACCACGTTGGAGCGGTCCGGATCCATCCTAAAGATCCGAACACCGTCTATGTGGCAGCCCTCGGCCACCTGTGGGGGCCGAATGAGATGCGCGGCGTCTACCGCACAACCGATGGCGGCGCCACCTGGAAGCAGGTGCTCAAGCGCAGCAGCATGGCCGGCGCGGTGGACCTCGCGATGGACCCGTCGAATCCGCGCGTGATCTACGCGGCGTTCTGGGAGATCAGCCGCAAGCCGTGGCGCATGGACAGCGGCGGGCCGGGCAGCGGCCTCTTCAAGACTACCGATGGCGGTGACAACTGGACCGAGATCTCGCGCGCGCCGGGACTGCCCCGCGGCGTGCTGGGTCGGATCGGGGTAACGGTCTCGCCCGCGAATCCGGAGCGCGTCTGGGCGCTGGTGGAAGCCGCCGATGGCGGGCTCTTCCGGTCCGAAAACGGCGGACGCACCTGGACCAAGGTCAACGACCAGAACATTCTGCGCCAGCGCGCCTGGTATTACTCGCATATCTTCGCTGACACGCAGAACCCCGACACGATTTACGCGTTGAACGTGGGAATGCACAAGTCGGTCGACGGAGGCCGGACGTTTTCCACCATGCGGCCGCCGCACGGCGACAATCACGATCTCTGGATCGCACCCGACAATCCGAACCGCATGATCGAGAGCAACGATGGCGGCGCCACCATCACCAACGACGGGGGGCGCACCTGGTCCACCGTGGACAACCAGCCGACCGCGCAGTTCTACCGTGTGGCGCTGGACCAGGATTTCCCGTACAACATCTACGGGGCGCAGCAGGACAACAGCACCGTGCGCACGGCCAGCCGCACCGCGGGCTTCGGCATCACGCCGGCCGATTGGTACGACGTGGGCGGCGGAGAAAGCGGCTGGATCGCGCCCGACCCGAAGAATTCGCAGATCGTCTACGCCGGCTCCTACGACGGCCTCATCACCCGCCAGGACAAGCGCACCGGGCAAATGCGCAACATCAACGCATGGCCCGACAACACCATGGGCTACGGCGTGGAAGCCATGAAATACCGCTTCCAGTGGAGCTTCCCGATCGTGTTTTCGCCGCACGATCCGAAAGCCCTGTACATCGGCAGTAACGTGATTCACCGCACCACCAACGAAGGCCAGAGCTGGGACGTGATCAGCCCGGATCTGACGCGCAACGATAAATCCAAGATGGGATCGTCGGGCGGGCCCATCACCCAGGACAACACCAGCGTCGAGTACTACTGCACGGTGTTCACGATCATCGAATCGCCTGTGGCCAAAGGCGTGATCTGGGCCGGCTCGGACGACGGCCTTGTGCACGTGACCCGCGATGGCGGTAAGAAGTGGGACAACGTGACGCCGCCGGGCATGCCGGAGTGGATCCGCATCAACTCGATCGATGCCTCGCCGCACGATGCGGGCACGGCGTACGTCGCCGCCACCAACTATCAGCAGGACGATTTCCGTCCGTACCTTTACAAGACCACGGACTACGGCAAGACCTGGAAAAAGATCGTGAGCGGCATCTCCGAGAACGCCTTCACCCGCGTCATCCGCGAAGACCCGAACAGGAAGGGACTGCTCGTGACTGGAACCGAGATCGGCCTCTTCATTTCGTTCGACGACGGCGAAAGCTGGCGTGCGTTCCAGCTCAACCTGCCGGTCACCCCCATCACCGACCTGCAATTCCACAAGCGCGACCAGGAGCTGGTGATCGGCACCGAAGGCCGATCGTTCTGGATCTTGGACGACGTGCCGCTGCTGTATCAGTTCCACGGATTCGACACCAATTCCACGGCGGCGCGCCTCTTCCAGCCCAAGGACACCTACCGTTTCGGCGGCGGGCGCGGGTTCGGCGGCGGTGGGCGCGGCGCGGGCGCGGCCGTGGGCGAAAATCCTCCGGGCGGCGCCCAGGTGATGTTCTGGCTGAAAAACCGGCCGCAGGGCGAAGTCACGCTCGAGTTCCTGGATAGCGCGGGCAAGAGCGTCAACAAGTTCACCACGCGCGAGCAGCCGCGCCCGCAGGCTCCGGCCGGCGAAGAAGAGGATAACCCGTTCCGCGGTGCGCCGCCCGCGCGCCTCACGGCGAACGCCGGACTGAATCGCTTTACCTGGAACCTGCGGTACGAAGACGCGGTCACTTTCCCCGGTATGATTCTGTGGGCCGGGTCCACCAACGGCCCGCGCGTGTCGCCGGGCAAATACACGGCGAAACTGACCGTGGACGGCCAGTCGCAGAGCCAGGCATTCGAGGTGAAAAAGGACCCGCGCCTCGACACCACGCCGGAGGACTACGCGAAGCAGGTTTCCCTGTCTCTCCAGGTGCGGGATAAGCTGAGCGAGACCAACGACGCGGTGATCCGCATTCGCGAGCTGCGAAAGCAGCTCGACGAGTACGCCCGGCGCGATTCGAAGAAGGTGGCGGACGCGGCCAAGGCGCTTTCGGCAACGCTGACCGCGGTCGAAGAGAATCTCTACCAGACCAAGAACCGGGCGAGCGAAGATCCCCTGAACTATCCCATCAAGCTGAACAATAAGCTGGCGCACGTGCTCGGCGTGGTGCAGAGCTCGGACAACGCGCCCACCCAGCAGAGCTACATGGTTTACGAAGATCTGGCGACACAGGTGAACGCGGAGCTGAAGAAGCTGAACGTGCTATTGACGGCCGACTTGGCTGCGTTCAATAAGCTGATTCGCGATGAGAATGTGCCCGCTGTGATGGCGCCGGCGAAGGGGAAAGCGCAATGAGAATACACTCGCTTCTCGGTCTGTTCCTTTTCGCCTCCGCCGCCTTCCCCCAGCACTTCGAAGTCTCCTTCGCGCCGACGGCCCACGATGGCCCGATCACCGGCCGCGTCTTCGTCGCCATCTCGAAGAAGGACTCGCCGCCGCTGCTGCACCAGATCGGGTCGTGGACAGGGCAGGCGCCCTTTTTCGGCGTCGATGTCGAGCAACTCGCCCCGGGTACTCCCGCGGCGATCGACGCGTCGGTGCTGGGATATCCGGCCAAAAGCCTGAAGGACATACCAGCGGGCGAGTATTACGTGCAGGCGCTCGTCAACGTCTACACGCGGTTCGCCCGCGCCGACGGGCACACCATCTGGGCACACATGGATCAGTGGGAGGGACAGCATTTCAACAACTCGCCCGGCAACCTGTTCAGCGAAGTGCGCCGTGTGCGGCTGGATCCCGGCTCGAACTACATCATCAAACTGGAAGCTAACCAGGTGATCCCGCCCATGCAGTCCCCGGCCGCTACCGAGTGGGTCAAGCGCGTCAAAATTCAGAGCCCGATGCTCAGCCGGTTCTGGGGGCATCCGGTCTACCTGGGTGCGACCGTTTTGTTGCCCAAGGGTTACACCGAACATCCGAACGAGCGCTATCCGGTGATCTACTCGCAGGGACACTTCGGGCTGAATGCGCCGCTCGGCTTTGCGCCGGGCAACGATTTTTACAAGGCCTGGACCGCTGACGATTTTCCGCGAATGATCGCAGTCACCTGGCAGCATCCGACGCCCTACTTCGACGATTCCTACGCGGTCAACTCCGCTAATAACGGGCCATACGGCGATGCGCTGCTGAAAGAGCTGGTGCCTTACCTCGAAGAACACTTTCGCATGGTCCGCGAGCCGTGGGCGCGGCTGCTGACGGGCGGATCGACAGGCGGGTGGGAATCGCTCGCGCTCCAGCTCTATCACCCGGATTTCTTCGGCGGCACCTGGACGTTCTTCCCCGACCCGATCGATTTCCGACGTTACCAGCTTGTCAATATTTACGAGGACCCAAACGCATTCGAGACGCCCGGTTACGAGTTCATGGTGCCGGAGCGGCCCATGATGCGCACCGCCGAAGGACAAATGGTGCAGACGATGCGGCAGATGAACCAGCTCGAGGAGGTGCTCGGGTCGCACGGCCGCTCGACGCAGCAGTTCGAGGCCTGGGAGGCCGTGTACGGCCCGGCGGGCGAGGACGGCTATCCTAAGCCTCTATGGGACAAGCGGACGGGAAAAATCGACCGCGCGGTGGCAAACTACATGCGAGATCACGGCTACGATCTGGCCGAGTACACGAAGCGCAACTGGGAGAAGATGGGACCGCAGCTCAAAGGCAAGCTTCACCTCTACTGTGGCGACATGGACAACTTCTACCTGAATCTCGCCGTCTACCTGTTCGAGGATTATATGAAGACCACCGGCGCAGGCGCCACGTTCGATTACGGCCGTCCCATGAAGGGACACGGGTGGCATCCGATGAACAACGCGGAACTGGTCAAAATGATGGCGGCCCAGATCGCCGCGATGCGCCCGGCTACGCGCACGCCTGCGCCGGCAGTTCGATAGATTCGCGAACCCGCGCAAGCTGGCTTTCCATACGCGCCCGTTGCCGTTCCGGGAGCTCGGCTACCACAAGAAGCCTTCGGGCGATACCGTACGCACGCGCGGCGTCGCGATACCGCCCCTGCCCGGCGAGTGTCATGGTCTGTTCGATTTGTTTTTGCGCCAGGATGCTTAGCTCCCGGTCTGTTTTTGCGCGTAATCGCGCCAGCGCCTTTTTCATTGGATCCTCCACGGCGTCTTTAAACTATATAGACGCAGCGGAGGGGCGATTCGATTGCGAAAAGTCAGGAGGAATCGACTTTACCGCTCTAGCCGCAACAATTCACTGCTTCGTTTTGCGGCCGTCTTCGCTGATCGCCGGCGGCGTCACCGGTTTGTCATCTCCATAGGTGGCAACCAGGTACTCGAGTAGGGCATCGCGATCGCTATACTTTGTGCCCCAGCCCGCCATCTTATCCAGTTCGCGGCCCCAGGCCGCCCGGCTCAAGCGCTGCGAGTGAATCAGGCGCAGGCTGTGGCAGGGCAGGCAGGCGCGCTGTTCCTCCTTCTGACCCTTCTCGAGCGTTGCCTGGTCGGCGCCCCACGAGGCTGCGGCAATGGTGACTACGAGCAGGAATCGCATCATGCTTTCTCCACCGTGATCCCAACGCGGTCGATGCCGTTCCACAGATAACCCGACGGATTCCACGCCGGCACAATCGGCTGCACCCGGCCCGCGGTGTCGGTGGCGCGCGACATCACGGTGTAATAGCCGGGCGCCGCTGGCGTCCACTTGAGTGTGAAGAGGCGCCAGGCGAACGGCAGTTTCTGCGTGGAAAGTTCCGCTGCCTGCCAACGCGCGCCGCCGTCGGTAGAGACGTCCACGCGTTCGATGGCGTTCTCGCCCGCCCAGGCAAATCCGCGGATCATCAGCGGCCCAATCGCCGTCTTGGCGCCGTCCTCGGGCGCGGTCAGCGTGGATTTAACCGGCATTCCTTCGATGACTTCGAGTTCGGCCGGAATCGCGGGCGCTCCGGGCGGGCGCGCGTACTTCGGGTATCGATATCCGGGATTCATGAAGAATCCGGAGCTCATCTCCACCTTCGCGGTAAGCCGCGTGACCCACTTTACCCAGCTCGTTCCGTCCCACCCCGGAACAATCAGCCGTACCGGAAAGCCGTGGATCTGCGGTGACTCGCCGTTCATTTTCAGCGCGAGCAGAGTCGCCGGATGCATGGCCTTCTCCATCGGCATGGAGCGGAGGAAGTCCGGCGTCTGCGCAAGGCCGCTATCGGCGCCGTCGATCTCCACGTGCTTCGCGCCGTCGTCGAGGCCGGCCATCTTGAGCACGTCACCGAGGCGCGGACCGGTCCACTCGGCGTTACCCACGGCACCGCGGCCCCACTGAATCCCGGGTACCTTCGGCGAGTAGAAGGCGCGCCCGTTACCCGTGCATTCCAGCGTCGCGGACACCGTGTGCTGCGGCAGCTTCTCCAGGTCCGCGAGGGAGAGTTGCGCCGCCTTGGAAACCATACCGCTGATTTGAACGCGGTGCGCAGCAGGGTCGATCGGAGCCGGCCGCGGGATGTGCTGGCGGACGAAAAACGCGTCAACCGGCGTCACCCAGGTATCGAAGTACTTCATGGGAGTTTCCAGGTCTTCAGGCCGGTCGTTGTGGACGATCATGGGACGTTTGCCGGGAATCGTGACCGGTCCATCCTGGCTGCTCACTCGCTGTGCTGCCGCAGCCGCCATCAAAGCCGCGAACAGTTCCCTCCGGTTGGCTTGCATCGCTCTCACAGAGTAATGCACCCGCCGAAGGCCGTGCAACTAGCGGTCGTGCTGCTTGATGATCTGCTCCGCCCGCGCGACCTGGTCGTTGCTGCCGCGAACCGTGATGGCGTTCACCTGGTGCACGGGATAGGCGCGTTGAATGTCGGCGGAAGAGCGGACGGCGTACGCCACGTCCTGAAGGGCCTGTGAGGTCAGCGGGCTGCTCAGATAGAAAACTCGCGCGACGCCGCCATCCGGCGATACCGTCCTGGGCACCTGGTATTCGTGTGGCTCCGTGTCCGGGCCTTGCGGAGCAGGCTGATCGAGCTGCTTGATGACCCATTCGGCCAGCGCCACGCCGTCCGCAGTCCCGCACAGCGCCAGGGCCTTAAGCGAGTGATACGGAAAGACACGTTGCAGATCGGAAATGGAACGTGTGGCGTTCACAAGCTCCTGGATTGCAGGCGGCGTCCGGGCGTTTGCCAGGAACAAGACCTTCGCTACGTTGGCGCGGCGATCGAAGTTCACCGTATATTCGTGCGCGACCTGCGACTGCGGCCCGGAGGCGCGGTCGAGCTCGTCCATGACCCAATTCGCCGCTGCCGCCCGTTCCGGCGTCGCCCGTATCACAATGGCATTCAACTGCGGATACCCCGACGCACGCTGAATATCGGCAATCGCGCGCGTCAGGTTGAGCATTTCCTGCAAGGCAACCGGCGTGGGCACGTGTGCCAGGTAAGAGACCCGTACCCGGTCGCCGCCACCGAGTGCCGCCGGGTAATCGTGCCGCGCCGCTGCCGCCGCCGGACCGGGCAGTTTGTCCAACTCCGCACATAGCCACTCCGCGAGCCCCACCTGCTCGGCGGTGCCGTGTACCGAGATGCTCTGCTTGGCTTCGTCCACGGAAATCTCCTGCGGGTCCGCGATCGACCGGATCGCATTGGCGATCTGCTGCAGCCCATGCGTATCGGTGTGGGTCAGCGGGAATACGCCGGTTTCCTGCGCCATCGCCATCGAGGCGAACAAGAGACCAGTAGCAGACACAAGTTTCCTACCTGGCATCAACTGATTAGACGCCGATTCGGTATATTTGTGCAGGCGATCTATTCCGCCTTGCATTGCAAGCACTTAGCATGGCTCCCCACCGGCGTGGGGGGCTTGCTAACCGCCGCAAGTCCTTGCAGTCTAAAGAACAGCCGGATGGAGCAAAGCGACCTACACCAGGTGGCCCGGGCGCGCTCGGGAGATACCGATGCGTTCCGAATCCTGGTGGAACGCCACAGCCGCTCCCTGTTCCGGCTGGCCTATCGTATGACTGGAAATCAGCAAGACGCCGAGGACGTG
>Ga0335079_10004822_pt1 | contig 15515 bp, 10 predicted proteins | sample Lox_Sample_33_FD_206719 | JGI IMG/M metagenome (GOLD analysis project Ga0335079, IMG submission 206719) | Soil microbial communities from Loxahatchee National Wildlife Refuge, Florida, United States - Lox_Sample_3.3 | ecosystem: Environmental > Terrestrial > Soil > Wetlands | place: USA...
AGGACGATGGCATCACCTTCGATAAAAACTTTTTTCGCCGAATACCGCTCCAGGAGCTTCTTGACGGGCTCGTGGAGATTGAGGCTGAAATGGGAGGCGGGACTCAGGCCGCGGGAGAGCAAATCCTGGGTCATTTTTGTTGAACCGCGGACGTCCGCCTTGATGATGACGTGAGAAACGACCAGGTCCTGCTGTGGCCGGGCTTCATCGGGGAGGACGCACTCGTACAGCCGGTTGTTCATCCGCGAGAGTTCGCGGGCTTGCTCGGTGGTGACCAGGTTGATACGCTCCATGCAGGCGCAAAGATGGTCGGCGTCGCGCTGATCGCGGTGCAGGCGCAGAAAATCTCCCGCGAAGCGCAGTACGAAGGCTTCGAGTTCATCCCGGGAGTAGCGGCGGATTTTGCGCGAGAGTTCCTCGATCGGCTTTGAAGACAGACGCTTGGCGGGAACTTGCTTTAGCACCTGCTCGACGCGCTTCAATTCGTCCTTGGAGACCACCGCCTTGCGCAACTGCTGCAGGTGGACAGGAGGATGATATTGGGCGGCGATGGTCTGAATTTCATAACCCGCAAGAATGTGGTCGAGCGCTTCCTGCTGCTCCAAGCGATCCGTGAGCTGCGAGAGCATTTGCGCGCGCTTATCCTGAGTAGAAGGCGGAGGACCCGAGGCATCAAACAATCGGCGCGCATTTTCCGGATCGTTGAGGTAATCGCCGAGGCGGCCTTTGTGATTTTTAAGGAAATAATCGAGTTTCTGCTTGGCGGCGTCAATTTGCGGGCCGAGTTCCTCGAGTTTGTATTGCTGGTGCTTCAGGCGCAATTCGACGTCGCTGAGGCCCGCTCGTAGATCGGAAGGGTCCGTGGAGTTGAGGAATTTGTTGAAAAAACTCTCGCCGCGGTCCAGCTTTCGCCGGAGGAGTTCTTTCTGCTCCTCGAGGCTGACAATTTCATTGCGTATGGACTGCGCGTGTTCGAGGAGAGCGTTGTATGCCTTCTGCGCTTCGTCGTGGGCCGGATCCTCTGAAACTACTACGCCGGCCTGATTTAAGAATTCCTGAAAGAGTGCGTCCATGGCCTCAAAGCGATCGGGATCGCGAACGTAATTCCCGAGCAGAACATAATGGTCCAGAAAGTAGAGATCGTCCTTGCCACCATCGAGGAAGATCAATCGGCTTTTCAGCAGGTCGTAATACGCGGCAAAATCCTCTCCGAAGAGAGCGCGGCGCGCCTTGACGATGACGTTTTCCTCGAGGTCAATCACCATTTGCGCGACCTGTTGACCCACTTCCCGGACCACGCTGCGCCGCGCGGACTGCAATTCGCTCAAGCGCGCTTTGATCACGTGGGCTTGCTGGCTGCGCTCGAACTGCTCGCCGCGCTGGCGAATCCATTCCTTGCCCTCGAGGATCAGGTCCGCGAACTGGTTCAGGATTTCGGCTGTCAGAAATTTCAAAAGAGCCAGGCGAAAGAGCAGGTCAATCTCGATGTTCTTTTGGTACTTCGCCTGGGTTACGGCGCTCTGCATCATGTCTCCAAGGAGCTTGCGAAAAAACGCGCCGTCCGGGGCACGGGAGGACCGCAATTCGATTCCGGAGAAATACGTGGCGCTGGTACTCTGCCGGATGATGTCAAACAAATAATCTTTAGCTACTTGGACGAATTTGGGGCTGAGGAAGACGTCGTGGTGGATATTATCCACACCAATCGCCAACGATCCCATCGGAAGCGTGAGATTGTAGCTCTTCAGCTCAATTTGTGCCGCTTCGCTTGCAGCGGGCGTGAATAACTCATTGGCCATGCGATCCGCCGGAACGCGCTTTTTCCAACCTAACAGCCGGGATGCAAGGCGGCAAGAGAGCGGAGGTACTGCGTAACCAGAGAGTTAGCGTGCCGACCCGGAGATTCAGCTGACGCGGATGCGGCGCGTATCTCCGCCCAAATGTTCGAGTTGGATGCGAATTTCGGGCCAGGGCGAAGGTAAAGGGAAACGCTCCGACCACTCCAGGATCACCACGGCAGGGGCTGAAAAGACGTCTTCCAGTCCGAGGGTCTCAAAATCATGGAATTTCTCGATGCGGTAAAGGTCCACATGGTAGACCTTGGTCGGCCCTCCATACACATGAACCAGGGTGAATGTCGGGCTGGTGACATCCTCTTCCTGAGCAGCCCCCAAACCGCTGGCGATGCCTTTCGTGAGGGTCGTCTTGCCGCTCCCCAGATCACCGGAGAGCAGAATCAAGACGGGCGCATGCAAACGTTCCGCAAATTCCTTGCCCCATCGGATAGTTTCCTCGGCGGAATGGGTGATAATCTCTTCAGCCACCGCAACGAATCCTTCCGATCAATGCTGCTCGTGCTTGGGGCAAGGAGGCAGCAACCTCGCCGGCCAGGACGCCGGAATCTTCACCCTGAGGGCCGCGGAGTTCCGCTGCGGAACCATGAAGGTAGACTCCGAGCGCCAATGTACGAAGCCAATCACGGGTCCCGAACTGGGCAGTCGCTGCAGCGAGAACACCGGTCAAAACATCGCCGGTGCCGCCTTTGGCAAGAGCCGCGTTCCCTGTTGTGTTGACCCAGATTTGGCCAGTGGGCGCGGCGATTACCGTATGGAAACCTTTCAGCATGACGTGCGCGTTCCATTTCCTGGCTGCTTCCTGTGCCACGCGGGCGCGGTCGGACTGCACGGCCGCGCTGGAGGTTCCCAATAAGCGCGCCATCTCTCCCGGATGGGGAGTAACCGCCAGAAAATCCGATTTGCGCTGGCGCAAAAGTTCCGCTTTTCCTGCAAAAGCATTCAACCCATCGGCGTCCAAGATGACCGGCAACGGCGCTTCGCGAACCACACCGCGAACGAAATCCTGGGTTTCAGGTTCAATGCCTAGGCCCGGCCCTATGGCCAGAACAGTCTTGCCTTGGCCAGCACGCGCGAGCCTGCCATCGAGCATGTTAACGCGGGCGATCGTTCCTGCGGGCGTGGAGGTCAGCGCTTCGGTCATCAGCTCCGGCTGCGCGGAGGCCACCATCGGCAAAACGACATCCGGCGTCGCGATGGTGGTCAGGCCGGCGCCTGCGCGCATACAGCCCAACCCGGCGAGAATGGCCGCGCCGGATTTTCCACGGGAACCGGCAACAATCAGGACGTGCCCGTACGTGCCCTTATGCGCGTCTGCCGCGCGCAAAAGCGGCATCCAGGCAAACTCTTCCGGCCCCGCCCAGCGAATCTGGCTGCGGCCAATTTCTTCGATGAGTTCCGCGGGCGAGCCAATACTCCGAACGTGTAACAGGCCGCAGCACGCCGCATCCTTGGAAATAAGCTGTCCGATTTTCGGAGCGGTAAAAGTGACCGTCGCGTGCGCGCGCAACACGGGGCCCTCGGCGGCTTCGCCATCCGATGGAAGGCCCGACGGCGTGTCTACCGCAAGGATTGCAGGCGCTCCGGGGCTTGTCGCGTCACATGAAAGGCGATTGAGATCTTCAATCACTCGGGCCATCAGCCCGCGAGCGGGACCTTGGAGACCGGTCCCAAGAAGCGCATCCACGACGACTCCCGAGGCGGCGATTTCCGGCCAGGCTTTCTCCCATTGCTGTTCGCTGCCGATGAGCGTGACCTTGCCATCGAGTTCCTGCCAGAGCTGAAAGTTCTCTGCGGCGTCGCCCTTCAAGTCCGCGAGAGTCGCGAACAGAAATACATGCAGGGAAGAGATGCCGTCCGCCTTTAGGAGGCGCGCAGCGACAAAGCCATCTCCGCCGTTGTTACCTTTGCCGCAAAGGACACAGACGCTTTTCCCCCGGGAGGTTTGCGCGCGGAAAGAGGCACGCACCGTCGCGGCAACGGCCCTTCCAGCCGCTTCCATCAATTTCAGGCTGGGAATGCCGAAACGATCCGTCGTCAAACGATCCACTTCGCGCATTTCCGCGGCGGTCAACGCTTTCATGAGAGCCCCTGGAGCGGCCGGTCAGAGCATCCAGCCGCCGCTCACATTGACGATTTGTCCCGTGATGTATTCGGCTTCTTCCGAGGCGAAAAAGGCCACAGCGGAGGCCACGTCTTCCACGGTGGGAGGGCGGCCGATGGGGAAGCGCGCGTCGCGCAGCCTGCGCGCTTCATCAAGGCTTAAGGCCTTTTCATCAATGCTCGAGGGATTCACGACATTAACAGTGATTCCGTTCTTGGCCTCTTCAAGCGCAAGCGAGCGTGAGAGGGCAACGACAGCGGCCTTGGCCGCAGCGTAAGCGGAAATCTTGGCCTGGCCGAAGGCGCGCTCCGCGCCAACCGCGCCCAGATTGATGATTCGTCCCCAGCGTCCCCGCCGCATGTGGGGCAGGACGGCGCGGCTCACGTAAACGACACTCATCAAATTGGAATCGAATATGTTTTTCCAGTCCTCCAGCGAACCTTCCGCCAGGGTCCCCCAACGAAAATCGCCGACGTTATTGACTAGAATGTCCAGCCGGCCGAAACGGTCAGTGACGGTCTTGACGAGCTGCTCTGCCCTGCCCGCAATGGTGATATCGGATTCAATTGCTACGCAATCCGCGCCGATAGCCTGAAGCAGGCGCAACGTATTTTGCGCTTCCAGTTTGTTTGAGCGATACCCGACGGCGATGCCCGCTCCCAATTTAGCGAGCCGTAACGCGATGCCCCTTCCAATTCCACGCGTTCCCCCCGTCACCAGAGCTACCCGATTTCGCAACGGCATTCCCACCCCTCGTCCAATGCCAAACAACCGTGCCGGACAGTATAGCCCACGATGCGGTGACCAACTATCCCAAGCGCGCGACAACCACGGTCATGTCGTCGGCTTGCTCCGGCGTGCTGGCCCATTCTTCCGCTGCCTTCATGAGCCCGGCGGCGACTTCCTTGGGAGTCTCGTTTTGGAGACCCACTGCAGCCTCCTTGAGCCTCTGGATCCCAAATTCTTCGCCGTAGACATTCTCCGGCTCGACAAGACCATCGCTATAGCCAATCAGAAGGGCGCTTGGCGGCAAAACGAGAGAGCCTTCCTCGAAGGGATAATCCTCGACAACACCCAGAACGATTCCGCCTTTGTCCAGGATTTGTACCGAACCGTTCGCGATGCAAAAAGAAGGCAGATGCCCGGCATTGGTGTACCGCAGAGAACGCGTCGCACTGTCGAAAACGGCAATAAAGAATGTGGCAAAGCGGTCATCGCCGGTGTTTCTCACGAGATGTTTGTTCAGCCGGGCGACGAGTTCGGCAGTGCTGAGGGTTTTGCTTCCGTCGGCGAGAATCAAACTTCGCAAGGAGGCTTGCAAACTGGCCATCAGTAGCGCCGCGCTGATTCCCTTCCCGGAAATGTCCGCGATGGCGATGGCTAGGCTCGTCGGGCTCAATTGAATGAAGTCATAGTAATCGCCACTGACGGTGCGAGCCGCGTTGCAGATCGCTTCAATTTCGACTCCCGGGACCTGCGGAAAGTCCTGCGGAAAAAGCTGGTTCTGTACTTCGCGGGCAATGGAAATCTCGTTTTCGAGCTTGTGACGCTCTCTCTGCTCTTCGAGAAGACTACTTACGGACTCGATCATGCCGTTGAATGATTTTCCCAGCCGTCCAAGCTGGTCGTTGCGGTCTACTCGGACGCGGTAGGAATAATCGCGGGCCTGAACGTGCTGCGTGGCTTTATACAGGTCGTCCACTCCCCGCGTGATGCGTCTCGTCATCACAATTCCCGTGATCAGCGCAGCCAGCTCCAGCAGAGCAAGTACGATGGCCACCGCGATGAAGCCGAGATAGTTCAGATATCCCAAATCGCCAAGCGAACTGAAGATCTTGCGATTTAGATGGGAGGGCCGCGCGATGAACTTGGCGACTACCGGGTAGGAACGGGCCACAGTCCCATCCGGCAGGAGGCGGACTGCCGCAAAACGTGAGATGCCGCTCACGATGGGATCCAGAAGAGTAGGAGGAAGAATTGGAGTCAGCCTGGTATTCGACCGGATGGATTCCACGGATTCGTAATACTTGTCCCCCACGGGATAGACTACGCTAGAACGCGCGCCGCCCGTGTAGGGTTCCACAACGTCAAAGAACACCGCGTCCAGATCAGGCGCTAGGGTCGCCAGGAACTCGGGCGTCAACGGCACACTCAACTTCACAACCAGCGCGCCGCGGCTCGCCTGGAAGACGTCCAAGGCCACCAGCTCAACCTTCTTGCCTTCCTGGATGAAGCCGGAAAACCGCGTTTGGCCGGGGCCCGCTAAGCGGCGGAGCAACGCTGCGTCAGCCGGGAATTCAATTTGCAAACCGGGCAGCCGGGCATCCAATACTTCATGTTCCTGCTGGGAGACGATTTTTTCCGCGTCGGAGAGCTGAATGTTCCCTTTCTCAAAGCGCAACGCAGCGGCGATCTGGTCCGCACCGTCCGCGATCAAGTCGGTGCGTTTCTGCACGTCCTCGTAGAGCAAATATCCACCCAACTGGGTATACAAAATCATGGCCGCCTGGACGGACAGAAGCACCACCAGCAGCACCGGAACGAGCGCGACAAAAAGATATGCAACGATCAGGCGGTTGCGCAGACTCCAAAGCAAACGCTGGCTCCACAAGCTCATTAGGCGGGCGAGCAGGTAAATTCCCGCAAGGAGTGCCAAGAATTTTGCAAAGCTGAAGATTCCGCCGGACAATCCGGAGAGGAGGAGCAGCGCTCCGCCGGCGGCAAACAATAGGGCAAGGATGTCTGGCCAGGACAACCGTTGCCGAAGAACCCTAAGATTGGAGCGGAGCGCCGACATGAGCAGAACGCAAACTGAAAACCTAATTTACCTGAAGGAGCGGCCTCTGACGAGCGGCATCACGGCCAGGTGCACGCGGACCCGCGGAAGTAACGCACCCCGCATGGGAATCGTCCTCACTTCGCCGCGGCGTTGCGCACCTTGCTGTGCTTCACGCTGTAGGTGAAGTAGATGATCAGACCGATGATGAGCCAGACGACCAGTCTGATCCACGTGAGAAGCTCCAGCCCGGCCATGAGACCGAACGATACGATGATGCCCAGAATCGGCACAACGGGCACCCAGGGCGTCTTGAACGGCCGCTCAAGATCCGGTCTCCGGACGCGGAGAATCCATACGCCTGCGCAGACGATGATGAAGGCAAGCAAGGTGCCGATGCTCACAAGCTGGCCGAGGTCTCCAATCGGCACGAGCGAGGCAACAATTGCCACACAGATGCCTACAATCGCGGTGGACTTCCACGGGGTGCGGAACTTTGGATGGATTTCGCCAGCCCACTTCCAGAGCAGTCCGTCGTTAGCCATGGAATAAAAGACGCGCGACTGGCCGAGCAACATTACCAGCATCACTGTGCTCAAACCCGCGAGCGCTCCTGCGTTTACCACGTAGCTTCCCCACTTCACTCCCGTTTCGCGGATTGCCAGCGACACAGGCGCGCCGATATTCAAACGGGAGTAATGCACTGTGGCGGTAAGCAGGCCGGACACCAAGATGTACAAAATCGTGCAGATGATCAGCGATCCGAGAATGCCGGTGGGCATGTCCTTTTGCGGATTGCGCGCTTCCTGCGCCGCCGTGGACACGGCGTCAAATCCGATATACGCGAAGAACACGACTCCCGCGCCTCGTAGAACTCCGCTCCACCCGTACGAGCCGAAATGCCCCGCATTCGGCGGGAGAAATGTGGCCCAGTTTTCGTGCGCCAACTGGCGATGACCAAGCACAAAGGCCGCAGCCACCACGATAAAGGTCATTACCGCGATCAGTTTGACGAACACGATCCCCGTATTGAAGTTCGCCGATTCGCGTATTCCTACGATCAGAATGATGGTGACCGCGATCACAGCCAGGAACGCCAGCAGATTGAACTTCGCCGTGGCTTGCGGTGACGCGGCCAACTGGGCTGCAGTCAACTTCAGGGTCGTTACAGGTGACCATCGGCCGTCAAAGAAAACCCATTTCGCGCCGGGCACATCGCAAATCTGTGGGGGCAGATTGATACCGTAATCCTGAAGGAATGCTACCAGCGTGCTACTCCAGCCGCTGGCGACTGTTGCTGCTCCAAAGGCATACTCCAAAATCAGGTCCCAGCCGATGATCCACGCGACAATCTCTCCCAGCGTCGCGTAGCCGTAGGTGTACGCCGATCCCGCGATCGGGATCAGCGACGCGAACTCCGCATAGCACAATCCAGCGAACGCGCACCCCACTCCCGCAAGGACGTACGACAGCATGATCGCCGGCCCCGCGTACAACGCCGCTGCCGAGCCCGTAAGCACAAAGATGCCGGCTCCGATGATGGCTCCGATGCCTAGGGTAATCAGATTGATGGGTCCAAGTGCTCTCTTCAGGCTGTGCTCGCTGGTATCCCCAGCCTCCGTCATCAGCACATCGATCGGTTTGGTCGCGAACAAACCATTACCCATGCAATCCCTCCCTTAAATTCGGCTTGCGTGCGTGGCTGCAACCAAACCGGTCCTGAACAGAACCCGTGACCTGGTTCGCTGATGTACCGTGGTCTTTTTCAAGTCGCTTTGCCGCGAACGCCAGAAACACTTGACCACAGCCAGTACACCGGTACGCCCAACAACACGATGATCAACCCCGGCCAGGTGGTTTGCGTTTCGTATAAGAGCAAAACCAACATGATGGCCAGCGCCGCGATGATATACAACAACGGCACAAACGGATAGCCAAAAGCCTTGTACGGCCGGGGCTCCTCCGGGCGGCGCTTTCGCAGGACGAAAATCCCTGCAATGGTCAAGACATAGAAAATGAGAACAGAAAAAACGACGTAGTTGAGAAGATCGCTGTAAAGATTCCCATACGTGCCGTCGGGGTTTCGCGTGCGCATCAAAATCAGGACCGTGATCCAAATTCCCTGCAGCACAAGAGCGATGCCGGGCACACCGCGAGTGTTCAATTTCCCGGTGGATTTGAAGAACAGTTTGTCCTTGGCCATGGCGTAGACCACGCGCGAGCCCGCCAGAATCAGTCCATTGTTGCAGCCGAACGTTGAGACAATAATTGCGCCTGCCATGATTGCCGCGCCCGCAGGCCCAAAGATCGCATTCAACGCCGCCGTCGCCACTCGGTCGTCGGGAGCGTTTTGAATCTGGGCCAAAGGCAAGGCAAAAAGATAGGCGAGATTCGCGAGGCAATAAAGCGTGATGACAATGATGGTCCCTAAGGCCATCGAGAGAGCGACGTCCCGCCGGGGATTCTTGACTTCCGCCGCAGTGAAACCGATATTATTCCAAGCGTCCGCGGAAAACAGCGAGCCGACCTGTGCCACTCCGAACGCAACAAACAGCCCGAACCATCCGCTCGCTGAAGTCACTGTGGGTACAATCCCGCGAAGAAAACCGGCTCCCGGGGCGATCTCGTGCGCCCCGCGAATTGCCCACAAATGCGTGAAATTGTCCACGATCGCGGCGTGATTCCGGGCGACAAAAACTCCCAGAACGATCAAACCAACCAGGGCCAGCGTTTTGGCGCTTGTGAAAATGTTCTGAATCAGTTTTCCTAGCCGCACTCCCAAGGTATTCAGGAAAGTCAACAGCACGATCATTAGCACGCCAACCAGTTGCTGCACAGACAAACTGATGGCGTATCTGGATCCAAGGTTGATCGGGTGAATTACCCACGCTTCCGCGGAAATCGAAGGAAAGAACACGCCAAGATACCGCGCGAAACCTATGGCTACTGCGGCGATCGTTCCCGTCTGGATTACGAGGAAAAGCGTCCAGCCGTACAAGAAGCCCCACAGCGGGGAATACGCCTCTCGAAGATACACGTATTGCCCGCCCGCGTGCGGAAACATCGCCGCCAATTCGCCATAAGATAGAGCTGCGGCAATAGTAAGCACTCCGGTGATGACCCAGGCCAGGAGCAGGCCGCCCGACGAGCCCGTTTGCCGGGCAATGTCGGCCGAGACAATGAAGATTCCCGAACCGATCATCGAGCCCACGACGATCATGGTGCCGTCGAAAAGCCCAATGGCTTTTACAAATCCATGTTCGTTCTTGGAAGTTCCTGCGACGGGAAGCGCCGATTCTGCCATGAACGAGTTGCCTCACTCCCCCGCGGGCGACGCTGCCGCGGCCAGCAGGTCCAGGAATTGCTGCGCTCTCTCCCCCGGTTGATGGGCGCGCAGGATATCGGTGACTACTGCCACGGAATCGGCTCCCGATTGTATGACCTCAGATGCTCGTTCCAGTGTAATCCCGCCGATCGCCACGATCGGCTTATCCGTTTGTCCTCTGACTTGCTTGAGTAACTCTGTGCCCACGACAGGATCCGGCCGGAACTTCGTTGATGTCGCAAAAATCGGCCCCACGGCGATGTAATCCGCGGAGGATTCAACCGCGGCCTGAAATTGCTCTCGATTATGCGTGGAAACTCCCACCCACTTGCCCGGACCGAGCACCGTGTGCGCCTCGTTTACTCCCAAGTCGTCCTGCCCGACATGCACGCCGCTCGCGTCTGCCAGATACGCTACATCGGGGCGGTCATTCACAAAGAATAGCGCCCCCTGCGCCTTTAGCATCCCGCCCAGTTCGCGCGCAGTCTGCAACGTTTCCCTCGGCGGCGCGTTTTTGTTGCGGTACTGGAAGAGCCGCACTCCTGCGTTCAACAATTGTTCCGCAACCTCAAGTTCCCGCCCAGGCAACTGTTCGGCGTCCAATATCACATACAGCTTGGGCAGCAGAAGAGGCATTGCCGTCTATTTTCCGTTTGTTCCCAGCAATCTTTCGATGAAGTGCGTGTCAAACTTGCCGGCCGCAAATTCCGGATCGGAAACGATTCGTCGGTGCAGCGGAATGGACGTCTTAATGCCTTCGATCACGAACATTTCGAGGGCCCGCTTCATCCGGCCGATCGCTTCCGCACGGTCTCGCCCTTTCACGATGAGTTTCGCGATCATGGAATCGTAGAACGGCGGAATCACGGCATCGGCATAGGCCGCGGAATCCACCCGAACGCCTGTTCCTCCTGGCGCCTGGAACGTCGTGATCCGTCCCGCCGAGGGGACAAACGTTTCCGGATCTTCCGCATTGATCCGGCATTCGATGGCGTGGCCGCTGAAGTGGATTTCTCCCGTGGCATCCTCCATCTTCTCGCCGGCGGCAATGCGGATTTGCGCCTTGATCAGGTCCACTCCGGTCAGCAATTCAGTCACAGGGTGCTCCACCTGGATGCGGGTGTTCATCTCAATGAAGTACAGCGCGCCGTCCTGATCCATCAAGAATTCCACGGTGCCCGCATTCGTGTAGCCCACCTTCTGCAGCGCCCGGACGACCCTGTTTCCCATTTCGCGCCGCAGCTTGGCATCCACCGCGGGCGATGGCGATTCCTCCACTAGCTTCTGGTGGCGCCTCTGAATACTGCAATCGCGCTCGCCAAGATGGATTACCCTGCCGTGCTGGTCGCCCAGCACCTGGAATTCGATGTGCCTCGGATGCTCGAGAAACCGCTCTGCATAAACATCCGGGGTGCCGAAAGCCTGCTGCGCTTCGCTGCGCGCCGTCTGGTATGCGGACAGCAACTCCTGATGCTTGCGCACGATCCGCATCCCGCGACCGCCGCCGCCTGCCACAGCCTTCAGGATGAGCGGAAACCCGATCTTTTCGGCCTCTTTCGATAATTGCTCTTCGCCTTCGATGGCCCCCTCGCTTCCAGGAATCGTAGGCAATCCCGCCGTCTTGATCTCCCGGCGCGCACGGTCCTTCTCCCCCATCATTTCAATAACTTCCGGCCGCGGACCTATAAAGGTAATCTCAGAAGCCTCGCAGACCTTTGCAAAGTTGGCGTTCTCGGAAAGGAACCCGTATCCAGGATGGATCGCGTCAACATTGGTGATTTCCGCCGCGCTAATGACCTGTGGAATATTGAGGTAGCTTTCGCTGCTTCGCGCCGGGCCGATGCAAACGGCTTCGTCCGCGAAGCGCACGTGCAGCGAATTCCGGTCCGCCTCTGAATACACGGCTACCGTGGAAATGCCCAGTTCTTTGCACGCACAGATGACCCGCAGGGCAATCTCCCCGCGATTGGCTACCAGGATTTTGTTGAACATGGCTCCCGGAACCGGCTATTTCTTCCGGCTAGGACGGATGCCGAACAGCGGCTGGCCATATTCCACGGGCTGGCCGTTTTCCGCGAAGATGCGCAGCACCTCGCCGCTGACATCGGACTCAATCTCGTTCATCAGCTTCATCGCTTCTACAATGCACAACGTCTGGCCGGCTTCCACATATTCCCCGATTTTCACGAACGGCCCCGCTCCAGGACTTGGCGAAGCATAAAACGTTCCCACGATCGGCGACTTGACCAGGTGCAGATCTTCTGTCCCCCGGACTTCAAAGCCCGGTTCCGCGATTCCAGTCTCCCCACCGCCGGCTGAGGGCGCCGAAGCGGGTGGCGCACCCGGCACAATGATCTCTGGCATATGGATCGGGCGGTTTACCAGGGCCGTTCCTACCGAAGGCTTCTTCAGCCGGATGCGGAATTCTCCGCGCGCGTACTCGAACTCTTCGAGGTTGTGCTCATTCATCATCCGAAGGAGCCGTTCGATCTGTTCGATTTCGGGTCCGTCAGACGCTTTGCGCCCGCTTGACTTCGAAGCCTGTTTTCGTTTCATTCCCGTTTTTAGAGCTCGATGAGTTCCCGCGAACCGCGGGTCAGGACTTCCGTTTGCTTCCCGTGGATGGCGACGTCGTCCTCAATGCGGATTCCCCCCACGCCCTCCACATACACTCCCGGTTCGATCGTAATTACATTGCCCGCTTGTAGCCGGTGTTTCTGCCCCTTGGCTACCCGCGGCTCTTCGTGGACTTCCAGGCCCAAGCCGTGTCCCGTGCCGTGGACAAAAAACCGCTCCAGCCCCTGGCCTGCCAGAACACCTCGGGCGGCCTCGTCCACTTCCCCGCAGGTCACACCAACCCGCGCTGCAACTATGGCAGCCGCCTGCGCCTCCTGGACGCCCCGGTACCATCTCCGGACTCGTTCAGGAGCTTTCCCTACAAACACCGTGCGGGTAATGTCACTGCAGTAGTGGCCGAGTATAACACCGAGGTCCAGGACGACCAACTCATTTTTCCTCAAGCGCTTGGCCGTGGGCCTCGCGTGCGGAAGCGCCGAGCGCCTGCCGAAGGCGACTATCGTCTCGAAGGCGGGACCGGACGCCCCTCGCTGCCTCATCGCGTATTCAATCTCCGACGCTACTTCCAGCTCCCGCACCCCCGGCTTGAGCAGCTTGAATGCCGATTGCACAACAGCACTCGCCAGATGCGCAGCCTTTCGCATTTGTGCCAGTTCTCCCGCGTCTTTCCTGGCTCTCAAGCCACTGACAAGGCCGGCCGCTCGGATCGCCTTGCAGCGCCCCCCGGAGGCCCGGCGCAGTTCGAACCATCCGGCCACGGTCATTTGCCCGGGCTCAAATCCCACCCGCCCAAATCCGCAGCCTTTCAAGTATTCTCCCGCACACTGAAAAAGATTCCCCTTCTGCAAGAGGATGCGAACGCCCCTCGTCTCTTCTTTGGCCTGAACCATGAATCGTCCGTCCGTGATCAGCGTGCTGCCCGCCCGCGAGACGAGCAGCAGTCCCGATTCCCCCGTGAAACCCGTCAAGTAATACCAATCCGCAGGACGACCAACCACCAGGGCGTCAATTCGTGGCTCCTCCAGCAGCCGGGAGAGCATCCTTCGTCGAATGGCATTGTCTGCAGTCATAAAAAAATCGAGGAGACCTAAGTCTCCTCGATTTCAGGAAAAGATGAAAGCCTGTGCGAGGCCGCTCTTACCCCGGGATAATCCGAGGCGTCAGAAAGAACAGCAACTCCTGCGATTGCACGTTGACGTTGGTCCGGCGGAATAGATGGCCGATCAGCGGCAAGCTGCCCACAATCGGCACCTCGGTAATGTTGGTCTGTTGTTGCGACACGATAATGCCGCCGATAACGACCGTGCCGCCGTCGGCGACCGTTACTTTGGTCTCCGCAGACTGCGTGTCCAACGCCGGGATTCCCTGCACGCGGGGGATACCGTTGTCCACCTGGGTGTTTTCCACGAGCACATCCATGAACACGGTACCGTCCGCCGTGATCTGCGGCGTCACTTCCAATTTCAGCACCGCGTCAATGTACTGCACGGAAATCGTATTGTTGATGGTCGTCTGGATGGGAATCTTGGTGCCTTGCTTCACGGTGGCTTTTTCGTTGTTCTGCGTGACCACGCGCGGTTTCGAAAGTAACTTGCCAACGCCCTTCGCTTCCGCCGCGGTGATGAAAAAGTCAATCGCAAAATTCGGGGAACGGTGAGAGAAGCCTAGCCCGCTCGTGGGAACCCCCGCACCGAGATTCACGGCAAGCGGCAGCCCGGTGGCAGTAGTGCTCGAGCTCGACGAGCTGGTGGTGGTTACGACAGGCCCCGTGGGGATACCAGTCGTGGTCACCCCGCTGCTTCCACCCTGTCCGCCGTAGAACAGGCTGCGTCCGCTTGTCGTGGAACCAGAAAAGCCAAGCTCTGTGCCAATGTCTTGCGCGAAGGAACGCGAAGCAGCAACGACACGCGCTTCGATTTCCACTTGCTGCGATTTCCGGTCGAGCTGGTGAATCAAATTGTCAATCGTCGGTATGACCGACGGAATATCCCGGATAATCAGCTGGTTGGACCTCTCGTCCGCAAAAATATCTCCGCGTGGGGAAAGGAACTTCTTCAGCGTGGCAACCATGGTGGACGCCTTGGCGTAGCTCAAAACTCGCGTCACGGTAACCGGCGGCACGGCTTCTGCCTGCGCCTTATCCAAATCCCGCGCTGTTTCGGCCTCTTTCTTGAGCGTGTCCTTGGTCGCGATGCGCAGCACGTTCCCGTTCAGCTGCTTGTCGAGACCGTTGTTCTGCAAAACGATGTCGAGAGCTTGATCCCACGGCACCTCATCGAGCACGATCGTCAGCGACCCTTTCACCGCCGGATCGAGCACAACGTTCAATCCGCTGATTTCGTGAATCAGCCGGAAGAAGTCGCGCAGGTCTACGTCCTTGAGGTTCACGGAAATCGGCTCGCCTGTATACTTTGGAGCCGCCATCCCCGTCGGACTGGCCTGCTGACTGCTCATTGCCACCTTCGCCGCCGTGCTGGCCTCCTGAACTGCTTGCTGTGCAGCTTCCTGAGCAGGGTCCGCAGGCTTCTCCGGCGCGTTGTTCCCGCTGTACGAAGCCAAGGCGAATGAGGGCTGGGTCAGTTCGCTGGGCAACGCGAAGCGAGGAACGGAAATCTGCCGGTCTCGGACGTCATGGGTCGTGCCTTTCCGGGATGCTGCCGCGTCATAGTAAGTGCCGGTCTCGGCTACAGCCGTCCTTCTAGAAGTAATCGTAGGGACGGCGGCATTCGCATCCGGCGTGTCCCCTTGAGCCTCGAAATAAACCACCACTGCGTCTCCATCGCGCGAAATCTGGTACGGAGAAGCGCCGGTCAGGTCAATCACCACGCGGGCGACGTCCCTCCGGTACTGTCCCAGGCGTACTTCCCGCACCGGAGAGGC
>Ga0335079_10004823_pt1 | contig 15515 bp, 10 predicted proteins | sample Lox_Sample_33_FD_206719 | JGI IMG/M metagenome (GOLD analysis project Ga0335079, IMG submission 206719) | Soil microbial communities from Loxahatchee National Wildlife Refuge, Florida, United States - Lox_Sample_3.3 | ecosystem: Environmental > Terrestrial > Soil > Wetlands | place: USA...
CTGGCCCGGGGGCGCCCCTCGTTCTGATTGGGCAGCCCAACGTCGAGGCCCGCAAGCTGGACAATCCTTTGGAAATTCCCAAGGCGCTGAGCTTTCTCACTTATCGTCGCTGGGAAGCCGAGGTGAAAGGGCTGGACGCTTTTCCGCCCGAATTGTGGCCGCAGAACATCCCCCTTCTCTATTACAGCTATCACATCATGGTGGGGCTGGGGACGATCTTCATTGCGATTGCCCTGCTTGCGCTCTTTCTCATGTGGCGAGGGAAGCTCTATGGATCCCGCTGGATGCTGTGGATTCTCCTGCTCAGCCTGCCCTTTCCTTACATCGCGAACACCGCTGGCTGGATGACCGCGGAACTTGGCCGCCAGCCCTGGCTGGTGTACGGGCTCATGCTGACGGCGGACGGCTACTCGAAGACCGTTTCCGCCGGCAACGGAATGTTCACGCTTCTGGGTTTCATGGGAATGTACACCGTGCTGGGCATTCTTTTTCTGTTCCTGGTGCGGCGTGAAGTTGAAAACGGGCCGGCGGCGGCGCCGGTGCTGGGCCACTGAACTCGCGGAGAAAATCAGGAAATTACCATGGAAACACTCTGGTTCATGATCGTTGCGGTGATGGTGGCGGCGTACGTTGTGCTGGACGGGTTTGACCTGGGCGCCGGCATTATCTACCTGTTCGTTGCCAGGAGCAGCCAGGAGCGCCGCATCGTGCTGCGCGCCATCGGTCCGGTATGGGACGGCAACGAAGTCTGGCTTCTCGCCGCCGGCGGTACGCTTTACTTTGCCTTTCCGCAGCTATATGCATCGAGTTTCAGCGGGTTTTACCTGCCGCTGATGATGGTCCTGTGGCTGCTGATGCTCCGTGCCATCGGAATTGAATTTCGCGCCCAGATGGAAAATCCCGTATGGCTCGGTTTTTTCGAGACGGTATTCTCGGTGTCTTCCATCTTGCTTGCGATCTTCTTCGGCGCTGCCTTGGGCAACGTGATCCGTGGCGTGCCGCTGGGCCCGGATGGATACTTCTTCGAGCCGCTATGGACCAACTTCCGGGTCGGATCGATCAACGGAATTCTGGATTGGTACACGGTGTTGGCAGGCGTGGTGGCTCTGGTGACGCTGACTACGCATGGGGCCTTATATATCGCCACGAAAACCGAGGGTTCAATCAACCAGCGGGCCCACTCCGTGGCGCTGACGATGTGGCCGGTGCAGTTCTTGCTGACCTGCGTCAGTCTCGTTGCCACGGTGTACATTCGTCCGTCGGTGCTCGACAACTACCGCGCACACCCGACCGGTTTCCTGGTCCCCATCCTTGTCCTGGGGGCGCTGGCGGTGATTCTCTGGGCCGCGCGCGCGGGGAAAGAGAAGCTGTCATTCGTGGCTTCCGGGCTGTACATCACCGCCATGCTGGTGGGCGCGGCCTTTGCGCTTTATCCCCTGGTTCTTCCGGCCAGTACCGATCCCGCTTACAGCCTCTCGATTTACAATTCCGCCGCCGGCCAGCATGGGTTGGCAGTCGGTTTTATCTGGTGGATTCTTGGAGTGCTGCTGGCGCTCGCGTACTTCATATTCATCTACCGTATGTTTCGCGGAAAAGTGCGTTTAGAGGAAGAAGGATATTAGAACTTGTCGCATGAACCTCCCGGGGCGACTAGATTGGGGGTTGCCCAACTACTTCCAAATCAGGACAGAATCGCGTAGCCAGGGCATTCTCCTTGGCTTTTGCGTTGACAGGGAGTCTGCAGCCTCGAAATACTGAAATGTAGCCGTCCTGCGACTCGTCGTCCCCTCCGGCACTGGTGTAGTTCTCCATGCAAACCGGCAGTCGTGTCTGCTGTGCCATCCTCTTGTTCTTTTTGAGCTTGGGTGTGCTACAAGCCCGCGGACAAGGTGCAAGGGTTACCTCGCAATTGTCCTCAATCGAAGAGGAAGACAAAGATCAGCCGATCGCGCGTGATCAGTGGTTCACGCGCGGTCGCACCATTCCCGGCAAATCTGCAGCCACGCTCCGTTACCGCGCCCACCTGCGGAAAATGCAGATGCGCGCTGCCCGAAGTCGCTACGATGGGAGAGGTCTCGGAGCTGGAGCAGATGCCGCGTGGATCCCTTTGGGCCCAGCGCCTCTGGCCTCCGACGCCAGCGGCGTTGGACAACAGGACTACAACTGGGTCTCAGGCCGCGCCACCGCGGTCGCCGTCGACCCTGCCGATGCCACAGGAAACACCGTCTACCTGGGCGGCGCCTATGGCGGAGTCTGGAAGTCGACGAACGCCGGGCCGCTCAGCTTAAGTCCCAGCAGCGCGATTTGGGTTCCGCTTACCGACAATCAGGCCACACTCGCCGTCGGCGCAATCGCCATCCAGCCGCAGCTCAGCAATCCCGACCCCAGAAAGAGCGTGGTTCTGGTGGGTACGGGTGAAACGAACAGCTCCGGCGACTCGTACTACGGGCTCGGCATTCTGCGCTCGTCGGATGCAGGCGTCAACTGGACTCTCATCACCCAGTCTGCGGATTCGCCCGCGCCCCGGTCGTTTCAGGGGCTTGGTTTCAGCCATATTGCCTTCAGCGCGAGCAATCCGCAGCTTGCGGTAGCTGGCGCGGCTGCTGCGGTCGAGGGAATCGTCGAGAATCTGGAAAATCCCCCCCTCGTCAATCGCGGCATCTACTACTCGGGCAGTGGTGGCGCCAGCTGGAAATATGCCAGCGTGAAGGATGCGAATACGGCCGTCGATCCTTCGTCGGCGACCGCGGTGATCTTCAACGCAGCGGTAGGCAGGTTTTACGCGGCCGTACGGTATCACGGATTCTATGCTTCGAGTGACGGAGTGAACTGGAGCCGTTTGCCCAACCAGCCAGGCGGCGGGTTATCGGCTCAGTTCTGTCCGCCGTCTCCCTCCCTGAGCAGCTGTCCGATTTACCGCGGCGAACTCACGGTGGTGCCTGGCCGCAACGAGATGTATGTCTGGTATGTCGACGCGAACGAATCCGATCAGGGCATCTACAAGACCACCGATGGCGGGATCAGTTGGACCACCATCAGCACCGCCGGAATCGAACATTGCGGCGACGCGTTTGGCTGCGGTACCGAACAGGGTTTCTACAATCTCGAACTCCTGGCAGTGCCAGACGGAACTGTCACCGATCTCTATGCCGGCGCCATCAATTTGTACAAATGCACTATCACCGGCAACCAGCCGAACTGCTCCGGCAGCGGCTCCAATGCTTTCATCAATCTGACCCATGCCTATGGATGCAGTTCGATCGCGAGGGTTCATCCAGACCAGCACGGTCTCGACTCCATGGTGGCCAACGAGCGCGATATCATGTATTTCGCCAATGATGGCGGCATCTATCGCACGCTGGACGCCTACACCGGCCTAACCGCTGGAACCTGCGGCTTGACCAATCAGTTTGACAGCTTGAACCAGACGCTGGGATCGATGACCCAGTTTGTCTCCTTCGCGCAACACCCAAACGATGCCGACACGATTCTAGGCGGTACCCAGGACAACGGTTCACCCGCGACCGCGTCGTCGCAGACCAGCTCGCAGTGGTTCAACGTGAATGCCGGCGATGGCGGATACAACGCCATCAATCCTCACAATACGGACGAGTGGTTTACCGCCAATACCGGCGTCAGCATTCAGCGTTGTACGCAGGGAATCGGTTGCCATAGCGGGGACTTTGTTCCGGTTGTGCAGCCGGCCAACCTGGGCAGTGATCGCGGCGCTTTTTACACGCCCTACCTTCTCGATCCACAATCGGAAACCAGTGAATTGATCGTCGGAACCTGCCGGGTCTGGCGCGGGCCGGGCAGCGGTGGCCCGTTTGTGCAGTTAAGCGTCAACTTCGAGACGGGGTCGCCCACCGGCGCCTGCACCGGCGAGGAGACAAACCTGGTGCGCTCTCTTGCCGCCGGCGGCCCGAAGGACGACAACGGGCTTTCCAAAAGTATCTATGCCAGCACCGACGGCTGGGGACCGCAAATCGCGGTGACACCTCCCGGGGGCCACGTCTGGATCACAACCAATGCTGCAGGAGGAATCTTGACCTGGTTCGATCGCACCGGCTCGATCAACCCGTTACATTTCCCCATATCCAGCATCGCCGTGGACAGTTCCGATACGCTCGGACTGACCGCCTACGTCACCATCATGGGTTTTGGAGTGTCGCATGTGTGGAAGACGACCAATGCAGGATCAACCTGGAGTGACTTTACCGGCAACCTGCCGGATGCCCCGGCGAACGCTGTCGTGGTCGATCCCGGACCGAGCCCGGACGGCGGTGTAGTGTACGTGGGTACCGATGTTGGTGTGTTCTTCAGCGGAACGTCCACTCCTGGCTGGGCCGAGGTCGGTTCCGCCCCCGACGGCGGCCAGGCAGGATTCCTGCCTAATGTCGCTGTCACCGCGCTCCGAATTTTCGACATTGGCACAACCAAGTTGCTGCGGGCTTCCACCTATGGGCGCGGTGTCTGGCAGTTTCCGCTGACTACGTCGCCGGACTTCGCCATCAGCCTCGCCCATCCAAGCCAGACTGTTTTTCCCGGACAGATTGCGACCACCGACGGCACCCTCACCGCCTTCAATAGCTACAACAGTTCGGTTGTGCTGTCATGCGTTACGGGCCCCACTCCGCCTCCTGCCACCTGCAAGCTGAATCCAGCGAACGTTACGCCAACGCCCTCCGGCGCAAGCTTCACCCTGACGGAAGGCGGCGTTGTCGGGGACTACCGTTTCAATTTGCGTGGCGTAGGTTCAGACTCGGGTGGTACCACTCATGAGGTGGCCGCTACTCTGCATGTTGTCGACTTCGGATTGACTGCGCCCAGTCCTTCCGACACCACCGCAAACCGGCCAGGCAACTCCGATCCGGTGAGTTTTCAGGTCACCGCCGCAGGCTCGTTCAACGGTTCGGTGAGTCTGTCATGCAGCGGATTGCCCGCTGGCGCGACTTGTAACTTCTCACCCGCTGGCGCCGTGAATCCCACCGCGCAATCTCCGGTTACGATCACTCTGATCATCAGCACCGGCTCCGGCACGCCGCCCGGCACCTTCCCGATAACTATCGCAGCCAATACCTCCGGCGCGCCGTCTGCGAAGAATCAACTTCTTTCCCTGACCGTGACAGCGCTGGCCGATTACGAATTGATGCTCAATCCTGCGCCCTCCAACTCGCCTGTGAACCAGGCTGTGCTCGTCCAAGGTACGGTGAGAGCCTTCAACGGCTACGCCAGTGAAGTTACCCTCTCGTGTGGCGCGGGGCAAACTTCGCCACCTCCGACGTGCACATTCAATCCTGTCAGCATTGTTCCGAGCGACGCTGGAACGCCGTTCACGCTGACCCTGAATAGTGGCGCTCCTGGGAACTACTTCTTCAGCGCAAAAGCCACGGGCGCGGACGACGCAGGAACCGTCCACACTGCGGTTGTCAGCCTGACATTCTTCGATTTTGATTTAACCGTCGGGACCGCCACTCAGACGATCACTGCTGGCCAAAGAGCACTCTACAGCCTTGACCTCGTGCCCTTAGGACTTTCCACCTTCCACGATGCAGTTACCTACCGTTGCAGCGCCGGCTTGCCCTTGCTCAGCAGTTGCTCGTTCGCCCCGGCACAAGTCAGTGCCGGCGCGGGTGAGACGAGCCTGACGTTAAGCGTACAAACCACTGCGCCGATTGCCCGGATGCGGCTTTCGCCATCGTCATCATGGCGCTACGCAGTTTGGATGGCCTTTCCCAGTCTCTTGCTGGGATTTGTTTGCATAGGCAGAGCCGGGATGCGGAAACGGCTGACCATTTACGCCCGCCTGGCTTTCTTGCTGGCTGGCGGCTTGGCCTTGACCGCTTGCGGCGGCGGGGGCGTGGGAGGCGCGCAGGGCGGGGGCGCTCAGCCCGGCACCACTCCAGGAACGTATACAATCACCGTGGAGGCAAGTTCCGGCGCGTTGTCTCAGAGTAAGACCATCATTCTGACGGTGCAGTAGACAGAATCTCGGCCGAGGCCGTCCATGCGCTCCACGCTGGATCCCTCGTCCGGCTGGAGAAAGCCCGGGGATTCGGTCTGACGCTCGGTCTAAGCTGAAGTCTGAAGTCTGCGGTCTGAGCACTGAAGCCCGAGGTCCGATGCCCGTTCCTAATGCCCAACCCTTCCTATGACATGGTCGTGATCGGAGGCGGCATCGTGGGCCTCTCCGCGGCGATGAATTTCACCCGCAGCTTTCCCGATCTGCGGCTGGCGGTGCTGGAAAAGGAAAACCGCGTCGCCTTCCATCAGAGCGGGCACAACAGTGGCGTGATTCACTCCGGTGTCTACTATACGCCGGGCTCTTTGAAGGCGCGGCTATGCGTCGAAGGCGCAGCGGCCATGATCGCGTTTTGCGCTGAACACGATCTTCCCTGCAAGATTTGCGGCAAGGTCATCGTTGCAACCAATGCCGAGGAACAAGCGCGTCTCGATCAGTTGTTGGAACGCGGCCGCGCCAACGGCATTGCCGGCCTGAAACTGCTTAGCCGCGAACAGTTGCTCGAAATCGAACCGCACTGTGGCGGACTCAATGCACTCCACGTACCGGGCACCGGAATTGCCGATTACGCGGCGGTCTGCGAGAAATACGCCGAGCTGATTGCCCGGCAGGGCGGGGTGGTACAGATCGGGGCGAAAGTGACCGGCCTGAAGGAGCACGCGGGCGAAATCGAAATTTCGACTACCAAGGGTCCTTTCCTGACGCGCTTTGCCATCAATTGTGCCGGCCTGCAAAGTGATCGGGTTGCTCGCATGGCGGGTCTGCCCGCTAAGGTAATGATCGTGCCCTTCCGCGGCGAATACTATGACCTGATTCCGGAACGCCGTCGGCTGGTGCGCGGCCTGATCTATCCCGTGCCTGATTCACGGTTTCCTTTCCTCGGCGTGCACTTCACCAACCGGGTTCATGGCGGCGTTGACGCCGGTCCGAATGCCGTGCTGGCATTCAAGCGGGAGGGATACGGGCGAACCGATTTCGATTTGCGCGATGCCCTGGGCACGCTGGCGTATCCGGGGTTCTGGCGTATCGCTGCCAGATATTGGCGATACGGTGCGGGCGAATTTTACCGGTCGTTCCGCAAGTCCGCGTTTGTGACCGCCTTGCAGCGACTGCTGCCCGAGATTCGCAGTTCGGATCTGGTACCTGGCGGATCGGGCGTACGCGCGCAAGCCTTGGCGCGGGATGGCTCGCTGGTGGACGATTTTCAGTTCCGTAAGACCCGGAACATGCTGCACGTCTGCAACGTTCCCTCACCCGCCGCAACCGCGTCAATCCCCATCGGGCGAACCATTGTAAAGATGGCGCAGGAGAGTTTCGGCCTCGCTGCCCGCTGACCTGTGGTACCGTCGATAGCATAGCGCTGAGGACAGCCTCGCGGTTCCGAGGTGCACGAGGGGGATTATGGACCTTCAGGGAAAACGGGTGGCCGTGCTCGGCGCCGGCAAGATCGGCGGAATTCTGCTGAAGGCGCTGCTGGAGAAGGGAGTGCTCTCGCCCGGGCTGACCTGTGCCACGGTGGCGCATGAGGACCGGGCACGCCGATTGAGCCAAGAACTCCGCCTCCCCGTCACCACCGACAACCTTGCCGCTGCGGGCAACGCGGAGATCATTCTGGTCTGCGTCAAGCCGCAAATCGTCCACGACGTAATCCAGGAAATTCGCCCGGCGGTCGGACCGCAGAAAATCGTGATCTCGGTGGCGGCCTCGGTGCCCACCAGCTTTATCGAGCAAGCGCTGGATGCGGAAATCCCGGTAATTCGCGCCATGCCAAACACCCCGTGCCTGCTGGGTGTCGGCATGACGGCGATCTGCCGAGGCCGATTCGCCAGCGTTCAGCATCTGGAGACGGCGAACCTGATTTTTCAAACCGTTGGCCGCACCGTGACCATCGACGAGAAGCACATGGACGCCGTGACTGGCCTTTCGGCGAGCGGGCCCGCCTACATCTACATCATCCTGGAGTCGCTGGCCGAGGCCGGCGTAAAGGTCGGCCTGCCGCGTGATGTCGCGACCCTGCTGGCGGCCCAAACTACCATGGGCGCCGCAACCGTCGTTCTTGAGACCGGCGATCACCCCGCCTTGCTGAAGGACGCGGTCACTACCCCGGCTGGCTGTACCATCGACGGGATTCTCGAGCTGGAAGAAGGTAAATTGCGGGTGACGCTGATTAAGGCGGTCGTAAAAGCGGCCCAGCGGGCCCGGGAGCTAATCCATTCGAACTAACCTAATGGAGCTAGCCCTGTGGGGCTAGCCCTATTGGGTTAGTCTTGTCCTCTGTCGATCGTGACAAGAGAGAAAAGTCTTGCACATGGGCGCTGATGTGTAACTTTTTTGTGGCACGGAAGTGCCATTTACAGTCGAATGGTGTGAGACTAAAGTCCCGGAGTAGTACAGTCGCTAGGGGTTGCGACTGAGGAAGTCGGAAGTACTGCAGTCTGCGCCTAGTCTCATTGCCCTTCGTCGATACTGAGCTTCTGAAAACAACCACCTGGTGCCAGTTACCAGATTTCCCCCGGTTAAAAAGGAACTCGAAAAGCGGCAATGGAAAAGGCCGCGTAGCCCCGAAATCGTTCCCGGTTCTATACCTATGGCCCACGCGATCTCCTTACCTGAGAATTGTGAAGTTATCCGCGTTCTGGCAGCCGACAGTACCCGCATGAACAGCCAGCTTCTGGCAGCGGCGCTGGAGCGCGAGAAGCGTTTTGAGGTCCTTCCACCCACATCCGACGGCCACAGCATCGTGGCGACGGTCATGAAAGAGAAGCCGGCGGTGGTGGTCATCAGCGCCGAACTGAACGAGGATCCGCGTCAAGGATTCGCCATCGCGGCCGAACTGCGCGCGGTCAGCCCAGACACCAGAGTTGTGATGCTGCTGGATGCCTCCGATCCCAAGTCGGTGGTGGAGGCATTCCGCGCCGGCGCCCGCGGGGTCTTCTGTCGCAGCGAAGCCCTCAAGGCGCTGGCCAAGTGCATTTATTGCGTGAATCAGGGTCAGATCTGGGCCAACAGCCGGGAACTGCGCTATCTGTTGGAAGCCTTGTCCCAGGCCCTGCCTCTGCGAGCCATGGATGCTCACGGCGCAGCCCTGCTCTCGAAGCGCGAGCAGGAAGTTGTCCGCTGCGTCGCCGAAGGGCTCTCCAATCGCGAGATTGCGCAGCGCCTCGGGCTCACCGAACACACCGTCAAGAATTACCTGTTCCGCATCTTCGACAAGCTGGGAGTATCCAAGCGAGTCGAAGTGGTGCTCTACGCCTATAGTCTGGGAAGCTCGATGACGGCGGGCAACGGCGGTTTGCCGGCCAAGCCGGGCGCGGAGGGAGTCCGGCCTAGAACAGCAAAAGTGGCCAGTGTTGCTCGTTTGGCCACTTCTCCGATCATCTCCGATCCGCCTCGTCCGCGCTAAGGCCGGGCGGTCACCAATCCGGCTAGAGCCGCTTATAAATGGATTCAGGAATCGGGTAGGTGCGCTGGTTCAGAACCGCGCCCAGAACCTTGGCTTTGCCCGCTTGCAGGTTATCCACCGCCTGACGCGCTGTCTCCCGCCGCGAAGAGTTCGCCTTCAGCACCAGCACCACTCCATCGGCCAGAGCACCGATGCCGATGGCGTCATGGGAGACTGCCATCGCGGCAGTGTCGATGAGGACGTAATCAAATTCCTTGCGCAATTCCGTGATCCGCAAGCGCATGCGATCGGAAGACAGCAGCGACGCTGAGGTCGCATCCATGGCTCCGGCGCCAATCAGCCACAGATTGCGGGAACAGGCGCGCGCGAAGGTGCGGATTGGGTCCAGCCGGGTCAGAGCCTCGGCCAGTCCGGGTCGATTTTCTCCAGGGAATTGGCGGTCCAGCGCCGGTGCCAGGAAATTCGCGTCAATCACGCAAACCGAACCGGCCACGCGATTCGACAGCACTTCGGCGGCCCGGGCGCAAACCCAGGTGCAGCCGGACTCGCGCTCGGTCGAAGAGAAAACGACCAGCCGTGGCGCTTCCGCGCCGCGAGCCAGGAAAATATTCTGTACCAGAGCGACAATCTGTTCGAGACCAGGTCCGGTTGCACCTTCTAAAGAGGCCGGTGACGCAGGCTGGGCCGAGGCTTCACTGGGATCAGTATTAACCGGGGCAGTGGGACCAAGCAACTCCTGTTCTCTACCAAGCTTTTGCAAAAGCTCGAAATTCTTGCTCATGAATGTTTGTCCTTCCGCCCCTTGCAACCGGAACCCGAACCTTGTACTCGTGTTGCCGCTAAGCTTCGCGCCGTCGATGGGGGCGGCGCGAGTGTGAAGTCTGGTCCAGCGACTGCTGCCATCCCTTCAGTTTGAGGATGACCTGCTCCATGTACGCTTTCGCGTCTTCCGGACTCAGTACATCCTGGCTCTGAACTCTGGGACGGGCCAGCGGCGCAGCCGCGACCGCAACCGGCGCCGCCGGCACGACCGCCGGGGACGGTGTCCCAAGGCTCGCCAGCATTTCCGTATGCCGCGAAATGTCCAGGTCCGCCTGAACTTCTCTCATCGCGTCCCGATCTACCACTTTCTGTCGCAGCGCGCATGCCAGGGTTAAGCCGTTGAAGCAGAGGTTGTTGATATTGCGCGGGATACCCTCGCCGATCTCTGAGATAAGGGCGATGGCCTCTTCGGTAAACAGAGGCTCACCTTCGTAGCCGGCGATGCGCAGACGGTGCTCGATGTAATTCTTCAGTTCCCAGGACGACAGCGGCTCCAGGCGATTGAGCAGTGAAACTCTCTGGCGCAACTGGGATAGCCCGGGGCTGGCCAGTTTATTCGCCAGTTCCGGTTGTCCAGCCAGGATGATTTGCATCAGCTTGGCGCGAGGCGTCTCGAAGTCAGACAGCAGCCGCACCGTTTCCAGGACCGACGGTTCGAGATTCTGCGCTTCGTCGATTACGACAATGAAGCGGTTCCCGGCCCGCGCCTCCTGCATCAGTCGCTTATTAAATTCCTCGTGCATGCGGACAAAATCCTGGCTGTCGCCCTCATAGCCAAGTTCCGCCAGAAGGAACCGCATGAACTCGCGCGAATTACATTGAGTTTGAAACAGAAAGGCGGTGCGCGCGGAACTCCGGAATTTCTCCAGCAGATGGAACAGCAGCGTGGTCTTGCCCATGCCCGGCTGGGCAATCAGCGCAAGAAAGCCGCGGCCCGCTTCAATGCCGTAGAACAGAGAGGCCAGCGCTTCACGGTGTGCCGCGCTCAGGTAGAGAAACCGCGGGTCTGGAGTGACCCCGAACGGCTGTTCGCGCAGTCCAAAATACTTCAGGAACATTTACCCTCCCCTGTAGCCCTAGTGCGGCACGAACCACCACCGTGCCAGCGCACCCCTCGCGGGGCGACAAACGCCTGGTCCACCGATACCTGGGGTAGCCTGGTGCGTTCTGCAGAGTAGGTCACCTAACAGGGGGGTTCGCTGTGTCGCTCACCAAAGTGACCGGAACAACTTATAACGATTGCACCAACACTCTGCCCGACAAAGCATAGCACGGCAAGTGGAGAAAAGTGTTAGAGTCCAACGTCTCTATAGCATGACTTCATGTATATCTCCTAAGCTACTTAAAATAAATAGGTTGCATCGGTTTAGGAGGGAGCAGCCACGGCGCCTAGCCAAACTGCCCGAAGTCCTAGGACTCCTTGCGGGTGTCCTCAATTTGCACGTAGAATTCCTGCGCTTGGGTTAATGTCTGGTCAACTGTCTTGGCTTCTCTCCCTAATTCCGACCCCAGAATTCGCATTTTGGTGGCCGATGCTGTCGCCATGAGTTGCCAGTTGCTGGCGGAAGCCCTGCAGCGCAGCAAGCGTTATGACGCATCGGCCGTGGTTGCGGCGGACGGAGTGCTGCCCATGTTGGCTCGGCATCGGCACGACGTAGTGTTGCTCAGCACCAGCCTGCTGCCGGATCCGGTCGAAGTTTTTCGCCTGGCGCGCGAAATAAAAACGACTTGCCCGGACGTAAGCACGGTGGTGCTTCTGGATGCGCCGCAAAAAGAGTTGATCGTGGAAGCATTTCGATCGGGTGCGCTCGGGGTTTTCTGCCGGGCCGATTCCTTTCAATCGCTCTGCAAGTGCATCCAGTGCGTCCACGAGGGGCAGGTCTGGGCGAATTCCGCGGAGCTGCAATTTGTGTTGGAAGCCTTGCTGCACCCCCTGCCGGTAGAAACCCGTTCTTTTCCGGACTCCCGTCCGCTCAGCAAACGCGAGGCTGAAATCGCCCGCCTGGTGGCCGATGGATTGAGCAACCGGCAGATCTCCGACCAGCTTCATTTGAGCGAACATACCGTGAAGAACTATCTGTTTCGAATTTTCGAAAAGCTGGGAGTCGCTACGCGAGTGGAGTTGGCGCTCTATTTCCTCAAACGCGGACGCGCCGGCCATGGGGTGGGCCGTGCGGTCGAAAGCCTTCTGCCTCCGAGCAAAGTTGCCGAGCCGAAACGCGGTATCGCCCGTTAGCGATTTTCCGGCAAGGCAAATTTCAGCGTGATCCGCGTCTGCATTTCTACTGGTTGCCCATTTTCAGAATACGGTTTATAGCGCCATTGCTGAACCGCGTCCGTCGCCGCGGAGATCAATCGCGAGTCACCCCGGACCGGTGTAATTCTGCGAACCGCTCCATCCTGCCCGATCACTGCCAGCAGGACTACCTCGCCCTGAATGCGGGCATCTTTTGCCTCGTCCGGATACTGGGGTTCCACGCGATGAACCAGCATCCCGTCGGCCGCCTCGGGTGAAACTACGCGAAGCGATGGCGGCGCTGCCGCTGTCGCGGTCCCAGTGTGCGCCGTGCCCGCCGCTGACGGTGCCATTCGAAACACGACTTTGCCGCTCTCGTACACCACCATGCCGCCCGTCGGCGGGACATTTTTTGCGGGCTGAGTTGGTGTGGGACTTTCGGTTGCTGAAGCTGCCGCCGACGGAGCTTCCGGCGGAGGCGTAGCTGGCCCATTCGGAGGGGACAGTTTGGTTGCCGCCGGCTTCCGAGCCGAGAAAGCATTCTTCCAACTGGCTCGTCCCAACATCCATCCCAGGAGCAGGGTCAGAGCGACGATCAGAATACTCAGAACGTCGGTCCAGTAATCACGATGGCGCGGTATCGCTTGGTCTGTTTCAGGCGGGCTCATGGATGAGGCAGGCAGGGGCTGCGGCAAGGCAGTTCCTGCGTGAGACCCGATTCCGGCCCGGTCGGCCTGGGTTGTGCTCTCGACGATGCGCGCAGAGAATGCCTGCAAGGTTTGCACGTCGCGTTCGCTGAAAGCCTGCGGCCGCGCGGAGAAGATGGCAAAGATTCCGATCAGTGTGTCTCCGTCGAATAGTGGCACAATCAGAATGGACCGGATATCGAGCCGGCGGCACGCGTCGGCGTCGACGCGCGAGTCCATGGTGGCATCCTCGCAACGCTGCACCTGGCGGGTTTGCACGCAAGCTCCTGAGAGCCCCGAATGCGTGGTCAGCCGGGTCCCCAGATCGGGCGCGCTCGGGCCCGAAGTCGCCCGGCAAACGAGCTCGCCATCGCGCACCAAAGCGATTGCCGCGCCGTTGGCAGTGGTGGCCAAACGGGCCTGCTCGACAATTTCATGAAGGATCAAATCAAGCGCCAGGGGTTCAGCTGGCGCACCTTGGGTGTGAGCCGCCAGCTTTCCAGCCACGTCCGATAAGTAACGTCCCGCGTCAGTGGCTTCCACAATTTTATTCTCGGCAGATGCAGGATCGTCCGTGGAGCCGGCCTGAGTGGGGAGCTTAGAGCGCAACAACGGTTGATGAGCCATGTGGATCGCCTCGGGACCCGAATCCAAATCATGGCTCCTCGCGGCTCAGGCCATGCTGCGTAAAGCGAATTCGACCTGTTGAGCGGAGTTTCCCCCGAAAAGGACCCCTTGTCAACCGAAATGGCGGACCCTGTTTGAGGTCGGAGGGGCAGGTGACGAGAACGCGGAACTTCTTATTCTGGCGACGTCAGCGCATGCCGCAATAACAACGCCCGCACGGCGGGGAGGCCGGGCGGGCTTCTTAACAATGCGCTGCTGCCGTCAGGCAGCCTTTTTTTGCTGTGCTCTTACCTTGGCCCACCGCGCTCTCTGGGCATCCGCGATGCGCTTGCGTGCCGCCACCGAGAGTCTGGGGCGCGTCCGAAATCCGGAATGCGCTCCGTTACCCTTGCCGAGACCTTTGAGAGCGCCTATGGCTTGTTCCAAACGCTTCAACTCTCCTAATACACGTTCTCTTTCCGACTGCAATTGATTTAAGGCTTGTTGTGCCAAGTTAGACATGTAACCCCCTCGGCCATGATTCTAACAGGGAGAATTCGTCTTTATCACAATTGGTTTTCAAATAGTACTAGGTGGGAAGCCTTCCCGCTAAGTCGTCCCCTCGGGGTCTGGGGGGCCAGCTTTGGCCGGACGGCCACAGCTCGAGGCCGGCACATATCCGGAACACCTTGTCACCGGCAGCCGCGGGTACTTCGAGAAACTCGGGTCCTGTGCCGAAAGCTGGCAGAGGTAAAAGACCGATCCCCGGGCAGATTGCATCCTTTTGACATTCCCGCAGTCGGCGCAAAGACCGATTTTTGCAGACTCAGGGCCGCTTCCGCTTCCGCTTTTCACCATCACAGGATATCCGATTCCCCACCCTTGTTATTGCCTGCAGCCACCTCCGCTGGCTGCCGAACAGAATGTGGCTCGTGAATCGAAAGACCTGTGGCAACATCTAAATCCGATCTAGTGAGTTCGGGTCCGGCCCCTATGAGAATCCTCTATCCGTACGTCAAGCACTACTGGAAGCTGGTGACCATAGCCTTGCTTCTGGCGGCCATCAACCAGATCTTCTCGCTGCTCGATCCGGTAATTTTCCGCCACGTCATTGACGGGTATGCCACTAAATATCACCAGTTTACCCAGGTTCAGTTCCTGCGTGGCGCCGGCTTATTGCTGCTGGCGGCGGTCGGGGTGGCATTCGTTTCCCGGGTCGCCAAGAACTTCCAGGACTACTTCGTGAATGTCATCGTGCAGAGGTTGGGGGCACGAATGTATTCGGACGGCATTCGCCACTCCCTGGAGTTGCCCTACCAAGTCTTCGAGGACCAGCGTAGCGGCGAGACCCTGGGCAAACTGCAAAAAGTGCGCAGCGACGTCGAGAGGTTCATCACCGCGGCCATCAATGTCATTTTTATATCGGTCATCGGCATCATATTCGTGCTGATTTACGCCTTTCAGGTGCACTGGTCGATTGTTCCGGCATTTCTGGTCACCGTTCCCCTGCTCGGGATAATCAGCTCGGTGCTCAGCCGCAAGATTAAGAAAATCCAGAAAACCATCGTGGGTGAGACTACTGCCCTGGCAGGCTCCACCACCGAATCACTGCGTAACATCGAGCTGGTGAAGAGCCTTGGACTGGCACAGCAGGAGGTCGGACGTCTCAACGGCATCACCGACAAGATATTGAAGCTCGAACTGAAGAAAGTGAAATACCTACGCAGCCTCAGCTTTATT
>Ga0335079_10004825_pt1 | contig 15512 bp, 8 predicted proteins | sample Lox_Sample_33_FD_206719 | JGI IMG/M metagenome (GOLD analysis project Ga0335079, IMG submission 206719) | Soil microbial communities from Loxahatchee National Wildlife Refuge, Florida, United States - Lox_Sample_3.3 | ecosystem: Environmental > Terrestrial > Soil > Wetlands | place: USA: Florida...
CAGATCGGCCCAGACCAGGTAGTCGGCCTTGCCCGCCGGGACGCGCACGGCAAATTCCCCGTGATGGTCGGAATAAACTTCCCACTGGGCGTGCTTCTGGTCGGCCCGGCGGATCTTGACCCGGACCCCGTAAACGGGAAGGTTGTCCGGACCCCAAGCGGTGCCAAAGATCAACGCGTACGGTTTTTCATGGGAATTGCCTGCGGGCGTGGCGGCGTGGACAGGGAACGCCCCATTCATAGCGAAGGCTGCGAGGAGCAGGACCAGAGCGAAGGCGCGAAGGAATGAAGCGGCAGGAGGCACAGCGCAAAACGAGGGTAGTCGCCTACGCGTAATCGCCATCTTCTGTTTCTTCCTCTTCTTCTTCCTCGTCGATCTCTTCCTCTTCCACCGGTTTCAACTCGACCGGATTCACCGTAACGACTTCAAAGTCGGTGCCGCATTCCGGGCAGGAGACTACTTCTCCTTCGTCGACTTCATCTTCTTCGATGTCCAGATCGCTTTCGCATTCGGGACAGTAAACCATATTGCCTCCGATCCGATTAGGATAGCCTTGTTAATATTTAGAGTTTCCCCGGCCTCCGGTCAAGGGGTTCGGGGACAACCGGGAAAAAATAATGGACCGAAAATCCGATCGCCAGGTTCAACGGGTTACGGCAGTGCCAGCACTGATCCTATTCTGTTGGTTGGGCGGTCTTCTATTCCTTTCCCTTGGGATGCTGGACGCCCGAGCAGTGTTGGCCCAGTCAAGCCCGCGGACGATGGCAGGAGGAACCCCGAGCTCCCCGATGGCCGCCATGCCGGTGGACGCGCAGATCGCGGCCGCGCTGAAGAAAGTGTCGGCGGAACGCATTCAGGCGAATATCGAGAAGCTGGTGAGCTTCCAGACGCGGCTGACGCTTTCGGCGCAGGATCCGGCGTCCATTGCGGCTGGTAAAGGAATTGGAGCCGCCCGCGAGTGGATCAAATCGCAATTCGAAAGCTATTCCAAAGATTGCGGCGGGTGTCTGGAAGTGAAGACCGACAGTTTCACCGAAGGTCCGGTCGACCGGATTCCGGCACCCACGGTTATCACCAATGTTTACGCGGTCCTGAAGGGCAGCGATCCCGAGAACGCCAAACGAATCGTGCTGGTGACCGGTCACTACGATTCCCGCAACAGCGATACGCTCGATGCCACGGGCGTGGCTCCGGGAGCCAACGATGACGGCAGCGGCACCGCGGTAAGCCTTGAGTGCGCGCGTGTACTGAGCCAGCTGAAGTTCCCAGCCACCATTATTTTTCTTACCGTGGCCGGCGAGGAACAGGGCCTGAACGGCAGCAAGCACTTCGCACAGATGGCTAAGCAGCAAGGCTGGAACGTGGAAGCGGCGCTGAACAATGACATCGTAGGTGGCGACAAGAACGCCGGCCAGGACGCCAGCGTGGTGCGCCTGTTTTCCGAAGGCGTACCGGTTGCGGCGACGGATGCGGAACTGCGGATGATCCGGGCGCTGGGCGGCGAGAGCGACTCGCCCTCGCGCGAGCTCGCACGGTACATCGACGATCTGGGGCGAAGCTACGATGCCGGCGTCAAGCCTCTGCTTATTTTTCGCCTCGACCGCTATCTGCGCGGCGGCGATCACTACTCGTTCAACCAGCAGGGATTCGCTGCCGTGCGATTCACGGAGTATCGCGAAGACTTCAACCACCAGCACCAGAACGTGCGCACGGAGAACGGCGTGGAGTTCGGCGACCTGCCCAAGTTCGTCAACTTCGACTATGTGGCGCGGGTGGCGCGCCTGAATGCGGCGGCTCTGGCGTCACTGGCGTCCGCACCGACTCCTCCGGCAAAGGTGAGGATGCAGACGAAAAATCTGGACAACGATTCCACCTTGACATGGGAAGGCGCACCGGGCGGACGAGCCAGCAGCTACGAAGTGGTGTGGCGCGCGACCAGCAGTCCGACCTGGGAACACTCGCAAGACGTGGGCAACGTGACGTCGGTGACGATGAAATTGTCGAAAGATAACGTGGTCTTCGGCGTGCGAGCAGTAGATGCGCAGGGGCATCGCAGCCTTCCGGTTGTCCCGCTCCCGGAGAGGTGAGCCTTCATGCTTCCTGGCGCCGGTTGCGCTTCTGACGTGTGCGCGACCCTGATAGTATTGTGCAGTGTCTGAAACTGCTATCCAGCACCGCGGCCAGAGCCGTTCTGGTATTGGCCGACGGCTAATGACTACCGACTGATTCTTCATGAATCGTGGACGCGCCTTCTCGCTAAGTTTCCCGCCCTTCACGCGGTGGGTGAAGCGCATCATCCTCGCTTGCGCGGGCGTGTACTTTCTAAAAGTGGTGCTGGAGGCAATGGCCCCACGGGCCGCCGTCGACTTGCAGGCCTATCTCGGCCTGGTTCCGGCTCTGGTACTTCACCTGGGGTTTGTGTGGCAGCTGGTTACATATTCCTTCCTGCATGCCAGCCTGAGCCATCTGTTGGTCAACATGCTCACGCTCTGGATGTTCGGATCGCAGGAGGAACAGGACTGGGGCTCGCGGCAGTTCCTGGAGTTCTATCTTTTTTGCGTGGTCGGGGCCGCCTTGGTGACCGTAGGCGTTGCTTATTTAGGCCTGCCCGGACTCAATCCGACGACGATCACGATCGGCGCATCGGGCGGCGTCTACGGTCTGCTGGTTGCCTTTGGAATGCTCTACGGCGACCGCGAGATATTTCTCTTTCCGTTTCCCTTCATGATCAAGGCGAAGTACCTGGTGATCATCATTGTGTTTGTGGTGGTGATCGCCACTTTCCAGCCGTCTCAGGGCGGCGTCGCCAACTTCGCCCACCTGGGCGGCCTGTTCTTTGGCTTCCTCTATGTGAAGCTGGTGCCGAAGCGGGGGCTGCTGTTCGGTGCGTCGGAGCGGTATTTCAGCGCGCGCAATTCTTACTATCGGTGGCGTCGTCGCCGCGCGGCCAGGAAGTTCGAGGTGTATATGCGCCAGCACGACCGCAAGGTCACCTTCGATGAGCACGGAAACTACATTCCTCCCGAGGATGACAAAAAGAACGGCGGATCGAAGTCGGGCTGGGTGAACTGAGGAATCTGTGATCGGGCAATCTGGTGATTGAGTAATCGGACCGCTGCAACTGATCTTTCCACCCCCAGACTTCTGTACCCCGCTTCGTCCTCCCCGTACTTCCCCAGCACTTTTGTCCCCGAGCACTTCTTCCGACGCCTGGCGCCTCTTTCCTGAATTTGTCATTCCGAGTCTTTCCGGAGGCGCGTAAGCGCTGAGGAAGGACAAGGAATCTGCATTTCTATCGGAATATCACCTTCCGAAAAAACTCTCCCACGCCCCGGCAACCTCTCCTGTCAACTCTCCACGAGCCGCCTTCCCTTTGAATCCCAGATCATGCCCCTGGCCCTCGACCGTAAGCAGTTTGGTCCGAGCCGGGATTAAAGCCAGCGCTTTTTCGATCTCCTCGATGGATCCGAACGGATCGCGCGTGCCGTGCACGAAGAGGCTCGACGTGCGCAGGTCAGGCAGGTGCTGAACCCGCAGCTGCTCAGGCTTCCGTGGGGGGTGAAGAGGATACGACATCAGCAGCAGCCCGGCCACCAGATCCGGTTCTTCTGCACACAGCACGCTGGCCTGGCGTCCACCGTAGGAATGTCCGCCCAGGAACGTCCGCTTCGCACTCTGCCGGCGCAGGGTCTCGACGGCATGCTTCAGACCCATGCGGTCGCGCTTCGCGTCACCGCGCCCCGGCAGGCCGAAGGGACGAGTCTGACGAAACGGAAGATCGCAGCGAAGAACCGTATACCCCACTGCGGCGAATGTCTCAGCCAGCGCCACCAGCAGAGGGGCCCTGGCATTGGAGCCCGCGCCGTGGGTGAGTACGATTCCGTCACCCGAAGGATTTGCCGGGCGGTGAAGAAATCCCCGAACCGGCGGGTCCATCGAGAGATCCTGCCAAGGAGTCGTTCCTGACGTCATGAGAATTCCGCTCGGCCAGTTTCAGGGACAGGTTACGGCGTCACATCGTCCAGCTTTTCAAACACGTGCAGAGTTCGAACCTCACTGGCCAGCTTTGACCAGCAGCGCAGCACCTTGGGATCCTCCAGCGCTTGACGCCGGGCCTCTTCCGACCGCCAGTGGCGGATGAGCAGGTAGACGGCGGACTTGCCATCGCGATGAAGAGAGTCGCGGCTGTAGCCGCCCTCCTGCAAAGCCGCAACCAGTTCGCGAAATGTGGCGAGAGCGTCCGCGTCCTTGCCTTCCAGCGTTTCGAAGATCGCCACTGAGAGGATCTCTTGCGACATAGTTCGCTTGCGTCACTTCTTGGCCCGAATACAAAAGCAAATCTGTCCGCAAACCGCCGCGACAGAAGCGGAGGCGACGGTTTATTTCCTGCCATTGGCCCCACGCCGCGTCCGGCGTCTTGCGGGCTCAGCCGCGTCTTCGGCAGTCACCGTGTGCAGGCGCATGAAGTTGGTTGAGCCGGATGCAATCTGGGTTCCCGCTACTACGCCCAGAACGTCTCCCACCTTCAGGATGCCTTTGCGCAACAGCACGCGCTCGGCAAGAGACACCATCTGCTCTCCGGAGACCGTCTTCTCATGAAGCACCGGGTGCACGCCCCAAAACAGATTGGTCCGGTTGCAGACGGCAGCGTAAGGGCTGAACGCATAAATCTCCGCTTTGGGGCGGTACTTCGAAATCATGCGCGCGGTATTTCCGGTTTCCGTGAAAACCGCAATCGCTCCCATGGGCAGATCGAAAGCCGCGTGCGAAATCGATTCACAGATGGTCTCGGCGATGGAGAGGTGCTGGCGGTCCCGGCGGCGCCGCGGCTCACTGAAGGCCACCATATTATGTTCCGCTTCGACTACGATGCGGGCCATGATGGCCACGGCCTCGCGGGGATAGCTGCCCGTCGCAGTCTCACCGGAGAGCATGACGGCGTCAGTGCCGTCGAAAATCGCGTTGGCCACGTCGCTCGCTTCGGCACGCGTGGGACGCGGGTTCTGAATCATCGACTCCAGCATCTGGGTGGCGATGATCACGGGCTTGCGCCAGTCGCCCGCGCGGCGAATCACGTATTTCTGGATGATCGGAACCTTTTCGGGCGGAACTTCCACTCCGAGATCACCGCGCGCGACCATCACGCCGTCGGCGGCCTCGAGAATTTCTTCCAATTGCTCGATGGACTGCGGCTTCTCGAGTTTCGCAATCACCGGTACATCGCTCGCGTGCGAACTGATGAGTTGCTTGGCGTCGCGCACATCGGAAGCCGACCGCACGAACGAGATGGCCACCATGTCGACGCCGTGGTTCAGCCCGAATTCCAGGTCGGCACGATCTTTTTCCGTCAGTGCGGGAATGCGCAGGGCGATGCCCGGCAGATTGATACCCTGATGCTCCGCCAGCAATCCACCGTTGACCACTTCGCACTGGACGTCCTGCCCGCGGACGCGATGAACGCGCAACTCAATGCGGCCGTCGGAAAGCAAAATGCGCGACCCCGGCTCGACTTCATGGGCCAGTTCCTGAAAAGTTGTCGAGATGACGGTGGGCGTGCCCACAGTGTCTCGCGGCGTGATGGTGACCTGGGCCCCAGCCGTCAGCAGAACTGGACCGTGTCCTTTAAGGCGCCCAGTGCGGATCTTGGGGCCCTGCAGGTCCTGGAGAATGCAGATTGCCCGTCCCTCTTTTTCGGCGGCGCTGCGCAGGCGCTCGATATTGTGCGCGTGATCTTCATGCGTGCCGTGGGAAAAATTCAGGCGAGCCACGTCCATGCCGCGGCGCATGAGCTCGCGGATGCCGGCCTCGGAATTACAGGCGGGGCCGATGGTGCAGATAATCTTCGCCCGCCGCGCAGGCCCGCGCAACGAGGTCGGCGCATCGTCGTTCAAAGCGGGAAGAGCGGTGGGATCGGACGAGGGTGAGACAGAAATATCGCCCGTGACCAGATCGAGCTTGCCTTCTTTCAAGAATGCGCCCCCAAAGTCGTGCCCGACGGAAGAAGCTCAAGATGTGGAATTATCGCTAGCGGCGAAGTGCTCTCCCAATCGGGATCTCGGCCAACTGCTTGCCCAGTGTGGAACGGGGGAATAGCATGGCATTGAATTCCGCCCCCACCAGGATCACAAGCGAGATCATGTACATCCACACCAGCAAAGCGATGCCCACGCCCAGCGAACCGTAGATGACGCTGTAGTCCGCATAGCGAGACAGGTACCAGCCAAACAGCATGGTCGCGCCAAACCACATCGCCGTGGCCAGCGTCGCTCCCGGCAACACACTGTGCCAGGGTTGCGTGCGCGGCAGCGCATTGTGATAAATGAGCGCGATCACAGAGATGCTGGTCAGCGTGGCGATCAGCCAGCGGATAGCAGTCCACATGAGCAGAACGTACGGCCCAAATTCGTGTCCCAGGTGAAACAGCAGGCGGGTTTCGATGCGGCTGCCGAACGCGACCAGCACGGTGGCAAAGGTGAGCGGAACCCCCGCCAGGATCACCAGCGAAAAAGCGATCAGGCGTTCCTTGACCAGGCCCCAGGTCTTCGGAACATCGTAAGCATGGCGAAAGCCTTCCATCCAGGAGATCATCACGCCGGAGGCGGTCCAGACCGTAAGCAGCGATGTGGTAACCAGGAGGCCGACCGGCCGCTGCGTGGTTCCCTTCAGGTACGCGACGGCGGTGCCGCTGCCCGCGGGCAGAATGCGTCCGAGAGCATAAGAGATTTCCCGCAGGTAGGCTTCGGTTTGGTGCGAAGTGGCCAGCACAGAACCGAGAACCAGCAGAGCGGGGAAAAAGGTGAGGATGGAAGAATAGGCAGAGGCCTTGGCGATGGCGAAGGCGTCGTGCTGAAACGATCGCCAGATCGCGAGCCGTAAGAGTCCGAAGAAACGGAACACGTAGTCCTGCATCGTGTCGCCCTGCATAGGGAGACGCAGCTCGGGTACGGTTTCGTCAGTTTCACGAACCACAGTAAATTTTGGGTCGGCGTGCATGGGAACTTATGAGAAAAGGGGCGACGCCAGGCCGCCCCCTCTCTCGTACCTCCGATTTACTCCGCTGCCAGTTCTTCGGTTTCGCCTTCGTGCCGCATGAGTTCGAGCGCGCGCTCGGCCTCTTCATAGGCGGCAGAGACTTCTTCCTGAACCTTGGCCGCGGCCTCTTCCATTTCCGGCGAGAGGCGCACGTTGCGGTAGTACTCCATGCCGGTGCCGGCCGGAATCAGACGGCCGACGATGACGTTCTCCTTGAGTCCGCGCAGGTGGTCGACCGCTCCCTGGATGGAAGCTTCGGTCAGCACGCGCGTGGTCTCCTGGAACGACGCCGCCGAGATGAATGACTCGGTCGAAAGCGACGCTTTGGTGATGCCCAGCAGCAGCGGGCGTCCAGTGGCCGGTTTGCCACCTTCCTTGATGACCCGTTCGTTTTCCTCGCGGAAGCGGAACTTGTCCACCTGCTGCTCCAGCAGGAACGTGGTGTCGCCCACGTCCTCGACCTTCACCCAGCGCATCATCTGGCGCACGATCACCTCGATATGCTTGTCCGAGATGTTCACGCCCTGCAGACGATAGACTTCCTGGATTTCGTTCACCAGGTAAGCCTGCAGTTCTTTTTCGCCGAGCACGGCCAGGATGTCGTGCGGGTTGAGCGGGCCGTCCATGAGCGGTTCACCCGCCTTTACGCGCTCGCCTTCCTGCACGTTGATGTGCACGCCACGCGGCACCGAATACTCTTTTTCCGTGCCGTTATCGGCCACCACGTACATCTTGCGCTGACCTTTCGAAACTTCGCCGAACTTGACCAGGCCATCGATTTCGCTGATGACCGCGGTCTCGCGCGGTTTGCGGGCTTCGAAGAGTTCGACCACGCGGGGCAGACCACCCGTGATGTCTTTGGTCTTGGTGGTTTCACGCGGGATCTTGGCCAACACGTCGCCGGGGAACGCGGTATCGCCGTCCTGCACCATGAGGTGAGCGCGGGAAGGCATGAGGTAGCGCTTGCTGGCCTTGCCTTTGATCACGATCGCCGGCTGGCGCTTCTCGTCGGGCGAATCCGCCACCACGTGACGCGACAATCCCGTGACTTCGTCCACTTCTTCGTGCAGCGTGACTCCTTCCTGCAGGTCTTTGAACTGCACGGTGCCGCCGATTTCGGTCAGGATGGAGAAGGTGTACGGATCCCACTCGACCATCACCTGGCCCAGCGTGACCTGATCCCCATCGTTGACCTTCACCTTGGCGCCGTACACGACCGCATAGCGCTCCCGTTCGCGGCCCTTGTCGTCGACCACGGCGATCGAGCCCTGGCGGTTCATCACCACCAGATCGCCCGACTTCGCCTTGACGGTTTGCAGGCCGATGAAGCGCGCGGTGCCGTTGCTCTTGGCATCGAGGCGCGACTGCTCCGACACGCGCGACGCCGTACCACCGATGTGGAAGGTACGCATCGTGAGCTGCGTTCCCGGCTCGCCGATGGACTGCGCCGCGATCACACCCGTCGCTTCGCCCAGTTCGACGAGGCGCCCGGAGGCCAGGTTGCGGCCGTAGCACATCACGCAAACGCCACGCTTCGATTCGCAGGTCAGCACGGAGCGAATCTTGACCCGCTCGATGCCGGCCGCCTGAATCGCGATGGCCAGCTCTTCGGTGATCTCCTGGTTGATATCGACCACGACGTTGCCGTCATAGTCCTTGATCTTCTCGAGCGAAACGCGGCCAACGATGCGGTCGCGCAACGGCTCGATGATCTCGCCGGCTTCCACGATACCTGCCACGTAGATGCCGTCGACGGTGCCGCAGTCGTACTCGCTGATGATGACGTCCTGCGCGACGTCGACCAGGCGGCGAGTGAGGTAGCCGGAATCGGCCGTCTTGAGTGCCGTATCCGCCAGACCTTTACGGGCGCCGTGCGTCGAGATGAAGTATTCCAACACGGTCAGCCCTTCACGGAAGTTGGCCGTGATCGGGCTCTCGATGATCTCGCCCGAGGGTTTGGCCATCAGTCCGCGCATGCCCGAGAGCTGGCGAATCTGCTGTTTCGATCCGCGAGCGCCGGAGTCGGCCATGACGTAAATCGGGTTGATCGCGCCTTCCTTGTCGCGCTGCTGCATCTGGCCGAACATTTCATCGGCAACTTTTTCCGTGATCGCCGACCAGATTTCGATGACCTTGTTGTAGCGCTCGCCGTTGGTGATGGCCCCGTCCAGGTATTGCTGCTGGACGTTGACGGCTTGCTTTTCTCCGTCGCGGACGAGCGTCTTCTTGTTGTCCGGGATGACCATGTCGTCGATACCGATGGACAGGCCCGCTCGCGTCGCAAAACGGAAGCCAAGCTCCTTGACCTCGTCGAGCATCTTGACCGTGGTCTCAAGCCCAAACCGCAAGTAGCCGTAACTCACCAGCTGGCCGACACCCTTCTTCTTGAGCAAGCCGTTGATGAACGGCATGCCCTCGGGAAGGTGATCGTTCAGGATGGCACGGCCCACCGTGGTGCTGAGGAACTGCCGCTCGTACATCACCGGCTCGGTATGCGTGATGTCCTGATCGTCGTACGCGGTGGTCAGGTCAATCACTTCGCCGGTGTGACGCAGACGGATAGGCGAGAGTGTCTCCACTTCGCCGGCTTCGAGAGCGAGCAATACCTCGTCGATGTTGGTGAAGGCGCGGCCTTCGCCCTTCGCCCCGGGCTTAGCCTTTGTCAGGTAATAAATGCCGAGAACCATATCCTGCGTAGGAACGGTGATCGGCTGGCCTGACGCTGGCGACAGAATGTTGTGCGAAGACAGCATCAATACGCTGGCTTCCACCTGCGCCTCCGGCGACAGCGGAATATGTACTGCCATCTGGTCGCCGTCGAAGTCCGCGTTGAAGGCCGTGCATACCAGCGGATGAATCTTGATGGCCTTGCCTTCCACCAGCACCGGCTCGAAAGCCTGAATGCCAAGTCGGTGAAGGGTTGGAGCGCGATTCAAGAGCACCGGATGGTCTTTGATGACCTCTTCCAGGATGTCCCATACGATCGGTTCCTGCTGTTCCACCATTTCCTTGGCCTGCTTGATGGTGGTGCAGTGGCCAGTCTGTTCGAGCCGGTGATAGATGAACGGCTTGAACAGTTCGAGAGCCATCTTCTTGGGCAGACCGCACTGGTGGAGCTTGAGTTCGGGGCCGACCACGATGACCGAACGTCCGGAGTAGTCGACGCGCTTGCCCAGCAGGTTCTGGCGGAAGCGGCCCTGCTTGCCCTTCAATGTATCGGACAGCGATTTCAGCGGGCGGTTGTTGGCGCCACGTAGCACGCGGCCACGGCGTCCGTTGTCGAACAGGGCGTCCACCGCCTCCTGCAACATGCGCTTCTCGTTGCGCACGATCACTTCGGGCGCGTGCAGGTCCATCAGCTTCTTCAACCGGTTGTTGCGGTTGATGACGCGGCGATACAGGTCGTTCAGATCGGAGGTGGCAAAGCGGCCGCCGTCCAAGGGAACGAGAGGGCGGAGCTCCGGCGGAATGACCGGGATCACGTCCAGGATCATCCAGTTGGGCTTATTGCCGCTCTTGCGGAAGGCCTCGACCACCTTCAAGCGCTTGGCATACTTCAGGCGCTTCTGCAGAGAAGATTCATTCTTCATCTTCTCGCGCAGTTCGCCCGAAAGAGCGTCAACCTCCACACGCTTGAGCAGTTCCTTGATCGCCTCGGCGCCCATCATGGCTTTGAAGCCGGCGGGCCGGTACTGCTGGTCCAGTTCGCGATACTTGGCTTCGTCCTTGATGACTTCACGCTCTTTTACGGGCGCGTCCCCGGGCTCGACTACGACGTAGGCCTCGAAATAAAGAACCGACTCGAGATCACGCAGAGAAATATCGAGAAGATGACCGATACGGCTGGGCAGACCTTTAAAGAACCACACATGCGAGCAGGGCGACGCCAGCTCGATATGGCCGAGCCGCTCGCGCCGCACTTTCGACAACGTGACCTCGACGCCGCACTTGTCGCAGATCACGCCGCGGTGCTTCATGCGCTTGTACTTGCCGCACAAGCACTCCCAATCGGTTACGGGGCCGAAGATGCGGGCGCAGAACAGGCCGTCCCTCTCCGGTTTGAAGGTGCGGTAGTTGATGGTTTCGGGCTTGGTGACTTCACCATGCGACCAACTCCGGATTTTTTCGGGAGATGCCAGGCTGATGCGGATCGCATCGAAATCGGCAATCGGGTTCGCCATGTCAAAGGGGCTCGAACGATACAAGGTGGTCCTCCGCTTCCTGCTCTCGATCGCAGTTCTCAGTACCGAGTAGCGAGTACCGGGCAACCGCGAGTTTGCTGTTCTGCGGAACTTGAGAGCGGGTAGTCCCGCAGAACACTCTTTTCAATCCTCAAAACTTCTTGGCGGCCCGAGTACCCTTCACCCTCACCGGCTTTACCCGGTACTGGGTACCCGGTACTCGCAACTAAACTCAATCCGCCGCCACCGGCGCCACCGGCTTCTTCTCGCCGATGGCCGCCTTGATCAGCTCGACATCCAGGCAGAGCGACTGCAATTCGCGAATCAGCACGTTGAACGACTCGGGCACGCCCGGTTCCATGGCGGCCTCGCCTTTCACGATGGCCTCATAAATCTTGGTGCGGCCATACACATCGTCTGATTTCGCGGTGAGCAGTTCCTGCAGGATGAACGCCGCGCCATACGCTTCCAGCGCCCAGACTTCCATTTCTCCGAAGCGCTGGCCGCCGAACTGCGCCTTGCCCCCCAGCGGCTGCTGGGTGATGAGCGAGTACGGCCCGATGGAGCGAGCGTGAATTTTGTCATCGACTAGGTGCGATAACTTCAGCATGTAGATGTATCCGACGGTGACCGGCTGTTCGAACTTGTCCCCCGTCATGCCGTCGAAAAGGTACGTCTTTCCTGAAGTCGGCAGCCCGGAACGTTCGAGCAAAGCCTTGATCTCAGTCTCGCGGGCTCCGTCGAATACCGGCGAACCCATGAACACTCCACGGGTCAGGCTCTTGGCCACGGTCTCCAACTCTTCGCCTTCGAGGCTGGCGATCTTGTCGGCCAACGGCGTGTCCTTGAACAGCACCTTCAGTTCACGCTTGACGGCTTCCTCGCGCGTGTTCTCAGCCAGCAGCCTGGTGATTTTGTCGCCCAACTGGAAGCCAGCCCAGCCCAGGTGAGTCTCAAGGATCTGGCCCACGTTCATACGGCTTGGCACGCCCAGAGGATTGAGCACGATTTCCACCGGCGTCCCGTCGTCGAGGTACGGCATGTCCTCTTCCGGCAGGATGCGCGCGATGACGCCCTTGTTGCCGTGACGGCCGGCCATCTTGTCGCCCACACTCAGCTTGCGCTTCATGGCGATGTAGACCTTGACCAGCTTGATCACGCCCGGGGGCAGTTCGTCGCCCTTGGTGAGCTTGTCCTTCTTCTCGTTGACGATCTTCTTGAGCACGTCGATCTGGCGCGAGGTCATCTCCTCGATCTCGTCGATCTGCTCATTCACCCGCGGATCCTTGTCGGCATACTTGATGCGCTTCAGGTTCCGGGTGGAAATGCGCTCGATGGTGTCGCGGTCGAGGATCGCGCCCTTCGTCAGGAGACGCTTGTTGGTGCGCTCGTCATGCAGGTCCGCCTGCACTTCCTTGCCGCCGAGCAAGCCTTCCAAACGCTTCAGGCGCTCGTCGGTAAGAATTCGGATTTCGTCGGACAGGTTCTTTTCGAGCTTGGCCACCTGCTCAGCTTCGATCGACTTGGCGCGCTCGTCCTTCTCCTGACCCTTGCGTGAGAAGATCTTGACGTCAACGATGACCCCCTCGATGCCCGGCGGGCAGTAGAGCGAAGCATCGCGGACATCGCCGGCCTTTTCCCCGAAGATGGCGCGCAGCAGCTTCTCTTCCGGCGTGAGCTGGGTTTCGCCCTTGGGCGTAACCTTGCCCACCAGGATGTCGCCCTGCTTGATGCTGGCGCCGATGCGGATCACGCCCGCTTCGTCCAGGTTGCGCAGCATGGATTCGCTGACGTTAGGAATGTCGCGCGTGACTTCTTCCGGACCAAGTTTGGTGTCCCGAGCTTCGATTTCGTACTCCTCGATGTGAACTGAGGTGTAGTAGTCCTCTTTCACCATCTTTTCGGAGACCAGGATCGCGTCCTCGAAGTTGTAACCACGCCACGGCATGAAGGCCACCAGGACGTTGCGTCCCAGTGCCAGCTCGCCATGATCGGTGCAGGGACCGTCGGCGATGACCTGCCCCTTCACCACTCTCTGGTTCTTCTTCACGATCGGCTTCTGGTTGATGCAGGTATTCTGGTTGGACCGCTTGAACTTGGTGAGCTGGTAAATGTCGCTGCCCACCTCGCGCGAGAGCTGTCCCGGATGGTGCTCACCCTCGACGCGCACGATGATGCGTTCGGAGTCGACCGAATCGATGATGCCATTGCGGCGAGCCAGAACCACCGCGCCGGAGTCGCGCGCCGTCACACCTTCCATGCCGGTGCCGACAATCGGCGCCTGCGCACGGAGCAGCGGCACCGACTGACGTTGCATGTTGGCGCCCATCAGCGCGCGGTTGGCGTCGTCGTGCTCAAGGAATGGCACGAGCGATGCCGCAACCGAAACCAGCTGCTTCGGGCTGACGTCGATGTAGTCGACCTCGTCGCGATTGACCAGGACGAAGTTGCCGGTCTTGCGCGCGTTTACCAGGTCACCCACGATGCGCCCTTTGTCGTCGAGTTCCACGTTGGCCTGCGCAATCGTGTGGCGATCCTCTTCCCAAGCCGAGAGGTAGAAGGAGAAGGGCTCGATCTCAGCCGGACGCTTGCGGCGCTCCTTGAGGTCGGTATTCAGCTTCTCGATCTCGTGTTTTTCAATGTGGTCGCCCACTTTGTGATCACTGTCGCCGGAATTGACCACGCTCACGTAGTCGATCACCCGGCCGTTCTTCACCTTGCGATAGGGCGACTCGATGAAACCGTAGTCGTTGATGCGCGCATAGCAGCTCAGCGAAGAGATCAAGCCGATGTTTGGACCTTCCGGGGTCTCGATCGGGCAGATACGCCCGTAGTGCGTCGGGTGAACGTCACGGACTTCGAATCCGGCGCGCTCGCGCGACAGGCCGCCCGGCCCAAGGGCCGACAGACGGCGCTTGTGCGTGATCTCCGACAACGGGTTGGTCTGGTCCATGAACTGCGAAAGCTGCGATGAGCCGAAGAATTCGCGGATCGCTGCCATCACCGGCTTGGCGTTGACCAGGTCGTGCGGCATGGCCGTCGACATCTCCTGGTACACGCTCATCTTTTCCTTGATGGCGCGTTCCATGCGGACCAGGCCGATGCGGAACTGGTTCTCGAGCAGTTCACCCACCGCGCGCACGCGGCGATTACCCAGGTGATCGATGTCATCCACGGCGCCGATATTCTTGCGCAGCTTCAGCAGGTAGCGGATGGTCGCGTAGAAGTCATCGGGATCGAGCGTGCGCTGCTCCAGGCTGGTCGCATCCTGGTTCTCAAACAGCTTGATGTTGAACTTCAGGCGGCCCACGCGTGAAAAATCGTACTTGCGCGGATCGAAAAACATGCCATGGAATAGGGCCGTGGCCGTGTCGAGCGTCGGAGGATCACCGGGGCGCAGCTTGCGGTAGATTTCGATCAGTGCTTCCTGCGGCGTTTTGACCGAGTCGCGCCGCAAGGTGGAGCTGATCACCGTGCCCACGTCGTCGCGCTCCGGGAAGAACAGATTCAGCTCGACCACGCCGGTCGAATCGAGAATCTTCGACAGCTTGTCGGGTGAGAGCTCGGAATTTGCTTCCAGCAGAACTTCACCCGTCGTGGTGTCGACCACATCACTGGCCACAAATGCGCCCTCGAGATCGGTGATATCGACTTCGATCTCGGTGATCTTCGCCTTCTGAATTTCCTTCAAGGTCTGCGCATTGATCTTGCGGCCCGAGTGCGCAACTTCTTCCCCGGACTTGCTCTTGATGCTATGGGCCAGCTTCATGCCCAGAAGATTGGTGTGCTTGTCGCTCGCCGGATCGAGGGTCCAGAAGAGTTTCTTGTCCTTGATCACCATCCGGTCGACGGTATAGAAGGTGCGCAGGATGTCTTCGCTCGATCGCAGACCCAGAGCGCGAAGGAAAATCGTGCCCAGGAACTTGCGCTTGCGGTCGATGCGCACGTAGAGCACGTTCTTCTGGTCGTATTCGAACTCGACCCACGATCCGCGATAGGGAATGATCTTGCCCAGGAAGTAGGTACGGTTATTGGCGGTCTCAAAGAACACGCCGGGCGAGCGGTGCAACTGGCTGACAATGACGCGCTCGGTTCCGTTGATGATGAAGGTGCCGTTCTGCGTCATCAACGGAATATCGCCGAAGAAGACCTCCTGCTCCTTGATGTCGCGGATGGTCTTGTTGCCTGTTTCCGGATCTTTGTCGAAGATCGTCAGGCGCATCGTGACCTTCAGCGGCGCGCTGTAGGTCATGCCGCGTTCTTCGCACTCAGCAACGTCATACTTTAATTGCAGGCCGA
>Ga0335079_10004827_pt1 | contig 15511 bp, 14 predicted proteins | sample Lox_Sample_33_FD_206719 | JGI IMG/M metagenome (GOLD analysis project Ga0335079, IMG submission 206719) | Soil microbial communities from Loxahatchee National Wildlife Refuge, Florida, United States - Lox_Sample_3.3 | ecosystem: Environmental > Terrestrial > Soil > Wetlands | place: USA...
AAACTGGCGAGCGCGATATGAAATGCCCCGGCACGGTCGGCGCGCTGCCGCATCCAGTTGCGGCGCGCCATCAGCACCACGAACAATACCGCGAGCGCGACCATCGCCGGAATCCTGGAAACCGCTCCGACCCATGGGGTACCTTCCACGCCATTCGACCAGTGGCGCGCGTGGAAAGGTCCGCACCCGCATCTGCCGGGCGTAGAGCTGAGCGTGGAAGCCGCGTGGTGGAAGGGCCGGATCGTCAAGGCCCAGGTGTTTTACCCCTTTCAGAAGCCGCAGGGAGATGCCGGCGCGGCCGCCGGCACGCGATTTCGCGACATCTGGATTCCGGCGATGGTCGCGCTCGCGGTATTGTTCGTGGTGCTGATGGCGCGCCGCAACTGGATGCGGCAGCGCGCCGACCGTGCCGGGGCATTTCATATCGCGCTCGCCAGTTTCCTGCTGCATGCCGTCGCGTGGGCCGGCCGCTTCCATCCGGTGGCCAGCAGCGACGTGCTCGATCTGTTCACGGGTGCGGTGGCGGAGTGGCTGCTGGGCGCCGCCATCCTGTGGTTCGCCTACCTGGCCCTGGAGCCCGAAGTCCGTGCCCGGTGGCCGCACTCGATCGTCACGTGGAACCGCGTGCTGGCGGGCAATTGGCTGGATGCGCAGGTGGGCTCCCACATCCTGATCGGCGCGGCGGTGGGCTCGGCTAGCTGGGTGTTCTTCAAAGCGGTGACCATCTTCTTTTTCAAGACCAACGAGCCGAGCAACTGGGACGTCTCGCTGGGATATTTGCTGGGCGCCCGCCATTGGATCGGCGCTCATGCCAACAACGCCAACAATGCGCTCGGCACTGGGATTTTCGTCTTCTTGACGATTTTCGGCATGCGGCAACTGTTGCGCAACCCGATTCTGGCCGCGCTGGCTGCCGCGGCGATCTTCGCACTCGCGCAGGGAGAAGTGACTGGACCCGACTGGTGGCTGATCGGACTGCTTTACGGGTCGGTGATTGCGGGATTGATCTTCGTGCTGCTGCGTTGCGGATTGCTGGCGACGATTTCGGCCGTGTTCTTTCTGGACGCGATCAACGGGATGGCCCTCGGTACCGATTGGAATGCCTGGTATGTGCCTGCTAGTCTGGCCACGCTGCTGCTGCTGATCGGGATCGCGACATTTGCCTTCTGGCGGTCTCTCGGAGGCCGCGAACTGATCGAGACCGGGTAGCGCCGGTATGATATGCTGCCCCCATCAGAGGGACAGCACAAATGGAACGAAAGAAGGCGTCCGACTATCCGCAGGAACTGCTCAATCTTTTCGATAAGTACGTGCACGGCGATATCGACCGGCGCGCATTTCTCGATGGCGCCCAGCGCTTTGCTACCGCGGCCTTCAGCGCCGCCGCCATCTTCGAGAGCCTGCGCCCGAATTACGCCTGGGCGCAGCAGGTGGCCAAGGACGATTCGCGGATACAGGCCGGGTATCTGAACATCGATTCTCCTCAAGGCAACGGCACGATCCGGTGTTATGGAGCGCGGCCCGCCGGCGAGGGCAAACTCCCGGGCGTCCTGGTGATTCACGAAAACCGTGGCTTGAACCCGTACATCGAAGACGTGGCCCGACGGCTGGCGGTGGCCGGTTTCGACGCGGCGGCTCCGGACGGCCTCACCAGTGTCGGCGGCTATCCGGGCGACGACGAAAAGGGCGGGGCACTGTTCGCCAAGGTGGACCGCGCCAAGATGACGGAGGATTTCATCGCGGTGGCCCGGTTTTTGAAGGCGCATCCGGCATGCACCGGGAAGATCGGCGTGGTGGGCTTCTGCTTCGGAGGCGGCATCGCCAACACGCTGGCCGTGCGTTTGGGTGCCGACCTCAGCGCCGCAGTGCCGTTCTATGGCGGACAGCCTCCCGCCGCAGAGGTGGCAAAGATCAAGGCGCCGCTCCTGATTCACTATGCCGGCCTGGACACGCGGGTCAACGCCGGCTGGCCGGCTTACGAGGAGGCGCTCAAGGCCAATCACGTCCGGTACACGGCCTACATCTACGAGGGCGCGAATCACGGGTTCCACAACGACACTACGCCGCGATATGACGAAAAGGCGGCCAAACTGGCGTGGCAGAGGACGCTGGATTTCTTTAATCAGAATTTGAAATAAGAGCGGCACGGCGGCAAACAGGAAACCCGCCTCACGAAGGACTTGCGCGAGGCGTGCGCGATTAGTATCGTCAGGGAGTGACCATCTCAAGACGATCCGTCCTCGCCGCTTTGTCCGCGGCCGCGGCGCAGGCCCAGCGCCAGCGCACGTTTCCAAACTGGAGGCCGCGGCTCGGAGTGTTGTGCCAGTACTCCGAAGCCAACCTCGACTTCGTCAAGGCGGAAGGCTTCACCAGTATGCAATTGCGTCTCGACCCGAACCGGCTCGATGACACCGCCATTTCGGCTATCAAGGAGAGGATCCAGAAGTCCGGCCTTTATGTTTCGTCGCTCGCGGTCGATGGCAACCACATCGATCCGGATCCCGCCGCCCGCGACCGCCAGAACCAGTACACGATCAAGTGCCTGGAACTCTGCGGGAAGCTGGGCATTCCCAACATCGGCGGGCAGAGCGGCACGATCAAGGGCCGTCCGCTGCAGGAGCAGGTGGATGAAATCGTACGCGTCTACACGGAGAAGTATTTCCCGCTTTGCGAAAAATACAAGGTGCGGATTCTCTGGGAGCCGTATGCGGGCGGTCCCAATATCGGAACGGGCCCGGTCGGTTGGGAAGCACTGTTCAAGGCGTTCAAGGACAGCCCGCATGTTGGCCTGCAGTTCGACCCTTCGCACCTGGTCTGGCAGTTCATGGACCCGGTTGCGGCCGCGCGCGAGTTCGCCGACAAAATCTACGATGTCCATCTGAAGGACACCGAGATCCTGTGGCACGTACTGCGCCGGACCGGCATCAATCCGCTGAACAATGCGCGCTGGTGGCGCTTCCGGATACCGGGGCAGGGGTCGGTGGATTGGAAGGGCTTCTTCAGCGTTCTCTCGGACGCGGGCTACACAGGCGCTATGAACATAGAAAACGAAGACGAATTTTATTATCCCGCCTATAACCAGGGTAATTTTACCGAGCAGTATAAGCGGGGATTCCGCCTGGCGCACGAGTATCTCAAGACGATGGTTCCACCCGTGGCATAGAGCGCCCGCGACATTTAGCCGTAACGGTACTGCCTGGTACTTCGTAACATTTTCGTCGTCATCGTTGTTAATTAGCGTGTAGCTCCTGTATACTCCAACAACCACTCACTGGAGGGTGAAGAGTTACAGATGCTCGTTTCCTCGTTTCGAAAGATAACTGTCTCCAATCTGATCTTTGCGGGTTGTCTCTCCGCCGCGACCCTATGCGTGAACCCGCAGGGCAGCGGCGGATGCATGAAGTCGATCGGCGCCGCGGTGAACGCCGCTAAGTCGGGCGACACCGTCGCTGTCGCGGCCGGCACGTATTCCGAGAGCGTCACCATCGGCAAGCCACTCTCGCTGATCGGCGCAGATCCGGCGAAGACCATCATCGAGGCCACCGGGCTGCCCAACGGCATCAACGTGGACGGTCTCAACAACAGCAACCTTGCCGGCGTGTTCATCTCGGGCTTCACGGTGCAGAACGCCAAGTTCGAAGGCATCGTGGTGACGAATGCTTCAGCCGTGACGATCTCCGGCAACATCGTCACCGGAAACAATAAGGGCCTGACATTCGGCGCACAAGGCCCGAGTTGTCCCGGCGCGCCGTCGTGGGAAACCGCGGAGGACTTCGATTGCGGCGAGGCGGTTCACTTCTCCGGCGTAGATCACTCCTCGGTCATCAACAACACGATCCAGGGCAATGCCGGCGGCATTCTCCTCACAGACGAGACCGGAGCCACTCACGACAATCTGGTCACTGGCAATATCGTCACCAACAACCCATCGGACTGCGGCATCACGCTGGCTTCGCACCCGCCCGCGCCGGGGGCTTCTTCGACCGATTCTTACGGGGTTTACAGCAACTTTATTGTGGCGAACCAATCGACGCAGAACGGACTCAAGGGCGAAGGCGCCGGCGTCGGTCTGTTCGCGCCCAGTCCCGGCACCAAGACCTACAGCAACCTGGTGGTCAACAACACGCTGACCGGCAACAACCTGCCCGGGATCGCGGTTCACGGGCACGCGCCGAACCAGGTGCTGGATGGCCATGTGTTCATCGGCAATACGATCAGCGGCAACGGTCCCGATACCGACGATGCCGCCACGCCGGGAACCGCGGGCATCATGTTCTTCAGCGTGTCGCCTGTTGTTGGGACGGTGATCGCGCAGAACACCTTCTCGAACCAGGACATCGCGGTGACCTGGAGCGCTCCCGGCGAAGGCAAAGTCCTACGCAACAGCCTGGGTGGTAAGGCGGGCGTTTACAACCTCGGCCCCGGCACGGTGAGTGCCGAAGACAATTGGTGGGGCTGCGGCACCGATCCCACCAGCAACATCGCGTTCTTGGCGGGGTGTAGCGTGATTCGCGGAATGGTCACGGCGACGACGTGGCTGACCACGGCGCCGAAGTAGGCTAGAAAACAGGGGACGGACGGCAGAAGCGGCCTTCCGTCCCCAAATTTCAGAAGTTGTAATAGATCGCAAACTGGAAAACGCGCGGGCCGCCCGGGCCCGTGCTGGTGATCTTGCCGAAAGTGGTCGATGTCGAGGTCTGGTCGCCGATGGCAAATGTGGGATGGTTGAATAGATTCCGGGCGTCCATGCGGAGCTGGATGTTGTTGCGCTCGGTGATGCGGATGAACTTGCTGGCGCCGAAGTCGAAGGTGGTGTCCCACGGACCGTCGAAGACGCGCCGGCCGAGCGTGCCGATGGTGCCCGCCGGCGGCATGAAGAACGCCTGGCCGCTGAATGCCGCCGAGCCGTCCGGAGCCACCGCGCGGCCATCCGTGCCGATGGCAGAGGCCGCGAAGAAGTACGGCCCGTTGCCGGTCATGCGGAACTGGAAGAGCTGGCGGAGCTGATCCATGGTCAGCGTGCTGTCCATGGTATTGCCCTGGTTGGATTGCATGTTGCTCTGGCGGTTGAACGTGCCGCGCCCCGAATAGACGCTGAAGTCTTCGCCGGACTGCCGGTTGAAGATGCCGGTGATCTGCCAGCCCGACAGCACGTACTTGTTGAGCGGTTTCCAGCCGAGCATGTGGCCATCGCCGATGGGCAGGCGATACACGTAGCTGAACTTCATCACGTGGGTGAGGTCGAAGGGCGCGCGGGCACGCTCCAGGCCCGGATTGTTGTTGTCCATGAGCGGCTCGTAGCGGCCCTGGTTGTTGTTGTCCACGCCGCTCACCGCGTCGCTGAGAACTTTCGAGTAGGTATAGTTGCCGAATAGGGTCAGGCCCTTGTGGTCGCGGGTGCGCACGTCGATCTGGACGCCGTTGTAGGACGAATTGGAATAGTTGGTCATCATGCGCAGGCTGGCGGCATAAGGATTCGGGAAGAAGTTGACCGGGCCATTGGCCTTGGTGGATTGGTAGGTCCATGCGAGGTCGGCGACGGCGCCCTGCTGGATCATGGTGCGGTTGGTGGAATTGGTCAGGCTGCCGCCGCTGGGCATGGTGGGGAACACGGTCAGCACCTGGCTGCCTTTGATATTGGCGTTGTAGCTCGGGTCGAATACGCCGGTCGCCGCCTGGGCGAGGAAGCCGTTGCTCTGCGCCCGCTGAAAATCAGCCAGGAAGCCGCTGGCATTGATGTTGATCTGGTTGTAATCCAGCGCGCGGAACAGCTTCGTGCCGTGGTTGCCGACGTAGCGGACATCCACCACGAAGCCCTTGACGTCCTGCTCGATGCCGATGTTCCACTGCTGCACGTAAGGCGAGCGCAGGTTCGGATCGGGAATGGCGAAGTTGCTGGTCGGGCTCAGATTGTAGTTGTCGAGGAACGTGCGCGGAACCTGGAAGGTCGGGGTCGTAATGGCCGGAAGCCCGTTGCGGACCAGCGAGGCCAGCGCGGTGGGATTGGTCACGCTCTGCGAGAGACCGGCGTTGGTGCCCACATTACCGGAGATGGCGACCAGGTACTCGTCGTTGACGAAGTTGATGCTGTACCCGCCGCGCACCGCGGTCTTGCCGTTGCCGAACACGTCCCACGCCAGGCCGAGGTTGGGTGCGAAGTTGTTGCGGTCGGGATTGTACAATGGCGCGCCCGAGCCGGAAGCGAAGTTGAGCGTGCTGTTGGAAAGCAGGGTGGCGATCGGGTTGTTGTTGACGAGCTGCGGCAGGAGCGCGAGTCCGTTCTGCTCCTTCACGGGCGTGAAGTATTCGTAGCGCAAACCGAGGTTCAGGGTCAGGCGGCGTTCGACCCTCCAGTTGTCCTGCACGTACCCGGAGTGATCGTCTACCATCCAGTTGCGCTGGTTGGTGGCGCCGTTGACGAAGCCGCTGGTCCGGCTGGTGACGTTGTAGGTTTGGGTGTAGGAGGAAACGTACCCTACCAGGTTGGCGAGCAGGTTGTTGGCGGCCGTGATGTCGCTCGAGGCAGCTCCGGGCAGTTGCGCCGTGCTCAAGCCGTTCGGGTTGACGGAGCTGATGCCCAGGGTGTAGGTGGGCGTAATGCCGGCGTCGTTGTAGGGTTGTGTATATGCCCGCTGCAACTGGTACCCGAACTGGATGTTGTGCTTGCCGCGCGTGTAGCTGGCGTTGTCGGCGAAGTTGTAGGTGTTGGTGAACCGGCCCTGCGCGCGGAACGTGTTCACCGGGTTGGCGAACACCAGCCCGCCGTAGAGCGCGGTGCCGAAGTTCTCGTTGGTGAGAAAGAGCGCAGGGGCGAAGTCAAGGCCGAAGCGCACTTCGTTGGTCAGGTTCGGCTTGGGCACCGAGCGCCAGACCGTCGAGAGCAGCTTCACTTTGTCGTTGTTGCTGACGTTGGGAATGGTCGCGAAGTTGGTCGCCAGGTCCGGGCGGTCCAGCAGGTCGGTGTTGTAAGCGAAGGTCGCGGAGATGCTGTTCTTGGGCGACATCACGTAGTCGCCCTTGCCGGTGACGTTGTTGCGAATCCGATTATTTCGGATGTTGAAGGCATAGCCGGCCGTATTGCGCAGCGCGCCCAGCGATGTGCTGTCGCCGGTAGTGGTCGTATTGATCGCGCCCGGCGGAGGAATCTGCTTGATCAGCCCGGCAATGGTCGGGTCCGGGGTCAGTCCCGTGACCTGGTACAGGTTCACCTTCTGCAGGGCGCCGCTGGCGTTGGGATAGGTAAAGATCCCGTTGGCGGCGTCCGCCGTCAGGATGGTACGTGTGGCCGGCGACTGGGTGTGCTGCCGGAAGGCTTCGAAATTTGCATAGAAGAACAGCTTGTCCCGCTTGATGGGTCCGCCGATCTTGCCGCCGAGCTGGTTCACGTTGAGGAACGAGCGCCCGACGCCGCTCTGGTTGTTGAACCAACTGTTGGCGCCGAAGTGGCTGTTGCGGTTGTGCTCGAACAATCCGCCGTGGAACTGGTTGGTTCCCGAGGGCGTGACGAACGTGATCTGCGACGCGCCGACGCCGAACGCCGGGTTGGTGTTCGAAGTCGAGATGGTCATTTCGGACACCTGGTCGAGGAGCAGCAGGTTCGGCGAGAAGTCCACCGCGTTGGTGCGGATGAAATTGTCCTGGATGTTGATGCCGTCCAGGGTCATGTTGGTGAACGAGGTGCGCTGGCCGTTGATGATGCTGTCTCCCGCGCGCCCGTTCGACACGCCAGCGAGGGCGGTCACCAGGCCCAGGGGGCTACGGTTGAGCAGCGGCAGGTCTTTGATCTGGGTGCGGCTCATGTTCATGGCCACTTCGGCGTTAGTGGTCTGGACAGTCGTCGCGGAGTCGGTGACCTCCACGGTATCGGTAACGCTGCCCACTTCCAGTTTGATCGCCGGCATCGCCGTCTCGACGCCGGCCGTCAGCACGACTCCGCGGTCGGTATGCTTGCGGAAACCTGCCGCGGAGACAATAACGTCATAGGTTGCGGGTGGGACGCCCGTAAACGCAAACAGGCCGTCGGTCGTAGTCGGCACGCTCAACAGCGGCTTGGCGCCGCCGGGCAAATAGACATCGACCACCGCCGCGGGTACCGCCGCGCCGCTCGGATCGGTTACAGATCCGGTTAATCGTGAAGTGACTTGGGCGGAAAGAGACCCGCACACGACAGTGGCCGCAAACAGCCAGCGATAAGCTCGCATTGTTTACCCCTCGAATGTGATTTTTGACCCAGTGGAGAGAGTATACACTAATTCCGGCGCGCGGAAATGTAAACGTTAACAGGCAGGTCTTACGCGGGGTAAATTGCTAGCCGATGCCGGCGTGGCGTTTGAAGATCATGAGCATATTCTGCGAAAAAGCCGAGCGGGCGAGGACCATGTCGCAGCCGGCATCCTGCGCCTTCACCTTGAGCTCGCTCTGGAGGTGGGAGAGGTAGCCGAGCAGGCTCACGCTCTTCGTCTCCGTGCTGCCCTTGAGCTTGGTGATGAGCTTCAAGGGATCGACTGCATCGAAGTTCAGATCGAACACGATCAGGCTCGGTCTGTGTTTCGCCTTTTCGAGCACTTCCCCGGATTCTTTCACGAACTCCAGGGCCAGTCCGTTACGCTTGGCGGCTTCGCTGATCTTGACGGAGAAGAACAGATCATTCACTACCGCGAGGACTCTCTTCGGTTCCTGCTTGGGCATAGCTTGTATTTTTGACGAGTTCCCGACTCAGAACTAGAAGGATGGGACAAGTGAATTCTATCATGAATCCATGGACGTCCATTCGTTCTCCCGGCCGGACCGCGCGCGCGTCCGGCACATCTCTCTCGATCTGCAAGTCGATTTCAGCCGCAAAGTGCTGGAAGGCTCGGCGGAGCTGCACTTCGATCTGCTCGCTGGCAAGGAGCTGATCCTGGATACGCGCGGGCTGGAGATCGGCTCGGTGGAGCCGGCGGAATCGTGGGAGCTGGGGCCGGAGCATGCGATTCTCGGCCGGCCGCTGTTCATCCGGGTGGGGCAGGGAACCAGAGCGGTGAAGGTCCGATACGCGACAACGCCGCCGGCCAGCGGGCTGCAATGGCTCGATCCGCCGCAGACCGCGGGCAGGCAGCATCCGTTCCTGTTCACGCAGTCGCAGGCCATCCACGCGCGAAGCTGGATTCCGCTGCAGGACACGCCCGGCGTGCGAGTGACGTTCGAGGCACGGGTAACGGTTCCCGCGCCCCTGCGGGCCGTGATGGGCGCCGTGGCACGGGACAGCGTTTTCCGCATGGACCACCCGATCCCGTCCTATCTGATTTCGCTGGCCGCCGGAGACATCGCGCATCGCTCGATCGGGCCGCGCTCCGCGGTCTACGCCGAGCCTGCGCTGCTCGATGCCGCGGCCCGCGAATTCGAGGATACCGAGAGCATGATCCAGGCGGTCGAGTCGCTGTACGGGCCGTATCGCTGGGGCCGCTACGATATCCTCGTGCTGCCGCCGTCGTTTCCGTTCGGGGGCATGGAGAACCCCTGCCTGACGTTCGCCACGCCGACGGTGCTGGCCGGCGACAAGAGCCTGGTCTCTCTTGTGGCGCACGAATTGGCGCACTCGTGGAGCGGCAACCTGGTAACCAATGCCACGTGGAGCGACTTCTGGCTGAACGAGGGCTTCACGGTGTACGTCGAACGCCGCGTGCTCGAACAGGTCTACGGCCGCCGCCGCGCGGATATGGAAGCAGTGCTGGGCCGTGGCGAACTGGAGAAGGAGTTCGCTCGGCTGCCGGAGAACGACCGCGTCCTGCACGTGGACCTCAACGGCCGCGATCCCGACGACGGCTGTACGCTGGTGCCGTACGAAAAGGGCGCGCTGCTGTTGCGCACGATCGAGGAATCCGTGGGCCGCGAGCGCTTCGACGCATTCCTGCGCGCTTACTTTGACCGCTTCGCGTTTCAGAGCATCACCACCACGCAGTTCCAGGAGTACCTGCGCGCGGCGCTGCCCAACCCGGTGCCGCTCGACGAATGGATCTCGCGCCCCGGAGTCCCGCCCGGTGCCGCGCGGCCGCACTCGGACGCGTTCGAGCACCTCGATTGGCCGGCGCCCGGGTGGTCGACCCACGAATGGCTGCATTTCCTGCGATCGCAGACGGCGCCCGACATGGCGCGCCTCGACCGCGAGTTTCATCTGAGCGATGCGCGGAACTCGGAGATCCTGCACCAGTGGCTGCTGATGAGCGTGCAGCACGGCTACCCGCCCGGCATCGAAAACGTGGAGCCGTTTCTGTGCTCGGTGGGCCGGCGCAAGTTCCTCAAGCCGCTGTATACCGAGTTAATGAAGACCGAGGACGGGCGCGAGCGGGCCCGCGCGATTTATGCCAAGGCGCGGCCGGGGTACCATCCGATCGCTCAGACCACGATCGACGCGCTTGTGGGGCAGATTTCCGATCGGCCCCGGACCGGCTGAGCTGGTCCCACGGACGCTCAGAACTTCATCGCGGTCAAGATCTCTTTCCTCAACCCGGCTCGCGCGGCGAAGTCCTCGTCCCCGGAAAACGGCTTCTGCGCGCGCGCCGATTGCCACGCGGCTACCTCCGCCTCGCTGATCCCCGGCACCAGGCGCATAATCCCGGGCTGGACCGTGTTGACGTCGAAGCGCACGGTCATCTCCTCGCCGAAGGCCGCGATCCGCACCTTCACCGAGGGCACTTCGCACGCCACCTCCGGTCCGAGTCGCGAAAGCAGAACCCCGGGATCGGCCAGCACCTGCTCGCGCCACTTCTTTCGCGAGGCGGTGATTCCCTGCGCATTCATCTTGCCCACGTCCAGTCGGAGTGCAGCCACGTAATGGTCCCTCCAAAGCGAGGCCGCAGCGGGGTCGACGAATACGCCGTGACTGGTGTCGTTGAGCGCGTCCACGATCGATGTCTTCTCTTCGGGGAACAGCTTCATATATTCGATGACCACGCGCGGCAACCACGGTCCGGGCTCGAGCCTGGGGTTGGTTTGAAAGGCGGCGTGGATGGCCCGCAGCACTTGGCGCTCGCGGGCATCGATGGCTGCATCTTCCGGGACGCTGGTACCGCGCATCACGTAAAGGAAAAAGAAGCTCGCGTAATAGCCTTCGGCCTCGAGGAGCTGATTGGCATCTCGGACAGCGGCGAAATCGCGCGCCTTTTCGAGCTGCACGCGGAGGTAATCCGCTCCCTGAAACGCGCTCTCGAACGCAAAATTGTTCTCGCGGACCTCGCTGTAGCGCGCCACGTTCTGCGAATAGCTGGTCAGATCCGCGGAGTGCCGGAAATATTCCACTGCCTGAAACGGGCCGTCGCCGAACAGCACCAAACCGCGGTGATACCGCTGGCGATTGCGTGTATCGCGGCCGAGATGCGCCTGCATGGTCTCCAGGTGGATGGCGTACCCTTCGCTGAAGGCCGTGTTGCGATCGGTGAGCGCCGCGGTCGAGTGCGGGATGGCGGCCATCGCCTTGCCTTCCATCTGGCGCCCGCCGGCGAGCATCTCCATCGCCATGTGCCCGGTCTCGTGCAGCAGCGTGGTCTCGAAGCGCCACTCTTCGGCGTCCAGCAGGATATAAGGTTGTCCCGGGTGCTCTTCGACTGCGTCTCCTTTCTGCACGCGGAATCCGGCCGCGGCGTGATTGCCGCCTTTCACCAGTGCCACGTAGTAATCCGGGATACCAGTGCCCGCGTGCACGATCTCGCAGGCATCGCGATAGAGCCGGAATGCGCGCGCCGCGGAATCGTTATTCAGCCAGGCAGCGTAGCGGCCGGGATCGGCCGCCGGCCGGTAAAGCGCGTTCTTCGCTTCGATCTCTGGGCCGCGCGTGTCCACTCCGCTCACAGGCTCCAGGAAAATCACGCGCACCGGCGATTGCCCGGCCGCGCAGGCCGCTGCCAGCCCGGCCAGCAGGCCAACTCGAAAAGTCATCATATATACAATGACGGTCCTCCGCCCTCAATCCTAACGATTCGCGTGCCCGGTGCGTCTAAAATTTCATCCCAGCGTCTGGCATACTACCAACTGAATGCCCAAGGTACTGATCGCCGGAGGAGGACTTGCCGGGCTCGCGGCCGCCGCTGCTCTCGGCAGTTCGGGCTACGAGGTCGACCTCTTCGAAGCACGCCCGTTCCTGGGCGGACGCGCGACTTCATACGTCGTCCCGGCCTCCGCCGGCGAAGTCGTGGAGACCATCGACAACTGCCAGCATATTCTGCTTCGCTGCTGCACCAACCTGCTCGATTTCTACCAGCGCCTGGGCGTCCGCGACCGCATCCGGTTCTATCGCGAGTTCTATTTCATCGAGCCCGGCGGCAAGATTTCGGTTCTCCGGCGCGGCCGCCTGCCCGCGCCTTTCCACTTCACGGGAGCTTTCTTAGGCATGCACTGCCTGGCGCGCGCCGACAAGATCGGCATTGCCCGCGCCCTGCTTGCCCTGCGCCGGGAGCGCAACCGCCGCAAGGATCTCGACCGCATCAGCATGCTCGACTGGCTGCTGCAGAAGCGGCAGACGCCCCACGCAATCGACCGGTTCTGGCGGCAGATCCTGGTCAGCGCCGTCAACGAAGACCTGGACCGCATGGCCGCCACGCACGGATTCCAGGTCTTCTGGCTCGGCTTTCTGGCGCGTGCCGACGCCTACGAAATGGGCGTTCCCAGCATTCCGCTGGGAAGCCTCTACTCGGCCGAAGCCTGGAGCAAGCTGCCCAACGTGCGCATGCACTTCCGCTCGACGGTCGACGGCATCGGACCCGAAGGTTTCACCGTCGCGGGGCAGACCTGCGCCGCGGACGCCTACATCTGCGCACTGCCGTTCGAGCGGCTCGAGGCCCTCGGGCTGCCTGCGCCAAAGCTCGAACATTCTCCTATCACCGGAGTGCATCTCTGGTTCGACCGTGAGATCACTACACTGCCGCACGCCACGCTGCTCGACCGCACCATGCAGTGGATGTTCAATAAAGACAGCGGCAAGTATCTTCAGCTTGTGGTGAGCGCCTCGCGCGACCTGACGCCTCTTTCGCGCAACGAGATCGTGGACATCGCGATCGGCGACCTGCGCCTCTTCTTCCCGCGCGTCCACGATGCGAAGCTGTTGAAGTCGCACGTCGTGAAGGAGCAGCGTGCCACGTTTTCGGCGGCTCCCGAGACCGAGCATCTGCGCCCCGGCCCCGGGACGGCGCAAGCGAATCTCTTCCTGGCGGGCGATTGGACCCGCACTGGCTGGCCGGCCACCATGGAAGGCGCGGTGCGCAGCGGCTACCTTGCCGCAGAGGCCGTGTGTACCGCCGGCGGCAGCCCGCGCAGTTTTCTTGTATGAAGATGCGCACCGGCCGCGCCGACGCCTTCTGTGAGCGCTACGGCCTCCGAGTCCCCATCCTGCTCGCACCCATGGCCGGAGCCATCAGCTCGCACGCATGAAGGAGACCGGCGCCGCGGCCGGCGACTATCATCGCAGGCAGGGCTGGGCCGGACAGTCCGCCGCCATGGCGCGCTCCATACCGGCGGGCGATCTCGTCAGGGAAATCTGGGAGCAGGCGCGGTCACTGCTCTGACTCCGGATTTGATACCGTTGATGCGAGACCCAAGGAAACCGCCATGAGGATTCCAATCCGCCTCTGCCTCGCCGCGATCCTGATCAGCCTCGCCGCCTTCGCCCAGGAGCCGCGCCTCACTCCACCCTTGAGCCAGCAGCACCCCACTCTGGCCATAGGGTCCTCCGCGCCGGATTTCGCTCTTTCCGGCATCGACGGCAAGATCCATCGGCTCGCGGAGTACGCCGACCCGATCCTGGTGGTCATGTTCATCTGCAACCATTGCCCGACCTCGCAGCTTTACGAAGGACGCATGAAGAGGCTGGTCGAGGACTATCGCGGCAAGGGCGTGGGCTTCGTCGCCATCAATCCCAATGACCCCAAGGCCATCACGCTCTCCGAACTCGGCTACACCGATGTCAGCGACAGCCTCGACGAAATGAAGGTCCGCGCGGAATACCGCCAGTTCAACTTCCCGTACCTCTACGATGGCGAGACGCAGTCGGTTGCGCAGGCGTACGGACCGCAAGCCACGCCGCACGTCTTCATCTTCGACCGGGACCGCAAGCTGCGCTACGAAGGACGGATCGACAACGCTCAGCGTGAGTCCCTGGTCAAGATTCAAGACGCCCGGCGCGCCTTGGACGCGATGCTGGCCGGCCAACCGGTTGCGGTTCCGCATACTCCGGCGTTCGGGTGCTCCACCAAGTGGAAATCGAAGACGGATAGCCGCCTGGCCGAGATGAAGCGCATCGAGGCCGAGGCTGTCAACGTCGAGATGGCTTCAGCCGATGACCTGAAGAAGCTGCGCTCCAATCCAACCGGCAAGGTGCTGCTGGTCAACTTCTGGGCTACCTGGTGCGGACCTTGTCTCACGGAATTCCCCGCGATCGAAGAAACCTATCGCATGCTCCGCCGCCGCGACTTCGACCTGGTCACCGTCTCCGCCAACTATCCCGACGAAAAGACCGGTGTGCTGAAGACCCTTCAGGCTCAGCACGCGTCGAGCCGCAATCTGCTCTTCGGTTCCGAAGACACCTACGCCATGCAGGCGGCATTCGAGCCCAAGTGGGAAGCCGGTGTGCCCTTCACGATGCTGATCGCTCCGGGCGGCAAGGTGCTGTATCAGCAGCAGGGCGAGGTGGACGTCATTGCCCTTCGCCGCGTGATCCTGGCGAACCTGGAGAACGAGACCTATATCGGACACCCGGCATACTGGGCTGCGCACTGATCGGCCTCCAATAATCTACATCCGCATCAAGGCCGCCGTTATCGTCACTACGGAGAACTATGAGAGTTACTCTGTTCGGCGCGGGCGGGGGCGATGTCACCGGTTCGGCCTACCTGCTTATGTGGCTTTCGCCGATGTTACCCAGCCGTCCGAGAGTATTCCTCACTCACGGCGACACCGACGCGCGGGGAGCCTTGGCGGCGGCCCTCGACAAGCAGTTCCGGCTGAAGGCACAATTGCCAGGAGACCGCGAGACGGTCGAGATCTGACGCTTTCGTTTACCTGATCCGACACCGGGGCGCGATAGAATCTCTGTTCCACTGCATCGCGCGATCGGGAATCTCCTGAGCGATGGGTGGAAATTCTCCCAGGAGATTACAATGTCCAAACGAACGACGATGCTGCTGGCGTCTTTTCTGCTCGCCAGCCCAACGATGTTTGCCCAGGCTTCCGGCGGCCAACCAGAGAAGAGCTACTGGATCCCGGTGGCTGCCGTGTTCGCCATGGCGATCGCTTCCGGCCTGGCCGCCCTGGCGCAGGGAAAGGCGGTGGTAGGCGCCGCGGAAGGAATGGCGCGGAACCCCGGCGCCACCACGGCAATCCGTTTTGCCCTCCTGCTGGGTCTGGTGCTGATCGAGTCTCTCGCGCTCTACACCCTCGTGGTGTCGTTCACGGTAATTTTCCAGAAGTAGGCGAGCCGACTTATCCTTCTCCCAGGCTTGAACCACGGTAGGACGTTTTGTCATACTGGAGATTATGGTTCAGA
>Ga0335079_10004829_pt1 | contig 15509 bp, 15 predicted proteins | sample Lox_Sample_33_FD_206719 | JGI IMG/M metagenome (GOLD analysis project Ga0335079, IMG submission 206719) | Soil microbial communities from Loxahatchee National Wildlife Refuge, Florida, United States - Lox_Sample_3.3 | ecosystem: Environmental > Terrestrial > Soil > Wetlands | place: USA...
AATGATCTGGCACACCGCCGAACTGAGGATCATGGCCGACGGCAGCTTCATATTGCCGGTGCCGCGCAGGATTCCGGCAAGCGTGTTCATCAGCCAGGGCACCACGGCGCCGCCGAAAAAAATCTCCACATAGGAGACCGCCTGCGCCAGCACATTGCCGCGCCCGCCAAGCAGCGCAAGCAGAGTTGGCCCAAGCGTCAGCATGAACAGCATGAAGGCGATGCCGAAGCAGAGGCCGATCAAGAGCGCATGTATCGCAAGCCTCGAGGCGCGGTCGATATCGCCTGCTCCGAGCGCACGCGCGATCGATGATGCAACCCCGCCGCCCATCGCGCCGCCCGACATGGTCATGGTCAGGATCACAAACGGCGACACCAGCGCCATCGCGGCCAGCGATTCCACGCCGAGCCGGCCGATATAGGAGGTCTCCGCGATCACCACGCAGGTGCCGGCGGTCAGCGCGATCACATTGGGCCAGGCGAGACGGAGCAGCGTCGCAAGGATCGGACCGTCGACCAGCACGTTCTTCACGCGCGGCGGCCCGGGCGGGAGCGGACGCTTCTCATCGGCAGCGATTTCGGCAACGCCGATCTCGGACATGGTGCCTCCGGGCGCATCAACCGGACGTCCGGTTCGGCGGAGCGATCGTTTAGCACGACCCTGCCATTTGCCGCCTGCGCCGCGCGCAACGGGGCCTTGCCGCCAATGCGGGACGACCATTATCCGATCGACCATGTCAACGGCGGCCGGCCAGCTGCCCCAAGCTTCAGAGCCACGGGGATATGGCGCCCGCAGCCCGCGGCGAGCCCCTCGACCAGCCCTTGCAGCACGCGCGCGCAAGCCGGATGATAATCGGCGACATCGTCCATCAATTTCCAGCTCCGCTGGCGAATTTCAAAACGGCCATCGGAGCTTTCGGCCTCGGCGACGTCGTCCTCGGCCTCGAACAGCGCACGCAGGAAGCTTGCGAACTCGCGCGCGCCACCGCGGCTCTGCGACAGTGCCCGCGCCACCTCGTCGAAATATTGCATCCCGATCAATTTGCCGGTGAGGTGCAAGAGATGACCGCCCTCCTCGGGACCGAACAGCTGCACCATCACGGGCGCGGCCGTTCGCACATATTCCATCGCGTAGTTGCGATAGGCCTTTTCCAGCCGCGGCCGCGGCCAGCTCGCAACCGGCAGCGCCGGCGCCTTTTCGGGATCGAATAACGGCGCTTCGATGTGGCGCGCAAACACCAGGCGCTGATCGAGCTCGAGCGGATGATCGTATTCGTAGTAATAGCCTTCCAGCCCATCCTGACCATCGACGGTCTGCTTGGTGCAGACGAAACCGAGCTTCAGGTTGCCGAGCGCCGCCCCGTTATTGGCGTGCCAGCCGCGCAGCATCGCCTTCGACACCTCGGAGGGGATGCCGCAGATCGCGGTGCCCTTCCAGGCCCAGCGCGGCGGCGGATAGCGGATCCAGGCCTTGCGGTCGTTTTCGTACATGTATTCGACATGCACGCCGCCGATCCAGTTGGAGAGATAGTGATATTGCGCGGCGGCGACCGCCGGCGGCAGATGGTCGATGCCGAGCTTTTTCAGGCCCGGCAGAAAGCGTTCCTGCTGCTGACGCCGAAACACACGGAAATTGAATTCGGCTGCGTCCGCCGTGCCACGCCGCGTGACCACGGTGAGAATGAGGCCGGTGAAACAGGCGTGATAGAGCTCGGCGATGCCGCGCCATCTCAGCCATAACGCCTCTTGCGCGCGATCGGCCGGCTCACTCATTTCAACTCCATGCTTCCGCAGGTTCGGTGCACCTCGCCCCGCTTGCGGGGAGAGGGAACGACTTCGTCCATCGCTCAACCAACAGCAATCCTACACACGGAAATGCTTGCTGAGCTTCAGCCCCTGCGCCTGGTAATTGGAGCCGATGCGCTGGCCGTAGAGCGCAGCCGGCCGCGCCAGCATCTTCTCGTAGACGAGGCGACCGACGATCTGACCGTGCTCGAGGATGAACGGCACCTCGCGCGAGCGCACTTCCAGCACGGCGCGCGCGCCCTTGCCGCCGGCGCCGGCGTAGCCGAAACCGGGATCGAAGAAGCCGGCATAATGCACGCGGAATTCGCCGACCAGCGGATCGAACGGCACCATCTCGGCCGCGTAATCCGGCGGCACCTGCACGGCTTCCTTCGAGGCGAGGATATAGAACTCGCCGGGATCGAGAATGAGGCTGCCGTCGCCGCGCGCCGGGATCGCCTCCCAGAACTCGTCGACGGTATAACCCCCGCGGCGATCGACATCGACCACGCCGGTATGGCGCTTGGCGCGATAGCCGACAAAGCCGCCCGAATTCTCGCCGGAGAGATCGACCGAGAGTGCGACGCCACCGGCAAGATCCGCATTGTCGGCGTCGACCAGCCGCTCCTTTGCGTGCAGCGCATGAAGCGCGTCGGCACCAAGAATGGCGTCGCCCGCGCGGAAGCGAACCTGCGACAGCCGCGAGCCCTCGCGCAGCAACACCGGAAACGTCTTTGGGCTGATTTCGGCATAGAGCGGACCGTGATAGCCCCCTCCGATCATGTCGAAGCGCCGCGTGCCGTCGGCGATCACGCGCGTGAAGACATCGAGCCGTCCGGTCGAGCTTTTCGGGTTTGCGGCGGCGACGACCTCCTTCGGCAGCGCGAGGCTTTCGAGCAGCGGCACGATATAGACGCAATTGGTCTCCAGCACCGCGCCGTCGGCGAGCGAGATTTCATGCAGCTTCAATTCGTCGATGCGCTCGGCAACCGTGGCATCGGGACCCGGCAAGAAGCTCGCGCGCACGCGGTAGGCGATATCGCCGAGGCGCAGGTCGAGGCTCGCCGGCTGAATCTGGCTTTCCACAAAGGGATAGGCCGGCAGGATCAGGCCGGCATCCGCCATCGCCGCGATCATGCGATCCGGCAGGATGCCATTGGCGTGGATAGGGAGCGAAAACGACACGCTATGGTCCTCGTCCAGCGTCGGCGACGTCATCCAAACCCCGAAAAATACGCCTTTTACGGCCTTATCCGATGGCCGCCTTGACGGAAAGGTCGCTTGCGAATAAGAGCATAGCTTATCCCGTGGTGATTTGAGCCGGCCGGCTTGCAGCCACGTTAAATAAATCGCTAAACAGGCCGGGGACAGTGTGATCCCGGCCGCGAGGGTTTCCCCAGGCCGGTTTTTTTGTGCCCGCTTGTCCGCGGTCACGATGGAGGTCACATGTCTACGTCTGCCGCGCCCACGTCCACGCTTTCCTATCGGCCGGAAACCCGGCTGGTCCATTCCGGCACGCTTCGTTCGGAATTCGGCGAAACCTCGGAGGCGATGTTCCTCACGCAAGGCTACGTCTACGACAGCGCGGAACAATGCGAGGCGCGCTTCAAGGGCGAGGATCCCGGCTACATCTATTCGCGCTATTCCAACCCGACGATCTCGATGTTCGAGCGCCGCATGATCGAACTCGAAGGCGCCGAGGCCGGCCGCTCGACCGCAACCGGGATGGCCGCGGTGACGACGGCTGTGCTTGCGCCGCTGCGCGCCGGCGATCATGTGGTGGCATCGAAGGCGCTGTTCGGCTCCTGCCGCTATGTCGTCGAAGACCTGCTGCCGCGCTACGGCATCGAAACGACGCTGGTCGACGGTCTCGACCTCGATCAGTGGCAGCGCGCCATGCGCAAGAATACCAGGAGCTGCTTCCTGGAGAGCCCGACCAATCCGACACTCGACGTGCTCGACATTCCCGCCATCGCCGAGATCGCGCATGCGGCCGGCGCGCGGCTGATCGTCGACAACGTGTTCGCAACGCCCTTGTGGCAGAGCCCGCTGAAGCTCGGCGCCGACGTCGTGGTCTATTCCGCGACCAAGCACATCGACGGCCAGGGGCGCTGCCTTGGCGGCATGATCCTTTCGTCGGAGGCGTTCATCGCCGAGCACCTGCACAATTTCATGCGCCAGACCGGCCCGTCGCTGTCGCCGTTCAATGCCTGGGTGCTGCTGAAGGGACTGGAGACGCTGTCGGTTCGCGTGCGCGCGCAGACCGACAATGCGGCCAAGGTCGCCGACGCGCTCGCCAAGCACCCGAAGATCACGCGGCTGATCTATCCCGGCCGCGAGGATCACCCGCAGGCCGCACTTGTGAAAAAGCAGATGCGCGGCGGTTCGACCCTGGTCGGCTTCGAGGTCACGGGCGGCAAGGCCGGCGCCTTCCGCTGTCTCAACGCGCTGAAGCTTGCGCGAATCTCCAACAATCTCGGCGACGCCAAGAGCCTCGTCACCCATCCGGCGACCACGACGCATCAGCGGCTGAAGCCAGAGGCGCGCGCCGAGCTCGGCATCAGCGAAGGGTTTGTACGATTCTCAGCCGGCCTTGAACATGCGGACGATCTGATCGAGGATCTCTCCGCAGCGCTGGAAAAAGTGTGAGGCGGGAGAGTACAAGCGCTTCCATCTCTCCGTTGTCGTCCCCGCGCAGGCGGGGACCCATAACCACAGGACCGAGTCGTTGCAGCAGGCTGTGGCCCAAGCACGCTTCAACAACTATGGCCTGTGGTTATGGGTCCCGGATCGCGCTCGCGACTTGACGGCGCTGTGCGCCGCAAGCCGCTCGCTTGTCCGGGACGACGACCGTTGTTTTCTGATTCAGGTGCGTAGATGGGTTGAGCGGAAGCGAAACCCATCACATCGGTGCGAGCATGATGGGTTTCGCTTCGCTCAACCCATCCCTGCGTTATTTGTTGACTGCTCTGCGTCCGTTACATCGGCCGATAGGTCAGCACCTCGGCCGGCACGTTCCTGCCCATCTTGATCTGGCCGACCGACTTGATGATGTCGTCGCCCAGAAGCTGCGCGAAGCAGGCGTAGCCCCAATCGTTCATGTGCAGGCCGTCGGCGATCACGAAATTGTCGACCGGGATCGCCTGCTTCTCATGCCAGTCGCGCATCACCTCGAAGCGCGGGAAGACGCCGACATGGCGCAGCGATGCGATCCGGCGCAGCAGGTTGACCACGCGGCCGGCGCTTTCAGCGCGCTCGGTGACCCGCGGTGAATATTGCGGATCGACCAGCACCACGTCGCTGCCCGCGGCCTGGATGCGCGCGATGCCTTCTTCGACCAGCTTGCCCATCTCCGCTGGATCGAGGTCGCGCAGCACGGCATTGGTGCCGACCTGCCAGATCACGAGATCCGGATTCACGTCGAGCACGGCGCTCTGCAGCCGCTTCATCATCTCGGGCGCGTCCTCGCCGCCCTTGCCGCGATTGATGACGGTGATATCGGCGCTCGGATATTGCCGCTTCAATTGCGCCAAGAGGCGGCTTGGATAGGAATACTCCGGCGCACTCGCCCCCCGCCCTTGAGTCGAGGACGAGCCGAAGGCGACGATCACGACCGGCTCGCCGGCTGCGAGCTTTTTGGCGACATGCGGCAGCGATCCCATCGACGGGACACCGCCCTTCGGCGGCAGACAAGGCACACGGCTGAAAATATCGCCGGCTTGCCTGGCGACCGTCCTGACCCTGTCGATCGCCCGCTCGGTCAGTCCTTTCTGTGGCGACGGATCGGCCGACACAGGCTGCGCGGCCGGCGCTCCCGCCATGCCCTGCGTGGTCGGCGGCGTCACCGCGGCGGACGGCGAGGCCTGCGGTGCGCCTTGGGTTGTCGGTACGGGCGCGGCCTGTGCGGCTTGCGCATGCACGCGCGTCGGCGCGATCGGCGCCGCAAGCAGCGGTGCGCTCAACACAAGGGCGCGCATCACGCGGTGAGAACGCGACAGCGTCATTAACCAAAATTCCTAATTTTGCTGCGCCGGCCCGAGATGGGCGGCATTGAACACGAATTGCGACAAAGCCCGGCCAAGACAATCGTGCACGCGCTTTGCGAGGTCGATGCCATGCGCGGCGCTGAAAAGATCAAAGTCTCCCTCGTCATTCCACTGATGCATGATGGCAAAGCGGTCGAACAGGGGAATGTCATGCCGCAGCGCCACCACGCGCATGTTATCGAGATAGGCCGGCAGGGAAATCATTGTTTCGGTTCGCGGACTATATTGCGGGTTCATCAGGATCACGTCGGCGCCCGCGTTTTGCAACGCAGCAACACCCTCGTCGACCGCGCCGCGAAAGTCATCGGGATCCACCGACCGCATAGCATCGACGGTGCCGGTCTGCCAGATGACTAAAGTCGGCTTCTTGCCTTCCAGCAGCTTGGCAAAGCCCGGCGCCGCCTCCTCGGCGGTCCTTTTGACCTGTATTTCCACGGACAGGTTAATGGTTGCTTGCGGCAGCTTCTCCTTGAGCGCCGCCACAAGCCGCGCCGGATAGGCGCTCGAGTCGGCGCTGACGATGGTCGAGGAGCGGCTGCCGATCACCAGGATATCGAGAGGCCGGTTGGCCTTGAGGGCGTCCGCGACCTTGGTCAGCGTGCTGTCGGTCGCAAGCAGGGACTCCGGGACTTCGCAGGTCTTGAGGGCGTCTTCCGCGCGCGCGCCTGCCGCGGCCGAAACGGCCGCCAACAGAGCCAGGCAGACGATCATCGCAGACCGCATCAACCTCCTCCCGCCAGATCGGCGTTGCCGCCGGCTCCCTTGCGGGAGGCGCTTTTGTCGGCCTCGTGCTTGTACCATGAAATCAGCCAGGCCACGGCAGTCATGATGACGATACCGGACAGGCTGATTAACGCATGCAGCCCGGCTCCGCCGCCGACCTCGGCCAGGATGAAATGTCCGGCAAAGGCGAGGAAGACGCCCAAACAGAAGATCTCCAGGGAATGCTGCCCGCACAGGATCAGGGGCTTCAGCCAGGGCGATTTCAGATAGGGCCAATCCCTGGGCAGGTAGTAGACGGTCAGCGCCGCCAGCGCCAGGAAGTGCGCAAAGCGCAGCACGTCGAGATCGGTCTTGTCGATCGGGTACATCCACTGCTCGAGCCAGCGCGGCATCAGATGGCCGAGTTGCGGCGCATACCAGGTCATGGTCACGAAGAACGAGAACAACAGGTAACCGACGCAGACCGCAATCGTGATCGGCGACGACAGGATTTTCTGCATGCGCCGCGCGCCGTCGAGCGCGCACCATGCACCGAACACGAACAGCAATTGCCAGGCAAAGGGATTGAACGCCCAAACGCCATTCGGATAGGCCGACAGATAAAGGTCGTATTGCCAGGTCACGGCATAGAGCAGGGCCGACAGCGCAAGCGCAAGGTCCGCCTTCCAGCGCATCAGGATCAGGATCAAGGGCAGCGACAGCATCAACAGGATGTAGAGCGGCAGCACGTCCATGTTGGCGGGACGAAAGCGCAGCAACAGCGCCTGGACAATGGTTACGTCCGGCTGCCTGAGGAAATCCATGATGCCCATCTCTTCGGTGTAGAGCGGATTCTCGAAGGAGGTGGCGACATAGGAAATCTCGGCCAGGAAGATCGTGAACAGGAAGACATGCGCGACATAGATCTGCCAGGCGCGGCGCAGGATGCGCGCGGCCGCGACCACGAAGCCATGCTCCCGCATCGCGCGGCCATAAACGAAGGCGGCCGTATAGCCGGAGATGAAGATGAAGATTTCGGTTGCGTCGGAAAAACCGTAATTGCGGAGGGTGAACCAGGTGAGCAGGCTCGGCGGCAGATGGTCGATGAAGATCAGCCACAGCGCGAGCCCGCGGAACAAATCGAGCCTGAGCTCGCGCTCATGGGCGATGGGAAGCGCGATCGCGGGCGAAGCGGCGCGCGCGCCGCCTGTGGCAGAAGCAGTCGCGCCTGTAGTCGCGCCTGTCGTCGCGCCTGTCTTGGCCGGGTCTGCAACGCGATCGGCAATGGATATCATCAGGCACCATTCTGAAGGCCGGCGACGCGCCGCCGGCGCAGCGGCCTCGATAGTAAAGGCCCGTAACTTGCAAGCAAAGTTACGAAGTCTTGCAGGCGCTGGTTGCGCCGGAACTGTGTTGAAACAAGGATGGACCGGCCGTTTCCGGGGCGAGCCGGCGATTGGTTCCAGCAAGACTTTTCGCTATGATGAAGCCATGTATCGCGCCGTCACCCGCCAGATCGAAGTCACCGTCGAGCCGAACTTCATGCCGGAACGCTCGTCGGCGGAAAGCTCGCGCTATTTCTGGTCCTATACCGTCGTCATCACCAATAGCAGCGACGAGACAGTACAGCTCAGAACCCGGCACTGGATCATCACCGACGCCTCGGGCCAGCGGCAGGAGGTCAAGGGCGAGGGCGTGGTCGGCGAGCAGCCGGTGCTCGCGCCGGGCGAACGCTTCGAGTATACGAGCGGCGTGCCGCTGACGACCCCCTCCGGCTTCATGACCGGGCGCTATCAGATGGTGAGCGAGACCGGCGAGCGGTTCGAGATCGAGGTGCCGACGTTCTCGCTCGACAGCCCGAGCGAGAAGCGAGTGCTGAATTGACGCGCGGAAAGCGCGTCATCCCCGAATTCGGGTTTACCCGAGTTCGGTTCATAGGTGATCCAAGTCGGCAACAGCCGACTTGGATGGCGCGCGCTTAGCGCGAACCCGGGATCTCGATCCGTACTCGGTTCTTTCTCTGCAATTACGACAGCACACTCGTCATCACCGGGCTTGACCCGGTCATCCATCTTTTTTCCAAGTTCGATGGACGGCCGGGTCAAGCCCGGCCACGACAACGGAATTAGGCCGCGCCGTCTTCCACGCCCGCTTCGTGCGGCGTGAATTGATAGACCGAACTGCAGAACTCGCAGGTGACGACCACCTTGCCGTCCTTGACCATGTCGGCGCGGTCTTTCGGCGAGAAGCTCTTCAGCATCGACGACACCGCCTCGCGCGAGCACGAGCATTGCGCCTGAAGCGACAGCGGCTTGAATACGCGCACGCCACGCTCGTGAAACAGCCGGTACAATAGCCGCTCGCCGGAGAGGTCGGGATCGATCAGCTCGACATCTTCGACGGTTGCGATCAGCGATTGTCCCTCGACCCAGGCGTCGTCCTCGGTAACGGTATGCGCAACCGTCCCCTCCGGCGCGTCGCCGGGATGAAGGTCGGCCTGCCGCGCGCGCTCCGGCGCCTTCGGCAGGAACTGCATCAGGATGCCGCCGGCGCGCCAGTGATGTTTTGCACCCCTGCCGTCGCCGCCGCGCCATTCCTCGCCGACCGCGATCCGCACCCGCGTCGGAATCTGCTCCGAACGCAGAAAATATTCGTGCGCGGCCGCTTCCAGGCCGGCGCCATCGAGCGCGACCAGTCCCTGGTAGCGGCTCATGTCGGGCCCCTGGTCGATGGTCATGGCGAGGTGGCCCTTGCCCAGCAGCGCGCCGGAATCCATGCCCGGCTTGAGGCGGCTCTCGTCATAGCGGGCATAGGCGCGCAGGCGATCGGGCGCCTTGAAATCCACGATCAGGAGCGACACCGGCCCGTCGGTGCGGGTCTGCAGGATGAAGCGGCCGTCGAATTTCAGGGACGAGCCGAGCAAGGTCGTCAGCACGATCGCTTCGGCGAGCAGCCTGCCGACCGGCGTGGGATAGGCGTGCTTGCCGAGGATGTCGTCGAGCGTAGGCCCGAGCCGCGTCAGGCGCCCGCGCAGGTCGAGTGCATCGACCTCGAAAGGAATCACGGCGTCGTCCACCGGGATTGCCGACGGCGCGCGCACGGGGCTCTCCAAGGTGATTCTTGTGTCGGGGGATTGCGAGGTCATGGCGATCTATCTGGGGTCCCGATGGACGAAACGAAAGGGGCGTAGGGTGGGCTGAGCAAAGCGAAACCCGCCGTGAACGAAGGAGATGGGTTTCGCTGCGCTCAGCCCATCCTACGGATGCTCGCTTGTCCGGGACGACGATATTTGGTGACGCCCCCGCTATCCCACGGCGTCAAAGCACCAGGCCAGAATTCCCTTTTGTGCATGCAGGCGGTTTTCCGCCTCGTCGAACACCACCGATTGCGGGCCGTCGATCACCTCGTCGGTGACCTCCTCGCCGCGATGGGCCGGCAGGCAATGCATGAACAGGGCATCGGGCTTGGCGAGCGACATCAGCTTGGAATTGACCTGATAGGGACGCAGCAGATTGTGGCGATGCTCGCCGTCCTTGTCGCCCATCGACACCCAGGTGTCGGTGACGACGCAATCGGCGCCGCGGACGGCGGCCTCGGGATCGTTGCCGATCAGAATCGAGGCTGACGTCGCCTTGATCCAGTCGCGCATCGCCTTTTTCGGCGCAAGCTCTGGCGGGGTTGCGATATTGAGCTGAAACTTGAAGCGCTCGGCGGCATGCGCCCAGGACGCCAGCACGTTGTTGTCGTCGCCGGTCCAGGCCACCGTCTTGCCCTTGATCGGGCCGCGATGCTCCTCATAGGTCATGAGATCCGCCATCACCTGGCAGGGATGCGAGCGTCGCGTCAGCCCGTTGATCACGGGGACGGTGGCGTGGGCGGCAAGCTCGAGCAGCGCGTCGTGATTGAGAATACGGATCATGATGGCGTCGACATAGCGCGACAGCACGCGCGCGGTGTCGGCGATGGTCTCGCCGCGGCCGAGCTGCATCTCCTGCCCGGTCAGCATGATCGACTCCCCGCCGAGCTGGCGCATGCCGACGTCGAAGGAGACGCGGGTGCGGGTCGATGGCTTTTCGAAGATCATGGCGAGCGTCTTGCCTTCAAGCGGCTGCTTGCCTTTCTCATGCGCCTTCAACTTCGCCTTCATGGCGCTGCCGGCATCGAGCATGCTGCGCAGCTCGCCGAGCGGCAGTTCGCTGATGTCGAGGAAGTGGCGCGGCTTGCTCATTGCGCGGCGGCCTGCTTCCCGGCCGACAGCGACGCGCAGGCGCGCTCGAGGCTCTGGATGGAATGCTCGATCTCGGCCTCGCTCACGATCAGGGGCGCAAGGAAACGCACGACGTTTTCGCCGGCGCCGACCGTCAGCAGCTTTTGCGCCCGCAGCGCCGTGACGAGATCGCCCGACGGCACCACGGCCTTGACGCCGACCAGAAGCCCTTCCCCGCGCACCTCGGACAGCACGGAGGGATAGCGGTCGACAACGGAGGCGAGCTTCTGCTTCAGGAGGAGCGACATCTTCCGGACATGGTCGAAGAAGCCGGGCTTCAGCATGACGTCGAGCACGGCATTGGCCGCCGCAATCGCCAGCGGATTGCCGCCGAAGGTCGAGCCGTGCGAGCCCGGTCCCATGCCGGCGGCCGCGTCGGCGCTCGCCAGCACCGCACCGATCGGAAAACCACCGCCGAGCGCCTTGGCAAGCGACATCACGTCGGGCGTGACGCCCAGACGCCGATAGGCAAAGAGATCGCCGGTGCGGCCCATCCCGGTCTGCACCTCATCGAAGGCGAGCAACAGGCCGCGCTCGTCGCAGAGCTCGCGCAGCGCCTTGAAGAAGGAGACCGGCGCCGAGCGCACGCCGCCCTCGCCCTGCACCGGCTCGATCAGGATACCGGCGGTCGCAGGCCCGATCGCCTTCTTCACCGCCTCGAGATCCCCGTGCGCGACCTGGTCAAAGCCGTCCATCGGCGGACCGAAGCCCTCGAGATATTTTGCCGAGCCGGTGGCGGCGAGCGTTGCCAGCGTTCGGCCGTGGAAGGCGCCTTCGAAGGTAATGATGCGATAGCGCTCGGGCTTGCCCTTGGAGAACTGATAATGGCGCACGAGCTTGATCACGCCCTCCATCGCCTCGGCGCCGGAATTGCAGAAGAACACGAAGTCGGCAAAACTCTGCTCGCAGAGCCGTGCGGCCAGCCGCTCGCCATCCGGACTCTTGAACAGGTTCGACATGTGCCAAAGCTTTGTCGCCTGCTCCTGGAGGGCCGCGACCAGATGCGGGTGGGCATGGCCGAGCGCGTTCACGGCGACGCCGGAGGTGAAGTCGAGATAGCGCTCGCCATTGGTGGCGGTCAGCCAGCAACCCTCGCCCTGCGTGAAGGCAAGGTCGACCCTGGCGAAAACCGGAAGCAGATGCGAGTCCGTGCTGTTGGTCATGGCTATCACTCGACAAGGGGTTGGAGTCGCCGGCCAGGATGCGCGCATTGGCGCCGCCGCATCCTCGACCGCCGCCGAAACGAAACGTGCCGCCCTTTCAAGGGCGGCACGCGCACGCATTTTAGGCGAGGGGCATTCGGAGTCAATGCCGGCAGTGCCGCCGATTTGAAGTTGCCCTTCGCGCGGATGCAAAGACCGCAACATGCCGGTGCGGTGGGAAATCCGAAAGCAATGCATAACTGATGGAACATGTGGACTGCCACCCCTGACTCTTGCGCGGGAGTCACGGCATATTGTAGCGTCTTGATTGTCGGGTACGACATCTCGTGCGGCGGTTTTGATCCCCTTAAGTTCTGGCGTTTTGCGTAAACGTCCGGGCGCGCTTTTTGCGGCCGGCGAACCTTAAGGGATTCTGCGTGCAGGGATTTTTCGAAAGATTGGCATCGCCGCAACGGCCGGCAAGGGGCCTGAGCTACGTGAAGGGGAAAGTGCGATGACGGTATTGACCTGGTCCGACGATCGCGTCGAGCAGTTGAAGAAACTCTGGGAGGCCGGACTTTCGGCCAGCCAGATTGCTGCCGAACTCGGAAATGTGACGCGTAACGCCGTGATTGGCAAAGTGCACCGGCTGGGGCTGTCCGGCCGCGCCAAGAGCCCGGCGTCCACAACGCCCCGCCCTCGGAAGGCACGCCCCGCCCAGCACATGATGCGGGTGTCGCGCCCGGTCTCGCGCGGCAACACCGCACTCGCGCACGTCTTCGAGGTGGAGCTCGAGCCCGATCCGATCGCCTATGACAATGTGGTGCCGATGAGCCAGCGGCTGTCGCTGTTGGAACTCAACGAGGCCACCTGCCACTGGCCGGTCGGCGACCCCGCAAGCCCGGATTTCTTCTTCTGCGGCGGCAAGGCGCTCGCGGGCCTGCCCTATTGCGCGCATCACTCGCGCGTCGCCTATCAGCCGGCCTCCGATCGCAGGCGGCAGCCGAACAAGCCGCCGCAAAGGTAGAACGCCGTCATTGCGAGGAGCGCAAGCGACGAAGCAATCCAGAGTCTCGCGCGCGGCTCTGGATTGCTTCGCTTCGCTCGCAATGACGCAACGGGCCGCTACTCCGCCTTGGCGAAGCGGTCGTCGAGTGCGTAGCCGGCGCCGCGCACCGTGCGGATCGGATCCTGCTCGCGGCCCGGATTGAGCAGCTTGCGCAGGCGGCCGATATGCACGTCGACGGTGCGCTCGTCGATATAGATGTCGCGACCCCAGACGCTGTCGAGCAATTGCTCGCGCGAGAACACGCGGCCCGGATGCTCGAGGAAAAACTCGAGCAGGCGGTATTCGGTCGGCCCGAGATCGATCGGCCGGCCAGAGCGCGCGACGCGACGTTTCTCGCGATCGAGCTCGATATCGCCATAGGCAAGCACGGTTGCGAGCCGTTCGGGGCTTGCGCGGCGGAGCAGGCCTTTCACGCGTGCCAGAAGCTCCGGCACGGAGAACGGCTTGACGATGTAGTCGTCGGCGCCGGTCGCAAGCCCCCTCACCCGCTCGCTCTCCTCGCCGCGCGCGGTCAGCATGATGATCGGCAATTGTTTGGTTTCCGGCCGCGCCCGCAGGCGCCGGCACAGCTCGATGCCGGAAAGCCCCGGCAGCATCCAGTCGAGCACGATGAGGTCGGGAAGGCGCTCCTTCAGCCGCGTATCGGCGTCGTCGCCGCGCGTGACGGCTTCGACCTCATATCCCTCGGCCTCGAGGTTGTAGCGCAACAGCGTGGTCAGGGCTTCTTCGTCTTCCACCACCAGAATGCGCGCGCTCATGGCGTCATCTTCTCCATTTGCATGGGCATGATCTTGTCCGGACCGATACGCAACGCGCCGAAATCCTGCCTAGTTTCCGGGGACCGTCGTGGCAAACGTCGTTACATCGCCCTTCGGGCGCTTGTCGAGAATCTGCTGGCCTTCGATCATGTAGAACACGGTCTCGGCGATATTGGTGGCGTGATCGCCGATCCGTTCGATATTCTTGGCGCAGAACATCAGATGGATGCAGAACGAGATGTTGCGCGGATCTTCCATCATGTAGGTCAACAGCTCGCGGAACAGCGAGGTGCAGATGGCGTCGACCTCCTCGTCGCCCTTCCACACGGTCATCGCCGCCGGCAGATCGTGCGCCGCATAGGCATCCAGCACGGTCTTGACCTGCGACGACACGAGGTCGGTCATGTGTTCGAGCCCGCGGATCAGCTTCAGCGGATGGAAATCGCTCTCCAGCGCCGCGACGCGCTTGCCCATGTTCTTGGCGAGATCGCCGATCCGCTCGAGATCGGTGGCCACCCGCATCGCGCCGACGATCTCGCGCAAATCCACCGCCATCGGCTGGCGTCGCGCAATTGTGGTCACCGCGCGCTCCTCGATCGTGCGCTGCAGCTTGTCGATCTCCAGATCGTTGGCGACAACGCGCTGGCCAAGGGGCACGTCGCGCCGGATCAGCGCATCGATGGAATCGACGATCATGCGCTCGGCAAGGCCGCCCATCTCGGCAACCAGACGGGTCAGTTCCTGCAAGTCGCTGTCGAACGCTTTTGCGGTATGTTCAGAAGCCATGTTCTAAAGTCCTCTGCATGCCTGGCACGTCAGCCAAACCGGCCAGTGATGTAATCCTGGGTGCGACGATCGCTCGGCGAGGTGAATATCTTGCTGGTCTCGTCGAATTCTATCAACTCGCCGAGATACATGAAGGCAGTCTTGTCCGAGACGCGCGCGGCCTGCTGCATGTTGTGGGTGACGATGGCGATCGTGTAGTTCTCGCTGAGCTCCTGGATCAGCTCCTCGACCTTGGCGGTCGAGATCGGGTCCAGCGCCGAGCACGGCTCGTCGAACAGGATCACTTCGGGCCTGACCGCCACCGTGCGGGCGATACAGAGCCGTTGCTGCTGGCCGCCCGACAGCGACAGGCCGGAGGCGTTGAGCTTGTCCTTGACCTCGTTCCACAAAGCGCCGCCGCGCAGCGCCTTCTCGACGCGGCCATCCATCTCGGATTTGGAGATTTTCTCGTAGAGGCGGATGCCGAACGCGATGTTCTCGTAGATCGTCATCGGGAACGGCGTCGGCTTCTGGAACACCATGCCGACACGCGCCCGCAGCAGGTTGAGGTCGAGATGCGGATCGAGGATGTTGGTCTGGTCCAGCATCAATTGCCCGACCGCGCGCTGCCCCGGGTAGAGGTCGTACATCCGGTTGAAGATGCGCAAGAGCGTCGACTTGCCGCAACCCGACGGCCCGATGAAGGCGGTCACGCGGTTGGTGCCGAGCGTCAGGTTGATGTTTTTCAGCGCGTGGTGCTCGCCGTAATAGAAATTCAGGTTGCGCGCGGTCACCTTCGCAGGCGCCTCCGGCAGAGGCGCCGAATGGGCCAGCCCGCCCGAGTGACTGACGGATACAGACAGATCGTTCATTTTGCGCTCCTCTCGGCGCCCAGAATGCGCGCGCCGATGTTCAGCGCGAGCACGGTCAAGGTGATCAGAAGCGCGCCGCTCCAGGCGAGCTGCTTCCAGTAGGC
>Ga0335079_10004830_pt1 | contig 15508 bp, 12 predicted proteins | sample Lox_Sample_33_FD_206719 | JGI IMG/M metagenome (GOLD analysis project Ga0335079, IMG submission 206719) | Soil microbial communities from Loxahatchee National Wildlife Refuge, Florida, United States - Lox_Sample_3.3 | ecosystem: Environmental > Terrestrial > Soil > Wetlands | place: USA...
TGAACACGCTCGAAGAGCAGGTCAACATTTCCAATCAGAACGTGGTCGCGGCGGAAGCGCAGTTTCGCGCGGCTCGCGCGCTGGTTCAGGCGGCTCGGTCAAGCTACTTTCCAACAGTCACCGCGGGTGCCTCGTTCACTCGGTCCAATAAACCGTCCGGTCTTGCCGGCAACACCAAGGTCTATTCATTGCCCGTCGAGGCGTCCTGGGAGGCGGATGTCTGGGGCCGGATTCGCCGCACCGTCGAGGCCAACGAGGCGAGCGCCCAGGCGAGCGCGGCGGACCTTGAAGCAACCCGCCTGAGCGTCCGCGCCGAACTTGCGCAGGACTATTTTCAATTGCGTGCGCTCGATGCCCAGAAAGGGCTTCTGGACTCTGCGGTCGTTGACTATCAAAGATCCCTTGAACTTACAAAGAATAGGTACGCAAGCGGCGTCGCGGCCAAATCGGATATCCTCCAGGCCGAAACCCTACTCAAGACCACCGAGGCCCAGGCTCTGGACGTCGGCGTGCAGCGCGCGCAACTGGAGCATGCCATCGCGCTGCTCATCGGGACACCGGCTTCGCTCTTTTCCATTCCCGTCGTGCCTCTGACCGCGATCCCGCCGGTCATTCCCGTCGGCGTCCCATCGGAGCTGCTCGAACGTCGGCCCGATATCGCGGCGGCCGAGCGGCGCGTCGCGGCCGGAAACGCGGAGATCGGCGTCGCCAAGGCCGCGTTCTTTCCCGCCGTCACACTGGGCGCGTCGGGGGGCTTCCAAGCCTCGGATCTGGCCTCGTGGCTGATGTGGCCCAGTCGCTTCTGGGCGATCGGCCCCGCGATCCTGGAAACCGTGTTCGACGGGGGTCTCCGACGGGCGCAAACCGACCAAGTGCGGGCGGCTTATGACGCGGACGTGGCGTCCTATCGCCAGACGGTGCTGACGGGCTTCCAGGAGGTGGAGGATAATCTGGCCGCGCTCCGCATCCTGGATGAAGAGGCCCGGGTGCAGGATGAGGCGGTACAGGCCGCCCGGCAATCCGTAACGTTGACCACGAACCAGTACAAGGCCGGAATCGTCAACTACCTTGATGTGGTCACGGTTGAAGTCATTGCGCTGTCCAATGAGCGGACCGCGGCCAACATCCTCGGCAACCGGATGTCCGCCAGCGTGCTCTTGATCAAAGCGCTGGGCGGCGGCTGGAACGCGTCCGCCTTGCCCTCGGTCCATGACCTTGCCGGGATGAAGGACGGTCGGCCGGCATCTACAGGAAGCGAAAGCGTGTCGGTGAATTTTCCCGTTGCGGCGGCCGTTCCCGGTGAACGGCGGGCATCGCATACGGAAAGATGATCAGGTCGGCCGGCGGTCGTTGAAGCATCCGATGATTCAGACCGCCGGACTGCATGGGTCAAGGGAGGTGATGTGCGGAGGATCGGCGGCGAAGCGACAGACATGCCTTAGGCTTCGCCGGCATTTGACGGGTATGAAGGCCAATGAGAACAGCCTCTGATGTTCTCGATTCGTAAGAGGAGATCAAAATGTCGAATACAACAATGACAAAAAAATCCCGGTTATCGCTCGCGCTCGTCCTTGGAGCCCTGCTGGTCGGGGGCGCCGTTCTGGCGACCGGTGTTCTCGCCGATTCGGGCCCGAGGGCCATGATGGGCCGCCACTGTGATATGCATCGCGGAGACATGCGCGACAGGGTCGGTCACGCATTGCACGGGTTGATCCGGTCCCAGAAGGCGCTCGGTTTATCCGCGGACCAGGAAACCAAAATCAAGGCCATTGCGCTTGAACATGAAAAGAGCCGCATCCAAAGCGAAGCGGACATGAAACTGGCCAATCTGGATGTCCGGGCGGATATTTTCAACGAGAAGGTTGAACTGCCGACGATAGAGTCGGCGCTTCAAAAATCCGAAAGCGCCCGTACCGCCATGCGTCTGGAAGGGGTAAAGGCCCTGCGCGCCGCGGCGGCCGTTCTGACGCCGGAACAGCGCGAGAAATGGCATCAGAGGATGATGCCGGGACACGAAGCGGGAGCCGGAAGGAACGGGCACGGTCACGGACCTATGGCCCATCCCAACGATATGCCCGAAAAGCAGGGTTGAACATCGGGGCCCTCCCGGACGTGACAAGGGGCGGTATGAACCGCCCCTTGTGTTTTCGGCCGCCTCCTGTAAAATGAAGGCCGCCGTCTTGAAAGTATTTGACAAGAGGAGAACAATCCGATATATTTAGATAAGCTAATTATTAGTTCATCATACCGTACGACGGTCCGAGGAACAAAGACAGGCATGGCCGTTAGGTCGACAGACGAGCGTTGCGCTCGGGAAATCATGGAAACGGTTCCCATGGTCATGCGCTTCATCCGACGGGAAATGCGCGGCCATGGCGCGCCGTTTCTTTCGGTGGCTCAGTTGCGGACGCTGGTTTATGTGGACCGGTGTCCGGGCACCGATCTCTCCGGCGTGGCGGACCATCTTGGCGTCACCCCGGCCACCGCGTCCTCTGTCGTGAACCGCTTGGTGCGGCAAGGTCTGGTCAACCGCGCAGCGCATCCTCAGAAACGCCGGCATGTGGTGCTGACTCTCACCCGGAACGGCTCTCAGCGTCTCCGGCATGTTCGTGAAACGGTATGTTCGCTGGTGAGAAAAATGCTTGCGGACCGGTCCGCATCGGAATTGCAAAAGATCCTGGATGGAATCGCTTTGCTCGGAATGGTGTTCAAAGGGGTTGTCGGTCGCGAGGATCGTTAACGGGACACGGGTGCAGGAGAGGATGGGGCGTCCTTCGTCGGTCTTTCAAACAGTCGGGGTTTCATGCCGTATCGGGCCGCTCTTTCCGAGAACGGCAACGGCGTTCCTGGCGGTCGCGGTCTTCCTCTCGGCCTGCTCCGGCCAATCCTCGGGACAAACCCCGAAAAAGGATGCCAAAGGGGCGCCCGCCGTTCCGGTTCTCGTGAGCCCCGTCGTCCAAAAGCCCATGCCGGTCGAGTTGCGCGCCATCGGGAACGTGCAGTCGTATTCCACGGTCGTCGTCAAAAGCCTCGTTGAGGGAACCCTGACCCGGGCCTACTTCAATGAAGGCCAGGAGGTCAAGCAGGGGGCCCTTCTGTTTACCATCGATGCCCGCCCCTTCGAAGTGCAGCTCAAACAGGCCGAAGCCAATCTGGCCCGTGACCGCGCGCAGGCCGAAAACGCACGGCTGGAGGCCAACCGGTATGAACAACTGCTCCAAAAGCAGTACGTCAGCCAGGAACAGTATGAACAACTTCGCGCCAACTCCGGGGCCTATGAGGGCACCCTCCTTGCGGACCAAGCGGCTGTAGACCAGGCCAAGCTCCAACTCGATTACTGTTCGATCCGATCCCCCGTCGATGGCGTGGCCGGAACCCTTCTGGTCTACCCGGGCAATCTCGTCAAGGTGGACGACCCCGACCACCCGCTGGTGACGATCAACCAGGTCCGCCCGATCTATGTGGCCTTTTCCGTTCCGGAGAAGGATTTATCGGATATCCGGAGGCACCGGGCGCTCGGCCCGTTGGCCGTCGAGGCGATCGTTCCCAACGGCAAGTCGCCTGCGGCTCATGGACGACTGACCTTTGTGGACAATGCCGTGAATAACACAACGGGGACGATTCAGCTCAAAGCCCTCTTTCCAAACGAGGCGGAAACCCTCTGGCCGGGGCAATTCGTGAATGTGGTTTTAACATTAACCATGCAGCCGGACGCGGTGGTGGTGCCCTCGCAGGCGATCCAAACGGGACAGCAGGGCTCCTATGTTTTTGTGGTCAAATCCGACCAGACGGTGGAATCCCGCCCGGTCGTGGCGGCGCAGGAGGTGAACGGGGAAACGGTGATCAACCAGGGGCTTGCGCCCGGCGAGCGGGTCGTGACCGACGGCCAGCTCCGGCTCGTTTCCGGGGTGAAGGTTGAGATCAAAACGGCGCCTCCGGGCGAGATGGATCCGGAAAAAGCGCCGGGGAAAACCCCATGAGCATTCCGGAACTGTTCATCCGCCGGCCCATCATGACGACGCTCGTCATGTCGGCCATCCTGCTTTTCGGCATCGTGAGCTACAGTTTGTTGCCCGTGAGCCAGCTTCCCAACGTCGACTTTCCCACGATTCAGGTCTCGGCGAGCCTTCCGGGGGCCAGCGCCGAAACGATGGCCTCCTCCGTGGCCACCCCCTTGGAGCGTCAATTCTCGACCATCGCGGGCATCGATTCCATGACGTCCAACAGCGCGCTCGGGGTCACTCAGATTACGGTTCAGTTCAGTCTGGACCGAAACATCGACGCCGCCGCGCAGGATATCCAATCGGCCATCGCGGCCGCGGCGAGAACTCTGCCGCCGGACATGCCGACGCCTCCGACCTATCAGAAAGTCAACCCGGCCGAGCAGCCCATTCTCTTCCTGGCGCTGAGCTCCCCGAGCCTGCCCCTCTCGGCCGTGGACGAATACGCCGAGACCCTGATGGCGCAGCGCATCTCGATGATCAACGGCGTGGCTCAGGTCCAGGTCTTCGGCTCACAGAAGTATGCCGTCCGGGTTCAGCTCGATCCCGACGCCCTGGCCTCGCGTGGAATCGGCATCGACGATGTCGAGAAAGCCGTGGAAGCCGGAAATGTGAACGTGCCGACCGGGACGCTCTACGGAACGCATCAGGCCTTCACCGTCCAGGCCAACGGCCAGCTCACCGACGCTTCCGCCTATCGGCGTCTCATAGTGGCCTACCGCGACGGATCCCCCGTCCGTTTGGAGGAACTGGGTCGCGTCATCGACAGCGTCCAGACCGACAAGGTAGCCAGCTGGTACAACGGTACCCGGGCCGTCATTCTGGCCATCCAGCGTCAACCGGGAACCAACACGATCGAGGTGGTCGACGCCATCAAGAAACTGCTCCCCGCGTTTCGAATCCAGATGCCGGCGGCCGTAAACCTGGAGACGCTCTATGACCGTTCGGAATCGATCCGCGAATCGGTCCACGACGTGCAATCCACGCTGCTTCTGGCCGTCGGGCTGGTGGTCCTGGTGATCTTCCTGTTTCTGCGAAATGTGTCGGCCACGGTGATTCCCAGCCTGGCGCTTCCGATGGCGCTCATCGGCACGTTCACGGTGATGTATCTGTTGGGCTACAGCGTCGATAACCTTTCCCTGCTGGCCATGATCCTGTCCGTGGGGTTCGTGGTGGACGACGCGATCGTCGTCCTGGAGAATATCGTGCGGCACATGGAAAAGGGGAAAGGCGTGCTTACGGCGGCGCTGGACGGCTCGGCCGAAATCGGGTTCACCATTCTGTCGATGACCCTCTCGCTGGCCGCGGTGTTCCTTCCGGTGCTTTTGATGGGGGGGGTGCTGGGGCGGCTGCTTCATGAATTTGCGGTGACGATCGTGTCGGCGGTTCTTGTTTCCGGTTTCACCTCGCTGACCCTGACGCCCATGCTCTGCAGTCGTTTTCTACGCCCGCCAGGCCACCGGAAGCACGGGCGCTTGTTTGAGGCGTCGGAGCGGTTCTTCCAGGCGATGTTTCACGCCTACGAAAGCAGCCTGAAGCGTTTATTGGCTTATCGCCGGACCCTCATGGCGTTCTTCGTTCTTCTCCTTCTGGCCACGGCCTATCTCTTTGTCGAAATGCCGAAGGGGTTCATCCCGACGGAGGATGTCGGCCTCCTTTTCGGCTTCACCCAGGCGTCGGACGACATCTCCTTCGACGCCATGATGGAACATCAAAAAGCCGTGGCCGAGATCGTCCGGCAGGACCCCGCGGTGGAATCGTTTATGTCCTCCATCGGCGCGGGAGGTCCCAACGCGACGTTGAACACCGGCAGAGTCTTCATCCGCCTCAAGCCGGCCTCGCAGCGTCCGACGGCGGACGAGGTGATTCAGCGGTTGCGCCCCAAGCTGATGACGGTTCCGGGGGTGTCCGTTTTTTTGCAGAACCTGCCGATCATCCGGATCGGAGGACAGTTGACCAAGAGCCAGTACCAGTACACGCTGCAGGACACGGATCCCCAGGAGCTTTATCACTGGACCGGCGTGCTCGAGGAGAAAATGAGCGCGCTGCCGGGATTCCAGGACGTAACGACCGATCTTCTGATCCACAGCCCCCAAGTCGTCGTTGATATCGACCGGGACCGGGCCTCCGCGCTCGGCGTCACGGCCGATCAGATCGAAAATGCCTTGTACGACGCCTACGGGGAAAGGCAGGTTTCCACGATCTACACGCCCACCAACCAGTACTGGGTGATCATGGAACTGGAGCCGCAGTACCAACGGGATCCCGCGGCCATCTCGAAGCTCTACATCCGCTCGGCTTCCGGACCGCTGGTTCCTTTGAACGCCGTGGCCAAGCTGACCCAGAGCGTCGGACCGCTCACCGTCTCCCATCTCGGCCAGCTTCCCTCCGCCACGATCTCGTTCAACCTTCGACCCGGAGTCTCGCTCAGCGACGCCGTGCGGCAGGTTGAAAAACTCGCGCGTGAGCTGCGCACCCCCGCAACGCTCAACGCCAGTTTTCAAGGAACGGCCCAGGCATTCCAGTCTTCGCTTCAGGGCCTTTGGGTTCTGCTGCTTCTGGCCGTTCTGGTTATTTACATCGTGCTGGGGATTCTCTATGAAAGCTTTACTCATCCGTTGACGATTTTATCGGGTCTTCCCTCCGCCGCGTTCGGGGCGTTGTTGACCCTGCTGATCTTCCATATGGAGCTTAACGTCTACGGCTTCGTCGGACTCCTGATGCTGCTCGGCATCGTGAAGAAAAATGCCATCATGATGATCGATTTTGCGCTCGAGGCGCAGCGCAAAGAGGGGAAGAGCCCCCTGGACGCGATCGTCGAGGGTTGTCTGATCCGGTTCCGGCCGATTATGATGACGACGATGGCGGCCTTCATGGGCACCCTTCCGATCGCGCTGGGCATAGGAGCGGGAGCCGGGGCCCGGCGCCCCCTGGGTCTGACGGTCGTGGGCGGCCTGATCGTTTCTCAGCTGGTGACCCTGTACATCACCCCGGTGATCTACCTTTATCTGGAATCGCTCCAGGAGCGGCTCACCGGCAGACGGAAGCGTCGTCCGCCCGCGGTGCAGGAGCATATCGCTTCGAGGGAATCCGTGGAGGAGAGAACGTCGGAACCCACAATGGTCAAGTAAGACCTTTTCGAGGTATGGGCATGGATCGGATTCGTTGTCGCGTCTATAGTTTGGGACTGTGGATGTCCCTGCTGATCGTTTCAGCCCCGGTTTCCGCCGGAGAGCCCTCGGCGGCCGCCGGTCGTCTGGCCCTGCACGAAGCCGTCGAGATCGCGCTCAGTCATCACCCCAGTCTCCTGGCCGCGAGGGGGGCCTTGCAGGCTCAGCAGGCGCTCGTGGATGTGGCCCGGTCGAATTTCTTCCCCCAGCTCAGCCTCGGGTCGAGTTATCAGCGCGCGACCGCCAATGTCAACAGCTCCGGCAATTCGGCCGCTCTGGGGAATACCTCTTTGAGAGGTTCCTCCTCCGGGAGCCTCAACGAGTCGTTTAACAACTACTCGGCGACCCTCACGCTGCAACAACGCATCTTCGATTTTGGGAAGGTCGGCGCGGACGTCGAGGCCGCGCGCGAAAATATGCAGGGGAGCAGCTGGAGTGAAGAGGCTTCCCGGCAAACGGTTACGGTCAACGTCAAGGTGGCCTACTTCGGCCTTTTGCAGGCCCGGCGCCTGGTTCAGGTCCAGGATGAGACGGTCCAACAGTTCGAACAGCATCTTAAACAGGCGGAAGGATTTTTCCAGGCGGGCACGCGCACGCGATACGACGTCACAACGGCGGAAGTGAATCTTACCAACGCGCAACTTAATCTCATCAACGCCCAGAATGCTGAAACGGTGGCCCGAGTGACGTTGGCGAACACCATGGGCGTGCCGGAACGGCCCATTGGGGAGTTGGAAGACCTGCTGAGTTTTCAAAAGTTCGAGATCTCCGAGGATCAGGCCATCCAGGAGGCCCTTGCGAACCGGCCGGAATTACTCTCGCTTTCGGCGCAGCGTCAGGCCGCGGAGGCGTCGGTTCGCTCGGCTCAACGTAATTATTTCCCCGTGCTTTCCGGCGTGGCCGACTACTCCTATGGCGGGGAGGATTTCCCGTTGGTCCGGAATTGGGATGCGGGGGTGAGCCTGACCTTTTCGATTTTTTCCGGTTACTTGATGCAATCCCAAATCGCGCAGGCCCGGGCCAATCAGGTCGTGATCGGGGCGAACGAAGAGGCGTTTCGGCAGAATATAATTCTCGAAGTCCACCAGGCTTTTTCAAATCTCACGGAGGCTGAAAAGAGGGTTCAGACCTCGGAGATCGTGGTTCGCCAAGCCGAAGAAAACCTGGATCTGGCGAACGGCCGGTTTCAGGCCGGTGTGGGGACAACGGTGGAGCAAACCGACGCCCAAGTGCTCCTGACAAATGCCAAGACCTCCCAGGTTCAGGCCCTCTACGACTACCGGGTGGCCGAGGCCCAGTTGCAAAAGGCGATGGGGCGAAAGGAATAGTCCGGAATCCGTGATCTATGTTAATGAGGTGACATGACCTTTTTAAGAAAAAAGTGGTACCTGATCGTCGGTCTTCTGATCGTCGCCATCCTGGGGTTCTTTTTCTTCCGGGACGGTAAATCGGCCGTGCAATATAAGACCAAGAAAGTGGAACAGGGCGAGATCACGGCCACCGTTTCAGCGACCGGGAAGGTCAACGCCGTCGTCACCGTTCAGGTGGGAAGCCAGGTTTCCGGAACGATCCAGCGGCTCTTCGCCGATTTCAACTCCGAGGTGAAAAAGGGACAGATCGTGGCCCAGATCGACCCGGCGCTATTTGAAGCCCAGGTGGAGCAGGCCCGGGCGAAGCTGGCCAACGACGAGGCCAATCAGGAAAAAGCGCGGGTGGTCGTCGTGGACGCCAAGCGCAACCTCGGCCGAATGGAGGAACTTCTCTCGAAGAACTTAGTCGCCCAAAGCGACAAGGATACCACGCAGACCGCGTACGACTCCGCCTTGGCCGAACAGAAGGCCGCCGAGGCGCAAGTCTTGGAGGACCGGGCCTCTCTCAAACTGACCGAGACGAACCTTCGCTACACCACCATCCGGTCTCCCGTTGACGGGATCGTGATCTCACGGACCGTGGACGTGGGCCAGACCGTGGCCGCTTCGCTTCAGGCCCCCACGCTTTTCACCATTGCGCAAGACCTGACCGAGATGCAGGTCGACACCAGCGTCGATGAAGCCGACATCGGGAAGGTGCGGCTCGGTCAGGAGTCGGAGTTCACCGTCGACGCGTATCCCACGACTCCGTTTCATGGGACGGTCCACGACATCTACAACGAGCCGCTGGTGGTTCAGAACGTCGTTACCTATGATGCGATTATCCGGGTCAAGAACCCCGATCTGAAGCTCAAGCCGGGAATGACGGCCAATATCACGATCAAAGTCGGCCATCGGGACAACGCCGTTAAACTTCCCAACGCGGCGCTCCGTTATAGTCCCGAAAGAGCCCCGGGCGCGGAAAGTTCGCCCAAGGCGGGCAAAGCCGATGCCGCCAAGATCTGGATCTTACAGAACGGCGCTCCGGTTCCGGTGTCGGTCGCTTTGGGATTGAACGACGGGAACTTTACCGAAGTGGTCTCGGGACCGTTGAAGCCGGGCGATGAAGCGATCGTCGAAAAGATCCAAAAGAACGGTTCGTCGCAAGGCGGGGGAAGACCGCCGTTTATGCGGTTCTAACGGGGGGATCGCGGGATTTAAAAGATGACGCTGCCGTTGATCCAGATCGAGGACCTCTGGAAAATTTATCAAACCGGCGAGATCGAGTTGGCCGCTTTGAAAGGGGTGTCTCTTTCCATTCCTCATGGAGAGTTTGTCGCGATTATGGGGCCGTCGGGATCGGGGAAATCCACCATGATGCACATCCTGGGATGTTTGGACCGGCCGACCCGCGGTCGGTATCTTTTAGACGGTGTGGATGTCGGGGGACTCGGACCGAATGATCGGGCCCGGATCCGGAATCACAAGGTCGGCTTCGTCTTTCAGGGGTTTAACCTCCTCCACCGGACGACCGCGATCGAGAATGTGGAGCTTCCGATCCTTTACGACGGCCTCTCGGGTCGCGAGCGGGCCGCGAAAGCCGGCGAGGCGTTGGAGCGGGTCGGCTTGGGAGACCGACGGTACCATTACCCGAACCAGCTTTCGGGAGGCCAACAGCAGCGGGTCGCGATCGCGCGGGCGCTGGTGATGCGGCCGCCCTTGATCCTGGCGGATGAGCCGACCGGCAACCTGGACACGCGGACCTCGGTCGAGATCATGGCCCTTTTTCAGGAGCTGAATCGCGATGGCATCACGATTATGGTGGTGACTCATGAGCCGGACATCGCCACCTATGCCGCGCGGGTTATCACATTTCGGGATGGAACCATTCGCTCCGATCGGTCCGTCTCTCATCATGCCGATGCGAAGGAGGTCTTGTCCAAAGGGCTTTTGGATGTTTCAAAGGAAGCGGAGGAGTCCCCGTGAATTTTCTGATGATTTTCAAGATTGCGGGCAGGGCCCTGGCCCGCAATACCATGAGATCCGTCCTGACCATGCTGGGAATCATCATCGGGGTGGCGGCCGTGATCGCCATGGTGGCGGTCGGGCAGGGCGCCAAAGCGCAAATCGAGAGCCAGATCGCCAGCATCGGCTCCAACCTGCTGATGGTTTTCCCGGGCAGCACGACCCAGGGAGGGGTTCACGCCGGTTCCGGATCGGTGACCACCCTGACGGAGGACGACGCGCTTGCAATCCAGAAGGAATTGTCCTCGGTCCGTCTCGCGGCTCCGTCGCTTCGAACGGTGGCCCAGGTGGTGAGCGCGAACCAGAACTGGTCCACGGGTGTTACGGGAAGCACGCCGGACTATTTTGCGGTGCGGGATTGGTCCTTCGATTCGGGAGGCTCCTTTACCCAATCGGATTACGACGGCGCGACGAAGGCGGCGGTGATCGGCAAGACGGTGGCGACCAACCTGTTCGGTTCGCAGGATCCGATCGGCCAGATCATCCGAATCCAAAACGTCCCGTTCAGGGTCGTCGGGCTTCTTTCACCCAAAGGCCAGTCCGCGATGGGACAGGACCAGGACGATACCGTGATCATCCCTCTTTCGACTCTCCAAAAACGCATCATGGGTGTGACCTACGTGCAGGCCATTATGATTTCGGCCAATTCTCCGGAGGAAACCGTTGCGGCGGAGGAGGAAATTCAACGGCTTCTCCATCAACGGCACCATATCCCGCCCAAACAGGATGACGACTTCACCGTCCGGAATATGACCGATATCGCGGCGGCCGCCGAGGCCTCTTCTCAAATTATGACGCTGCTTCTGGGAAGCATCGCATCGGTCTCCCTGATTGTCGGAGGGATCGGGATCATGAACATCATGCTGGTTTCGGTCACCGAGCGGACGCGGGAGATCGGCATCCGGATGGCGGTCGGGGCGAGAAGCCGGGATATCCTTCTGCAGTTCCTCGTCGAGGCGGTGGTTCTGTCGCTGGCCGGCGGGATCCTCGGCGTGATTCTGGGTGTGGCCAGTTCCCGGATCATCTCGACATTCGTTCACTGGCCGACCATCATTTCGCTGAGATCCATCATGCTGGCCTCTGTCTTCTCGATCGCGATCGGTGTATTTTTCGGCCTGTATCCCGCCCGCCGAGCCGCCTCGCTGGACCCCATCGAGGCGCTTCGGTACGAATAAAAGATCTTGCCGCCTTCCGAATTTTCCAGATCGTGCATATCTGTGAGAAAACATTCATTATTGCGGGAGCGGTTTGTTTGCCGAAGCTTCGTTCATGCTGGCGTCGAAAAATCTCAAGTTCAGGACCCGGCCTTGAGGTCTCCTTGACAAAGAATAACCTGTTCTCTATACTTTCATCGACTTTCGCCCGGCGGCTTCGGTCCGACAAAGCCATGCGCGCACGGGCGTCAAGAAGGACGGCTTGAATGCGGAGGCTCTTCCTGAAATTAGGCGACCAGGTCATTCATCTCAGGTATCCCCAGTGGGGGATCGGCGTGGTGACCGAACAGCGCTCGTCCACCATGGCGGGTGGATTTTGTTTTGTCCGGATTACTTTTCGGGACGGCGTGGAGCGGTCCTTTATCAACGATCTGGACGATTTTAATTGCTGTTATTATGCCGGAGTCCGCCTTCAGGAAGATTCCCGGCCCATCCATCGGTAATCATGGGTTGCTCCCAGTTTTGAAGGTTCACCCGCAGTTCATTTTGGAAGCTTCAGCCGGGAAAGGATGATCAAGGCATGAGCCAATGCATTCTGATCGTCGATGACGAGGAACACATCCGCCGCTTGTGTTCTGAAATCCTCAAGCACGAGTCCTATCAGACCTTTACCGCGGCCAGCGCCAAAGCGGCCGTTGAGCTGGCCCGACTGCAGCCCTTTGACCTGCTGCTGACCGACATTAGTATGCCGGGGATGGATGGACTCAAGCTCCTCCGGACCATTAAGGAGATTCAAAAAGAGATTGTTTCGGTGGTCATGACGGGCTACGGCACGATCGACAACGCCGTTGAAGCGATGAAGCTCGGTGCCCAGGGGTTTGTGATCAAACCCTTTTCCGAGGAGGAATTGGTCCAGTCGGTGCGGGACGCCCTTGAAAAGTACCGGCTCCTTCGTGAGAACATGCGTCTGAAATTACTGGTCCCGCTCTTTGAGGTGGGCAAAACGCTGCTCTCCGATCTGCATTTGAAGTCGCTGTTGGAAACGTTCGTCCGCGTTGTCTCGAAAGAAACCCGGTCCGACGCCGCGGCCGTGATGTTGGTGGATGATCGGACCTATGCCGTCAAACCGGAATCCTGTTTTATTCTGCCGGACGGAATTTCGAATGAAACCTTTCAACGAATCCGGGAAACATTCGGCCCGTGGGCGATGGAAAAGAAGATTCCCCTGCTTCTGGAGGACGGGACTTCCCTGACGGACGACATGAAAAGTCTTCTCCACCGGTCCGGGCTGGCGGCGGTCGTGATCGTGCCCTTTGTTTCGAAGGACCGGCTCACCGGCATCCTGATCCTTTGCAAGAGACCCGGCAATGCTTCGTACAACCCAAGCGACCTGGAGCTGGCGTCCATCTTGTGCGGTCAAGCCGCCATCGCCATTGAGAATGCCAAGCTGTTCGAGGTGATCGAGGCGAAGAACCGTGAATTGGAGGACTTTTATTTCGAGACGGTCAACGCGCTAGCCCAGGCGATCGAGGTGAAAGATGTCTATACCGGCGGCCATGGGGATCGATTGGTCGATCTGGCGATCTCCATCGCGGAACGCCTGAACGTCTCGTCCGAGGAGCGGATCTGGCTGAAGTACGCGGCCGCGTTGCATGACATCGGGAAAATCGGGGTGAAGGAAACAATCCTGACCAAGCCCGGCAAGCTTACTCCGGAAGAGTATGAGGAGATGAAAACGCATCCCGCCAAAGGGGCGGAGATCCTCCGCGAGGTGAAGTTTCTGGCGCCGGTGGTTCCGATCGTCTATCATCATCAGGAGCGATATGATGGAAAAGGATATCCGACGGGGTTGTCGGGCCATCAGATTCCGATCGGGTCGAGAATCGTGGCCGTTCTGGACGCCTTTGATGCCATGACGACCAACCGCCCCTACCGCAAGGGTCTCCCGACCGAGGTGGCGATCAATGAACTGCGTCGTCATTCAGGGGTTCAGTTTGATCCCCAGGTGGTGGAGGCCTTTATTCAGGTGGTCACCGAGAGCCCTCACACGGCCTAAACGTCCCTTCTCCACGCTCACTCCGGCCATGAATGGAAGCGTTCCCAGAACCGGAACGGCACACAGCCTGGCAATGACCTGCGGGTTCGTTTTTTCGGCGATGCTTCGAGCCGACGCTTGGGGTTGGTTGAAGATTATACCCAGGACCGTGGCCCCGGCCTGCTGAGCCCACCGAACGGTCAGCAAGGTATGATTCAGGGTTCCAATCCGGGTTGATGCGACCACGATCAGCGGCAACTTTAAAAGAAGCGCCAGATCGAGGGCCGAGACCGTCGGCGTGATGGGCGTAAGCAAGCCGCCGATTCCTTCGACCACGACGATCCGGTGCCGGGATATAAGATGGGCATACGCTTCCGCGATTTGGTCCAATTCGATCGTTCTTCTTTCACGGTCGGCCGCCACCAACGGCGCCGCCGGAGTCTTAAATCGATAAGGACAAACCCAATCCATCGGGTCATCGACGCCGGCCGCTTGCAATAAAAAGAGGGCGTCGGGAGCGATCCGTTCTCCCCGTCGAGACAGGCAACCCGTCTGAACGGGTTTCATCACTCCCACATTGAATCCGCTTTTTTTGAAGCGCGCGGCCAAGACGGCCGCCACGATCGTCTTGCCGACGCCGGTGTCCGTTCCGGTTATAAATATTCCCTGTGGGGTCCCATAGGGCATTAGAAGATGCGGCTGTCGAGATTAAAGACTTGCCCGGATACGCCGGTCATCCTGGATAAACAATAAACGAACTCGGCGACGTCGGTGATCGGCGGGGAATGACCCAACAGATTCTGTCCGGCCAGCTCTTCGCGCTGTTGCTTCGATAGATCCGTTGTCATGGCTGTGGATTGGACACCCGGAAGAACGACGTTCAAGCGGATATTGTAGGGTCCCCATTCGGCGGCGGCGGACCGGATGAGTCCGATCAATCCAGCTTTTGCCGAGGCATAATTGGCCTGTCCCGCTCTTCCGTGGATGCCGGCGATCGAGCCGATCGCAATGACGTGCCCGTTTTGTTGTCGAATGAACAGCGCACCGGCCGCTTTTAAGCTGTTCCAGATGCCGGTCAGATTGGTTGTTAGGACGGAGTCCCACGCTTCTTCGTCGGTTCGAAGGAGCAGGCCGTCTCTTCGGACGGCCGCATTGGCCACCAGCAGGTCCAAGCCTCCCCATCGGGTCCGTGCCGTTTCGATCAACGATTCCATCTCGGCCAGGGATCGAACGTCGGCCTGATGCACAATCGATTCCGAGCCGAGCCGTTCCAGATCGCCGGCCAGCTTTGTCGCAGCCTCCTTGTTTTGATGAAAGTGGATGACGATTCGACATCCGGAAATTCCAAACCTCAGCGCCATCGCTCGCCCCAAACCTCCGCTCGCGCCGGTGATCAAAATCACACGTCGGTCCCGCATGGATTAAAGAATCCTCAGTGAACGGGCGATCCGGCCGAGCGAGTCCAGCACGCGGTCGAGGTCTTCACGGGTATGCGAAGCCATGATCGTGGTGCGGATACGGCTGGTTCCCTTGGGAACGGTGGGGGGGCGGATCGCCGGGGCGAAAACCCCGGCCTCCAGAAGGCGCTGCGACACGGTCATGGCCGATCGGTCGTCGCCGATCATGATCGGAATAATCGGTGTCTCGCTGTTCAGAAGATCAAAACCAAGGGACTTCAATCCGTCCGCATAGTAGGCGCGATTTTGCCAGAGGCGTTCTCGACGTTCGGGTTCCTCCCTCAGCAGGTCGAATGCGGCCAGCGCCGCCGCGGCTG
>Ga0335079_10004831_pt1 | contig 15508 bp, 9 predicted proteins | sample Lox_Sample_33_FD_206719 | JGI IMG/M metagenome (GOLD analysis project Ga0335079, IMG submission 206719) | Soil microbial communities from Loxahatchee National Wildlife Refuge, Florida, United States - Lox_Sample_3.3 | ecosystem: Environmental > Terrestrial > Soil > Wetlands | place: USA: Florida...
TCGATAATCGACTGGACAATCTCCTTGTAGGTTCCGTCCTGCTGGCGGATGATCTGCTTCATTTCGACGGTTGCCATGCCGTGCTGGATCAGGTCTTTGAAGATCCTGCCGGCGCTGATCGCCTGGAGCTGCTCTGTGTCGCCGATCAGAAGGACCCTGCTGCCCTCGGCCCTGGCTCGTTTCAGGATGGCGTGAATATCTCTTGAGCCTGCCATGCTCGCCTCGTCCACGATGATCCAGTCAGTGCGCTTGGACCCGCGAGAATCTTTCGCGATAGTCGACGACTCTATCTTTGCTTCGGTAGTGATTCCGTCCGCTGCCTTTCCGGTATAGGCAAGGGCTTTGGCGGTCAGTCCTCGAGATTCAAGAATCTGACGGAAGGTATCAAGGGCAAATGTCTTTCCGACCCCAGCATATCCTTGGACGCCGATGACGTGGTCTCGGGTCGTGGCCGCATGCAGGATGAATTCCTTTTGGCTGCTGGTTAGGATTCGACCGCTGATTGCCCGCTGTGCATCGTCTGGAGTCATGATCGGGGAGAATTTGCCCTGGCCTTCGCGCATCATGGTGATGATTTCTCGTTCAAGCCCCTGCATCTCAAGGGTGGTAAGAGTGCCGTCAGAGAGCAGAATAAGCTCCCCGGATTGGATCAGTTTCTTCGCTGCCCGTTCAAGGTCCGCGATCCTCGATCTGCCGAGCGAGAATCTGCCTGCAAGCCGTAAGAGATCCTCCCTGCTAAATGCCGATTCTTGCTCTGTGATGATTTCAGCCGCCTTATGGACAGCATCGCGGGCGGTCATTACCTCCTTGCCGTGATCCTTCCTCGTCTGATCGATCGCCTGATTGAGCTCGTCCTTACTCTTGCCGAGACCTTGCAACCTCTCGTTCCAGTTCTCCCGAATCACGGTCATATCAGCCTTCTTGTCTTTGGCTGCGCGGCTGCCGAGCGTTGCCATTTCCTTTAGCTCGCTATCATTGGCATTCGGATACTTTTCCCGGAGTTGGTCGATCATCTCCTTTATCTGCTGGCTTCGCCTAGAAAACTCGTCTCGGATGGTTTTATCCACTCCGGCTATCTCGAAGAGGCCATGCTTGCCCGGCTCGATCTGGTAGCCCAGCTCTCTGAGGTTCGCGGCAAGCTCATTCCGGTATATCTGGCCGTAGAGCATCTTGTTTTCGAACAGGGCTTCGTTGCTTACGGCTTTCCAAGCCTTGCCGTGCTTCGTCATGTTCAGTACAACCGCATGGGTATGTAACTGACAGTCCTTCTCGCGCGATAGTCCGTGCTCGAATTTGGCTACGAGAAGATTGCTCGTCTTTACGAATTCCGTCTCTCCGTTCTGCGTCATCCGGATCTGTGCCCCATGCTTTTCGATGTATCCGAGGACCGCTTCCACGGCCTCCCGGTGCGCCTCGATCAGGTCCTGCCTGCCTCCGATCAGGGCCGCTATGCTAAGAGACTTCGGAGCTGAAAAGGTGAGATCTGTCCCCGCACGGTGTTTACCGTTTACTCCGGCCTGGACGAGCTGCTCGCCTGTTCTCGGGTCCTGGCCCCGGACAATACGATGCCAGTCCTGATCGGCAATCTGGCCGGAGAGGCCAAGTGCTCGCGAAGCGCTGGTATCCAGCCACTCTCCCGGTTTTTCGGTTGAATAGTAGTTGTCGTGCTTGTAATAGTTATCAGCCATGTCTGCTGATATGGCGTTTATGCTGAGCATAAGAATCCTCCTTTCTCTTATCAATCAACACCGACCCGGTGGTGAGGCCGGAGTAATGTCAAACCTTCATGGACGCTGACGCCATCCCGTAGTATGCTGACCAGGAGCGCGGTCGGATCTTTTATCGGTTTTGTGCTTTGACGGTACTGGTCATTGAGCACATCGATTGCCACTTCGATCTCCCCCTTACTGCGGTTGTATTGTCTGGCTGCCTGGGTGATTCTTTTTGCGTCGGCGTCATGAATCATCGTTCCTGAAAGAAGATTTTCAATTAAACGACGACTGACTGGATTGGCGGGTGACGCATTGGCAGGGGGGTGAAGCGTATTTGTCGTAGTCTTTGAAGTAGTCTCTGGCGTAGTCTCTGAAGTACCTTTATAGAGATTGCCGGTTTTCGGCGTACCAGCCTGCCCTATTTCATCCTCCTTGCTTACTGCTTTCCGAAAATCGAGTTTTCTGGATTCTGGGAATCTGACGAGCGCGCGCTCTTTCGCTTTTACGTGGAGCAGTTCGTTGTAAAGGGCTGGGATATCGACGCGAAAATACATTTTTGCAGGCACACCCCGGCGTTCTTCGTGCCAGAATGAAAATTGCCTCAGAATCTTCCGGGCGTTCTCCTGCTCATGGCGCGAAAGCCTTGTCTCTTCTTTCCATTGCTTCATGGTTTTGTAGAACCAGTCCCCCTGCGATACTCGTTTCGTCCAGTAGACCGCTTGGCTGAGCAAAAGCCCAGCTGTAATGCTTCCGGTGACATCGACGAATACGGGATGGAAGGCAATAGGCCGATCAAGGGTTTCCTGGAAACGCTCTGTCACGGGATCGGAAGAATACTTGTCAGATTGCATCAAAGCCTTTCAATTAGGATTTGAAAGTCGTAATGCGGTAACACACTAGCCCAGATCAAAGGATTTGTCCACGTACCGAAAGGGGCGTATTTTCAGAGAAAGGCGCCCCTTTATGGGGCGTTTTTTTTCGGGAGTCCCGTTACGCGGGACGGATGGGAGCGCGGGAGTGTCTGCGGAAAGAAATGGAGCAGTCTCTCACGTGCGAGGGCGGGCAGGGGAGAAGGCGCACGAAGTGCGAATCCGTTATGCAGGTCGTGTGACTGAGGAGAACAACGGGCTTGGCGTCGTAGTGCAGCGAAGACGCGAAGCCCCACCTTGCATTCTTATTTCAATGGTTCATAAGGGAACAAGGCTCTGACACATCTCTCTTCTGGACATTTGCAATAATCTGTAGTAAAGTCGTTTATTATTCGAAGGTTGCGCCGTTACGGGCAGGGAGGATCATGGCTGATTTAGCATCTATTCAGCAAAAGATTATCGCATTCCGGAACGAGCGCGACTGGGCGCAATTCCACGATCCGAAAAACCTCGCCGAAGCTCTCTCCATTGAAGCAGGGGAACTGCTGGAAAACTTCCTCTGGAAGACTACCGAGCAATCCCGCAATCTCTCGCCAGAAGAACTCAAGAACGTAAAAGAAGAGCTTGCCGACATCTTCATATTTCTCACGTATCTCAGCGAAGAATATAAAGTAGATCTGTTCAGCGAAGTAGAAAAGAAGATCGCTTTAAATGAAGCTAAGTATCCGGCAGAGAAAGCGAAGGGCTCGAACAAAAAATATACGGATTTGTAAGGGGCGAGATGAGAATAAAGCGCGGACTTTTGATCAAAGATTTTTGGCTTGAAAAAATATTATCTCGAAAGAAAGTTTGGGAAATTCGCGGATCAGCAACTACGGTTTGTGAAAAAATCGCACTAATAAAAAGCGGCACAGGCAAAATATTCGGAACATGTGAGTTAGTCGGTGTAAAAGGACCTCTAACGCTAAAAGAATTTCGTAGAAATCGGCTTAAAACAGGTTTGTCGAAGAATGATAAAGTTGATGAACTGCCATACGACAAGACGTATGCCTGGGTGCTTTCACGAAAAAGTATCAAGAAGCTAAAGACACCCGTTCGCTATATGCATCCTCAAGGTGCGGTTAAATGGGTAAAGCTTTCAAAAACTGTTTCAAATAAGCTTTCGTTTATGGATTGACTCTAAAAGGGCAGTTCGGGTAGCGCCCAACTGATAACTTATTATATGGAAATCATTGATAACATCGCGTCACTGCTGGGCGATAATTTCAAAACAACGCTTCATCCAGATTCAAAGCTGAAGATTGCTGCCTCCTGTTTCTCTATTTATGCTTATGAAGCTCTCAAGCACGAGCTAGAGCAAATAGATTCGCTGAAATTCATATTTACTTCACCCACCTTTGTTGCCAATCAAATTACAGACAAACTCGGTAAAGAAAAACGAGAGTTTTTTATACCTAAGCTCCAAAGAGAGAGCAGCTTATATGGATCAGAGTTTGAGCTTCGTTTAAAGAATGAACTAACACAGAGGGCAATAGCGAAAGAATGTGCTGAATGGATAAAGCGTAAAGTAGAGTTCAAGTCAAACTGCGCTAATGTTCCAATGCAGCAATTTGCCTGTATAGATGGAGCTCAGTCAAAAAATGTCTATCTGCCCCTAAACGGATTCACAGCTGTGGATTTGGGATATCAACGGGGCAATGCCGTATCGAACTTTGTAAATAAAATGAGTGAGCCTGCCCTAACAGCCACTTATCTTCAACTGTTCGACCAGATATGGAACGACAACGAGAAAGTGACTGATATTACCGCCCAGGTGTGTGAACATATCGCATCTGCCTACACTGAAAATTCACCCGAATCGATTTACTTTCTGATCCTATACAACATCTTTAACGAATTTCTTGAAGATATTTCAGAAGATGTCATGCCAAATGACCTGACGGGTTATCAGGAAAGTCTAATCTGGGAAAAGCTTTATAATTTTCAGCGTGATGCTGCTATTGGAATAATCAATAAACTGGAAAGTTACAATGGTTGCATCTTGGCAGATAGTGTTGGACTGGGGAAAACCTTTTCTGCTCTCGCAGTCATCAAATACTATGAGCTCCGAAACAAATCAGTGCTTGTGCTGTGTCCCAAGAAGTTAGCCGACAATTGGCAAAACTACAATCAGAATCTAGTTACGAACATCTTCGTAAAGGACCGCTTCAGTTACGATGTGCTTTGTCATACTGATTTGCAACGTATCCGAGGCTATTCACTGGGAATAAGACTGGATCGAATAAACTGGGGAAATTATGATCTTGTCGTGATTGACGAATCGCATAATTTCAGAAACAATGAAGCGTATAAAGACAGGGAAACCCGTTATCAGAAGTTGATGAACAAGGTTATCAAGGCAGGCGTAAAGACAAAAGTCCTCATGCTCTCTGCGACTCCTGTTAATAACCGATTCAATGACCTTCGCAATCAGCTCGCCCTTGCATATGAAGGGGAGTCCGAAAAACTCGATAACAAGTTACATACGGAGAAGGACATAAACGAGATATTCCGACGAGCCCAGGGGGTTTTTAATGTTTGGGCAAAACTGCCGCCGGAAGAGCGAACTGCACCTGCTATTCTTCAGGCACTTGACTTTGATTTTTTTGAAATGCTTGACAGTGTGACGATTGCCAGATCTCGAAAGCATATTCAAAAATTTTATGACACGAGAGACATTGGCCCATTTCCACATCGCCTGAAACCTATTTCGTTTCACAGTCCACTAACACACCGTACAGATGTCATTAGCTTCAATGAGATATTCAATCGGCTGGTTGTACTGAACATGGCGGTATATGCGCCGTTTAGGTACATATTAGCCAGTCGACTTGGGAAGTATGAAGCTCTCTATGATACCGAGGTGAAGGGAGGCATATCTCGACTTAAACAGAGTGATCGTGAGAAGAGTCTGCAGGCACTCATGACAGTTAATCTGTTGAAACGCCTCGAAAGCTCTGTTGAAGCGTTCCGTCTTACTTTGCAAATGCTGCAAGAGAAGCATGAAAAGACCCTGGCAAAGATAAATAAATTTAAACAAACCGGGAAAACAGATAGTTTCCTTGATACTTCACCGGCATTCGAAGATGCTGATGAAGATGAGTTGGATTTGCCGGAAAATGAAGATGATTCAATTGAAGGAAAGGTTCAGATAAGCCTTAGTGACATGGACCTTGATTCCTGGGCCTTTGACCTTGGCAATGATTTAAAGATTTTATCCGAGCTGTTTGACGAAATGCAGAAAATCACGCCTCCAGAAGATGCGAAGCTTCAATGCTTGAAGGAGGAAATCGAACGTAAACAAAATGCGCCCATCAATCCTGGCAATAAAAAGATACTTATCTTCACTGCGTTTGCCGATACAGCAGCATATCTCTTTAATAACATTGCACCATTTATAAAAGAACAGTATGGACTGCAAACAGCTAAGGTCACGGGCAGTGATAGCTGCAAATCAACGCTTAAGCACTCCTACGATTTTCAGTCAATCCTGACATTGTTCTCTCCTGTTTCAAAGGAAAAGGCTGTCATTTTACCTAAGGAGCCATCGGAGATTGATGTGTTAATCGGTACTGATTGTATTTCTGAAGGACAAAACCTTCAAGACTGCGATTATGTGATCAACTACGACATCCATTGGAACCCCGTTCGAATTATCCAACGTTTCGGTCGTATTGATCGCATAGGCTCAAAGAATGCCCAGATTCAGCTCGTTAATTTCTGGCCTGATATCTCACTTGACGACTATATCAATCTCAAAAGTAGAGTCGAGAGTAGGATGATCATCGCTGACGTTACTGCTACCGGCGATGATAATGTTCTCAGCGCTGAAGCCAATGATCTTGCATTTCGGAAGGAACAGCTGAAAAGGCTACAGGATGAAGTAATCGACCTCGAAGATGTAAAAACCGGAGTTACAATTACCGATCTTGGGTTGAACGATTTCCGCATGGATTTAGTCAACTACGTTAAGGCAAATGGCAGTCTCGATAAGACTCCAAAAGGAATGCATGCGATTATCGAAGCTGATCCAGAAAAAGGGGTAGTCCCCGGCGTAATATTCGTTCTTCGCAATACAGATAACGGCGTCAACGTGAACCAGATGAATCGACTGCACCCGTATTATCTTATTTATATCAACATTAACGGCGAACTGATAATTAATCATACAGAGGTCAAACGGATACTCGATCTTCTTCGTTTGTCTTGTAAAGGTAAGTCTGAACTTAATCCCGCATTATACATTCCATTTAATCAGGAAACCCATGATGGCAGAAAAATGGATGCATATTCGCACCTGCTGAAGAAATCCATTCATTCAATGATTGATCTTAAGGAAGAAAAGGATATTGACAGTTTGTTCAGAGGCGGCGGAACGTCAGCGCTTTTGAACAAGATTAGCGGACTTGATGATTTCGAGCTCATCGCCTTTATAGTGGTACGGCAGGTTGCCTAAAATGTTTGCGTATCCTGCAAAAGCTGTCTTTAATCGGACTGTTCCAAAAGCTAAAATATATGCGAATGCAAAGGTGACTCGGTCTGTTAAGGACAAGTTTGTTTCGCAGGTTGGCGAGATTATCTGGAAATACAAGTTGTCGCCGGAAACAACAAATTTATCTGCGCGAGATGGCTATACCGAAATACAGGTTTTCGAGTTGAATCTGAAAGCAGCGGAAATTAGCAAAGAAATACTAAAGGTAATTGATAAGGCAATTCCTTATCCGATCTTATTTCAATTGCGCAGCGACGACAAGATAGAGTATGTCGCTGCATATAAACATCCAGCTGAATCAGTTTCCGATGCTTGGTTGGTTGAGGAATATTTTGAGACAGGATGGTTAGATGTCGCAGAGCAACTTAAACCGCTGCCGATAGCGTTGGATATTAAATCGCTTTATGAACAAATAATCGCCATCTTAATAGATGTGCCGAGGCGTAATGGTGAGGCGTTAGAAGCACTTGTTGCTCGCACAAGAACTATCCGAACATGCCGCCGTGAGCTAGAAATACTGACGGCCAAGCTGAACAGCGAAAAACAGTTTAATCGTAAAGTTGAGCTGAACGCACAAATCCGCGAGCTCAATAATCAGATAGCAGAATTAATGGTACGTTGACGACCGAAAGGAATTGGGCATGGATAAGCTAAAGATGCAAAGTCCTAATCTGGTAGAAAGTAATATCGATAAAATCTCATTATTATTCCCTCACTGTATTACAGAGAGTAGGGGTGAAAATGGAAGGATCAAAAAAATTGTCGATTTTGATCTGCTGCGACAGGAGCTTTCGCCAAATCTAGAAGAGGGGGCACAAGAGCGATACACTCTTACGTGGCCAGGCAAAAATGAGTCAATTCTTGCTGCAAATGCACCGATAGCAAAAACATTGCGTCCCTATGAGTCAGAGAGTGTAAATTTTCAAGATACAAAGAATATTTTTATTGAAGGGGATAATCTTGATGCACTCAAGCTATTACAGGAGAACTATCTCAACAGAATAAAATTGATTTATATAGATCCACCGTACAATACAGGCAATGATTTCATTTTTAAAGATAATTTTGAACAGGAAGTAGAAGAGTATTTTAGAAAGTCGAACCAGATAGATGAACATGGTAATCGCTTGGAAGCAAATATGAGTTCCAACGGTCGTTTTCATTCCGACTGGTTGAGCATGATGCATTCTAGACTGAGAGTCGCTAAAAACTTGCTATCCGACGACGGGGTATTAATAATTTCTATTGATGAAAACGAGCATGCGAATTTAATTAAAATTTGCGGACTAGTTTTTGGGGACGATAATTTTTGCGGTGAAATTGTTTGGAAGAACAGTAGTAAAAACGATCAAGATTATATATCTATTCAGCATGAATATTTTGTTTTTTTTGTAAAAAGCAAACAGTTCAATAAGGGAAATTGGGTCGAAAAGAAAGCTGGTTTGGATCAAATTTATGCCGCATTTGCAGCATTAAAAAAAGAACATGGAAATGACTGGGAGGCAATTCATAAAGCCGCCGTGGAATGGTACAAGCAATTCCCAGAATCAAATCCAATCGTTGATAGCAAACATTACAGCTGGATGGATGAGAGAGGGATATATTTCCCATCTGACATTTCGGGCCCTAATGATGGGCAATACGTATATGATGTTTATCATCCGGTAACCGGGAAAGCGTGTAAAATGCCCGCGTCAGGATGGAGATATCCAGAAGAAACGATGCTAGAAAGGATACGGGACGGACGCATTCACTTTGGCAAAGACCATCAATCAATACCAAATAATAAGACCTATTTAAGGGATACGGAATTTCAAAGTTTAACAAGTTTGAGATTCGTAGATGGGCGCGCCGCATCAAAAAGACTTCAGGTTCTTTTTGGAGAAAAAATATTTACAAACCCAAAGGACGAAATTTTATTAAAAGATCTTTTTAAAGCAATAGGAATTAAAGCAAGTGATATCGTTTTAGATTTTTTTGCTGGATCAGCCGCCACAATTCATGCAGTATTTGAGCTTAACAAAGAGCAGGGCAGCGCCTGTAGAACTATATTGATTCAAATGCCGGAAGATTTGAACGTAATGTACAAAACGGCAACTGGATCGGCTAAAAAGGTTACAAAAAATGCAATCGACTATTTAAAAAGGAAGAAGCTACCAGAAAATGTCGCTGAAATTGCAAAAGAACGTATTCGTCTAATAGGAAACAGAATTTTCGGAAGTTGGACTGGTGATAAGGGCGTTAGAGTTTTCAAAGTGGATACATCCAACATGGCCGACGTTTATTATACGCCAGATGCTCTAAAACAAGATAAGTTGAGCCTATTTAAGAACAATATCAAGTCGGATCGTAATCAAATGGATCTGTTAATTCAGATTATGCTCGACTGGGGGCTTGATCTTTCTCTCCCTATCAATGAGGAAATTATCGACGACAAAACCATATATATAGTCGACACTAACGCACTTGTTGCTTGTTTTGGCTCCAATATTACAGAAGAATTTGTAAAGAAAATTGCTAAGCATAAACCCTTAAGAGTTGTATTTAGAGATGACGCGTACATAAACGACAGCGTAAAGATAAATGTTGAGCAGATATTTAAACTTCTTTCACCCGGTACGGAAGTTAAGTCGATTTAGTATTGAGGCTCTGCATGAAACTCAAATTCAAGAGACAATCCTATCAAACTGATGCAGTTAACGCAGTGGCTGACTGCTTTGCCGGGCAACCAAAATTCGAAGGAATCTCGTATCGTATCGATCCTGGGAAGGTTGCAGCTGGCAAACAAATGAAAGCTGGCTTGGATCAACAAGGTTTCAAGAATCGGGAACTAATGCTGACCAAGGAGCAACTGCTCGCAAATATACAGGCAGTTCAGCAGCGGCAGAATCTGCCGCAATCGCATGCGCTGATAGGCAGCAAGGCGTGTGCGGTTAATCTCGATATCGAAATGGAGACCGGTACTGGAAAGACATATTGCTATATCAAGACAATGTTCGAACTAAATAAACGTTTTGGTTGGTCAAAGTACATTGTCGTCGTACCGTCAATAGCAATTCGCGAGGGTGTCTATAAGTCGTTTGAGATTACTTCTGAGCACTTTATGGAGGAATATAACAAGCGTGCCCGATTCTTCATATATAGTTCAAAGGAGCTGCATCAGTTAGAGCAGTTTTCCTCGGACAGCGGCATTAATGTAATGATTATCAATGTACAGGCTTTTAATGCCACCGGTAAGGACGCTCGGCGAATATATGAAGAACTTGACGATTTTCAAACACGTAAACCGATAGATGTTATCAGCAGTAACCATCCCATAATGATCCTCGATGAACCTCAAAAGCTGGAAGGCGCAAAGACCGCTGAGTCGATCGCGAAGTTCAAGCCCTTGGCTATTCTCCGATACTCAGCTACTCACAAAACCGAGCACAACAAAGTTTACCGTTTGGATGCGCTAGATGCCTATAACCAGAAACTGGTAAAAAAGATCGCGGTACGAGGCATTATGGTCAGAGGACTGAGCGGTACAAATGCCTATCTTTATCTCGAGTCAATTCAGATTTCAACGACCAACCCTCCCGTGGCGCGCATTGAATATGAGGTGAAGCAACAGGCCGGAATCAAGAGAATAATTCGCAAATTTGGCAGAAATGACAACCTGTATGATCTATCGGGCGGATTATCGCAATACAAGGGGTTCGTTATTTCTGACATTAATGCCGTGTCCGACACCGTGTCTTTCACAAATGGAGTCGTCCTGGAAGCCGGCGATGCTACCGGAGACGTTAACGAGTCTACATTACGCCGAATTCAAATACGCGAAGCAATTAAGGCTCACCTAGACAAAGAGCAGAGCCTATTCCATCAAGGTATCAAAGTCCTTTCGCTCTTCTTTATCGATGAAGTGGCAAAATACCGTCGCTATGATAATGGAGCTGAACAGCCGGGCGAGTACGCAAAGATGTTTGAAGAAGAGTATCAATCCGCGATAAATGAACTACCGCTACTACATGATGAACCTTATCGAACTTATTTAAATGGAATTGCTGCGGAAAAAACCCATGAAGGGTATTTTTCGATTGATAAAAAGAGCAATCAACTTGTTGATCCTGAGACAAAGATGGTAAAGGATGCTGAGACCGGAAAGAAGATAGCAGCGTCCGACGATACCGATGCATATGATTTGATCCTGAAGAACAAGGAGAGACTTCTGTCGCTGCAAGAACCTGTCCGCTTCATATTTTCTCATTCTGCTCTTAGCGAAGGTTGGGATAACCCGAATGTCTTTGTGATCTGCACATTGAAGCATAGTGACAGTACAATCCGTAAACGTCAAGAGGTGGGGCGTGGTCTTCGTCTTTGTGTAAATCAATATGGCGATAGAATAGACAGCGGCGCAAATATCCATGAGATTAATTTGCTGACGGTTGTTGCCAGTGAGAGCTATAAGGATTTTACTGCCGGGCTGCAAAAGGAAATATCGGAGTCACTTTCTGCGAGACCTCGCAGGGCTGATGAGGCGTATTTCAAGGGGAAGGTTCTTAAAACAGCCGATGGAGATATTACAGTAACAGAACAATTAGCAGCTCAAATATACAGATATCTGGTCAAGCACGATTACGTCGATGATAAGAAGTCTATTACCGTCGACTATCACGAAGCCAGAAAGAATGAAGCACTGGCTCCATTACCAATTGAGTTAAGCGCTTATGGACCACAAATAATAGAGTTGATCGATGGCGTCTTTAGCGATGCGGCCTTACCTGGTGTGGATGATGAGCGCAAAAAGAAAGCAAATCCGCTCAACAGTAATCTAGAAAAAGCAGAATTTAAAGCACTCTGGGAAAGAATTAATCGTAAAGCGGCGTATACGGTTCATTTCGATAGTAATGAACTGGTTAAGAAATGTATTGCTACCCTAGATAAAGAATTGCTGGTAACGAAAATGCAATATATGATCACTGTCGGTCAACAGGAGGCTGCTGTTTCTGTCGAGGCTTTGAAGGAAGGCGAAGGCTTCAAAGTGACGGAGAATAAAACCGAACATATGACAAGTTCTGTTCACTCTGCCGTTAAATACGATTTGATCGGCAAGTTGGCAGAAGACACTCAACTGACAAGACGCACAATCGCGGCGATTCTTTCTGGGATAAATGAAAAAGTATTTTATCAATATCGCCAGAACCCTGAAGATTTTATGATTAAGGCGGCGAGAATTATAAACGAACAGAAAGCAACGATGGTCGTTGAGCATTTAACGTATAGCCCTGTAGATGACGTACACGAGCTGAAAGACATATTTACGGTGGATAAGCAGCAGGATTTTAGCAGAGCTGTAAAAACAGAGCGACATGTTTATGATTATGTATTCACACAGTCAAAGAATGAGCGAACCTTCGTAACAGAGCTGGATAAAAGCTCAGAGGTTACAGTCTTCGCAAAGCTGCCCAAAGGGTTCTTTATACCAACACCAGTCGGCAACTACAACCCCGACTGGGCCATTGCATTTAAAGAAGGATCAGTTAAGCACATCTATTTTGTAGCAGAGACAAAAGGCTCCATGTCAACAATGCAGTTACGGAAGATTGAAGAGTCAAAAATTGATTGTGCTCGGAAGTTCTTTGCGGGGATAACTACCGATCAGGTTAAATATGATGTAGTAACTGATTATGCGAAGCTCATGGATATTGTTATGTGAGGTAATCTCTTCGTGATTTCTCCTAATGCTCTTTATCTTTGTGATTGCCTTTCGCTGCTCGAGCGAGTTGATAGTGAAAAAATAACATTGGTATATTTAGATCCACCTTTTTTCGGGGAGGATTTTGTCGATTCAAAAAAGGAGCCACCCAGAGAAAGCAGGTGGACTGCATCTGAATATAGCGAATCATTTCAGGACTACCTCGACATTATTGGAAAAGTAATCCAACAAACTCGCCGAATTCTCACTCAGTCTGGAAGCTTATATATCCACTCAGAACCCCATCTCAGTAGTTATGTGCGACTCCTCCTGGATCAAATATTTGGACGAGATAATTATATGACTGACTTCATTTTGCCTGCTCATCGCTATGGCAAGATAAACCGCCGTCCTTCTCGACACGAAGTGATTCTCTTGTATAGCAAGAGTGGCGAAGTTATTTATAATCCTCCTAAACGAATCTTAAAACAAGATGAAATTCAAGAGAAATATAATTTGGCCGATGAAAAAGGTCCATTTCTATTGTCCGATCTAACACTGCGATTATTGCGGCCCGATTTGGTATACGAATGGAAGGGTATATTACCCCCAACTGGCCGATCGTGGAGATTCAGGCAAGAACGAATGGAAGAGCTGCATAAGTCAGGCTTGATTTATTATTCAAAAAATAGAGGTCTTCCTGCGCTTAAAACATATGCAGGAGAGAGTAAAGAAGTTGAGATTGGTAACATATGGGACGATCTTTCCCTGGCCCTTCATAAAACGGAACGAACCAATTTTATTTCACAGCGCCCAATGGAGCTTCTTAAAAGAATTATTCTTGCGGGCTCGAATGAGGATGACATCATTTTGGACCCTTTCTGCGGGTCCGGTACATCTTTGGTGGCGGCTCACGAAACAGGCCGGAAATGGATTGGATGTGATATTTCACGCGAAGCCTACTCTATTTCTCTAGCGCGAATGGACAAGACTTTTGCGCTTAAGCCTGGTAGAGATTATGTTGCTGGAGACCAAACAGACGTTACAAGATCGTCTGCCTATACGAACCCTTATGTCTCATTACTTACTGGATTAAAGAAGTTCGCACAAGAGACCACTCAGCCCATAATCTATGTCGAGGGGAAAACTGATCGAGAGATATTGCTTACGGCTTGGAATAAGCTATATGGAAACAATCCAATGCCGTTCGGAATCAAAGATTGCAACCTCCTGCCGGAGGAATCAGAAGACATTGTTGCAGGCGCATCCATTCTTGGGAAATTCATAAGCACAGTGAGAGCAGACAATCCTCATGTTGCTATAGGCCTTTTTGATCGAGATAAAGAAGGTAGCGATGAATATCGAAGTCTGCCTAAGTATTTTACAGAAATTCCCGAAGTTGAAGCGAAGGTCAGCCTGAACCGGAAATGCGCTGCTCTTCTATTGCCAGTGCCAGCTGGAAAGGAGCTATATAGCGCATATCTCAATTTCAGCATAGAATTTTATTTTGGAGACACCGTCCTCTCTCAATCAACCCCTGAGGGTTGGGGGTTAAAATTCCGATATCCCGAAATTGAAACAAAAATTAAACGTCATGGCAATCCTATAATTCGAGTTGAGACAAGCAGGATCAATGAAACGCGCGAGATTATAGAGGGAAAGACTATTTTCGCTGAACGCATAGCACCTCAACTGGCAGCTATTGAGTTTGAGCCATTTAGAGTTTTGTTTGAGCATATACTAAACCTGATTAAATACCTTAGCGAATGATTACGAATAGTTAGCCGATTCAGGCAGTAGAGGGTAATTTATTGCTATCAAGAAGAGTTAAGATAGTTCTTAATCCACTGTCGAAATTTAAGGATAGAGAGAGGAAAAACATGGCTAGCAAAGGAATTACACGATCGAGAACGGGTCAACTACTTCAGGCACTTTTTAAAATTCTTATTGCCAATAATGAAGGTATTCCTGCAAAGGATGCTATTAATGAATTGGAAAAGAAAGTCCAACCCACTGAGTATGAAAAGGGCGAGTACGAAACAGGTGGAACTCGATTCAATAAAATTGTTCGGTTCTGTACAGTAGATGCAGTTAAGGCTGGATGGATGACAAAAAACAAGGGAATTTGGACAATAACCGAAGAGGGGAAAAACGCTTTAACTAAGTTTAAAAATCCGGAAGACTTTCATAAGGAGGCATCGCGTCTTTATTGGAAATGGAGACGGAGCACCCCCATTGAGCAAGAAGCGCCAGAAGAACCGACACAAGAACTGAAAGCTAAAATTACATTTGAAGAAGCGGAAGAACAGGCATGGAAAGAAATCACCGAATATCTGGAGAATATTGATCCCTACGATCTTCAAAATTTAGTAGCTGCATTGCTTCAGGCTATGGGTTATTACGTCAATTGGATCGCTCAACAGGGCAAAGATGGCGGCATTGATATTGTCGCCTGGAATGATCCACTCGGCACAAAACCTCCGCGGATTAAAGTTCAAGTCAAACGCCGTAAGGACAATATTAAAGTAGATGAGTTAAGAGGGTTTTTATCGTTAATCAATGAAGGGGATGTTGGTATATTCCTTACAACCGGTGGTTTTACAAAAGATGCTGAAGAATTGGCGCGCGCGCAGGAAAGGCGAAAAATAACGTTATTGGATAGTCAGAAATTAGTTGATTTGTGGATAGAGTATAACGACAAACTAGAGAAAGATAAAAG
>Ga0335079_10004833_pt1 | contig 15505 bp, 15 predicted proteins | sample Lox_Sample_33_FD_206719 | JGI IMG/M metagenome (GOLD analysis project Ga0335079, IMG submission 206719) | Soil microbial communities from Loxahatchee National Wildlife Refuge, Florida, United States - Lox_Sample_3.3 | ecosystem: Environmental > Terrestrial > Soil > Wetlands | place: USA...
CGCTGCCTGCGCCACCGCAAGGATCATGACGCCGGCCGCGATCACGCGTCCGGTACCGGGCACGGACACTGTCATCGAGTCATTCCCGTCAACCTGAACCTCACCTGTCACCTCTGGGACGTCGTCCCTGGGACGTCGTCCCTGGGACGTCGCGTCTGGGACGCAGACCGGGTTCGTGAATGAGCCCCCTGCTCAGTTCCTCGGAGCAAGGACCAGCCTGCATGCTGATCCTTGAGCCACCCCGCGCGCCAGCGCCGGTACGCGGGCGCCGTCCCAGCAGCCCATGTTAGGGGAGCCCGGCTCGTCCGCCGAGGACAAACACGTGATCACGGCGACCTGCCGCCTACTGATCATTTGGTGACTCCCCGTACAACTGCGGGGGCGCCACCGCCTTCATGGGACTGAACCGCCGCCATCGGACTGAGGGACCCCCAGGTCACAGGACGCCGCGGAGCCGGAGCAGATCGAACACGCTCGCCTGGACCTTGAGTCGCCCGGTAGCCCAAGCGCGGGCGAGATGCAGTTGCTCGTCGGCGAGCGCGACAAGATCGTCGCTTCTCGCGCTGAAGGTCACCTGAGCCGGCCCGTCCTGTGGTGCCGCCTCGCTAATCGGGTCGGTGCCATGCGGGCCGAGCCGGGTACGGAACTCCACTCCCAGGTCAGTCACACGGAAACCTATCGTGCGATCGACAAGATGCCGCTCGCGGTCCTGTGGGCTCATCCCGCTGATGCGGGACGCCACCTTTTCCAGTGCCTCGCGACATTGGTCAACGGTCGCCATCGACGTTGCGCTCCTGCTCGGTCCCCACCGAAGTGTCGTGTCCGGACGGTAACGTTCTGATGGGCCCGGTGCACGCTCCTTAACCGCCCGCCCGACTCGAAGGAGTCTGAAACTGATGATGAACGAGGTTACCCGAACGGCCGCCGCTGGCGGTGCGTCAGCGACGGCGGCGGCAACGGGGGATCCACGCGTGGATGAGGCGCTGGCCAGGCTGGCTAACCTCGACGGGCTGCCCGATTCCGGGCATGTCGAGGCGTTCGAGCAGGCCTACGTGCGCCTGCGTGGCCTGCTCGACGAGCTTGCCACCGCCGCGCCCCGAGGTGCGTCTGGTGACGCGTCAGATGGCCAGGCGCAGCAGGCTTGACGCCGAACTGGTCCGCCGCGGGCTTGCCCGCTCGCGTGAGCACGCCACCGGGCTGATATCGCAGGGGCGGGTCCGGGTCGGCGGCGCAGGTCCTGGTGCGGTCAAACCGGCCAGCCAGGTGGACACGTCGGCGTCGATCACGGTGGAGGAGCCGGCCGACGGCGCCGACGACTACGTTTCCCGTGGCGGCAACAAACTGGCCGGTGCCCTGGCCGCGTTGCCCGGTGTCGCCGTCGCCGGTCGTCGGTGCCTGGACGCCGGGGCTTCCACGGGCGGGTTCACCGACGTGCTGCTGCGAGCGGGCGCCGCGCACGTGACCGCGGTCGACGTCGGCTACGGCCAGCTTGCGTGGTCGCTGCGGACCGACCCCGCAGTGACGGTCATGGACCGGGTGAACGTGCGCGGCCTGCGGCCCGGACAACTGGAGTACGCACCGGACCTGGTGACGGCAGACTTGTCCTTCATCTCGCTTACGCTGGTGCTGCCCGCGCTCGCGGCCTGTGCGGCGCCGGACGCCGATTTCCTGCTCCTGGTCAAACCGCAGTTCGAGGCTGGCAAGGGGAAGGTTGGTACGGGCGGCGTGGTCCGCGACCCGGCGACCAGGCAGGAGGCGGTGACGAGGGTGGCGCGCTGTGCCGGCGAACACGACCTGGGCGTCATGGGGGTCACCGCGAGCGCGCTCCCAGGCCCGTCAGGAAACGTCGAGTACTTCCTCTGGCTGCGGCGGGGCGCGCCGCCACTTGACGAGGCAGCCGCAGCGCGGGCGATCGAGGAGGGACCCAGCTAGTGTCGGGCCCGATGAACGCCAACCGTACGGTCCTGGTGGTCGCCCACACCGGCCGCAAGGAGGCGCTGCGCAGCGCACGGCAGGTGGTGGAGATGCTCACCCGCGCGGGCGTGATGGTGCGGGTCCTCGCCTCGGAATCCGATGATCTGTCCTGCGTCGGTGTCGATGTGGTCGCGGCCACCGCGGAAGCGGCGCAGGACGCGGAGGTGGTGATCGTCGTAGGCGGTGACGGCACCCTGCTGCGGGCGGCCGAGCTTGCGCGGCCCGCTGCTGCGCCGCTGCTCGGGGTGAACCTGGGCCACGTCGGCTTCCTCGCCGAGGCTGATCCCGAGCACCTGGCCGCGACCGTGGACCGGGTGGTACAGCGGCACTATGTCGTCGAGGAACGGATGACGGTTGACATCCTGGTCCGCGAGGACGGCACGGTGACGGCCTCCGCCTGGGCGCTGAACGAGGCCACGGTCGAGAAGGCTGCCCGCGAACGGATGCTCGAAGTGGTCACCGAGATCGATGGCACACCGTTGTCGCGATGGAGCTGCGACGGGGTCGTCTGCGCGACTCCGACGGGATCCACTGCGTACGCATTCTCCGCGGGCGGGCCCGTGGTCTGGCCCGAGGTGGAGGCGCTGCTTCTCGTGCCGATTTCGGCGCACGCCCTGTTCGCAAGGCCGCTGGTGATCTCGCCACGCTCGGTGGTCGCCGTCGAGGTGATGGGGGGATCAAGCCGTGGCGCCGCACCGGCGTCGAGCAACCCGCCTGGCCATACCCGCGAGCTATCGGAGACGTCGGGCGCGGTTATGTGGTGCGATGGGCGGCGAAGGGTCGATCTGGCCGCCGGAGCCAGGGTGGAGGTGCGTCGCGGTGTGCTGCCCGTGGGCCTCGTGCGGCTATCGGGCAAGCCAGGCAGCACGGCGTTCACCGACAGGCTCGTGGTGAAATTCGGCCTGCCGGTGACCGGCTGGCGCGGTCGCAGGGAGGGTCGGTGAGCCGCGCGATGCTCGAGGAAGTCCGCATCACCGGGCTTGGGGTCATCGACGACGCCATCCTCGAGCTTTCCGCCGGATTCACCGTGGTCACCGGCGAGACTGGCGCTGGAAAGACAATGGTCGTGACCGGGCTCGGGCTCTTGTTCGGCGGCCGTGGCGACCCGGCACGGGTCCGGCCGGGCGCCGACCGGGCGATGGTCGAAGGCAGGCTGCGCACGGATCCGGAAGGTCACGTCGCCCGCCAGGTCGAGGAGGCGGGCGGTGAACTCGATCAGGACGGCACGCTGATCGTCAGCCGTTCGGTATCTGCCGAGGGGCGCTCGCGTGCGTTCGCCGGGGGCCGGTCGGTGCCCGTGAGCCTGCTCTCCCACCTCGCCGATGATCTGGTGGCCGTGCATGGCCAGGCCGACCAGCAGCAGTTGCTCAAACCTGGCCGCGGGCGGGAAGCGCTTGACCGTTACGCCGGCGCGGAACTCGCTGTCGCGCTCGGCGAATATCAGCGCGCCTATCAGCGCCACCGCGAGGTCCGGCGTCAGCTCGACGAGATCGTCACAAAAGCCAGGGAGCGCGCGATGGAGGCCGACGCGCTAAGGTTCGGGCTGGGTGAGATCGAACGGTTCGGGCCGGCTGACGGCGAGGACCATGAACTGCTCACGGAGGAAGAGCGGCTCGCGCACGCGGACGCACTTCGTGCGGCGGCGACAACCGCGCACGAGGCACTGCTCGCGGATCCGTCAACCGGCGAGAACGCGGCGGACGCGGTGACGCTGCTCGGCGCGGCCCGGCACGCACTTGACTCGGTCAGCCAGCACGATCCGGCGCTCGGTGAGCTCGGCGGCCAGCTGTCCGAAGCGTCCTACCTGATCTCGGACGTGGCGGCAGAGCTTGCCTCCTATGCGCAGTCGGTGGAAGCCGATCCCGCCCGCCTCGCGGCGGTACAGGAACGCAGGGCCGAGCTCACCCGGCTGGTGCGAAAGTACGGGGCTGGCACCGCCCCGGGGTCGCCCCCGCGCGATGACACCGCGGACGTGACGGCCTCGCCGGGCACGGTTGCGGCCGTGCTGGGCTGGGCCAAACGCGCCGCGACCAGGCTCACAGAACTCGACTCAGACGACGAGCGCATCGAGGCACTCACCGCGGAAGAGGCCGACCTCGCGGGCAGGCTTACCGGTCTAGCCGACGGTCTCAGCGGGCTAAGGGCCCAGGCCGCGGAGAAGTTCGCCGCCGACGTCACGGCCGAGCTCACCGCGCTCGCCATGCCGCGTGCCCGGCTCAAGGTGGTGGTGACGCCGCTGGACGAGCTGGGACCTTACGGGGCCGACGAGGCGGAGATCAGGCTCGCTGCGCACCCAGGCGCGCCGGCGCTGGCGCTGCACAAGGGCGCCTCTGGCGGGGAGCTTTCTCGTGTCATGCTCGCGATCGAGGTAGTGTTCGCGGGCGCGGACCCGCTGCCGACCTTTGTGTTCGACGAAGTGGATGCGGGCGTGGGCGGCAAGGCGGCGGTGGAAGTGGGCCGCAGGCTTGCCAGGCTCGCGAGGCTTGCCCAGGTCATCGTGGTCACCCACCTGCCGCAAGTGTCTGCGTTCGCCGACAATCACCTGCTCGTCGAGAAGTCCGGTGACGGCCTCGTCACCAGCAGCGGCGTGACCCGGCTGGACCAGCAGGGCCGGATCAGGGAGTTGTCCCGGATGCTGGCCGGCCTTGAGGATTCCGAACTCGGCCGCGCCCACGCGGAGGAACTCCTTTCCCTCGCCGCGGAAGAACGGGCATCGCTGGCCGGCGGCCCAGCCGCGGGCCGCTCGGCCGCGGGCCGCTCGTCCGCTGGCCGCTGATACGCCTCAGCTCTCCCCAAGGCGCCAAAATATACCAGTTGACACTTGTACAATACGCTCCTTGTATATTGGCCTATCGAGACTTTCAGGCAGATGGGAGACTGCGGCATGGGTAACAGCTCTAAGGTGGTCAACGAGTACCTGACAGCGTTCACGGCGTGGGACGTCGATGGGTTGCGGACGCACCTGGCCGACGAGTTCTCCTTCGAGGGCCCATCCGGCCGGGTTGACGGCAGGGAGACGTTCTTGGCCGGGGCCGGCAGGCTTGCGCCCATCATGCGGGGTTACCGCATCTTGCGCCAGTGGGAGGACGGCGGCGACGTGTGCTCGGTGTACGAGTTCGACCTTCAAACGCCGGCCGGCGCAGAATCGGTCCTCATGAGCGAATGGAATACCGTGCGCGACGGCCGGGTCACCGGGTCTCGCCTGCTGTACGACACCGCCGCGTGGAACGCGCTCGTGCCGGTCCCCCCGCAGCAATAGGGCAGCAGTTGGGCAGCGAGCGGATGAACGCGCCGCCCGTGCCGCCGTACGCGCCGAAGTCGAACGGGTTGTCGCCGATGAGCGAGGCTGGGCCGGTCAGTGGTCCACCGCACCGTTCACGTAAGAGCGCTGGTTGCGGTACGCATCGACCGCGCGGAAGGTCACCCGGGTGGCCACGGAGCCGTCCGCCACGATCGACGCGTCGCCGGCGGTCAGCACGAGACGGTCCCTGGACGAGTCGGCTGACAACCGCACGGAGGCGCCGCTGCGGCCCGGCCGGGCCGCAGCGGCGCTGATCAGCCTGCCGCCGCGCCCAGGTCGCTGATTTGGGACGAGGACGCCTCGACGAGCAGGATGTGGCAGTTTGGACAGAGACTCGCGCTCGATGATGTTGTCGAGGCATCCGGCGCCACCGCCCGCCAGGGACGCGACGATCTTCCGCCACGACGCCGCAGGCGCCTGCGCGATCTCGCGCACCTGCGCGTGCATGACGGCCTGCCTGGCGAGCACCGTGCCCGGGTCCGGTCCAGCGGAAGTACTGAACTCCGTCCAGCGTGCCTACCGCCTCGCTGACCAGGTACGGCACGCCATTGATCGGCGGAAGCAGCGTCGCGTTGGCCCCATCGACATGATAGTCGTTGAAAGCGAGCACGCAACCCGCCCAGTCCGTCGTGGTGTGCGTCCGCATCGCGCCCGCGGAAGCCGGTCCTGGTGCCCTGGATGCCCCGCCCGGCAGCCCGGACAGGGTCGAGCGTACCGTGTGCGGCAGGGTGATCTCGGTGCAGCCGCCGTCGGCGTATCCGGGCTCTTCTGCGCCCGCTGTGTAGACGCCGCCGAAGAGCCAGCCCCGGTCACGGCCAGGACAATAGCCAAACCGAGCAGGCAATCGGTGCTTGTCGGCTCAGCTGGCTCGCGCAGCCGCCCTGCGCTGCCTCTCAGGCAACGACCAGGTCTGGCGGGACTTGCCCCTAAAACGCCGCAATAGACTGTGTGCCGGTCTCCACCCGCGGCCTCTGGCAGTATTGCTCATGATGAAGGTCACGTACCTGAAAGTTCCCAAACCTCGCCGCGCCACGGCAAATGACCTGCCGGGGCCTATAGCGACGGCCCGGCTCGACCGCAGGACGAAGGATCTCACCAAACGGATGCTCCCAGGTGAGATCGCCATCATCGACCACGTCGACCTTGACCGGATGGCCGCCCACGCGCTCATCGAGCGGCAGGTGGCTGCGGTGGTGAACGCGGCGCCGAGCATCAGCGGCAGGTACCCGAACCTGGGCCCGCAGATCATCATTGAAGCGGGTATCCCGCTTGTTGACGACGTCGGCCAGGACGTGTTCGTCAAGGTGGCCGAGGGCGACGTCGTGCGGCTCGACGGCGACACGCTCTACGCGCACGGCCAGGTGATCGCCAAGGGCGCCGTGCAGACCGAGGAGTCGGTTGCGGCCGCGATGGCCGAGGCGAAGGCCGGCATCGCCGTGCAGCTCGAGGCGTTCGTGGCGAACACGATGGAATACCTCAAGCGCGAGCGTGAGCTGCTCCTCGACGGGGTCGGCGTGCCCGAGCTGACGACCCGCCTCGAAGGCAGGCATGTGCTCGTCGTGATCCGCGGCTACCAGTACCGGGAGGACCTCGCGGTCCTGCGGCCCTACATCCGTGAGTTCAGGCCAGTCATGCTGGGCGTGGACGGCGGCGCGGATGCGCTGCTCGAGGCCGGCTATGTGCCCGACATCATCGTCGGCGACATGGACTCGGTGTCTGACACGGCGCTCGCGTGCGGCGCGGAGATTGTCGTGCACGCTTACCGCGACGGGCGGGCGCCCGGCCTGCAGCGGGTGCAGGACATGGGGCTGGCCTCCGTCGTATTCCCCGCGGCCGGCACCAGCGAGGACATCGCGCTACTGCTCGCCGACGACCTCGGCGCCAGCCTGATCGTCGCGGTGGGCACGCATTACACCCTCACCGAGTTCCTCGACAAGGGCCGTTCAGGTGGCTCAAGTACGTGGCTGACCCGGCTGCGGGTGGGCAGCAAGCTCGTCGAGCCCAAGGGAGTAAGCCGACTCTATCAGAGCCGGATCTCCGGCTGGTGGTTGCTCGCCATGGTGCTCGCAGCGTTCGTCGCGCTGCTCGCGGCGGCGAGGTCCTCGTTCGCCGCACACGCGATGTTCGAGTACGTTCGCGCGCAGTTCGATACTTTCCTCTACTGGCTAACCGGACTGTTCTAAAGTGATCGATTTTCGCTACCACCTGGTTTCCATCGTCGCGATCTTCCTCGCCCTTGCGACCGGCATCGTGATCGGCACCACCGCGCTGAACGGCCCCGTCACCGAGGCATTGCAGAACGGCAACAACTCCCTGCGTAACGAACTCAACAGCCTGCGCAGCCAGAACGGCGCGCTGCAGCAGCAGCTCAACGCCGCGGGGACGTTCGGGCAGGCGGCCGCGCCGCGCCTGCTCGCGCACCTGCTCACCGGACAGCGCGTGGTCGTGATCGACGCGCCCGGTTCATCGGGCCAGGTCCAACAGGGCGTCACCACCATGCTCCAGCAGGCCGGCGCCACCATCGGCGGCCAGATACAGCTGCAGGACAAGTTCTTCGATACGAGCGCGACTACCCTCGCCGAACTGGACCAGCTCTCGCAGAGCCTCACACCGCCCAATGTCACGCTCACAGGCAACAGCCCGCAGCAGCGCGCGGCCCAGGTGCTCGCCGGCGCTATCACCACTAAGGCGTTTCCCGGGCTGAAGGACTTCACCAGCCAGAACGTCGTGTCCACATTCGCGGGCGGAGGTTTCCTGACCACCAGCGGACAGCCCGCCGCGCGTGCCACACTCGCGGTCGTGATTACGCCAGCGAATCCGCTTACCGGCCCGAACTCCGCCACGACCAACCAATCGCTGACCGACGTCGCCGCGGCGGTCAATTCCACCAGCCTCGCGGCGGTCATGGCCGGGCCCGCTAGCTCGACGCAGGCGGGCGGCGCCATCGCGGCCCTGCGGGCCAGTACCAGCGCGAACCAGGTGTCGAGCGTGGACAATGCCGACGAGACATTCGGGCAGATCGTCGTCGCGCAGGTGCTCGCCGAACAAATCGGCACGCAGGCCCCGGGCAGTTACGGCACCACAGGCGCGAATGGAATCGGGCCGAGCCCGATGCCGACCGCGACGGCAACCGACACCGGGTCGCCCTCGCCAACTCCGGTCAAGAGCGCGAAGGCGGGGTCCCAGCAGTGAGCCCCGCCGGACGTGAGGATGCATGGGGCAGCTCCAGCCGCCGCCTGCTCAGCTGTGGTCCGCTCAGCCGTGGTCCGCTCAGCCGTGGTCCGCTCAGCCGTGGCCTGCTTACCTGCGTTGCCGCGGCCGTGACCGCCCGCTGCGCCTATGCTCTGCTCAAAGCGCATCCGCCTGGCGGCAAGCATGTGTGGCACCGGACCAACCACCGCGGCGAGCCTGTCACCCTGCTCGAAGGTCCAGCGGCCGCCCTCGGCGTGGTCGCTGCGGTCGCCGTCGCTCCGGGTGTGCGCGCCCGGGTGCGCGCCGCGGCAGCGCTGGCCGGCGCCGGTGCGGCAGCGTTCGGTGGGTACGATGACCTCGCGGGTTCTGGCGATAGGCGGGGATTCCGCGGCCACCTGGGCGCGCTTCGGCAGGGCAATGTCACGACCGGCGCGGTGAAAATCGGCGGAATCGGCGCGACGGGCGCCGCGGCCGGTGCCATGCTCGGCGGCTCGCCCGCCGACGTGGCGATCAACGCGGGACTCGTCGCGGGCAGCGCGAACCTGCTGAACCTGTTCGACCTGCGGCCCGGTCGCGCCCTCAAGGTCGCGCTGGCCGCTGCCACGCTGCTACGCGCGCCGGTCGTGCCCGAAGCTGCGTCGGCGGCGGGCAGCGCCGTGGCGCTGCTCGGCGAGGACCTCGGTGAGCAGGCCATGCTCGGCGACGCGGGCGCCAACGCTCTCGGCGCCGTGCTCGGCGCCGCGGCCGCGACGAGCCTGCCGCGCGGCACCAGGCTGGCCGTGCTCGCGGGGATCACGGGCCTCACCGCGGCAAGCGAGGTCGTCAGCTTCACGAAGGTGATCGAGCGGACGGCGCCGTTGCGCTGGCTGGACATGCTGGGCAGGCGCCCGCAGCCACCCACAGCCACCCGCCCGTCCGCCCAGCAGGCCACGCACTCGCCAGCCGGGCGACCTGGCGCACCGGTGGCCGGGTCAGCGGCGGACCCAGCCGCGGACGCGGACGGCCACGTGGGCTCCGCATATCCGGCGGGAGCGACGGGCAGCGGCAGCCGCTTCGGACCGAACGGGGAGGCACCGGCTGCGGCAGGCATAGCGTTCGGCGGGGCAGCTTCCCGCGCCCCCGAGGGGATGCCTGGGTCATCGATCGAAACGTGAGGCGCGGGCTCGGCCGCGCTGCGGTACTGATCGGCGCGATTACCGTGGTAGCCCGGCTCGCGGGGTTCGGGCGCACGCTTGTCTTCGCGCATACCGTCGGCAACACCAACCTCGGCACCGCGTACACCACCGCGAACCAGGTGCCGAACATCATTTTCGACATCGTGGCCGGAGGTGCGCTCACCGCGGTCGTGGTGCCCGTGCTGGCCGGACCTGCTCAGCGCGCGGAACACGATCCGGCCGCGGCGGCCGACGCCCGGCGGACCGCCTCCGCATTGCTCACCTGGACAATCCTGCTGCTCGTGCCCATGAGCGTGCTCCTGGCGCTTGTCGCTGGGCCGGTCGCGACGGCGCTTTTCGCACACCCGCACGGCGCGCAGTCGGCCGAGATCATCGCGGTCGCCACCAGGATGCTCGTGGTGTTCGCGCCGCAGATCGCGCTATACGGGCTCGCCGTCGTGATCTACGGCATCCTCCAGTCACACCACAAGTTCACCGCCCCGGCTCTCGCGCCGCTGGTATCCAGCCTGGTGGTGAGCGCCGCGTACCTGGCGTTCCTGCCGGTGGGCAACGGATATCAGGACAACCTGCGCGGCCTGCCCACCGCAGCGGAGCTGATCCTCTCTATCGGCACCACCGCCGGTGTCGCCGCGCTCGTGGCGGCGGTCGCGGTCCCGGCGTGGCGGCTGCGGCTTCGGCTGCGTCCGGCGCTCCGTTTCCCGCACGGGGTCGCGCCGCGGGTGCGCGGGCTCGCGGCGGCGGGCGTCGCCGCCCTAGTGGCGCAGGACGCAGCGCTTGTCGCGGTCATCGTGCTGGCCAATTCACGCGGCGGCACCGGCGCGATCGTGCTGTACAACTACGGCTGGCAGATGTTCTTCCTGCCCTACGCGGTGCTCGCGGTGCCAGTGGCGACGACCGCGTTCCCGCTGCTTTCCGCGCACGCGGCAGCCACGTCGGCCACGCTGGCCTCCGGTGCGGGCGCCGCTGTGCCGCTCAGGCCCGGCCCCGCGCAGCCCGCAGAAACCGGTTCAGGCCCGCCGTCGGCAGCGCAGTCAGAGTCATCGCTGCGGGAGCCAGCGCTGCCAGGGTCATCAGCGCATTCGGAGCCAGCGCTGCGGGAGCCAGCGCTGCCGGAGCCAGCGCTGCCGGAGCCAGCGCTGCCGGAGCCAGCGCTGCCGGAGCCAGCGCTGCCGGAGCCAGCGCTGCCGGAGCCAGCGCTACCGGAGCCAGCGCTGCCGGAGCCATCAGCGCATTCGGAGCCATTAGCGCTGTCGGAGCCGCAGCCGGACGCGGCAGGCAAGTTCGACGCCTTGGCCGCCACCTCGACGCGCGCGGCCGTACTCGTCTCCTTCCTCGGTGCGGCCGTGCTCGCAGGCGCCGCGGCGCCGGCCGCCCGCGTCTTCGTCCACCCCGCAAGCACACGCGAGCTGACCTTCGTGTTCCTGGCCTTCGCGCCCGGTCTGATCGGTTACGGGCTCGTCGCCAACCTCAGCCGGGTGCTGCTTGCGTGGGGCCGCAACCGCGTCGCCGCCCTCACAACCGTCACGGGCTGGCTTGCCGTCATGGCGGCGGACCTTGCCATCGTTCCCTTTGTGCCGCAGCGCTGGGTGGTGCCCGTGCTCGGGCTCGGCAACAGCATCGGCCTGAGCGTCGCGGGTGCCGCGCTGCTCATCGCCGTGGTGCGGGTCCGCGGCCGTAGCTGTGTAGTCGGCTTGCCACGCGCCTTCGCCGCAGGGGTGGCCAGCGCCGTCGCGGGTGGAGCCGCGGGCGCTGTGCTCGCGGCGGCGGCGAGCCACGTGTTCGGCCGGGGCGGCGCGCTCGCCGCGGCGGCGCTCACGCTGGTGGCCGGTGCCGTCATAGCGGCCGTGTTCCTCGCGGTCGCGTACCTGGCCGATTCGGGTGACCTGCGGGCGGCCACTGCCCGGGTGCTGCGGCGGCGGACGGCATGAGCGGGGCGGACATGAGCGGGGGCAAGGTGAGCGGAGGCAAGGTGAGCGGGGGCGAGGTGAGCGGGAGCGAGGTGAGCGGGAGCAGTGAGCCGGACACCGAAGTGACCAGCGTCACGTTGGTGCTGGGCACCACAGCAGGCGGGACCGGCAGGCACGTCAGGTCGCTCGCCGCGGGACTGGCCGCTCGGGGCATCGCCGTGGCGGTCTGTGGTCCTGCCGAGGCGCAGCAGCTGCTCCGGTTCACCAGCGCGGGCGCGCGGTTCGCCGCCGTCGAGATCGGCGACAGGCCGCGGCCGGTGCGCGACCTCGCCGCCACGGCGCGGCTGCGGCGCCTGCTCCGCCGCGGTGATGTTGGCGCTGATGACGACGCGGGTGACGCGGCCGGTGCGGCGCCACGGATCGTGCACGCGCACGGCGTCCGAGCGGGTGCGGTCGCCGCGCTCGCCCTCGGCGGTGTCAGCCGAGCATCAGGACACCGTCGGCGGCCCGTACTCGTGGTGAGCCTGCACAACGCCCCCCCGGCAGGCGGCGGGCTCGCGGCCGTGTTGTACGCGGCCCTGGAGCGGATCGTCGCCCGCCGCGCCAACCGGGTCCTCTGCGTGTCGGGTGACCTGGCGGCGCGGATGCGCCGCCGCGCGGCGCGGTCGGTGGGAATGGCAGTGGTGCCCGCCCCTGCACGCCCCGCCGTTTCTGCGGAAACGGCGCGGATCGTGCGGGCGGGGCTCGCCGCCGAGGGCAGGCCGGTAGTGCTCGCCGCTGGCCGGCTCGCCGCGCAGAAGGGGTTCGGGACGCTGCTTGACGCCGTAGGCCGACTGCGTGACCAGGATCCGCAGCCGCTGGTGGTCATCGCGGGCACCGGACCGCTGCAGGCTGAACTGGGCCGCAGGATTGATGCCGAACGGCTGCCGCTGCGGCTTCTCGGCCAGCGCGACGATATCCCTGCCCTGCTCGCCGCCGCGGATGTGTTCGTGCTGCCAAGCCTGTGGGAGGGGCAGCCGCTCATCCTTCAGGAGGCGCTGCGCGCGGGCGCGCCGATCGTGGCGACCCGTACCGGCGGCATTGCTGACCTGACGGGGGAGGACGCGGCGCTGCTCGTGCCTGTTGCTGACCCGCAGCGGCTGGCAGCCGCGTTGTCGTGGGTGCTTTCGGATCAAGCGCTCGCCCGGCGGCTGTCGGCGGCGGCGGCCGAGCGTGCGCGGTCGCTGCCGGACGAGCAGGCCGCCGTCGATGCAGTACTCGCGGATTACCGCCGCGCCGCGGACTGCCCGGTGCAGAGCCCTCCGGCGTGACGCCCGATGGCCCATGCTGCGCCAGGTTTTGGCATCCGGTGAGGTGATCCGGCAGGCGCGCCCGCGTCAATCGAGATCAAAGGCAGCATGAATGGCGGCGGTCAGGGTGATCTCTTGCCCTGGCAGCAGGTAGCCGATCTGTCTGACGGCCCAGGTCGCTGATGAGGATGGTCACGATGTTGTCGCAACTGACCACGCACTCCTGGTCGAGCCCGTTCGCGGGGCCGACTGGCACCTCGGTCGAAATGCGGAGAGCGGTGGAGGTAATGGGGGCCACGGTCACCCGTGCCAGCTGCGGCCGGACCAGTTCCCGAGTCAAGATCAGGACAGGCTGGGTCTTGTCCAGGCTGGCCGTGTGGATCGGGCGCACTAGCCTAGGCCCAAGGGCAGATGGGTCACCTATGCCGCAAGGCTGTCCATGTCGGGATCGGCACCGGCCTCGGCCAAGATCGCGGCGTCCCTGGCTGCGGTCAGCCGGCGCCTTTCCCGGTCCAGGTCGGGAATCGCGACAAGCTCTAGCTTCCAGTCCATGCCAGTCCCACTTTCTTGGTCGAGATCCGCAGCGGTGAGGGAGCTTCCCATCACGCTTCCAGATGTTGCGAGCTCATTAGGAACATTAGGTTCCTAATGAGCTGGGCAGACTTGACGTCGTGCTTGAAACCTCGGCGCGACTGCTGCGGCTGCTTTCGCTCTTGCAGGCGCCGCGCGACTGGACCGGCCAGGAGCTAGCGCAACGGCTGGAAGTTAGCACCAGGACCGTCCGCAACGACATCGAAAGGCTGCGCAGCCTTGGCTATCCGGTACACGCGACCCGTGGCGCCGTCGGCGCCTACCGGCTCGGCGCTGGCGCTTCCCTGCCCCCACTGCTGCTTGACGATGAGGAAGCCGTCGCGGTAGTGGTCGGGCTGCGCACCGGCGCGGGCGGCGGCGTCGCGGGAATCGAGGAGGCTTCGCTCCGTGCCCTGGCGAAGCTTGTGCGGGTACTGCCCTCGCGGCTGCGCCACCGGGTGCACAGCCTGCAGAGCCACGCCGTCGCCGTGCCCCGGGGCCGCACCGGGCCGACGGTCGACCCGGACCTGCTCACCACGCTGGCAGGCGCCTGCCGGGACCAGCAGAGCCTTCGTCTCGGCTACCGTGACCACAGTGGCTCGGCCAGCGTGCGCACGGTTGAGCCGTACCGGCTGGTTAACTGGGGGCGCCGCTGGTACCTGGTGGCATGGGACGTGGTCCGGACGGATTGGCGCATTTTCCGTGCCGACCGGATCGAGCTGCGGACCCCGGCAGGTCCCCGCTTTGCTCCTCGTGAGCTGCCTGATGGCGATGCCGCGGCCTACGTTTCCCAGCGCGTCACCGCGGCGGCGTGACGATACCGCGCGCGGGTAACCGTGCTCGCGCCCGCCGACGAGATCGCCGCCCGGATCACGCCAGCGGTCGGCACGGTTGAGGCTGTGGGCGACGGCACCTGCGTTCTCGACACCGGCGCGGACAACATCGATACCCTCGCCGTCTACCTGGGCATGCTCGGCGCCGACTTTACCGTCGGTGGACCGCCCGAACTCGTCGCCAAGCTGCGCGAGCTGTCGGCGCGATATCAGCGCGCTACCCGATGACGAGTGGCGTGGCCGACCGTTACGCACGATACCTCGTGATCGTTGGCCGTAGTAATAGGACGCCACAGCGCCCCCCAAACGGCCAACCACGGCGACGAGCGGTTCAGTAGGCGGCGGTGAAGCGCTGCCCGACGAAGGTGCCGCGCTCCAGGTCATCCACGGCCGCGGCCGCGTAGTCGGCCACGCTGATGCGGCTGTCACCGCCCGTATCGGTGATGGGCGTGTTGCCCGCCTGAACGCGGTAGGCGCCCGTCTTCTCGCTGTCGACGAGGTGGACAGGCGGCGGGCTGAGGTAGGACCAGTCCAGGGCGTCACCCGAGCCACGCAGCAGCCCGAGCGCTTCCGCCTGCCCGAGGGCCTCGCTCTTGTGCTCGGGCGGGAACTGTGGCAGATCGACGAAGCGCTGGCCGGGCGCGGCCTCCAGGCTGCCGCCGCCGCCGAGGAATAGCAGCCGCCGCACGCCGGCCTTTGGCAGCACGTCGAGTAGCGCGTGGGCAACTAGCGGTGCGGCGGCCGGCTGGCCAGCGGCGCCCTTGGCGGCGGCTACCACGGCATCGTGCCCGGCGACGGCACGGGCAATGGCGCCGTGATCGAATACGTCGGCGCTCACCACGGCCGCACCGGGCAGGTCCTTGATGCGAGAGACGTCGCGTGCGATCGCGGTGACCTGATGGCCGCGGGAGAGCGCCTCAAGGGCCACGGCATGGCCGAGGTGGCCGGACCCGCCGATAACTGCGATCTTCATTGGTTTCCCTTCTGTGGCCGGTGCCGGGGTGCTGGCCAGTTCCTCAACTCCTCGACCCTCCGCACCAGTGTCGCCGCCCCCAATCGCCCGCCGCTCGCTGCCGCCCGTGTCCCTGCCGTCGGTGTCCCTGCCGTCGGTGTCCCTGCCGTCGGTGTCCCTGCCGTCGGTGTCCCTGCCGTCGGTGTCCCTGCCGTCGGGTGTCCCTGCCGTCGGTGTCCCTGCCGCCCGCTGCCGTCCGCTGCCGCCCGTGTCCCTGCCGCCGCATGGGTCCCGGCCGCGTTCATGATCCCT
>Ga0335079_10004834_pt1 | contig 15504 bp, 12 predicted proteins | sample Lox_Sample_33_FD_206719 | JGI IMG/M metagenome (GOLD analysis project Ga0335079, IMG submission 206719) | Soil microbial communities from Loxahatchee National Wildlife Refuge, Florida, United States - Lox_Sample_3.3 | ecosystem: Environmental > Terrestrial > Soil > Wetlands | place: USA...
GGCGGCTTTGTCGAGAGCGGCGGCGGCGTCATCCGCGTCCGCGGCAGCCAGTTCAGCAACGCCAAGCCACATGTAGGCGGCGGCATTGCCCGGTTCCTGCTGGGTCGCGTGGCGCAGCAGGGTGATGGCTTGCGGATACTCGTTCTGCCGGTATTTGGCGATGCCTGCGAACAAGCTGGCTCCGTGAAGTGTGGGCTTTAACTTCAGCGCCCGCTCGAGAGAGGTGGAGGCCTCATCCCACTTTCTCTGCTCCGATTGCGCCAAGCCCAGATTGAAGTAGGCCTCGGCAAATTGCGGCCGCATCCGGACCACCCTGGCGAAAGCCGCACCAGCCTCATCCCAGTGCCCGCTCTGCATCGCGTGGACACCCTGGTGAAACGTATTCTCTGCATCATCCTGGGCGGGGCAAAGCGATGGCCGCGCAACCACCCCAACCACCAGCAATAAAATGCTTAGCCCACGTCGCAGCCGGATGTGCGGCAACCTGCAAGCGCTCGGCATCAGATTTAGTCGCGAATTTAGTCTGGGTGAAGGAGCGTTGTCAAGCCAGAAATCGTTTCCCGAAACGACATCTGGGAAAACGTTATTTTGATCCCAATTTGCATAAAATATCCTATTTTGCGCTACTTGCCGGATTGGGTTTCGGCTTGTGCCGCGTCTTACAGCAAACGATTCATCATTAAAAGCAGCTTCACGGCGCCGCCTCCCCATTTTGCGCTCACGCTCTGCGCAGAGCGTTCTTCGTCATTCTTCCCCATGGGCTCTGTGCGCGGCGCTGTCGCGGGCCAGAATGGTCTGCACCAGGTCTCCGAGTTGTTGCGCGCTGAACTGGTTGCCTTCGATGTTGGCAGCCAGCTTTCCCTGGCGGTCCACGACTGCAGTGCGGAAGGAATGAACAAACAGCGCCTCGTCAGGATAGAAATGCATGTCAAATTTCTCGGCCACTCTCTTGATTTCGGGCAGCGAGCCGCTGAGAAAATGCCAGGCCTTGATATCCGCTTTCCAAATGCGGGCATACTCTTTCAGTTCGGCGGGCTGATCGTGCGTGGGATCAATCACAATGCTGAGGAGTATGAGGTCTTTGCCCATACGGCCTTGAAATCGCTTCTGCAGCTGCCCAAAATTATTGGAAAGGCGATAGCAGTAATCGGGAAAGGGACAGCGGGTGTAAACAAACGTTATGGCGACCACTTTGCCCGCGAATTCTTCGAGCGTGACCGGCCTGCCCGCCTGATCAATCAATCGAAAGTTTGGCACCGCATCGCCCACGCGCAGCGGTCTTGCAGCCGGCGCGGAAGGCGCCATGAGTTCTTCCAGCATATGCAAACGCCGCGCCTGTGCGGGGTCCTGTTCAAGGCTCTCGAAGGCTTGCACCTTGACGTTTTCGGCATAGGTGAAGTCTTTCCCGGCAACCAGAGTGAAGGCAATTCTCGTACCGGGTTCCAGCCTCTCTGCCCGGTCCGGGGAACGGACGGGAAATGACATGACCATTGCGTCCATGAAACCGGCAATAGCATCGCAAGAGACGGTAATGACTTGGCCGCCAGGTTCGACCTTCAGGACCAGTCCCGTGGCGGAGTAGCGTGCCTCCGGCCTGGCAAACGAGGTCCCAGCCAGGACCAGGGCGATCACGGCCCTCAGCGCCCAGCCATGCGCGATACTGGATCTGCGACTCACTTCGATTCGAGCACCGGCGATGCCGGAGGCGGAGGCCCCTTAATCACAGCCTGGGCGCCCTCCCGATGATAGGGATGCCGTTCCAGCGTCGTAAAGGTTTTTGCGAACTCCTTGATCTCAAGGAAGTGATCAGGCGCTACGTCGGCAAATTCCTGCCGCGTGTTGCTGGCCGGCCACCAGACCTCGAGATTAAGGATGTGTGCCGCCGGGCCCAGGCCGATGTGCTGCGTCAGGGGCGATGCGCCGAAGGAGCCCCCACTCCCCACCGTGCGGTAGATAAAGCGCCGAGGGTGCCCTCTGTTCTCCACCGTAACCTTGATGCGCGCCCCAATGGCCGAGCGGTTGCTCTTCACGCCAACGAGATGCAGACTGATCCAATCATTGCGATTGCCGGAGTTCTCGTAGAAACGGAAAGCGTGGGCATCGCCGGGCACGGCTCCTCCCATCTCTTCCAGCAGATCTTCACTGCCCTTGTTCTCCATATCGGCGAATGCCACCGCGTGACCTTTGTGCAAATCACCCGTACCCGAAGACGCCGTTATATCCGTAAAAAATTTTCCTTCCTTGTTATGCAATAAAACATTGGGCAGCAGTGATGCGTACGAGGGATTGCCCGTGCCCAGATAGATATCGAGATACCCGTCGTTATCCACATCGCCAAAGTTCGATCCCATGGGCATGAACACGCGGTTCAGGCCGACCTCTTCGGTAACGTCGCGAAAGGTTCCGTTGCCCATGTTCTTGTAGAGCTTGAGTGTCTCCACGTTACCGGGAAAGCCCAGGTAGCTGCGCAGGGTCTCATCCACGGAGACGTAATAGCTGGCGACGAACAGATCGGGCCAGCCATCGTTGTCGTAATCGAAAAACCACGCGGGGAAGCTTTGCCAGGGCTTCTGCACGCCGGCTTGTCTGGCGACATCGGTAAAAGTGCGGTTGTGGTTGTTGTGATAGAGAATATTATCGCCATTCAAGTTGGATACGTATAAATCCATATAGCCGTCGTTGTCATAGTCGCCCGCCACCACCGCCTTGGCAAAGCCCGAGCTGTCAACCCCGGCCGAGTGAGCGATGTTCTCGAAGGTGCCATCGCCTTTGTTATGGAAAAGTTGCGCCGGGCCGTTCTCGTTGCCCACAAAAAGATCGAGCAGGCCGTCATTGTCAATGTCCACCCAGACTGCGGTTTGTGTGCTGGTGGCGGGCTGCGCCAGACCTGCCTGGGCGGTCACGTCGGTAAATGTGCCGTTGCAGTTATTGCGCAGCAGAGATTTGCGCTGCGGCCACTCCCAGGCGCCGCGCAGCACAAGAATGTCCACGCAGCCGTCATTGTTGTAGTCGCCCTGAATCAGGTTCAAGCCCCCGAGTTGATCGGCGAGCCCGGCCTGGCGGGTGCGATCGCTGAAGGTGCCGTCGCCGTTGTTGTGGAAGTAATGCATAGGCTCGCATTGACCATAGGAGGAGGTGACGATGTCAAAACGTCCATTGTTTTCAAAATCGTCAACGATCAGCCCTCCCGAAGTTCCGAACGAGTTGATCCCTGCCGCCGCGGCAATATCCTTGAAGTGGACCACATCCTCCGGTGATTCAAAAAACGAGAGCGGCAACCGGTAATCCGCGGGCACGCCGTCCGGATACTCCCCAAGGGTCATGTAGGCCAGATTGAGCAGCCATTTGATGTCGAGCTGGTCAGGTTTTCGAGCCAGGTAGCGCGTGAAATATTCGATGGCTCGTTCGGAGTCGGCCGTCTTGGCGTATTTGATCCCCGGTCTGGGCGGGAAGATGCACCGGTTTCCCGGCGCACGATAAACGTCGTTCTCCATCTCCGACTGGTGCAGATAGCTAATGCCCAGCGCTTCTTCCAGCTCTGCCATGGCCTGGGGCAGTTGGTCTTGCGCAATCTGGTAGGCCACCAGCCACTGCTCGATCGCCGGTTCCATTTGGCCCTGGTATGCGTACAAGTCGGCGAGAGCATAATGCGCCTGGATCATATCCAGCGGGCTGTTTCCGGTTAAGCCGGCCCCGTTCGAGGAGTTGAGTCCCAGCTGCAGCTCATTGGTAAGGGTCTGCAGCGACTGCTTGCGCAGAGAGCACAACTCCGCCAGATTTTGCTCGTACCCCGCAGGCTTGTTGAAGGCGCGAAAGGCTAGATCGGCTTCGCCTTTGCCGCCGATGCTGGGTGCATAACGCACCGCGCCGGTGGCGGAGAGCGGCAAAAGGCGGTTGGCCGGCTCGGTCTGGGTGACCGGAGCCTCCCGCGGCGGCAGAACCTTCAGGATGGCAAATCCCGAAGGAATCTTCACAATTCCGCTGATCTCACCCGTCTTCAATCGCTTCACGGCATCGCGCAGCTCAGGCCGGAGCGTGGCGGGATCAAGCTTGCCCATATCCCCACCGTCAGTCGCCGTGGGGTCCGTGGAATTTGCTTTGGCCAGGAGCGTGAAGTCCTCGCCGCTTTTCAGGCGATCAAGAATGGTTTCAGCCTGGGTCTCGGTACTTACGACGATGATTCCAAGTTCCACCTCGCGCGGACCAGTCTGAGCGAGAGTGTGAGCGAGGAAGGCCAAAAGGCACAAGAAAATCAGAGACGTGGCGCCGAGGATCCAGCGGGCACGGCGAATCTGTTGCTGGACTCTAAACTCGAACGGAAAAGCCATATTGCTGCACGATACCGCGATTTGACCCGCTCAAGGCAAGCCAGACGAAATGATTTTCGCGGCCCTCGATTACGGAGAACCCGGTGCAACGTCTTGGCCCCGGGGCAGTAAACGTTTTACCATGCCCGCTGGCGAATTGCCCAAGGAGAAAGCCATCATGCTTAAGCGCAGAAAATTTCTTGGCAGCTGCTTGGAACGATTCGCGTTTCGCGCGCTATTTACGCGCGGCCACGACCCCGGGCACATCGTAGATGGAGATTTGATCTGCTCCGAAAACCGCAAGCTTCTCGCCCCCCGGAGAAAGGGAGAAAGTTTGCTGGGTCGGCGGAGGAGAAGGAACGGTGACGCCGAACATTCGCTTTCCATTTTCCGTCCTGTACACGCCGATGTATTCGCTCTGAAGATCGGCGGCGTGAAAAACGGAATCGGGGGTTAAAGCATGCCCAGCTCTAGCCACCGCCACGGCAAAGGTTTCGCCCTGTTCACTTCCGGCTACAATCTGGTCCAGATCTTCAGCCGAAGACCATCCTTTAAGCACCAGCTTTCCGTCGGGACGCAGCACCCGGTACCATTTGCCGCTTGTCCGCGAGTCGCAGCCCACGACGAACAGCAGGTCCGGCGGCAGGCTTGCCGCCTGCGGCACACAGCTGGAATCGAATCGAGCCAGCAATCTTTGCTGGCTGGTCCAGTCATACTCCAGAACGCGCCAGCGATTCTTCCCGCCCGAAGACAGGCGAATCTCGCCCTCATCCAGCAATACCGGCGGCGGTTGCCAGGAGGAGCGCATCACCGTGGTCAGAACGCCCAGCTTTGCATTCAAAACCCGGACCTGAACATCCTCCTCCGGTTCCCGGTTTTCCTCCTCGGCAAGTTCGCGGTGGATCGCCGGAGTGTGCCTCTCATGCACCACGCCGACGGCGATGTAAGTTCCCGAAGGCGAGACTCGCACGAATGCCAGCGGTCCGCCCAAAGACAACTTTTCCTGCAACTTGAGCCCTGGGCCGTAGAGCCGCAATTCGCTGCCGGAATGGATCAGCAGGCGGTCCCGGCCAGCCGCCCAGAGGTACCGGCCGCGGTCTTGAACCCGCCAATCCACAACCTTTTCTACTTTCAGGCTGCCCAAGTCAATCAATGCGCCGCGAATGATGCGGACAGTCTGCCCCTCACCCTCCAGGCCGCTTCGGGGCACCATCTGGTGGGGATTGAAGCTGAACAATAGTTCTTTGGCGCCAAGGTACGAGATGGCCGCTTCGAAATCGAGCTGGTGCATTTCGAAAGTAGGTTTCGGTGGATATCCCAGTTCTTTCACCGAGAAGATGGCCGCGGCTCTGGCATTTCGGGTACTTGTCTCATTGCTCTCCAAAGCCAGGCTGCAGTGTGGAGGGGCGCATATTTCGGTCTCGTCCGGGATGGGGGCTGGCTCCGGCGCGGACTTCGCGGGGGCCGCTGCCGTCGAGCTCGAGAATGGCGAAGCCGCCACGGGAGCCGACGGCGGAGATGGCGGCGCGTTCGGGCGCAGAACCAGCACCAGCAGCGAACCAGCGGCCAAGCGAACATTGCGCTTGGCGCTCGAAAGTACTGAACTGCCTTGGGGGCCCAGTCCGACGCTGAGGTTAATGCCTTTCAAGCCTATGACCTGTCCGGGCATCACCTTCTGAGGCAACCTGGGGCCGGGCGCCATGGAGAAAACTGTAGCTGCCGCGGCCTGCACACTTCGCATGCCCCCGGCGCTGTTGCCCCCCAAGGCCGGACCGACATTGTTGACATCGCCGATGCCCAGGCCAGGGGCCGAGCTCAGCGGCAACGTTTCATCGCCCTGGTATAGGCCTTCGTTGGTATCCGGAGCCGGCGCCACCACCGCCGCCAGAGTAAGGGGAAGCGGTTTCATGGCCCGTCCCCCGCATTGGCCGCTTTCGAACAGCAGTGCGAGCTCTGACGGCTTGGAAGCCTTGGAATGCGCTTTGGCGGCTACGACGCGGCCCTCAAGAATCGCGCCCTGGCGCAAGGCACATTGCGGGTCGTTCCAGCCCACTGAAACCTTGGCCAGAACAGAGTCACCGACGGCGATCCGGTCGGCTTGCAAAGTCTTTACCAGGGCCGCCTGAATGGGAACCGGCTGCAGCGGAGGCGCGGCCGAAGACGCCGAAGGGCACAAACAAGAAAAAGACGCCACCCAGATAGCGACCTTCAGGAAGCGTTTGCTGCATAGACTCATGGCTCGTCTCGGGATAATCCTATGCGGCGCCGCATGTCATATTACTGGATCGCTACGCCGGCGCTAAGCATCATCCGGTACCGCAGGATGCATGATACATCTCGCCTAGATTGTCTTCCGAAGAGCCCCGGAAACGAAGCGAAATCCGAAGTGTAGGAATGAATCCCGCCTATAAAGGCCGTGGTGGTAGAGGACGGAGCAGCTTCGGTTCCTTATCGGAACCTTCGCGGGGGCGAATGTCATGGTTTGCCCCGGCCTCAATTCCGCCAACATGGCTTAGAAACACTTGGGCGCGGTTGCGGGCGCTGTCGCTGTGCGAACGGTCCTTATGCGTGTGAGCAAGCCAGTTCACTTGGTAGCCGGGGGCGCGGAGGTCGAGGAAATCGTGAATGCCGCTCATTGCGGTGGCGGATGCGCAAGAAGCTGATGACTTCCGCAAGGCGGTTTCCTGGGCTGAAGTTGCCAGACATTTCAGCCCACGGAGACGGGAGAGGGCTCGGGCCTGCTCAAGCGGGCCAACAGCGCAAGTAGCCGGGTGAACGCGGCTTCCACCTTTGGCGATAGAGTCTCACCGTGGTCGAAATTTGCTCCGCTGATCGAGATCATGAATGCCTGTGGAGAATTTCCGTAGAGTTCCCGGGACAGTGCCAGGAGCGCCCCAGGTGTAAGGGCGTGTGAGAAAGGGGCGACTGATTCCCCAGGTTTCACTTCCTCCAGTTTGATTTCCCCGGCGGCGCCCGTCGCAGTGGCATCAACGAACAAGACCCTCGCCGTCTGGCTCATCTGACTGGCTAGCTCGGGGGCGAGCTGGTGGCAAGCCACGACTTGAACGTCGTTGGGCAAGGGCGCGCGTGAGAGTTCCTCTGCCACCCGCCACGCCACGCCATCATCCCCACGTAAGGGATTACCGTACCCGACGATGAGTATTCGAGGCATGCATTACGGCCGCGCTACTTCATCCACCACGTTACCAGCTGCGTCCACCAGCTGGACCCGCAATGCCATCTGTCCAACGGCATGGGTGGAGCAACTGAGGCAAGGGTCGTAGGTTCGTATGACGGCTTCCACGCGGTTCAACATACCGGGCGTGAGCCGGTCGCCATGCACAAAATGTTTCGCGACCTGTAGCACGCTGCGGTTCATCGCAAGATTATTCTGTCCGGTGGCGATGATCAGGTTCGCCCACTGCATGAGTCCGTTTTCATCGATCTTGTAGTGATGGAACAAGGTGCCACGAGGCGCTTCGGCGACTCCCACACCCTCCTGAGAATTGGCTCGGGCCTCGGCGCGCACGTGCCGGGAAAGGATTTCCGGGCCTTGCAGCAATTCCTCCAGCCGTTCGATGCAGTAAAGGATTTCGATGAGCCGCGCCTGGTGATAATGGAACGAGCTGAGAATTGCGGTGCGCTGCAGCTCCTTGAACTCCGCCAGTTCCTGATCGGCGCGCAGCGTCCCACAACGATCGGCAACGTTCAACCTGGCCAGGGGACCTACCCGGTAAATGCCGTCGGGGTATCCTTTCGGCTTGTAGAAGGCAGATTTCAGATAGCTCCAGGGTTCCACCTTCTCTCCGAGGAAGTCGAAGTAGCGCGTGCCATCGAGTTTGTCTGCGACCACGTTTGCGCTGGCGTCGCCAAAGCGCAGCTGACCATCGTAGAAGGCAATCCGCCCATCTTCGCTTACCGTTCCAAGAAACAGGGATGGAAAGTTGCCGAAGCTGCTGATCTCTTCGCGGAAGTTTTCGCGAATTTCCTTAAACCAGCTGAGGGCGCGTTCGGCGATCGCCAGGGCTTCGGGAACAGCCTTCAGAATCGCATCACGGTCCTCGACGCTCAAGGGTTGGCTCACGCCTCCGGGCACCACCCACGCGGGATGGATGCGCTTACCGCCCAGGCGCTCGATGATCTGCTGGCCGAACTGGCGGAGAAGTATTCCATCGCGAGCAAGCTGCGGATTGCGCTCGGCGATGCCCCACAGATTGGTCTTCGCAGGATCGGCATCCATGCCGAAAAGCAGGTCCGGAGAGGAGAGGTGAAACAGGCTTAAGGCGTGCGACTGCACGATCTGCGCCATGTTAAAAACGCGGCGCAACTTGTCAGCAGTAGGCGGAATACGCACCGCCATCAATGCGTCGCAAGCCTTAGCGGAGGCAATGAGATGGCTGACCGGGCAGATGCCGCAGATCCGGGCCATGAGCGACGGCATCTCGGTGAAGGGGCGGCCCTCGCAGAGTTTTTCGAAGCCGCGAAACTGGGTGACGTGAAAACGCGCCTCGGCTACCTCTCCATACTCATCGAGATGGAGCGTGATTTTGGCGTGACCCTCGATTCGGGTCACCGGATCAATCACGATGGTCCTTTGCCGCTCCACTATGGCTCCTAAGCTCCGAAGCGCGTCTTCGGACTCAATTCCGGCTGCCGCCCCGCGAGCAGCTCGCTCACACAATAGAAAATGGTGTCGGCCGAGGGCGGGCATCCGGGCACGAACACATCAACGGTCACGAATTCATGAATGGGCCGCGCCTGTGGCAGAAGGCGCGGTATCTCCTGGTTGGGGACGCCGGGATCGAGGGTTGTGTTCTCGCGGTAGGCGCGGTCGTAGATCGCTTTGAGGGGAAACGGGTTCCGCATGCTGGGCACGTTGGCGGTCACGGCACAGTCGCCGAGCGAGACTAGAACCTTAGTGCGATTGCGCACGTTCCGGATCTTGTGCAGATCTTCCTCGCTGCTTACCGCGCCTTCGACCAGTGTTACGTCCACATCATCGGGAAACACTTTTGCATCCACCAGAGGGCTGTAGACCAGTTCAGCATTCTCGGCCAGCGCGAGCAGGCGCTCATCCAGATCGAGAAATGACATGTGGCAGCCGGAACAGCCGTCAAGCCACACGGTAGCGAGCCGCTTCTTGCTCACGATTTCTCCTCTCGCATCAGTTGCAAATAGGGCAAAAACTCGCGCCGCTTCTCCATCTCGGCGACCGATTTGCCTTTCTCAAAGAGCGCTCCCGTGGGACAAACTTGTACGCACTTGCCGCAGCCGGTGCAGGTGTCGGAGGAACCCCAGGGTTGATTAAGGTCGGTGATGACCATGGAGTCGATGCCCCGGCCCTTCACGTCCCAGGTGTGTGCGCCTTCGATCTCGCCGCATACCCGCACGCAGCGGGTGCACAGGATGCAGCGGTTGTGATCGATGACAAAGCGGTCGTGAGATGCATCCACCGGGGCGGATGGATAGCGGTAGGGATAATGAATATGTGTAATTTCGAGCTTCTGCGACAGGAACTGCAACTCGCAGTGGCCGTTCGAGACGCAAACCGAGCAGATGTGATTGCGCTCGGTGAACAGCAGCTCGATGATGCCCTTGCGATAGCGCTCCAGACGCTCAGAGCTGGTAGTTACCTCCATGCCCTCTTCCACCCGGGTGACGCAGGAGGCCAGGAGGCGGTTGGCGCCTTTCACTTCCACCAGGCACAAACGGCAAGCGCCGACGGTGGAGAGCCCCTCCAACTCGCAGAGGCGCGGGATAAAGATGCCATTCTGGCGGGCGACATCGAGAATGGTCTCATCTTCGCGGGCGCTCAGGTCGCGCCCGTTGATTTTGAGGGTCTTGACGCCGGTCACGGGACTCATACGCGCGCTCCTGCGTGGCAGACTCCGGCTGCGCATCTGTTATCGGCAATATGAGCTTTGTATTCCTCCGCAAAATAACGCAGGGTGCTCAGCACCGGGTTGGGCGCCGACTGCCCGAGGCCGCAAAGGCTGGTGTTGCGCACCAGGTCACACAGTTCTTCAAGCAACGTAAGATCGCGGGGTGAGGCCTGGAGCTTAGTGATCGTATCGAGCAGGCGGTACATCTGGTAAGTGCCTACCCGACAGGGAATGCACTTGCCGCAGGATTCGGTCATGCAGAATTCCATAAAATATTTGGCTACATCAACCATGCAAGAGGTTTCATCCATCACGATCATGCCGCCCGAGCCCATGATCGAGCCCGCCCGCGCCAGCGATTCGTAGTCTACCGGCATATCAAGGCACTCGGAGGGTAAGCAGCCGCCGGAAGGGCCGCCGGTCTGCACCGCTTTGAACTGTTTTCCGTCGGGAATTCCACCGCCGATTTCGAACACCATTTCGCGCAGCGTGATTCCCATGGGGACTTCCACCAGGCCGGTGTTCTGCACCCGTCCAGCGAGGGCGAAGACTTTGGTCCCCTTGCTTTTTTCTGTGCCGATAACAGCATACCAATCGCCGCCATTGCGGATGATGGGCGCGACGTTGGCGAAAGTTTCCACGTTGTTGATCAGCGTCGGTTGGCCAAGCAGGCCTTCGACCGCGGGATACGGCGGTCGCGGACGTGGAGTGCCGCGCTGCCCTTCGATGGAAGCGATGAGCGCCGTTTCCTCTCCGCAGACGAAGGCCCCGGCGCCGAGGCGGAGATCGATACGGAAGTTGAACTGCGTGCCGCAAATGTTGGTCCCAAGCAATCCCAGTTTCTCAGCCTGCCGAATGGCCGTCTTCAAACGCTTGATAGCCAGGGGATACTCGGCGCGCACGTAGATGTAGCCTTCTGACGCGCCTACTGCGTAAGCGGCGATCAGCATCCCTTCGAGAACGCGGTGCGGATCGCTTTCCAGCACGCTGCGGTCCATGAATGCGCCGGGATCGCCCTCGTCCGCATTGCAGATGACGAATTTCTTGGGGCCCACGGCCTTTGCGACCGTGCTCCACTTGAGGCCGGTGGGGTAGCCTGCGCCGCCCCGTCCACGCAGACCACTCTTGGTGACCTGCTCGATGATCTCCGCCGGCTTCATCTCCGTGAGCGCGTGGATCAGCGCACGATAACCTTCGGCCGCGATGTACTCCTCGATCCGTTCGGGATCAATGACGCCGGAGTTCTCAAGCACGATCTTCTGCTGGCGCTGAAAGAAAGGAACGTCGGTGGAACAGAGCAATCGTTCCACCGGCTGGTGGCCAAGGCTGTCGAGAATGGCCGACCCATCTTCAGCGACGGCGTGCTTGTAGAGCGTGCCCGCGCTGGTAGAGACAAGCGGACCTTCGGCGCATAAGCCCATGCAGCCTACCCCTTTGCTCTTGCAATGGTCGCCCCAACCGCGGCGCGCAATGTCCTTATCGAGGGCGTCTTTCACCGCCTGGCTTTGGCAGGAAAGGCATCCCGCGGCGACACACACTCGTACGGTCTGGGTGAAACGCGATTGCGTCTCGCGTTCGGTTTCGGCAATCTGTTCGAGTTCTTCAGGCGACATGAGCGTCCCATTTTGCCAGTTGCTGTTTCAATTGCTCGGGAGTTACCTTGCCCGCCACCTCACTGTCATACACGACGGCGGGAGCGAGACCGCAAGAGCCGAGGCAGCGGGCGGAGAGCAGCGAGACCTTTCTATCGGCGGTGGTCTCGCCAGCAGAGATTCCCAGTTCCTGTTTCACGGCGTCAAACAATTGCGGGGCGCCCTTGATGTAGCAGGCCGTCCCGAGGCAAATCACGCAAGTGTGTTCGCCCGCCGGCTTGAGCGTGAAGAAATGGTAGAAGGTGGCCACGCCGTAAGCACGGCTGAGCGGCACCCGCAACGAGAGCGCGACATATCGCAGGGCAGTCTCATCCAGATAGCCGAAGGCTTCCTGGACCGAGTGCAACGTTTCGATCAGACCGCGCGAGTTCTGCCCCACGCGGCGCATGACCGCATCCACGATCTTCCAGCGTTTGTCCTGGCTGGGGGCTGAGGGCTTAACCAAACTTGCTGCCATCATTGGCATCCTAGGAATCTCACAAATGTACTACATATATTAATTAAGACATCGGCACTGCCGCCGAGGTGATTAGAGTCACAGGGCAAGGTGACAAGCTATACCCTCGCAACACTTGCAGAGTGGCGTTCATAGCAGCTGTTTGGAGCTTGTGCCATTGACTTTCCCCAGCCATGGGTCGAACAGCTCGCACACGCAATCAGCGCAGAAGGCAATGTCAGGGAGATCAGGGCCGGCACATGTCCGGCCTCGTTGGGCGCAATGGCGAACGATACATTTCGTTTGAGCGGAAGACGCCGAAAACCTGATTACGGCAGCGCATATCCATAAACTAGACAGATACGGCCCTGAGATCGCGGGCTGAGCGGCGACGATGATCAAGCCAGCGCAGCCACTCCTGCGCGCCTTCGAGCGTCAGGCTCGAGCTCCTGACGATTTCCATGGCAGGATGCACGCGGCGTGCGTTCTCTTCCGCGCTCTCGACTACGAAGGGCACGTGAGGCAGTAGGTCCATCTTGTTGAGCACCATCAGCTCGGACTTGAAGAAAATCGCCGGATATTTCAGCGGCTTGTCTTCGCCTTCGGTGACGCTAAGGACCACAATTTTGGCAGCTTCGCCCAGGTCATAACTCGACGGGCACACGAGGTTGCCGACATTTTCGATCAGGAGCAGCTCGATATCTTCGAGCCGCCAATCCGCCAGGCCCCGCTCAATCATGCGCGCATCGAGATGACAGGTGCCGCCCGTGGTGATCTGCTTTACGGGAAATCCGAAGCGGCGGAGCCGGACCGCGTCGTTGTCGGTCTGGATGTCGCCTGTAAGGAGGGCAACGCGCTCGCTGGGCGCGAAACTTTCCAGGGTGCGCTCGAGTAAGCTGGTTTTGCCGGAGCCGGGTGAACTGACCATGTTAAGGCAGAGGATTCCATGCTCGTGAAAACGAGCGCGCAGCGCATTCGCGGTGCGTTCATTTTCGCTCAGAATTTTCTGCTGGAACGGCACTCGGTCCATGTTCCTCTACCTCCAGAAACGATAATTCCAGTTCCTCGCCGGCGATGCAGTGAGTATCGAGGCTCGAACATTGCGGACACTGCCAGTCATAGTCGTGAACCGTAAATTCAAAGCCGCAGGCGGAACAGCGATGACGGCGAGGGCAAATCTCGATCTGCAGTTCCGCCTCCGGGAGTTCGCTATCCCGGGTGAGGACTTCGAAGGCGAACCGGAGCGCCTCAGGATCGACCGCCGACAATTCGCCCAGGCGTATGCCAATCTTCCGCAACTGGGCGGAGGGACGGCGCGCCAGCTGCTCTCTTACGCCCTCGAGCAACGCGGCCGCGACACTCAGTTCGTGCATTTCCGCGCCTCAACAGATGCGGGGCAACTGGTCCCCCGGCAGCATGTCAACAACGCGGGTCGTCCCGAGCAGAGTTCGCATCGTGACCAGCGAAGGATTGCTCGCCGTGACGGCGCCGACGATCCGGGCTTCATTGCCCAGAGGGTGACTGCGCATGGCTTCCAGCACCGGTTCGGCTGCGTTAGAGCTGACGATGGCCAGCAACTTCCCCTCATTCGCAACATACAGTGGATCAAGGCCCAACATCTCGCACGCGCCGCGGACCTCTTCTCTTACCGGGATTGCCCGCTCTTCAAGCAAGATGCCTACCTGCGACTGCTGCGCAATTTCGTTCAACGCGCTGGAGACGCCGCCACGGGTCGGGTCGCGCATGCAACGGATGGCCGGTGACGCCCGCAACATATCGGCCACGAGTGTGTGCAGCGCCGCGCTGTCACTGCGTATTTCACTTTCGAACTCAAGGCCCCCTCGTTGTGCCAGGATAGCGATGCCGTGGTCCCCGATCGGCCCGCTGAGCAGCACTTGATCGCCGGGTTGTGCGCGGTTTGCCGAAAGATCAATGCCGTCAGGCACCAAGCCCACGCCCGTCGTTGTAATGAAGAGTCCATCACCGCTGCCCTTCTCCACGACCTTCGTATCGCCGGTCACTACGCAAACACCAGCCGCGGCGGCTGCTTTTTGCAGTGACCCCACCACGCGTCGCAACGCGTTCATGGAAAACCCTTCCTCGATGATGAAGGCCGCGCTCAGGAACAGCGGCTGCGCTCCCCCCATGGCCAGATCGTTGATGGTGCCGTGAACCGCGAGAGAGCCGATATCACCACCGGGGAAAAACAGCGGCTTCACCACAAAAGAATCGGTGCTGAAAGCGAAGCGGTTGCCGTTGACGTTGACGATGGCCTGGTCATCGAGGCGGGCCAGAGCAGGATTCCGGAGCAGTGGCAAGAAAACCTGGCGCACAAGCTCGGCGCTAAGCTTGCCTCCGCTACCGTGACCGAGCAGCACCGTGTCCTTGATGGGAAAGGGCGACGGGCAACTCAGTTCGAGCATAGTCTTTTCTTCCGGCACGTTTCTTAACTCGCGTGCGCGTGACGCCGATAGTGATAGTACGCGGCGCACGCGCCTTCGGCGGAAACCATCGGAGCACCCAGGGGATTCTCCGGAGTGCAACGAATGGCAAACGCCGGACAGTCGGTCGGCTTCTTCAGTCCCTGCAACACCTGTGCGCTGATGCATTCGCCAGGCTCGTCCGCGGTCACAAGCTGAAGATCGAAGATGCGAGCGGCGTCGAAGGCTGCGTATTCTTCGCGCAGGCGGAGCCCGCTTCCGGGAATGCTTCCGATTCCGCGCCATTTCTGGTCCGCAATTTCGAAGACCTGGCCCATGATGCGCTGCGCGGGGAGATTTCCGTGGTAGTTCACCGAGCGCACATACTGGTTCTCGATGCACGATTCCCCATGTTCGAGTTGCCGGACCAACATGAGAATCGCCTCGAGAACATCCACCGGCTCAAAGCCGCCAACGACGATTGGAACGCGATAATCCCGCACCAGGTCTTCGTATTCGCGATACCCCATGATCGTACACACATGGCCGGGAGCGATGAAAGCCTGGACGCGGTTCTGGGGCGCGGTCATCAACGCCCGGATCGCAGGCGGAACCAGCACATGCGAAACCAGCGCAGAAAAGTTCGTGAGCCCATCGCATTTTGCCTGCCAGACGGCCATCGCGTTGGCGGGAGCGGTTGTCTCGAAACCGATGGCCAGGAAAACAACTTTGCATTCGGGGTTCTCACGCGCGACCCTGAGAGATTCTACGGGGGAATAAACGACGCGGACGTCGGCGCCCCGTGCC
>Ga0335079_10004837_pt1 | contig 15501 bp, 10 predicted proteins | sample Lox_Sample_33_FD_206719 | JGI IMG/M metagenome (GOLD analysis project Ga0335079, IMG submission 206719) | Soil microbial communities from Loxahatchee National Wildlife Refuge, Florida, United States - Lox_Sample_3.3 | ecosystem: Environmental > Terrestrial > Soil > Wetlands | place: USA...
GTCGGGACACCGCGGTCGGGCCCTCGCGCGCATGCGGGCGCCGGCTGTTTCCCTGCTCGACCCCAAGAAGGAGGACATCGATGGCTTCCAACCGTGAACTCGCTGAGCGCTTCGCGCAGACCCTCACCGACCACGATCTCGCAGGATTTGCTGAGCTGCTGCACCCCGACTACGTCAACCACAACCGGTTCGCGCAGCCCGGCAAGGACGGTTCCGTTGCCGTCTTTGCGGCGTTCCTGGACGCGTTCGAGGGGTTTCGAGTCGACACCGACGACGTACTCGAGGTCGGCGACAGCCTCGTCGGGCGCTACACATACCGTGGCCGCCACACCGGCGAGTTCCTCGGCATCCGACCGAGCGGGGCAGAGATCGAGATGCACTCGATCGACATCTGGCGCGTTTCCGACGGCCAGCTGGTCGAGCATTGGGACGAGCTCAACACCCTCGAGTTCTTCCAGCAGATCGGCGCCGTACCCGCCCTCGCCTAGTTCGACGCCTGACCGCCCAGCGGCGCGCGATCTGCTCTCGTCGGCCGGATCGCGGACGGCCGCTCCCGCCCACCACCGGATGGCGAGACGATGCCGCGCGCCGGGCTGAGCCACCAGCGCGTGGTCGCCGAAGCGGCCGCGGTGGCGGACGAGTTCGGGCTGGAGCAGCTGACTCTCGCCGCAGTGGCCGACCGCTTCGGTGTCACCGTGCCGAGCCTCTACAAACACATCAACGGGCTGGAGGCGCTCAAGCGCGATCTCGCCGTGCTGGCGGTTCGCGAGCTGGCCGTGGTGATGTCGACCGCGGCAGTGGGCCGAGCGGGCCGCGACGCTGTGCACGCGATTGCCAACGCTATCCGCGACTACGCCCACTCCCACCCTGGCCTGTACGCCGCCAGCGTGCGCGGCCCGGGTCCCGAAGACGCCGAGCTCATCGCCGCAAATGAAGCTGCGCTGGTTATCTTCATGGCCGCCCTACGCGGGTACGGGATTACGGACTACTCGAGCCAGTTCGGTCAACTACTGGACCGCACAGCGCCCCCTGCTCCGCAGGACGAGCGCTCCCTACAAGACGCTATCGACGCGATCCGCTCGCTGCGCGCGGTAATTCACGGCTTTGTGACCCTCGAAGCGACGGGCGGGTTCGGCCTACCCCGCTCCCTGGACGCAACCTACACGCGTCTGATCGATTCTCTGGACACCGCCTTTAGGACCTGGCCCGCCGCGGGGGACGCCACCGACCACCCCGACAGTGCGCCACCGACATGACGCTCTCCACCTCAGTGCACCAAACCCCATCAAAGGAGCATTCGTGCAACCTGCCGCAGACAATCCGATCCTGACCATCCCCGACGGCCCTATGTTCAGCGAGGGTGACGAGCTCTACGACCAGCGGTTCCGCGAGCGATACGTGGTGCTCAAGACGGCACGAGCTAGCGGCGGAGAGCTAGTGAGGGTCGAAGACACCGCCGCCCCCGGGCCGAGCCGACGCCCAACGAGCGCCCATCCAAGCCAGCGCGAGCGGTTCGAGGTGCTCGCCGGGGCCTTGGAGCTGACCGTCGACGGTGAGCAACACCTGCTCGGACCGGGGGACTCGTTCACGGTCGCGCCAGGCGCGAGACATCTACCGCGTAACGCCGGCGACGGCGAGCTCAGGTTCGTCGCGGAGATGCGCCCGGCCGGTCGCTTTGAGGAGTTCCTCGCTCAGATCACGGCGGTCAACAACTCCGGACGTGAGGGTCTGCGCTACCTACTGACCGTCGCCCGCGTGCTCAATCGATTCCCGGACGTCGAACACCCGACGCCGTTACCGCGCTGGCTGGACCGAGCGCTGTTCGCGATCCTGGCCGCCGGCGGCAAGCTACTGGGCCTGAGAATCCCGCCGAGTACGCGCCCTCAGCTTGAAGAGTGAGCGGCGCCACCAACCGTCTGAGCGGCCGTCGCGCAGCCGGCCACAGCTTGCGATCCCGCAGCACCGCTGACCGACTCGGCGGGCGCTCGCCGGCAAGGCAATGCGTCGATGAAGGACCCCTCGCAACCCGGGCAAGATTGAGGTGTCACCAATTGTTCGACTGGACGCACCCGGCCGGGTTGCGTGCTGAGTTGGCGACGGTGGTGATTTAGCAGGCGGGGTGCGCGCGGACCGTGGCTGGGCAGCCGGTGACCTTGAGGTTCTCGCCGACCGCGACGGCGTGGGCGGCGGCGAGGTTGTCACGTAGCCGGGTCTCGGTGGCCGCGGAGCCGGCCATGGCCAGGTTCCGTACCGTCCCGACTTGGATGACCTGGAGGCGGACGAGCACGGTCGCGGAGTGTCCTGCGGTGATCGTGCCGAGCCGACAGATGAGCGGCAGTCCACCGCCGCAGGTTCCCTGGCTTGGGTGTGCCGAGTACAGCTGGGGGTGACCGGCTGGCGCGTCGATGAGCATCACGTTGGGCGCGTCGACCTGGCCGGTGTTGCGCACGGTGATCGTGTAGTTGACGATGTCGCCGACCTTCGCGGTTGTGCGGTCGGCGTGTTTGGTCACGACCAGGTTCGCGGTCGGGCCGCCGGGCACGCCGGGTGTCAGGCCGGGCGGTGAGGTCGGTGGGATCACGACTCCGGGTGGGGCGGTGGTGCCGGGTGGGGGAGGTGTCGTCGGGGTTGGGATCGGGGGGAAGGTCGGGAGCAGCGGCACTACGACCCCCAGATTGCGCGAGAGGACGTTGGTGAACGTGCAGACGACACGGGGGCGTTGGGGGTTGATCCGCACGAGCGCGATTCCCTGCGCGAACGGGACGAGCTTCCCTCCGCATGAGACGCTCTCGAGCAGCCATGTGCCGGATGCCGAGGAGCGCGGTTGGGTCTGGACGATCGTGTAGAGCCCGTACGGGATTCCGGTCGTGACCTGTCCGACCGCGGTCGCGGGTGTGTTCTCGGCCTTGGTCCTGGCGATCTTCTTGTACTGGACGGGCGTGGGGCGCGACCCGTCGGAGTTCAGCCGCGGCGAGATGCCGTAGCCCGCGATCGCGACCCCGCCGCGGGTAACCTCGCGCACCTGAATCGCGCCGGGCGGCGTGAACGTGTTGGTGAACGTGCAGACCGCGCCGCGGGCGGCCGAGATCGTGACCGTCCCGCCGCTCGTCTTGCCGTTGCACACCAGGCCGGTCTGCTTCCACGACATGCCGCCACTGGCGGGGTTACCTTCGGTGATGTTGTAGGTGCCGGCCTTTAGCTTGATCGGGGTCGAGGCGACGGCGACGCCCGCGGTCTTGGTCGTGATCGAGCGGGTCACGCCGGATCCGCCGCCCGTCGGGCTAATCGTCAAGGGGAACGTCCCGACGCCGCCCTGGGTGATCTTCCGCAGGATCACCGCGCCCGCGGTCGGCGCGGGCGCGTTGGTGTACGTGCACGTCACGGTGTCCCCGGCGGCGAGGTCGATCGTCGCCTTCCCGGCCGCCCGGTCGATCGTGACCGTGCTCGCACCATGCGTACAGCCCAGATCAAGGAGCGCCCACCCACTGGTCGGCTGCTCTTGCACCGTCCACGGCGGCGCACCGCCGGACGTGTCGGCGCGGAAGAACGTCTCCGACGCCGGCTGGCCGTTGCTGACGTGCAGGCTGAACGTGCCGCTCGGGTCATAGGAGATGTTGCCGCCCATCACGAACGACTCGCTCGCGTTCGGAGCGTTGCGCACTTCCTTGCGGATGATCAGCGTGCCACTGCTCGGCGGCGGGATCACGTAATACGCGTAACAGAACACATGCCGCGAACCGGTCGGGAAAGCGACCGTCTCGACGTTATCCCCGTTCAGGTTGTCGACCGCACAACGCAGCGCGCCAAACCCGTACGTCCCCGGGTACAGCTTGTCGAGCACCGGATCATCGACCGTCCCGCCCTGGATCCACAGATTGTGCTGCGCCGCCGCCTGCTGCTCGTCGGAGTTGAGCTCAATCGTGACCGCGCCGGCGATCGACTGGCCCGAAACGGTCTGGCCCTGGTCGTCGAGCATTGGCGTCGAGGGCTGCGTCACCACGCTCGTCGAGAACGGGTGGCTGACGAACGACAGCGACCCCCACGTCCCCTTAACCGCTCCACCAATCCCCGTACCCAGCGTGAAAACCCAGTTGCTGATCGGCGAGCAGTTCGGCTGGCTGTCAGCCTCTTTGACCGGATTGATCGGCTCACCCGAAACGTACGGCGTGTCCGGACCCAGATCCCGCAGGCTCTCCTGGATGTCGTTACGCGCCAGGTTCCCCGTGATATCCGTGTAGCTCGGACAGCTCCGCGCCGCCACCGTCACCAACAGACCACCCCCGCCACCATTCCCGTGGCTGTCCGCAACCGCGACGCCGCTCCCAAGCGCGGCGATCAACGCGCAGCTAGCGACCAGCCAACCCACCAACCGGAAGCCCGCGACAGCGCGCCTCATAGCGGGTGCCGATCGCCCGCAGAGCGTTGCTCGTGAACGCCTCAAGATGACGACCCTAGGCGGTCGCTCAGCCGCTCACCGCTGCGCATACAATCGTCCGCCGGTCCTTCCCCGCGATCAAACTCAGCAGGGTTAACACCCACTCCAGCCTACCTCTCGTTCGGCTCTGCAGACACGTTCATACCGCCCGCCGCATCCGCTGTCAACCATTGACCTAACATTCCCCGCAGCGCCGGATTTCAGTCAAACGGCACGCTGAATCTCCCTGAAGGCGGTTGAATGTCGGCCCCGGCGACGCAGCCCTAACCGCTGTCGCGCACGCGCGCGGAGATCGAACCGACGCCCCCGCGCGTCTAGACCCCTGATCGCCGGCTCCGCGGCGGCGCGTGTCCGAACACCAAAGCAGATCGCGTTACGACGGAACCGAGAGACCTCAGATTCGCCGGATCCGCGTCTCTGATGTCTCCGATACTGCTCGCGAGATTCTGTTGCGCCACTGAGACCTGCCGTCCGCGCAAAGCTGGTCTCGACCCGAGGTGCCGAGATATCCGTGCGATGACAAGAGCAGGTCCCGACAAACACGGTCGTCGGACTCCTCTGGCCGCTTTACGCAGGGCAGCACGTTCTACGACCTCACCGTCAACGGCAAATGACCCCGAGATAACTTGGATTGGGAGCCGGGCGCGTCCGCCTCCCGCCATCTAGGCGCGCGAAGCCTTGAGCCGTCATGACGGGCTTGAGGCGCGGCGGAAACGCCGTCGTCGCCCCGATGGCGCCGGTGGCCGCTGCTGCATTCTGCACGGCTCGATCGACGCTCGACGGCGTGGCGGCTTGCGCGGCGCGGGGGACGGGGGTACGGTGGGCTATCTGGTCATGCCCGGGTGACCTGTGGCCCTGCCAACGGCGAAAGGGGGAGCTTATGAATAGCGTGGCGGTCAGTTCGTCGGCCCGGACCGCGATTGGTTCGTTTGGGCGCAGCCTGGTCGATGTCCCACCGAGCGAGCTTGGCGCGACCGCGGCGCGGGCGGCGATCGCGCGTGCGGGGCTTGAGCCTGAGAGCGGGGAGCAGGTGGTGTTCGGCAACGTCATCCATACGGCTGCGGAGGACATGTACCTCGGCCGGGTGGTGGGGATGAAGGCGGGTATCCCGAAAGAGGCACCGGCGTTGACGCTGAACCGGCTGTGCGGTAGCGGCCTGCAGGCGATCCTGACGGCGGCGCAGGTCATCCAAACGGGGGATGCGGAGGTCGCGGTGGCCGGCGGCGCGGAGTCGATGAGCCGCGGCGCGTACTGGATGCAGAATGCGCGTTGGGGGGCACGGATGGGCGATGCCTCGATGGTCGACGCGGTCGTGGGCTGTCTCACCGACCCGTTCAATGACGTCCACATGGGGGTGACGGCAGAGAATCTCGCCGAGTCGCATGGGATCTCCCGCGAGGTCCAGGACGAGTTCGCGCTGGAGTCTCATCGCCGCGCGGTGGCGGCGCGGGATGCGGGGAAGTTCGTCGATGAGATCGTGCCGGTCGAGATCAAGTCGCGCAAGAAGACCGGCGAGTTCACGGTCGATGAGCATCCCCGCTCGGACGTGTCGATGGAGGGCTTGGCGAAGTTGCGGCCCGCGTTTAGCAAGGAGGGGTCGGTGACCGCGGGCAACGCGTCGGGGGTCAACGACGCCGCGGCAGCGGTTGTGGTGATGTCGGCCGATCGGGCGCGTGAGCTGGGTGCGCCGGTGCTGGCGAGGATCAGTTCGTATGCGGTGTGCGGGGTTGAGCCCAGGACGATGGGGATCGGGCCGGTTCCCGCAATCCGCAAGGTCCTCGAGCGGGCGGGCAAGTCGTTGGACGATGTCGAGGTGATCGAGCTGAACGAGGCGTTTGCCGCTCAGTCGCTGGCGGTGCTGATGGACCTCGGTCTCGAGGGTGACGCGCGGGTGAACCCGAATGGGGGAGCGATCGCGCTAGGTCATCCGATCGCAGCCTCGGGGGCGATCCTAGTGACCAAGCTACTTCACGAGATGGAACGCGAGGACCACAAGCTCGGGCTCGTCAGCCTGTGCATCGGGGGCGGCCAGGGGATCGCAATGCTGTTCGAGCGCGATTGAGACGTATCCCGTCGCGCATCCAGCTTAGGCACGATTCCAACAGACATCGGTCGATGGTCACGGTTGCGGGTCGGCGTGGCGACCGTCGGTGGGTCACGTCCGGAGGCGTGTCGTCGGTGGCCGCGCGAACCGACCACGGTGCGCGCTTTGCCTACCGGAGCGGTCACCCGCATATTCACTCGCTGCCGCTGACCGCCGCGAGATACGGGGGGCATCCCGGTTGGGCGCAGCGCTCCGTCCCCATGACATCGGTCTCACGGTTCGGGAGGGATGACCATCCAGTGGCTGGGTGAGGGCGCGAGCGTTCCTGACGCGTCTATTCGCAAAGTGGTCGAGCCGCCGTGATCAACGTTGGCCCTTGCTCAGCTCACTGGATGCGACGTTCATTGAAGCCGTTTCGCAGGCCTGCGTCATCCGTGTTTCCCCCGCGATGGAGATGGGTGGTTTCACACGCGATCGCGGACCGGCGTTGCCGGCGTTGCCGCGGCCGGCTTGACGATGGGGTTAGGTCTCAAATGCTAGGAACCGGTATGCCCAACCGTCGAGGGTGACACGCAAGCCCTCGTTAGCCAGTTCGTCGCCCGAGACTGTGAAGCGCTCCTCGCTCAGCTGGTCGGCGAGCCCCCAGGTTCGTCCGGCGAGATCGCGCCACGGCAGTCGCACCCGGCCCTCGGCGTCGGCGGGTGAGAGGTTGACCACCACCAGATGGCGCGCCTGCGGATTCGACCAGCACCACGCGACGAGCTGGGGGTGTGGATCCTCCGAGCCGGTTGTGCAGTCGCATAGGCGCCAATCGCCGCAGGCACCCCGCTCCCCGGCGGTGGCGCGGAGCAGCCGCCCGTAGAAGCTGCGCAGGTCGGGGTCCGATTGCTCGTCCGGCTGGCGTCCGAGCTGTATCGGGAGGTACGTCCGGAATCCTTCCAGTTGCCCGTCGTGGTAGAGGCGCGCTCCTTGTAGCGTGGACATCACGACCGCGGCGGTGCGCCCTCGTGCAGACCCGAAGGTGGGCGCCGCCCGCGGTTCGTCGTGGTTCTCGATGAATCGGATCAGACGCTGCTGGTAGGCACCGTCGGCCTGGAGGTGGCCGCGCACCGAGGCGGGCTCGTCGTGTACGAGCCGGTCGTATAGCCGCTTGTCGTAGCAGAGGTCAAAGCCGTGCTGTTGCAGGGTCCACTCCATGTCCCAATAGACCTCGGCCATGAACAGGAAATCGGCGTGCGCCTGTCGGCAGCGTGCGATCAGCGTGGGCCAGAAGTCCGCTTCGGGGGCGGCGCCAGCGCGCTCGCCCCACGTGCGGGCGAACACCTCGTTGGTCATCAGCATCGCCATGTCGCAGCGCACTCCGTCGCATTGATCTCCAATCGCGGCCACGGTGTCGGCGGCTGCTTCGCGCAGCGCCGGCGAGAACGCGTTCAGCTGAAGCACGTCCTGCCAAGGCTCAAAGTACGGGTCGCGCCCCTTCGCGAAGACCCCGCCCTCGGTCTCCATGAACTCCTCCGGATGCGCCGCGAGCTCCGCGTCGCTGCCGGCGAGGAAGTAGTCCCGGCGATCCATGGCCCAGGGATGGTCCGCCGCGACGTGGTTTGGCACGTAATCGAGGATCAGCGCAACGTCCCGTTCCGCAAGTTCCTGCCGCGCCGCCGCCAGCCCGTCCCGCCCACCGAACCGCTCGTCGACCGCATAGTCGCGCACGCAGTACGGCGAGCCCAGCACATCGTCATCTTGCACATCCGATAGCGCAGAACGGTACGCCGCGCGCAGCTGCGACATGCCGAGAGCGACCGCGCGGCCGATCGGACTGCGCTGCCAGACACCCATCAGCCAAACCGCGTCGACCGGCAGCGCCGCCAGCGCGTCCCACTCGGATCCCGGCACGTCCCCCAACCCAACCGGGCGCCCGTACCTGGCGCCCAGCCGTTGCAACCAGGCTGCCGTGTTGATCTCGTAGATCGTCGCGCCGGCCCGAACACGCATCGCTCGAACTGCTACCCCGCGACGCCCGGGCTTAGGCTCGCCCGGACGCGATCGAGCACACCACCAAAGCAGCTCACGTCAAGCGTCTCGTCGGCGCGTAGATCCGCTCGACGTAGTCCTCGAGCATGCGTCCCGCAGAAAATGCAGGAGCCAAGCGTGCGCAGCGACGCGCGGACGCGAGCCAGCCACGCCCGCGGCAACCCTTCCGCGTCGCGGTCGTAGAAGGCCGGCACGACCTCCTGCTCAAGCAACCGGTACAGGCTGCCGGCGTCGCGCGCGTCCTGCGTCGCGGAGTCAGGTTGCACGTCACCGGGGAGGGCCCAGCCGTTCGTCCCGTCATACGCCTCGGCCCACCAGCCATCGAGCACGCTCAGATTCAAGCCGCCGTTGATCACCGCCTTCATGCCGCTCGTGCCGCTGGCCTCCAGCGGCGGCCGCGGCAGGTTCAGCCAAAGATCGCAGCCCCGCACGAGCAGTTTGCCCACAGCCAGGTCGTAGTCGTGCAGGTAGACGACATGCTCGGCGACCTGGGGCACGTCCTTGACCCGATACAGGTCCTGGACGACGCGCTTGGCCTCCTCGTCGCTTGGATGCGCCTTGCCGGCCAGCACGAGCTGAATCGGCTCAGGCCCCGAGAGCAGCCCGATCGCCCGCCCGGGATCCTGGACGAGCAGCCCGAGTCGCTTGTACGTCGCGTTGCGCCGTGCGAACCCGACCGTCAACACGTCGGGGTCAAATGCGCGCGCTGCCGCCTCGATCCCGGCGCGCGGCTGGCGCTCGGCGAGCCGGTCGATCCCGCTGCGCTCTTTGACGAACGCCACCAACTCCGCGCGCTGTTCACACCGGGCCTCCCACAGCTCGGCGTCCGACACGCCGTCGAGCGCCTCCCAGATCGCGACGTCGCTCGCCCGCCGCCACCAATCCTCACCAAGATGGCGGTCGAGCAGACGATGCATCGCCGGCCCCACCCAGGTCGCAAGATGCACCCCGTTCGTGACGTGCGTGATCGGCACGGCCTCCAAAGCCCGCTCCGGCCACAGCCCCCACCACATTTCCCGCGCCACGCTCTCATGCCGGCGGCTGACGGCATTCGCCGCCTGGCTCATCCGCAGGCTGAACTGAGTCACACCGAACGGCTCCGCACTGTCCGGGGGATGTTGACGGCCGAGCCGCACGATCACCTCCGGATCTGCGCCCAGCTCCGCGATCACCCCCCCGAGCGTGGCGATCACGTCCTCCCGCGAGTACGTCTCATTGCCCGCCCCAACCGGCGTGTGCGTCGTGAACACCGTCCGCGCTCGCGCCGCCGCGAGCGCCTCCTCGATCGGGGCCCCGCGCGCCGCCTCCTCCCGCGCCAGCTCGAGCACAGCAAACGCGGCATGCCCCTCGTTCAGATGCACCAGCGCCGGCTCGATACCCATCGCCCCCAGCGCCCGCATACCCCCGACGCCTAACAGCGCGTACTGCGAGAGACGAGTGACCGGATCCGCCACATACAGCTGCGAGGTGATCCACCGCTCCAACAGGCCGTTCTCGGGCCGATCAGCATCCAGCAAGAACAACGGCACCCGGCCAACCGCAACCCGCCATATCTGCGCACTTACCTCGCTCCCACGGATCGGAACCGTGATCGTCAGCGGCCCTCCATCCGGGCCCTGCACCAGCGCCATCGGCAGCCGCTCGGGATCATTGTCGATCCAGTACTCCTGCTGCCACCCCGAGGCATCCAGACGCTGGCGAAAATACCCCTGGCGGTACAGCAGGCCCACCGCCACCAGCGGAAGCGCCTCATCTGACGCCTCCTTAACCAGATCGCCGGCCAGAGCACCCAGCCCGCCCGAGTACACCGGCAGCGAATGATGCACGCCGAACTCCGCGCACAGGAACGCCACCGGTCGCTCCGGAACGACCGGCCCCACCGACGGACGCCGAAGGTCCGCCGCGAACGCGTCCTCGAGCTCCACGGCGCGGGCAATCAGGCCAGCATCACCCGCGGCCCGAGCAAGCGCCTCACTCGACACCTCCTGAAGCAGGCGGACAGGATTCTCGTCGCAAATCTGCCAGCGGCGCGCGTCGATCGCGCGAAACACCTCCTTGCCACGCGGATACCACGCCCACCGATAGTTGAAGGCGATTCCGGCCAGCGGCGCGAGAGCCTCCGGCAGCCGCCCCGCCAGATCAGCGGCACGGGCCGACAGCTCCTCATCACCCGACGTCATTGCAGTGATCATCCCACGTCCCGCGCCGACGCCGTGAGCGAGGAAACCGACCGATCGAGGGCCCGCCAGCCCTGGAATCCCATACCGCCGAGCACACGGCCCCAACACACACGATACGCACGGTCTCACTGCCGCATTCGGCCGGGACAAGGCGGCTGCGACCTCGCTGGTCAAGCCGGATGAGCGACACGTCCGAGGGCGGCCCGTGTCCCTCCTTAGGGCGGTAGGGAGCCGGCACCGCTTGGGCCGTCCGATAGCGACGTTCTTTCAGCGCTGCGCTCCTCTCGCAGCGAGCTCGGGATGGCGCCGACGGTCCGCGCTTGGAGCGCAGCCCCGCCGGGCAGGGGTCAAGCTGATCCGGCGTCGGTTCGGATGGTCGACCGCCGCGCTCGAGCATGCTGGAATCGCCCTTTCGCCGACGATGTAACGTGGTCGTGGCGACTTCTTTCTTTTCTCCAACGGCCGTCGTGTCGGCCATAGAGTCGGTCCACCGCTCACCGCGATCCGGATTAGGAGATGGGACGCTATGAAAGCGCTTGTGTATCACGCTCCCGGCGAGAAGAGCTGGCAGGACATGCCTGAGCCGCGAATCCAGAGGCCGGCGGACGCCATCGTCAGGATCGACACGACGACGATCTGCGGCACCGACCTACACATCATGAAGGGGGACGTCCCGGCCGTGACGCCGGGCCGGATCCTTGGCCACGAGGGCGTCGGGGAGATCGTCGAGCTCGGCAGCGAGGTGACTCGGTTCGCGGTCGGCGACAAGGTGATCATCTCGTGCATCAAGTCGTGCGGTCGCTGCAGCTTCTGCCAGCAGGGCATCTTCGCGCACTGCCTCGGTAACGAGGGTGCGTCGGGGATCGGCTGGGTGTTCGGTCACCTGATCGACGGCACCCAGGCCGAGTTCGTACGCGTGCCGTACGCCGAGACGTCGCTGTATAAGGTGCCCGACACGGTCAGCAACGCTCAGGGCGTGATGCTGTCGGACATCCTCCCGACCGGGTTTGAGATCGGGGTCCAGTACGGTGGCGTCAAGCCCGGTGACGTGGTCGCGGTCGTCGGCGCCGGGCCGGTCGGACTGTCGGTGATCACGACGGCGGGCCTGTACGGCGCGTCGCGGATCATCGCGATCGACCTCGACGCCAACCGGGTGCAGGAGGCCAAGAAGTTCGGGGCGACCGACGGGGTGGATCCGGCCGATGCCAACTGGAAGGATCAGGTGCTGGCGCTGACCGACGGTTGGGGGGTGGACGTCGCGGTCGAGGCGGTGGGGGTCCCGGACACGTTTCAGATGTGCACGCAGATCGTGCGGCCGGGGGGGCGTGTGGCCAATGTCGGCGTGCACGGCAAGCCGGTTGAGCTGCAACTGCAGGATTTGTGGATCCACAACATCACGATCTCGATGGGGCTCGTCAACGCGAACACGACGCCGATGCTGCTCAAGCTGGTCGCCAGCGGCAAGCTGAATGTCGACAACTTCGCGACTCACCACTTCAAACTCGATGAGATGTTGGACGCGTATGACACGTTCGGGCGAGCCGCGGAGACCAAGGCACTGAAAGTCGTGATCGACCGTTAACGCTGTCGGTAGCAAACGGCGCCCAGACGCGGCACCCGTACGACACGGCTGGGTGATCGCGCCTGCCGCCACAACCAGAATCCACCACCGACCCATACCGGCCGTCCCGACGAACTCCTGGGCCGAGGAAACGTGGACGCCGGCGCGCTTAGAATCGCCCTGAGGAGCGACCCTTGTGCGGGTATTCAGCGAGCCAGATGCTCCCAAGACTTGAAAACGAGCGGTTTCGGCGGGTGATCGTGAGAGGCGCGTGTGGCCTGCGGCGGGGCAGCAGCCTGGCCGCAGGTTCCCGCTACCGCCGGGCGGGGGCTGCCGGCGCGCGTCCGGATCCGCGCGGCGCGCAGACCCGAGTCGGTTATCTGTGCGGTGCCTGCGATGGGTGAGAGCGAGCGCCCGGCGGTGGCCGGAGGGCTTGGCGTTCTGGATGTCGCGCGTGATGTCCTGTCCGATCTTGATCTTGATGTGGTGCTGGAGCGGGTGGTCGAGGCAGCGCGGGAGCTGTCGGGGGCCAAGTACGGGGCGCTGGGCGTGCTCGACCGGTCCAGGACCGAGCTTGAGCGGTTCATCACCGTCGGCGTCGATGAGCTGACCCGGCAACGGATCGGGCCGCTGCCGACCGGGAAAGGGGTGCTGGGCGAGCTGATCGAGAATCCGGTGCCGTTGCGGCTGGCTGATGTCGGTGCGCACCCGCACTCTTATGGGTTCCCGGCTGAGCATCCGCCGATGAGGACGTTCCTAGGCTTGCCGGTGATGGTGGGCGGCGAGCCGTTCGGGAACCTTTATTTGACCGACAAGGCCGGCGAGGAGGAGTTCTCCGAGGATGATGAGACGGCCATCGTGCGATTCGCTGATCTTGCGGGGGTGGCGATCGACCATGCGCGCCGCTACACCAGGGTGGAGTCGCAGCGGGCGGAGCTCAGGCGGACGGTGGACGCGCTTGACGCGACGGTTCAGATCGCGCGGGCGTTGGGTGGCGAGATGGATCTGGACAGGATCTTGGGTCTGGTGGCCAAGCGCGGGCGGGCGCTGGTGTCGGCCAGGGCGCTGGTGATCGAGTACGAGCGGACGGGCGGGATGATGATCGCCGCGGCGGCCGGCGAGGTTCCCGAGGGTCTGGTTGGGCGGCACGTGGACTTGCACGACAGTCTCGCGGCGGCTGCGCTCCGAACCCGGAGGGCGTTGCGGGTGGAGGATGCGCCCAACCGGGCGCGATTCGAGCGCCACGGGCTCGGGACGCTGGGGGTGAACGCCGATGCCGGGCTGGTGGTCCCTCTGCTGTTCCGTGGGCAGGGGCATGGGGTGCTCGTCGTGGTGGACCGGCTCACCGACGGTCCGGCGTTCACGGGGGAGGATCAACGCCTCCTGGAGGCGTTTGCGGCCAGCGCGGCGACGGCGATCGCCACCGCGGAGACGGTCGAGGCGGACCGGCGCAGGCAAACCATGGCAGCGGCCGAGCAGGAACGTACGCGCTGGGCGCGTGAGCTACATGACGAGACGCTGCAGAGCCTTGCCTCGCTGCGGATCGGACTCGCGGCGCCACTCCGTCGCGCCTCGCCGGGTCCGCTGGCCGATGCTGTCGCAGAGGCGGTCGCGCAGCTCGACGTCGATATCGGCAACCTCCGCTCGCTGATCACCGAGCTTCGACCCGCCTTGCTTGATGACCTTGGCACCCAGGCCGCGATCGGAGACCTGGCTGACCGCGCCCATAGCCGCGGGCTCGAGGTCGAAGTGAAGATCGACCTCGCCTACGAGAGCGGTCGAGCCTCCGACCGGCACACCAGCGAGCTTGAAACCGTGATCTACCGCATCGTCCAGGAAAGCCTCACCAACATCAGCAAGCACGGCCAAGCGCATCGCGCAACCGTGACCGTCGAAGAGGACGAAACCACGATCCGGATCACCGTCCAAGACGACGGCCGTGGCTTTAACACCACCGCCAAGAGCAGCGGGTTTGGGCTGCTCGGCATGCGCGAACGAGCGGAGCTGCTGGATGGGACGCTCGAGATCCAGTCTGCGTGGGGACAGGGCACCACAGTTAGGGCAGCGTTGCCGGCCCAGCGGCGCAGCGCGCAGGCCGCTTGACAACAGAAGCGGATCGCGAACTTCGCGTGAGACCAGGTTCGGCGGCGCAGGGCTCTGAGCGTCTGTGGCGCCGACGAGCTCTGCCGGCTAGCGGCTGTCGGTCGGCGGGCAGCGATCCCGGTTACCAACGACGGCGTAGGCGAAGAAGTTCTTGCCCGTAGCCAGCGACTGCTACTGGTGACATGAGCAGCTGGTATGCGAGGATGAAGAGGAGGAACCCGAGCTTGGCGCGGCGGATGCCGAGTCCTTGGGCGCGGAAGGCCTCTTGGGCGCGTAGGTACATGATGGTCGCGAGGAGTCCGTTCAAGGGGAGCACGGCGAGGGTCATCGGTCCCACGATGGCGAAGATCCCGAAGCAGGCGAGCACGATGCCGGCTGGGATCGCCAGCGTGTAGACGAGGTCGAGGTAGGGGAGGGCGAAGTCGGCCGCGATCGATTGGGTGAACGCCAGTCCGCTTCCTAACAGCCGGATGCCGTGGGCGCGCAGGCCCTCGATCATCCCGCGGGCCCAGCGCCGGCGCTGTCGGACTAGCCGCACGATCAGAATGGCGATTCGCGGCGGCCACCCACAACCTGCTGAAGCTCTACAGCAACCGCACCGCCACCACCGAAGCCTGAAAAGGCCCTCGATCCGGCCCCAGGCGCCGGGCTCGCGGCCGGCCGGGGCTACGCTCGCGCCCGGGCGGAACGCCCCGCCGCGCCGCGACCCCTCCGCGCCAGCCGCCCGGTCAAACCGTTTTCCCGACGACCACCCAGAGAGCAGAACTGAGCTTTTGCTTACCCAACGCTGAGAATCGGACTGTCGCCGCTGGATTGGGCGAGCCATGTGACCACGCGATGCGGAGTCCGCTGAGCGAAGGCCGACCGCACGCGCGCCGGCTCCTTTCGAGAGTCGGCCCGTTTTCAGATGTTTAGGAGTCGCCAGTCGTCGGGCTGGCCGTCACTTCCGGAGCGTTCGCGGCCCTGCCGTCCGTGCCGGGGAGACGGTAGCCACGGTCGGCCTTGACGACCTCGCCGGTCTTAGAGAGCTTTGACAGAGTCGTGCTGACCGTCCCTCGTGCGACCCCGGTCGCCTTCGCCACCTCGCCGGCGGTCAACGCCTGACCGCTCGATAGTGCTGCGAGCACCTTCGCCTTTGTCTGACCTG
>Ga0335079_10004842_pt1 | contig 15496 bp, 11 predicted proteins | sample Lox_Sample_33_FD_206719 | JGI IMG/M metagenome (GOLD analysis project Ga0335079, IMG submission 206719) | Soil microbial communities from Loxahatchee National Wildlife Refuge, Florida, United States - Lox_Sample_3.3 | ecosystem: Environmental > Terrestrial > Soil > Wetlands | place: USA...
TGAGTTCCACCTTGGAGTTAGGCTCCGCTCGTGCCGCAGGGGGGAGCAGCGATTGGCGCAGGTCGGTAAGCGGTCAGCCGTGCGACGGGCCGGCTCGCACATCCTCGGCGCGCTCGGGCTCGGCGTGCTCATCATCGCGCCGGTTTACCTGGCCGTGCTGCTGCTGCTCAAGGCGCTCGCCTCCCTCAAAGGCCTGGTGCAGCCGCTCGTCGCCCTCGTGCCCGACTGGCTGCCGGCCGAGAACCTGCTGTCGCTGCTCTTGATCCTGCTGCTGTGCTTAGTGGTGGGGTTGATCGCAAGCACCGCGCTGGGAGGACGATTGTGGGAAAGCGCCGAGCGCTCCGTGTTCCAGCGCATTCCCGGCTACACCGTGTTGCGCGGCCTGGCGCAGCAGTTCGCCGGCAAGACGGACGAATCCTGGCAGCCGGCACTGGTCGAGATCGAAGAGGCCCTGGTGCCGGCGTTCATCATCGAGCGGCGCACGGAGGACTTCACGGTGTTCGTCCCCTCGGCGCCCACACCGATGGTCGGCGCCATCTATATCCTGCCGTCCGCCCGGGTACATCCGCTCGATGTGCCCCTGGGCCGCGCCCTGAAGGTGATCACCCGCTGGGGCTCGGGCGCGGGCGAGCTCATGGCCGTCTTCCGGAAGGGCGGCGGCCGCCTCCCCTAGCACGCACAGCGCCGCCGCGCGGGGCCCACCGCTGGCCGGCCCCGCGCAACGGCCGCTGCGGTTACGGCTAGCTCCAGTTGTAGCGCGAGCGGAATTCCTTCGCCTGACGCTCCGCTTCATCGCGCGCCAGGCCATAGCGCTCCTGCAGCTTGCCCGCGAGTTCCTCGCTGTGGCCCTCGAGTTCCTGCAGATCATCGTCCGTGAGCCGGCCCCACTGCGCCTTCACCTTGCCCTTGAGCTGATGCCAGCTGCCTTCGATGCGATCGTTGTTCATGGACACTCCAGATTGAACCAACTGAGGCGCTGACCCTACCGGTGAGGCGCGGCGCACGGCAGGGCTCAAGCGGCCCATCGACTCGACAGTTGGACCGAGCATCCGCCGTCAGAATATCCTGACGGCCCGTGCGAGGCGCTCGCACCCGTGCAGGGCATGAACCATGGGAATGCTGATGCTTGCCGCGCTCGGCTTCGTGGGCACGCATCTGCTGCTGTCGCATGCCTTGCGTGCGCCACTGGTGCATCGCCTGGGCACGCGCGGCTTTCTTGGCCTCTACTCGCTCATCTCGCTCGCGATCTTCATCTGGATGGTGATCGCCTACCGCGCCGCGCCCGTCAGCGCCGCGCTGTGGCCAGTGGGAGAAGTCCTATGGACGCTGGTCACGCTCGTCATGCTGCTCGCCTGCGTGCTGTTCGTCGGCTCCTTCGCCGGCAACCCCGCACGGCCCGCGGTGGGTGCCGCGCCGCCCGTGCCCGAGAGCGCGCCGGGCGTGTTCGCCATCACGCGCCATCCGATGATGTGGGCGTTTGCGCTCTGGGCCCTCTGCCACCTGCTCATCTTCCCGGTGGCCAAGAACCTCGTGCTCAGCAGCGCCATTTTCGTGCTCGCCCTCGGCGGGGCCGCGCTCCAGGACCACAAGAAGGCGCTGCTCGAGCCCACGACCTGGCCGCGCTGGCAGGAGCGCACCAGCTACTGGCCACTCGCCGCGCTCTACGGCGGCCGCACCCGCTGGCAGCAGTTCGGCTGGCGTGCGTGGCTCGGGGGGGTGCTGCTGTGGCTGCTGGCGACCTGGCTGCACGTGCCCCTGAGCGGCTGGCGCGCCGGGATCTGGCACTGGGTGCGTTGAGGCACGCCTAAACCGGCTGTCGCGGCGGCCCCAGCTGCGTCGCGAGCGCGGCAGCACGCGGCGCGGCAGCCGCTACGGTTTGGCTGTCGCAGGGCATTTGTGTGAGTCTGCGCCCTTAGCTCGGAAGCTTGCGGATTACCCCATGGACAACCTCCTTAACTGGCTGCTGGATACCCGTGGCTATCTGCCGGCAGGCGATGCCTACCGGTGGGACCCCGAGGTTCTGTGGCTCAACGTCGGCGCGGACGCGCTGATCGCACTGGCGTATTTCACCATCTCGGCGCTGATCTATTACCTGGTGCGCCGCCGCCGCGGCGACGTCTCGCTCCCGCGCGTACTGCTCTTGTTCGCCGCCTTCATCGTGCTCGGCGCCCTCACCCACGGATTTGCGATCTGGACGGTGTGGAACCCGGGCTACCGCCTCGATGGGGCGGTGAAGCTCGTGACGGGTCTGATATCGGCCGGCACGGCCGCGACGCTGCTCGTGGGCCTGCCGCGGGTGCTCACCTTCCACACGCCGGCGCAGCTGCAGCGCGAGGTCGACCTGCGTACGCGCCAGCTGCAGGACTCCAACCGGCACCTGCAGCAGGAGATTGACGCGCGGCGCGAGATCGAGCGGCTGCTGCGCGAGAGCGAGGAGCGCTTTCGGCTCGCCACCCGCGCCCTGCACGGCTACATCTATGAGTACTGGCCGCGTGAGGGGCGCGTGGTGCGCAGCGAGCGCTTCCACGGAGTCATGGGCATCGCCCCCGCCGAAGGCCAGGACATCCGCTGGTGGCGCGAGCGTATCCACCCCGAGGACACGACCGTCCTCGATGCCATCCTCGCCGCCCTGGAGCAGGGGGCGCCCGGAGCGAGCGCCGAGTACCGCGTGCGCGCCGCGGACGAGCGCTACCTGTGGATCTGGGACAACTGCGTGGCGGTGCGCGGCAGCGATGGCACGCTGCAGCGCGTGGTCGGCAACGTGGTCAACATCAGTGACCGTCGCCAGGCCGAGGCCGAGCGCCAGGAGCTGCTGGAGCGCGAGCGCTGGGCCCGCCAGGATGCCGAGCGCGCCAACTTCGCCAAGCAGGAGTTCCTCGCCACCCTCTCGCACGAGCTGCGCACCCCGTTGTCCACCGTGCTCATCTGGGCGCACCTGCTCAACCTCAAGGCCGACGACCCGCAGCAGGTGCGACGCGCCGCCGACGTCATCACCCAGAACGCCCGCGCCCAGAGCCAGATGATCTCGGACCTGCTGGACATGAGCCGCATCGACAGCGGTAAGGTGCGCCTGGACGTGCAGGCCCTCGAGCTCGCCGAGGTCGTCAGCGCGGCCGTCACCTCGGTCCTGCATGCCGCCGCCGCCAAGCAGATCCGGGTCACGCACCAGGTCCCGCCGCTCACGGCCGCGCTGCGCGGCGATCCGAGCCGCCTGCAGCAGGTGCTGTGGAACCTGCTCTCCAACGCGATCAAGTTCACGCCCAACGGCGGCCGCGTGCACGTGCGGGTGGAGCAAATGCACGCGCACGCACGCATCAGCGTGAGTGACAGCGGCAAGGGCATCGCCCCGGAGTTCCTGCCGCTGGTGTTCGAGCGCTTCCGCCAGGCCGACAGCTCGCACTCGCGCGAGCACGGCGGGCTCGGTCTCGGGCTCTCGATCGCACGGCAGCTGGTCGAGCTGCACGGTGGGCGCATCGAGGTGCACAGCGAGGGCCTCGGACGCGGCACCACCTTTTACGTCGAGCTGCCGCTCATGCCGAGCTCCGCGGCTGCGGCCGCCGAGGTGCCCGCCGCCACCGGCACGGCAGCACCGCCGGGGAGCGAGCTGCGCGGCATCTCCGTACTGCTGGTGGATGACCAGCCGGAGGCGCTCGAGGGGCTGGCGAGACTCTTGCGGGCGGCGGCGGCGCGGGTGCAGACGGCCGCATCCGCCGCCGCCGCGCTGGAGCAGCTGCAGGCACACGAGTTCGACGTGCTGCTGAGCGACATCGGCATGCCCGGCCAGGATGGCTACCAGCTGATCCGCACCGTGCGCGCCGGCGGCAACGCGATCCCCGCGGTGGCGCTCACGGCACTGGCGCGCGCGGAGGACCGCGGCGCGGCGCTGCGCTCCGGCTATGACGTGCATCTCGCCAAGCCGGTGGACGCCGGTGAGCTGTTCCATACGGTGTCCGCACTGGCGCGCCGCGCGCGACCCGTCGCCTCCTAGCCGGCCTCAGGCGCGCAGCCGCGCGTTGTGCGGGTCGTAGAGTGGCTCGGGCGCGATCACCGCGCGGCGCCGCTCGCCGAGGATCTCGAGCTCGAGGCTCGTGCCGGCCACGGCCAAATCGCTGCGCACGTAGCCGAGCGCGATGCTGCGGCCGAGACGGTAGCCATACCCCCCGGAGGTGACCAGCCCCACGGGCTCATCGCCGCGATGCAGGACCGAGACGGGCGCCGCATCCGCATCGGCGGCGTCCACCAGCAAGGCGACGCAGCGCTCGCGGGGCCCGAGCTGCGCCTCGCGGCGCAGGGCGTCGCGGCCGATGTAGGGCGCCGCCTTGTCCAGCTGCACGAAGCGGCCGAGCCCGGCGGCCAGCGGTGAGTATTCGCAGGTGAGCTCTCCCTTCCAGCTGCGGTAGCACTTCTCCAGGCGCAGGCTCTCTTGCGCGTAGAGCCCGAAGTGCGCGAGCGACAGAGCCTCGCCGGCCTCGCGCAGCAGCCCGTACACCCGCGGCAGCGACTCCATGGGCACGTGCAGCTCCCAGCCCAGCTCGCCGACGTAGTTGACCCGGGCGGCGAGCAGCGGCGCGCCCGCGAGCCTCAGCGCGCGCACGCCGAGCCAGGGGAAATCCTTATTGGCGAGGGATGCGTCCACGCAGGGCGCGAGCAGCTCCCGGGAGCGCGGACCGGCGATGACGAGCGCACTGTGCTGCGCGGTGAGGTTGTCGAGCTGCACCGGCCCGTGACGCTGCGAGAGGTGCGCGCGCAGCCATTCCTCGTCATGACGTGCGGCGGCCGCGGCGCAGATCAGCCAGAAGCGCTGCGCCTCCAGGCGCATCACCGTCATCTCGCTCAGCAAGCCGCCGTTGTCAGCACACAGGTAGCGCAGTGCCACGTGCCCCGGGTGCGGGAGCGAGCCGCTGATCAGGTGGTCGAGCCAGGCGGAGGCCCCGCCGCCGCGCACCTCGAACCGCGCAAACCCGGGCATCTCCAGCAGACCGACTCCGGCGGCGACCGCGGCGCACTCGCGCTCGATGGCCCGGTGCCAGTGCGGCCGCCGGAACGAGCATTCGGAGGCCGGCGGGTCGGTCGCGGCCCGGTAGTACAGCGCGCGCTCCCAGCCGGCGCGCGCTCCGAACACGGCTCCGGCGGCGCCGAGCGCCTCGTAAAGGGGCGAGCGCTTACCGGGGCGCCCGGCGGGGCGTTCCTCCTGCGGGTAGGCCACGGCGTACTCGTAGCGATAGGTCTCGAGCGCCTTCTCGAGCGCGTAGCGGCGGTCGGCGAAGTCGAAGTACCGGCGCGTGTCGAGCACCCACGGATCCCAGTGCGGCGCCCCATGGACCACCCATTCGGCCATCAGCCGCCCGGCGCCGCCGGCCTGCACGATGCCGAAGGTGAAGGCGCAGCAATGAAAGAAGTTGCGCACCCCACGGGCCGGTCCCAGGAGCGGATTGCCGTCCGGGGCGTAGGGGATGGGCCCGTTGATCACGCGCCGCACGCCCACCGCGCCGAGCAGGGGCACCCGTGCGCAGGCGTCCTCGATGTAGGACTCGAGCCGCCCGAGGTCATCCTCGAACAGCTGGTGCGCAAACTCCGCCGGCAGCCCCTGCAGCCAGTGCGCCACCGGCTGCGCCTCGTACGGGCCGAGCAGCAGCCCGTGGCGCTCCTGACGCAGGTAGTAGCTGACGTCCGGGTCGCGCACCAGCGGCAGCCGCGCGTGCCCCAGGGCGACCAGCTCGGGGATCTCCTCGGTCACCAGGTACTGGTGCGAGAGGGCCACGATCGGCAGGTACTCGCCGATCATCGCGGCGATCTCGCCGCCGCGGTAGCCGGCCGCATTGATCACGATGTCCGCACCGACGGTGCCGCTGCTGGTCTCAAGCCGCCAGCTCCCATCGTGCTGTGCCGCGAGGGCGAGCACGCGGCTGTTGCGCCGGATCAGCGCACCGCGATCGCGCGCGCCCTTGGCGAGCGCCTGCGTCAGCTGCGCGGGATCGATATCGCCGTCATCCGGATCCCACAGCCCCGCACGCAGGTCATGCGTGGCGAGGAACGGGTGGCGCTCGCGCAGCTGCTCGGGTGAGAGCAGCTCGAAGGCGCTGCCCTGCGCACGCGCCTGGGCGATCACGTGGCGGAACTCATCGACGCGATCGCGCGTGTGCGCGAGGCGCAGGCTGCCGGTGCGATGGTAGTTGATCTCGTAACCGACCTCGGCCGCGAGCGAGCGGTACAGCTGGGTCGAGTAACGCTGCAGCTTCAGCAGCGTCCAGGAGGTGGAGAAGTTCGGGCAGTTGCCGGCGGCATGCCAGGTCGAGCCGGCGGTCAGCTCGTCGCGCTCGAGCAGCAGGACATCGCGCCAGCCCAGGCGCGTCAGGTGAAAGAGCACGCTGCAGCCGACCACGCCGCCGCCGATGACGGCCACGCGTGCCCGGCTGCTCACGCGCCCTGCCCTCCCCGCGTGCGTCCCGCCCTCATTCCCGCACCCGCGCACCGGCGGGGTCGTAGAGGGGCGCGAGCGAGATGCGCGCCGGCACGCGCTCGGTGGCCACCTCCACCTCGTACTGCCCGGCCTCGAGCCACTCGCGGGTGAGCGGTGCGCAAGCGCCGCTCACGTAGGCCAGCCCCAGGCTCACCCCCAGGGTGTGCCCGAACATCGCCGAGCAGATGCGCCCGACCAGTTCCCCGTCCCGCCACAGGGGCTCGTTGTGGTAGAGCAGCGGCTCGGGGCTGGTGAGCGCTACGGCCACGAGGCGCCGGCGCACGCCGCTGGCGCGCTGGCGCAGCAGCGCCTCGCGACCGATGAAGCCACCGGGCTTGTCCCAGGCCACGGCAAACGCCAGCCCCGCCTCGAGCGGGGAGTCCTCATCGCCGATGTCGTGCCCGAAGTGGCGGTACGCCTTCTCCAGGCGCAGGCTGTTCATGGCGTGGTAGCCGGCAAGACGCAGCCCGAGGGGTGCGCCGGCCTCGAGCAGGCAGTCGTACACAGACTGCGCGAACTCCGTCGGCATGTAGAGCTCGTAGCCGAGCTCGCCCACGTAGGTGATGCGACTTGCGCGCACGCGCGCGTAGCCGAGGTCGATGACCCGCGAACTCGCAAACGGAAACGCCGCCGTCGACAGGTCGGCATCGGTGAGGCTGGCGAGCAGCTCGCGGCTGCGCGGGCCCATGAGCCCGAGCGTCGCGTACGCCGAGGACACATCGCACGCGCTGGCGCGCGCCGCGATGGGAATGCCGCGGGTGAGCCACGCCAGGTCGCGCACCTGCGTGGCGCAGGAGCTCACGATCAGGAAGCGGTCTTCGGCTTCGCGCGTGACCGTGACGTCCGCCTCGATGCCGCCGCGCTCATTGAGCCACTGCGTGTAGACGATGCGGCCTACGGGCACGTCGATAGCGTTCGCGCAGATCCTCGAGAGCACCGCCGCCGCATCCGCACCCTGCACGATGAACTTGGCGAACGAGGACTGGTCGAAGAGCGCGACCCCCTCGCGCACCGCGCGATGCTCGGCCGCGCTGTAGTCGAACCAGTTCTGCCGCCCGTAACTGTACTGGTAGCGCGGCGCCACGCCGGGGGGTGCAAACCAGTTGGCGCGCTCGTAGCCGGCAACCTCCCCGAAGCAGGCGCCGCGGGCGGCGAGCCGGTCATGCAGCACGGACTTGCGCACACCGCGCGCCGTTTCCGCCTGGCGGAACGGCCAGTGCATGTCATAGAGGAGCCCGAGGGTCTCGGTGGTGCGCTCGCGCAGGTAGCGGCGGTTGCGCTGGAAGGGGGCAAAGCGGCGGATGTCGACGTCCCACAGGTCAAAAGGGGGATGGCCGTCCAGCACCCAGTCGGCCAGCACCTTGCCGGCGCCACCGGCGGACTGGATGCCGATCGAGTTGAAGCCGGCCGCGACGAACAGGCCGCGCAGCTGCGGGGCCTCCCCGAGGATGTAGCGGTCATCGGGAGTGAAGCTCTCGGGGCCGTTGAAGAACACCTGCACGCCGGCCTCCGCCAGGGTCGGCACGCGCCGCATCGCGGCCGCGAACAGCGGCTCGATGTGGGCCAGGTCGGGCGGCAGCTGTTCGAAGGCGAAGTTCTCGGGAATGCCCGCGGCGCCCCAGGGCTTGGCCTGCGGCTCGAACCAACCCACCAGGAGCTTGCCCGCATCCTCCTTGAAGTAGGAACAGGCATCCGCATCGCGCAGGATCGGCAGGTCGGCGGTGAGCCCGGCCATCGGCTCGGTGACGATGTAGAAATGCTCGGCGGCGTGCAGCGGCACGGCCACGTCCGCCCAGCCGCCCACCTGGTGCGCCCACATGCCGGCGCAGTTGATGACGACCTCGGCGCGCACCTCCCCGGCGCTGGTCGTCACCCCCGTGGCGCGCCCGGCCGCGCTGCGGATGTGGGTCACCGCGACTTCCTCCAGGATGCGCACGCCCCCCTGGCGCGCCCCGCGCGCCAGCGCCTGGGTGGTGTCCACGGGGTTGGTACGCCCGTCCTTGGGCAGGTACACCGCCCCCACGAGGCCCTCGATCGAGAGCAGCGGCCAGCGCTCGCGCGCCGCCTCCGGGCTCAGCAACTCGACCTCGAGCCCGAAGCAACGCGCCATCGAGGCCCCGCGCCTGAGCTCCTCATAGCGTGCCGCGCTCGCGGCCACGGCGATCGAGCCGACCTGCCGGAAGCCGGTCGCCTGACCAGTCTCGCGCTCCAGGCCCTCGTACAGCTGCGTGGTGTACTGCGCGAGGCGGGTGAGGTTGTGGGTCGCCCGCAGCTGCCCCACGAGCCCTGCGGCATGCCAGGTGGTGCCGCAGGTGAGCCGCTTGCGCTCGAGCAGCAGCACGTCGCGGCAACCGCGGCGCGCGAGGTGGTAGGCAACGCTGCAGCCGACCACTCCGCCGCCGATGATCACGACGCGCGCATCCGACGGAACGCTCTGCACGATCTCACCCCCGCCAAGGCCGTGAAGGACGGCGCGCTAGTGTGCCCGAGGCGCGGTGCGTGTGCGGCGCAGATGCGGTCCACCCTGGCCCAGAGAGGGCTTTTACAACAGTGACTTACGACATAGACTGCAGGTGAATCGGAGACCGCTTCGCGCCCCGCAGCGCCGGGGGACCGACCCGGCGGCGGTGCCGCCACAGGCTAGAATTGCGGCTCGCTCCCCCCAAGGCATCAGGCAGTGCAATGAGCGATGATCCTTACCTCCTGACACCGGGTCCGCTGACCACCTCGCTGCGCACGCGCCAGAGCATGCTGCGCGACTGGGGCTCCTGGGACTCGGACTTCAACGCCATCACCGCGCGCATCCGCGAGCAGCTGCTGGGGATCTGCGAAGCCGCAGCGACGCATGAATGCGTGCCGCTGCAGGGCAGCGGCACCTTTGCGGTCGAGGCCGCGATCGGCACGCTGGTGCCGCGCGACGGGCACGTGCTGGTGCCGCTCAACGGCGCCTACTGCCAGCGCATCGCGCGCATCTGCCGCACCCTGGGCCGCTGGCTGACGACGCTCGACTACGCCGAGGATGCCCCGGTGCGCGAGGCCGACGTCGCGCGCGCCCTGCAGGCCGATGGCTCCATCACGCACGTGGCGCTGGTGCATTGCGAGACCAGCACCGGCATCCTCAACCCGCTGGCGCCGATCGCGCAGGCGGTGGCGCGCGCCGGCCGCGGCCTGATCGTGGATGCCATGAGCTCCTTCGGTGCGCTGCCGATCGATGCGCGCGCCGTGCCGTTCGAGGCCTTGGTCGCCGCCTCGGGCAAGTGCCTCGAGGGCCCGCCGGGCATGGGGTTCGTGATCGCGCGCCGCGGCGCGCTCGAGCGCGCCGCGGGCAACAGCCACTCCCTCGCCATGGACCTGCACGATCAGTGGGTCTACATGCAAAAGACCACCCAGTGGCGCTTCACGCCGCCGACCCACGTGGTCGCCGCCTTCGACTGCGCCATCGCGCAGTACCTGGAGGAAGGCGGCCGCGAGGCGCGCTGCGCACGCTATACGCGCAACTGCCGCACGCTCATCGAGGGTATGGCACGGCTCGGGCTGCGCAGCTTCCTTCCCGAGGCGATCCAGGCACCGATCATCGTCACCTTCTACGCCCCCGAGACCCCGGCGTACCAGTTCAAGAGCTTTTACAACGCCGTCAAGGCACGCGGCTACATCCTCTATCCCGGCAAGCTCACCACCGTCGAGACCTTCCGTGTCGGGTGCATGGGGCAGCTCGGCGAGCGCGGCATGGGCGGCGCGGTGGACGCGGTCGCCGCGGTGCTGGCGCAGCTGCAGGCCGCGGCCTGAAGGTGGCCACCATGCAGCAAGTGCAGGTGAATGGTCGCCGCTACCGCATGCCCGAAGAGCCGGTGGTGGTGGTGTGCGTGGATGGCTGCGAGCCGGACTACATCGCGCAGGCCGTCGCCGGCGCCCACATGCCCTGGATGCGGCGCACGCTCGCCTGCGGCAGCGCCGTAGTCGGCGACTGCGTCATTCCGAGCTTCACCAATCCGAACAACCTCTCGATCGTCACCGGCGCACCGCCGGCGGTGCACGGCATCTGTGGCAACTACCTGTACGACAGCGCGAGCGGCACCGAAGTCATGATGAATGACCCGCGCTGGCTGCGTGCGCCGACGCTGCTCGCCGTACTCGCCGAGGCCGGCTGCAAGGTGGCGGTGGTGACCGCGAAGGACAAGCTGCGCAAGCTCCTCGGGCACCAGATGCGCGGCGTGTGCTTCTCCGCGGAAAAGGCCGATGAGGTCACGCTCGCCGAGCACGGCATCGAGGCCGTGCTGCCACTGGTGGGCATGGCGGTGCCGAGCGTCTACAGCGCGGAGCTATCGCAGTTCGTGTTCGCCGCGGGCGTGCGGCTCATGCAGCGCCAGCGCCCCGACGTCATGTACCTCTCGACCACCGATTACGTGCAGCACAAGCACGCCCCGGGCACGAACGAGGCGAACCGCTTCTACGCCATGATGGACGGCTACCTGGGGGAGCTGGAGGCGGCCGGGTGCCGCATCGTCGTCACCGCCGATCATGGCATGAACGCCAAGACGCGCATGGATGCGACGCCGAATGTGATCTACCTGCAGGACCTGCTCGATCACTGGCTCGGCGCCACGCGTGCCCGCGTCATCCTGCCGATCACCGACCCGTACGTGGTGCACCACGGGGCGCTGGGCTCCTACGCCACCGTCTATCTTCCCGAGGGCGCGGCCGCTGCGACCGTTGCCGCACGGCTCGCGGCGCTGCGCGACATCGAGCTCGTGCTCACCCGCGCAGCCGCCGCCGAGCGCTTCGAGCTGCCGCCCGATCGCATCGGCGACCTGGTGGTGATCGCCACGCGGCAGGTGGTGCTCGGCACGGCAGCCAGCCGCCACGACCTCAGCGGCCTCGATGCGCCGCTGCGCTCGCACGGCGGCCTGTCCGAGCAGGCGGTGCCCCTCATCATGAACCGCCGCAGCGCCGACCTCGACCTCACCCGTCGCTGGCGCAACTTCGATGCCTTCGACTGGGCACTGAACTATGGCCGCTGAGCCGCGCCCGGGCAGCGGCCGCACCGTGCGGCACGAGGGGTTGCGCATCGGCGGTGAGCGTGTGGCCACGGCCCGCACGCGCGAGGTGCTCAATCCCTACACGCGCGAGCCGGTCGGCACGGTCGCCTGTGCCGCGGTGGAGGACGTGCGCCGGGCGATCGCGCTCGCGCGCGCATTCCGCTCCCCGCTGACGCGCTATCAGCGCGCCCGCATCTGCCACGCCACGGCGGCGGCGCTGCGCACGCGTACCGCGGAGGTCGCGGACCTGATCACCGCCGAGAGCGGGCTGTGCAAGAAGGACTCGACCTACGAGGTGGGGCGCGCCTGCGACGTGTTCACCTTTGCCGGCAACGCGGCGCTCGAGGATGACGGCCAGATCTTCTCCTGCGACCTCACCGAGCACGGCCGGCAGCGCAAGGTCTACACGCTGCGCGAGCCACTGCTCGGGGTGATCAGCGCCATCACGCCCTTTAACCATCCGCTGAACCAGGTGGCGCACAAGATCGCGCCGAGCATCGCCACCAACAACCGCATGGTGCTCAAGCCCTCGGAGAAGACGCCGCTCTCCGCGCTGCTGCTGGCAGACATCCTCTACGAGTGCGGCCTGCCCCCGCCGATGTTCGCGGTGCTCACCGGCGAGCCGCGCGAGATCGCGGATGAGCTGCTCACGCATCCGGACGTGGACCTGGTGACCTTCACCGGCGGGGTCGCCATCGGCAAGTACATCGCCGCCAAGGCCGTCTACAAGCGCCAGGTGCTCGAGCTCGGCGGCAACGATCCGATGATCATCATGGAGGATGCCGACCTTGATGAAGCCGCCGTCCTCACGGCCGCCGGCTCGTACAAGAACTCCGGCCAGCGCTGCACGGCGATCAAGCGCATCCTGGTGCACGATGCGGTGGCCGAGCGCTTCACCGAGCTCCTGGTACAGCGGACGCGCGCGCTTAAGTACGGCGACCCGAGCGACCCGGACACCGACGTCGGCACGGTGATCGATGAGGCCGCGGCGCGCTGTTTCGAGGCGCGCGTCAGTGAGGCGCTGTCAGCCGGGGCACGCCTGCGCTGCGGCCACGTACGCGAGGGCGCGCTCTACGCGCCCACGGTTCTCGACCGGGTGCTTCCGGGGATGAGCGTGGTGCGCGAGGAGACCTTCGGTCCGGTCTCCCCGATCATGCAGTTCGGCACCATCGAGGAGGCGATCCGCATGGTCAACGCCAGCGCCTACGGGCTGTCCTCGGCAGTGTGCACCAACCGGCTCGACTACATCACGCGCCTGGTGAGCGAGCTTGCAGTCGGCAGCCTCAACGTGCGCGAGGTGCCCGGTTACCGCCTCGAGGTCACCCCGTTCGGCGGCATCAAGGACTCGGGTCTGGGCTACAAGGAGGGCGTCCAGGAGGCGATGAAGAGCTTCACCAACACCAAGACCTACTCCCTCCCCTGGCCGAAATAACGGGCCCGCCGCACCGCCCCGGGTTCAGGCGCACTTCCTCAGCGGCAATGAATATCATCGTCCGTGGTGCAGGTGTGCCAGGTGTGCTCATGGTAGTAACGGTGGTGCTCGGCGTCGTAGTAGCCCTCCACCGGCTCGTGGACGACCTCACGTTCGTGCAGGACGCAGCCCGTGAGCGTGAAACTCATCCCGAGGAGCACGAGCAGCGCACGAAAGGCGTGCATTAGTTTCATAACTTTCTCCGTAGCGTAGCTGCCCCAAGGATCCGACGCCGGCTGCGCTTGGGGCTACGGGCGAGCAGCCGAAGCCACGGTGAGGCAACACCTACAACCGCGCCCGGCCGCCGGCCCCCGGGCCGCGCGCTTGACCTTGAGCGCGTGGCCCGGCACATTCAGGGGGCCGCCGATGAGGCCGCCAACGCGCTGCAGACTGTCGGATAACTCCCGCATAACCGTTCCGGCCGCGCCGCCAGTCACACGATGAAACTCTCCCGTCTTTGGGTTGCCGCGCTGCCCCTGATCCTGGGCAGCTGCTCGCTGGTCTCCATCAAGACTCCCGACAAGCCGCTGTCCACGCGTGACCTCAACACGCGCATCCTCACGCGTCAGTTCGCCGCCGACTACCTGCTCGCGGTGCGCCAGTGCGCCGACCAGATCGCCGCCCAGGACTCAGACCCCGAGGTGCAGCGCAACGCGCTACGCTGGAAGATCGCCGTGGCCGAACAGAGCCAGAGCGCCGCGATGCAGCTGGCCCCGTCCATGGCCCTCCTGGACACCTGGTCGGTGGCCGCGGGCATGGAGCAGTTCTTCTCCGCGGGCGGCGCGGGCGCGAGCCTGTTCGGGAGCCAGCAGGGCAAGGTGACCGCGGTCGCCGCCAAATGGAACACCGCCGCGGGCGCGATGGCGCAGCAGCTGCTGCCGCCGCGGGACTTCCTGAGCTATGGCCAGTTTGTGCGCGAGTACCTCGGGCAGTACCCGCTCACGAGCCTCGAGGATGCGCGCCCGTCGGTGGTGCGGCTGTGGGTCGAGCGCACCGGAGTCTCCAAGCCGCTGCTGGACTCGACCGGCACGATCCCGCAGGCACTCGCCGACACTTCCGACCGGCTGCAGATGCTGGCGACCACTCTGCCGGCGCAGACCGGCTGGCAGGGGCAGCTGGCGCTGGAGACAGCCGGCTTCTCCGGTCCCGAGATGCGCGCGGCGCTCGGCCGGCTCGACGAGCGGCTCGCCCACCTGACCGAGGTCGCGCAGAAGTCCCCCGAGCTGGTGCACGAGGCGGTCGCCGAGGTGCGCGTGAGCCTGCTCGAGGTCATCGACCGCCTGGACGCCTCCTCGGCGGCGACACTGCAGACGCTGCGCACCGAGCGCCTGGAGCTGTCGGCGACCATCAGCAGCGAGCGCGCCGCCGTGCTCGCTGCCGCCGACGAGCAGCGCAAGGCCATCACCCACGACGTCACCGAACTGTCCCACCAGCTGCTGCTGAGCGCCGGTGCCGAAGCGCGGCGCCTCGCCTGGGTGCTGGGATTCGTGGCGTTCGCGCTCGCGCTGCTGCTCTTCGGGCTGCCCTTCGTCGCCGGCTACCTCGTCGGGCGCGCGCGCGGCCGCGCGCGCCCGGACTAGCACTCAGCCGAGCAGGCGTGCGAGGTCGGCCCGCTCCTCCACCGGGACCGGCCAGCTGGCATCGCAGCTGCTGCAGTGGGCCTCGATCTCGGCGCCATCCTCGAGCAGCTGCGCGAGCTCGGCGCGCGCATGCGCCCCCTGGGCGCGCTCGCGGCCGCAGCGTGGACACTGCGACAGAAAGGTGAACCGCTCGCTCATGGCCTCAATGTCCCGTGCGGCCGCCGGCCGGTGCGCGCAGTGTCCGGCAGCACGGCAGCCAAGTCTATAATCCACCCACCCTAAAGCCTCGGGGTGTAGCCGCGGGGGATGACGATGAGCGCAACAGCAGAGCGGACCTCCCCGGTGAGCGCAGCCGAGCGCCAGGCACGCATTGACCTCGCCGCCTGTCACCGCCTGGCCGCGCGCTTCGGCTACTCCGAGGGGATCGACAATCACCTCACCGTGCTGGTGCCGGGGCGCCCCGAGCGCTTCCTGCTGGCACCCTTCGGGCTGCTGTGGTCGGAGGTGCGCGCCAGCGACCTGCTTGAGCTCGATTTCCGGGGCCAGGTAGTCGCCGGGCGGGGTCTGGTCGAGGACACCGCGCTCTACATCCATCTGTCGGTGCATCGCGCCAAGCCCGAGGCACAGTGCGTACTGCACACCCATATGCCGTACGCCACCGCGCTCGGGATGCTCGAGGATGCAACCCTCGAAATGGCCTCGCAGACTGCCGTGGGTTTCCACGGCGACATCGCCTACGCCGAGTACAACGGCCTGGCGCTCGATTACGCCGAGGGCGAGCGCATGGCGCGCGCACTCGGCACGCGCTCGGTGCTGCTGCTGCGCAACCACGGGGCGCTGGTGACCGGGGACACCCTGGCGCAGGGCTTCGAGCGGCTCTACTTCCTCGAGCGCGCCTGCCAGGCGCAGCTGCTGGCCCGCGCCGGCGGCGGTGACGCGCTGGCCGGTC
>Ga0335079_10004843_pt1 | contig 15496 bp, 12 predicted proteins | sample Lox_Sample_33_FD_206719 | JGI IMG/M metagenome (GOLD analysis project Ga0335079, IMG submission 206719) | Soil microbial communities from Loxahatchee National Wildlife Refuge, Florida, United States - Lox_Sample_3.3 | ecosystem: Environmental > Terrestrial > Soil > Wetlands | place: USA...
CTACCCCGATGAGATTGAGAAGTACGCGCGCATGGGCGTGGACATGATGGACTGCGTTTTGCCGACACGCGCGGCGCGTCATGCGCTGCTTTTCACGAGCGAGGGACGTCTCAACATCAAAAACAAGCAGTATGCCGAGGACCAGGGACCGCCTGATCCGGCGTGCGGCTGCATGGTTTGCCGGCGGTACACACGTGCCTACCTGCGCCATCTGATGCAGTGCGGCGAACCGTTGGCGGGAACGCTCAACACGATTCATAACCTGGCCTATTACCTGGGTATCATGCAGCGGGTACGGGCAGATCTGACGGCCGAGCCAGTCAGGCCGTAATCGCAGAACCGAGAAGCTGCTTGAGAGCCTGGACATATTCTGCCAGGGCTTGCCGGCCGCTCTTGGTGATGCGATAGATCGTCTGCGGCTTTCGCAGGACGAATTTCTTTTCGACGGAGATGTATCGCGCTTCCTCCAACTTGAGCAACTGCGCACCGAGGTTGCCGTCTGTCGATCCAGTCCTACTTCGAAGCCATGTGAACTCGGCCTGCTCCACGCCCGCAAGCAGAGAGAGCAATGCAAGGCGCAGCTTGCCGTGAATCACAGGATTGAGCTCGGGCAGCTCAGGCATGCGCAACTCCGCGCAGTTTCCGCCGTTGCGCGTCCCTGATCATTCCGTAAACACCGAAGACGATCTGGCAAACGAAAATGGCGATTAGAAAGGCGACGGTCACCGGTGTGCTCTTGCCAAAGCACGCGAACACAGTGCAGGCCCACCACACAACTGCACAGGCGAATTGCATCTTCCACTTCAGAATCATGGCAGATGCCGCATTGGCGCTGCCGAGCATGGCGCCCAGCACCGCTACCATGATGTGCTCGTCAATCCTGCCGCTTGTACCCAAGGCTAGAAAGACCAGAAACATCGAGATTCCGGCGGCAATCCAGATGGCGCCAATGGCGCGCCCGATCGTCGTATTAGTGGTGTAGTGCCCTCTGCGTGCAATCAAAATGCCGGTGAGCACGCAGGCGCTGATCATAGTAACCGGCCACACCATCGGATTGCGCAGGATCCCTCCGCCCAGGATCGCAATATAGTAGGCAATGCCCCAAAGTATGAAGACCCAGCCCCAGCTCTCTGTCGAACACCGGCCTTCAGCGAGCATGTCTTCAATCAGCGCGAGCCGTTGCTTCAGGTCTTCCGTGCTCATACGATCGTCCATTGAAGTCCTCCATCACATAATGGAATTACTCTATACTATAGAGTACTCTGCGTCAAGTAGATTCTCGGGATGGTGGTCGGGCTATTGATGCTACTTGCCGAGTTGCTTGACGAAGAAGTCAGCCATGATGTGATTGGCCTCAATGGCCTCCGGCAGACGCGGGTCGTACCAGAAGGCATGCGGCAGTGCGTCGTAGACGACCAGGCGAGCATCGACTCCGGCAAGCAGGTAGGCGCGGTGCAGATTGATTGTGCCGCTCAGTAGGAGATCACGGCCGCTGGTGATGAAGAGGGTGGGGGGAAGGCCGCGCAGGTCACCGAAGATCGGTGAAAGCATCGGGTCTTTGGGGTCGGTGTCTCCAACGTAAAACGGATCGTGTGCACCGGGTTCCGGCGGATCGAGATGGCCTGAGAGGCCGCGTAGTGCGTACATCGCCATCGAGTCGCCGGCGCGGGCAAAATCGCCCATGCCGCTGAAGATGCCAAGTGCTGCGGGCATGGGCAGGCCGAGTTGCTTGATCTTCGCGGCGACTTCGGCGGTGAGGATGGCGCCTGCAGACGTTCCGTAGATAACGATGTGGCGCGGCTTGTAGGTCTTCAAGAGTTCCTTGTAGACGGCGATGGAGTCGTCGACGGCCGCGGGGAACCTCACTTCGGGAGAGAGACGATAGAGAACAGCAACAACTTTGATTTTTGTGTAACCGGCGATGGGAATCGATTCGGTATATGAGCCCGAGTCGGAGTTGAATCCGCCGCCGTGCAGGTTGAGGAGAACCTTGTCGTTATTGGCTGCCGGTACGCCTTGCGGCGTGACGATGCGAACGGGAACGCCGGCCATCTTGTCTTCAACGATGGTATTGGGGCAGATTTTGGTCCATTCGACACGAGCGCGGGCGGTGTAAGCGTCGGTCATTTTGCGCCGCTTTTCGAGCGGTTGCGGCGGGCCCTGGTCTGGCTCGCGCCGGCTCAAGGACGTTTGCGCTTCGGGGCTGATGGCCTGGGGTACCGGGACGATCCGCGTGACGTGCGCGGTGCCGTTGGCATCGATGTAGCTGGTGTCGCGATTGGGAGCGTCGGCCGCCGTGGTCGGCTGCGGGGCAGGCTGTTGCGCGACTAGTAGCGGCGCTGCACACAAAGCGGCGAAGGCAATGGAACGCACCCGGAGTTGCATGACTTGCCTCCAGTTGAAGAGCAAATTTCCCGACTGTTCACCATAGCAGACTAAAGTTACCTGCAAGAAATCGAGAGTGCATCGTTCCGGGATTGAAGCATCCGGAGATCAGCTGAAGTGGTGGGTCGTTTCGAGACGGCTGATTTCGCAGCTGCCCTGGAGGATGAACGATGCGTTTTGGTCCGAGAATTTTGCGGTTTGCGTGCATTTTTCTAATGCCTGCGGTTGCCCCTTTTGCCGCGGAAACCACCGATTCGCCGAGTCCGCTGCCAAAAACCATGGCGGTGGCGGCGTTCAAGAACGGTCTGGCGTTTGTACTGAGGCAGGGAGATATTCCACTTACCGGCGGGACGGGGCGAATCGCGCCGATCCCGAATGCGACGCTGGGCACGCTCTGGCTTGCACCGGGAACACCGGGCGCGCGGCTGGATGAAGTTGTTGCCTATCGCTACAACGTTGCCGGGGAACGACGGATCCCATCGATCGGGGAGATTCTGCTTGCGAACGCGGGGAAGACGGTCACGATCAACTACCAGATGAAGGACTACACAGGTGAAATTGTCGGGCTGCGAGATACAGGTGACGACGCATTGAAGGCTGGACAACCCCCAAACGACGTGAGCTCCAGCTACGTTTTGCTCAGGGTGGAGAAGAGACTCCTGGCGTTTCCCCTGGGCGGAATTTCGATGGCCAGCCTGCCGGAAGACGCGGTGTTGCGCGAGTACGCCGAGCGGCCAGGGCAGGCCCTGCGGCTGAAGATCAAGGGCGGCGCGGCGAAAGAAAAACTCACCATGGGTTACCTGGAACACGGCCTGGGCTGGACTCCGTCGTACATGGTGTCGCTGGTGGATGACAAGAATGCGCAGATTACGATGCAGGCTGTAGTGACGAACGAGGCAGAAGACGTTCAGGATGCGGAGTTGTTTTTTGTTGTGGGCGTGCCGAATTTTGCCTATGCGGATGTGCTGTCGCCGATGAGTCTGCAGCAGTCGCTGGTGAGCCTGATGAAAGACGAGCGCGACGCCAGGAAAGCCATTGGCGGGTTTTCGAACGCGCTGCAGGGGCAATATGCCGCGTTTGACGAGGTGGCGGCGAACGCGCCGATGTCATTGGCAAGTTCAGTGACGGAATTGGCCAGCGCTCCGGAAGAGGATCTCTTTCTGTACAACCGTACGGGCGTAACGCTGGCGAAGGGAGAACGCGCCAGTTATAACGTCTTTTCGGGTGAGGTGGGGTACGAGCACATCTACAACTGGGAGGTGGAGGATCAGCCTCGCGTGGATGGATACGGGAATGTGGTGCAGGTGAATCCCAATATGCCGGAGGCAAACCGGGCAGACAGCGTGTGGCACTCGATCCGATTGAAGAACACAACGAAGTTTCCCTGGACGAGCGCGCCGGCGCTGCTGATTTCAGGAGACAAGCCGGTTTCGCAGGACACGTTGGCCTATACACCGAAAGGTGCGCCTTCAACGTTGAAGATCACGGTTGCGACGGATATCCGCGCCAGCCATGAAGAGCGCGAGGTCGCCCGACAGCAGGAACCGATGCATCGCCGTGGCTATAACTACGATCTAGTCTCGGTGGAGGGAAAGCTGAAGCTAAAGAACTACAAGACAAAGGAAGCGCACCTGTCGATCGGCAATACACTGCGCGGCAAGGTGGAGTTCCAGAGCGATGAGGGCAAGGCGGTTCAACTGGGCGAAGGGGTGGAGAGCGATAATCCCAGATCGCGGCTGAGCTGGGAAATCACTTTGCATCCTGGGGAAGAGCGCGTGGTCACCTACCGGTACAGGATCTGGGTTCGCGCGTAGGGGCCAGCAGTCTGCAGAGCAGGTTGGGTTGAATGAGCCTCGGCAGGGTTCTGACGAGCCTGCTCCCGAAGAGAGAGGAGCCGTGGCAACAATGCAGAGAATGATGATGATGATAAAAATGATCACTGCATCGTTGCCGCGGCTCAAATCGGCTACGGAATGGTGGCCGTAGTCGTGTTCGATGGATCGCTTTCATTTCCAGAGGTGTCGACGGTCTTCACTACGTAGTCGTAAGTCTGACCACTCTGAACAGAGGTGTCGGTATAGGTTGTCGAGGTGTTCGGCTTGGAGTTCAACTTCTGATATCCAGTCGAACCGCCGACCGCACGATATACGTTGTAACCCGCGATCGAATCGGTGTCAGAAGTTGGCGCATCCCAATTCAACTTCACCTGGTGCGACGTACCAGTGCCGGTGAGGCTGACCGTTATTGTTGGATTCGAAGACGAGTTACTGGTGATCGTGAGTTGGCCGGTTGCAGCGCCCGCCGTGGTGGGTTCGAATTGCAGATCCAGGTTCACGGATTGTCCGGCGTTGAGAGTCAACGGAAACTTCTCGCCCGATACGGAGAAGCCGGTCCCAGTAATGGTCACGGCGTTAACCGTCACGCTAACGGAGCCAGAGGCAGTCAACTTCAGCGACTGCGATGTTGGATTGTTCAGGGCCGTGCTGCCGAAGGCGATGCTCGTCGCATTCACAGACAGCGTTGCTGCACCCCCAGTTAGCTTGAGCGAGACAGTCTTTGATGCGCTTCCGGTGGTCGCTGTCAGCGTAACAGTCTGCGCAGTGCTGACGGAAGCCACATCCGCGGTGAAGGTCGCGCTTGAGGCTGTTGCCGGCACCGTGACGGATCCCGGCACTGTGACCGCCGAACTGCTGCTCTTCAGGGCCACGCTGATGCCGCCGGAAGGCGCAGATCCGGACAGGTTCACCGTGCACGAATCTGCCAGTTCTCCTGTGATTGAGGTGCTGCCGCATGAGATTGCGCTCACCGCCGGAGTGGCAGTGGTTCCCGTGCCGCTAAGGGAGACGGTCGCGGTGGATGCTGAACTCGCAATCGTCAACTGCCCGGTCGCCGAACTCGCTGCTTTGGGAGCATAGTGAATGGTCAAGACAGCTGCCTGTCCAGGATTCAGGGTGACGGGCAGATTGCCGCCCGAAACTGAGAATCCGTTCCCGGTGACCGAGTCGGACTTGATGGTGACTGCCACCGTTCCGCTTGCGGTCACCGTCAGGGACTTGGTGACTGCCGTTCCCACTGCGACGTTGCCAAAGGCCAGCGAACTGGCGCTGAGGCTCAATGCAGAATTCGAGGCCTTGAGTTGCAACGCAAAGCTTCGCGAAGAGGAATCGGTGCTTGCCGTGATAGTCGCGGTCTGTGCGGTGCCAACCGCAGCCACATCGGCGGTGAAGGATGCTGTGCTTGCGCCCGCGGCGACGACTACGCTGCCGGGGACCGTCACGGCAGTGCTACTGCTCTGCACTGTGACACCGACTCCGCCTACCGCCGCAGCCGAACTGAGCGTTACCGCGCAATGTGTTGTGCCCGAGCCCGTGAAGGAGTCAGTGCCACACGAGAGCGCGGTAACCGACGGCATGGACACCGTCGATGTTGAAGCGCTGTTAACTTTGATCGAAGTGGACTTCGAGACCGTTCCCTGTTTTGCGGTCAATGTCACAGTTTGCGAGGTCGTGACGGCGGAGACATTCGCCGTGAAGCTTGCGCTTGTGGAACCCGAAGCCACGGTTACCGAGGAAGGAACGGAGATTGCGCTACCACTGCTCGAAAGGTCCACGACCACTCCGTTTTGGGGCGCGGCAGAAGACAAGGTAACGGTGCAGTTGTCTGTACCAGCTCCGGTGACAGAGGGGACAGTGCAATTGAGGCCGGAGAGCGACGCAGCAACGGGAGCTGAAGACGCTGCGCCCTTGCCGAGCAGTGTTACGCTCGTCGCGGCCGCGGAAGAGCTGCCGGTCATGATGTTCAGCTGGCCGCTCGATGAGGCAGTGTCCTTGGGGGCGAAGTGGACGTTGAAGCTCAGACTTGTCCCTGCGGCTAGATTCACCGGAAGGGTCCCCTGACCGTTTACGGTGAAAACGCCGTTTGTGGGGGTCAGAGCTGTGATCTCCACCGAACCGGAGCCAGTGTTCGCAACTGTGAGCTTCTGATTCGCGGATTCGCCAACGGTGACGGTTCCGAAGTCCACCGAGGACGGCGTGACTGCCACCGTCGCAGAGCCTTCAGCGGAGGAGGACTTTCCTGAGTAAACGACCCCGCCACATCCCACAGTTCCCAGGAAGGAAACACTGATCGCGAGAGATGCAAGGATCGCGAGATTTCCCGACTTTCGCTTTTTCGGATTTGAGGGGTTCGCGCCTTTCGATTTCGGTTTGGACTTCGTAGAGCGAATGCGGTTATCGGAATGATTGGAAGAAAGAAATGAATGCTCAGCAAGAATTGAGCGGCCTATCTGCGGCCGGACACTGATCAGGTACATCTACAACTTCTCCTCAACGGGTGCCTGGGCACCTTACTGCGATGTATGCTGCTGAAAACATTGAGACTGTGTTAGCCAGAGACGTTGAGCGAAAAGAGCGCAGGGAATCCCCGTTTGGCGCAGCGTGGAAAACTGCGAGCCAAGAAGGGGTTTCAGCGTTTCAATTCGGCGGATTCAGACCCAAAGCAACCGTCTATAGCTATCAGCCTGTAGAAGCTATGAATTCGTTAAAAACCTTTGTTCTCCGGCGAAGCTACATGTGAGACAACTGCAACTCGACACGCACCAGGTCGGAGTTCACGTGCATATGAGAGCCCTTTTGAAACTGCAGAAGAGCAGGCAATAAGCGGGCCAGAATGGCTGCCTTTGTACAATTTATTTCAGCTCCTTCTTTTCGTTTAACTTGGGGGGAGGCGAGCCGGATTGCATTAGTTATGAGTCAATATCCACAATGTAAATGTTTCCACGTTACGTAATATTTTCTGGGTAATAATTTCAGGTAAATAGGTTTACTTGGGTCATTTTGTGTGTCATTTGCGCGAAAACACCCACGAAAATCCGATCGGACGCGCGTAAATCGTCATAAGAACGATGTCGAGGCTGGTTTTAAGCTGGGAGCTTTGAAACAGGATTGGGACTCCAGTCCGGAAGTGGTGTAGAACACATTTTCGGACATAGCGAAATCGGCTTTATACAATGATCTCCCGTGGTGTGGAAGTGCGATTTGCACTTTCGATGGGAGGCATGCGAATGATTGCGAGGATCTGGCACGGATACACAAGGCCGGAAGATGCCGACGCTTATGAAGCCAAGTTAAAGCCAGAGATGCTGCCAGGGATCGGGAAGGTTCCGGGATACCGGGGTGGGTATGTGCTGCGAAGGAGCCTCGAGAATGAGATTGAATTCATCACGATCATGATCTGGGAGTCTCTCGATGCAATCAAGGCGGTGGCGGGGCCCAACTATACGGTCTCGATCATTCCCGAGGACCGGCTGAAATACCTTGTAAGGCACGACAGTCACGCTGCGCACTACGAGATCGAGTCGGTGCAGGGACTAGTTGGGGTTGGCAAGACGAAGGCGGACGCGAGCGGAGGGCGTCCAGATTCTGAGATTGAATGGGACTATGCAGCTCCCGAATGACGCGCGCTGATCTGTCATTTCGACGCGTAGATTGCTGATCCCAAGTTGAAGGCGGAACACCCGGGCAATTCGGTGCAAAATCCTGCTGCGGCCCTTATGCCTGGTGCGTTACATTGAAGTTCCGATGACAGCCATCGCTTCCCCCTCCATTCATAATCTCGTCGGCGGAAAATGGGTTACTTCGACAGGCCCCGCTGGAATTGAACTGGCCAACCCGGCAACCGGTGAAGCTCTGGGCAGATCGCCAGCCGGATCGGCGGCCGAGGTCGATGCCGCCGTTCAGGCCGCGCATGCTGCCTTCGCATCGTGGCGCAGTGTGCCGGCAGTCGATCGCGTACAGTATCTCTTCAGGCTGAAAGTGCTGCTCGAAGAGCATCTGGATGAACTCGCGCGGCTGATCACGATCGAGAACGGCAAGACGCTGGCAGAGTCGAAGGGAGAGCTTCGCCGCGGAATCGAGAACGTGGAAGTGGCGTGCGGGATTCCGGTACTGATGCAGGGCTACTCGCTCGAAGATGTTGCGCCGGGCATCGACGAGATCATGGTGCGGCAGCCGCTGGGGGTTTGTGCGGTAATTACGCCGTTCAATTTTCCGCTGATGATTCCGCTGTGGTTCATTCCCTACGCAATTGCAACCGGGAATACGGTGGTGCTGAAGCCGAGCGACCGGGTTCCCTTCTCGGCGGCGCGGCTGCTCGAACTGATGCAGGAGACGGGGCTTCCGGATGGCGTGGTGAACCTGGTGAATGGCGGGAAGCCCGCTGTGGATGCGCTGCTCGATCATCCTCAGGTGCGCGCGGTGAGCTTTGTGGGGTCGACGCCAGTGGCGAAGCACGTGTACTCGCGCGGCTCGGCGAGCGGCAAACGGGTGCAGTGCCAGGGCGGTGCAAAGAATCACGTGGTGGTGCTGCCGGACGCGGATCCTGAAACGACGACGAAGATTATTGCCGACTCTGCGTTCGGATGCGCAGGGCAGCGGTGCCTCGCGGTGAGCGTTACGGTGACGGTAGGCGAGGCGAAGAATTGGTTTCGGGATGCAATTGCGACAGCGGCGAGTTCGCTGAAGGTGGGAGACGGGCTCGACCCGGAGTCGCAGATGGGTCCAGTGATTACACAAGCAAGCCGCGAGCGGGTTGTGTCGCTGATTGGGCAGGGCGCGGACCAAGGGGCAAAGGCGGTTATCGACGGGCGGGGAAGAACCGTGAACGGCGGAGCGGGGTCGTTCGTGGGACCAACGGTGCTGGATGGATTACCGGCGACCAGTCCGCTGATGGAGACGGAGATCTTCGGCCCGGTGCTGTCGGTTGTTCACGCCGACACGGTTGAGGAAGCCGTGGCGATGATCGAACACTCGGCGTATGGAAATGCCAGCTCGATTTTTACGTCATCGGGGGCTGCGGCGCGGAAGTTTCGAACCGCGGTGTCGACGGGGAACGTCGGCATCAATATAGGCGTGCCGGCGCCGATGGCGTACTTTCCCTTCTCCGGGTGGAAAGGCAGCTTCTTCGGCGTGATGCACGCGCAGGGACGCGATGCGATTGAATTCTTCACCGACAAGAAAGTGATCGTGGAACGCTGGCCGAAGGAGTGGTCAAGAAAGTTTTAGGCAACAATCCAGTTGCATTTCGCGAGAACGGGGAGCGCCTCTCGACGCTCCCCGTTCTGTTGTTACTTCCCGGTTTTGCCGCGACGTCTATGAAGGCGGAAGAATGAGGAGCCCGGATCGGAGCAGGAGTTTCGTCAGGCGATCGATCGCCATCGGGTATTTGTAGGAAACAGCGCGAACACTGACTCCGAGCAGAGTGGCCGTTTCCGCATGGGTGTACTCCTGGAGGGCGATGCGACTGAGAAGCGCACGATCGACGATTCCGAGCTTGTCGAGACAGCGTTCGACATCGAGAACGAAGATGACCGCATCTTCGAATGTCTTGACGCGGCGGCTTGAGACCCAGCCGCGGCCCACCGGCTCGCCGAGGATCGCGGGCGCACGGCCGACGAGCATCGATGCATACAGATAGCGGCGAAGGGTCTTTTCGGTATGCTTGCGGTAGAAGGCAAGGCTGATTTCGGGTACTTCTTCGACGCTCTCCTGCGCTGGACGTGATTGGAGTTCCTCGCCGGGCGCATGACCGGCCCGCGATACGATCTCCAGTTGTGTATGGACGGTAGCTGAGACCCAGATGGCCGGCAATTGAAGGGCTGCGCTCACTCCGCACCTCCTTCGGCTGTGGCCACGGCCCAGACCCTGAACAGCCTTTTCGTTACAGGACGCCCGCGCCGCTTTCGCGATTCAGGGCATGGAAAGACCTCCAGTTTTTCCCGGCAAGCAAGGCAATAAACAGACCCGTGATTCAAGGGGCGGTACCATAGGCAACCACATCCCTCGCATACTTTTATTTGAACGCGCAATTCCATGACCTATTCCCCAGAAAAGTGCTTTCTCTCGCCGTCTCAGTATTTTGTTTTCTGCCGGGCGAGTGGAAAGGAGCAAAGCAGCTGCGGCCAGGGTTCTGCTGCCCTGGTGTGCGATCGCCGCCTGTGCTCGAAGGATTCCCGTCATCATGATGAGCGCGCAGATCCGGAATCAACCCTTCAGGTTTGGCAAGTTGCTTTGCATCAACAACCTGGCCGGTTCAGTGTGAGGCGACTCCCCGATCGTTCCGCCCGTGCCGACGAGGGCGACTACAACCCCCGTTGAATTGTGCAAACGAGCCGCCTCCCCGAAAATGTCCGACAAACCTGTGCGAGTTGGAGTAACGCCACTCTAGGAGGCACCTATCCTCTGCGTCAACGCTGCCAGGCATTGATTCTTCATTCGTTCTGTTGGAAATGCTCTTGAACCCGGGGAATGAAGCCAAAATAACGCAAATCGGTTTGCTGAAAGAAAACAGCAAACGAATATCACGATGGCCTGCAGCGGACTTTCCACACATGACTTTTTCCCAGATGCACGAACGCCTGCGTGTGGAGATGCTGCGCAGAATTCAGCGTGGAACTCTGAGCATTTCCCTGCTTTCCCGGCAGACCGGATTCGGCAAATCGCACTTATCGAATTTCCTGCACTCCCGGCGTCAGTTGTCGATTGAAGGGATGGACCGCATCATGGCCGCGCAGAGCATGGCGGCGGAGGATTTGCTGCCCGAAGACGAACGCCACATCCATCTCGGCGAAGAGAGAGATCTGGACTCGGTACCGGTGGTTTCGCATGTGACGGCGCTCTTCGAGCCTCATATCAGGGCAAGCGCAATCCAGATGATGCTCAACGTTCCGGCGAGGACCCTGCAATCGCTCAAATCGAGACCGGTTGGCGAGCCGCCGCGCATGGGAGCGGTTTGTCGCGATTCGCATTCCTCCTGCAGGCGCGCTACCCATGGAGCCACTGCTGTTTCCTGACACGCTAGCCGTCACCGACCGGCACTACAATTCGCTGATCCCCTATCGCGTCAACCGGCTCAATCTATATGCCGTGCGCGATGGTGCGCATCTTTCGCTACGATACGTCGATTTCTCGACTGCACGGCTGGTGTTGCGGCCGTTGAGCATCGCGTTTCCGATTGACCTGATCGAGATCGGCCCGGAAGCCGTGCCCAGCGAATTCATCGCGGGGCGCGTAGTGTTGACAGTGAATGAAGTTTGATCCGGAAATGATCGCTGCCCGTCACAGGAGGATTTGTCAGAATCTTCGTGCTAACCAGAACCGCACCTGAAACGGTTCGACGGGGTGGAAGACGTCGGTGAATGCTGATGTGACGGCAGGTGATATTCGGGACTCATAGGCGTAATCGATGTCGTGATCGGTGCGATCTAGCAAATTCAGGAACTCTGCTGAAACGCGCCATTTTTCGCCAAGTTGATAACCGACCTCTCCATTGAGCAATGCGGTCATCTTCGAGCGAAACAAAGCGTCGGAGGTCAAATTGCGTGGGCCAAAGCAGCGCAGGCGCAGACCGTACGAGAAGCCCCGGAGGTCGTGCAGCGCTACGCCCGACGCAACCACAAGGCCGACGGCTTCCGGCACTAGCCTGCCACCCGGGTTCCCCGGCGCAGCATCGTCTTCATCGATTTCGGTGAAGAGAGCTTTTGAGTCAGCGAGGTCGAAGTCAAGCGCAAGATGGGCGAGTGGGGTGTAGTAGTTTGCCGACTCGAAGCCATAGCGATTGCTCGGCTGTTTTGAAGCGATCGTGCCGCCGGTGTCGCCGGACTGTTGCAGTTCGGAAGCACTGTAGAGATACCAGGCCGAAAGGGTGGCTTGCAGATGCGGGATCGCAAGAGTGCGTAGGCCAACTTCGGCGCCCTTGGCTGGAACAAGAGGCGGAATCTGCGTTGCAGGTGTATTTGGATAGGGATTCTCCGCTGAAACCGGCTCGATGGCTTGCGTTGTGCCACGCCCATCGTTCGAGTGAAGACTGAATCCGCCCTGGAGATAGAACTCAGTCTTGGACCACGGGCCGAAGATCAGACTCAATTTGGGGCTGGGCAGCAGTTTGGCGGCGGTGCCGGAGTTGGCTGGCGTCACCAGGCTGGTGACGTCGAAATAGTCCAAGTCGCCGCGGAGGGCCGCGACCGAGCGGAATTTTTCAGCCCACTGGATTCTGTTTTCCGCATAGAAACCCACTTGCGTGTCTGTAAAGCGATCCGCTTGCGTAGTCGCGGGCAGAGTGGTGCCGGTATCCGAATCGGTCTTGTTCACACGCACGCGATTTTCCGACTGGAAGAGCCCGTTGTGGATCCAATCGTTGCGGACCTGAAGGCCGACGGTGTTCTCCACCTTGCGGCCAAACCATTGGGTAAAGTTCGAGTGCCGTGCGTCCAGCCCTGCCACCCATCGCCTGTCCTGCTGCTCAAACTGGTCGCCGCGAGTGATGTCGGTCAGGAAGTAAGTGAAGTCAGAAAACAGATCGAGGTCGTAATAGAACCCATAAGCCATGAGCTGCGTTGCGGAGTTTGCACGTTGACGATGCCATTCGGTCTGCAGGCTGTAGCGCTGTGAGTGGCCACCGTCAGTGGGATTCAGTGTGCCGAAGAAACCGACCAGTGGAACGGCATTCTCAGCGATTTGATCGCTCGAGCGCCAGTTGCCGTGATAGGCGCGGGCGGCGATGCTGAAGCCGCTGACGGCTTCTCCGCAACTGTAGACGAGGAGGGCGTTGAATTTGTAGTAGTTGTCCGGATGGGTCCATGGACCGTCGTCGTGATACGCCTCTCCGCCAAACAGCAGATTGCCTGCTCCGAGTTTTTGCGATATGCCGAAAACAACCCGTCCATAGCCATACATGCCGCCTTCTACCCGGAAGAAGTTCTGCGGCAGAGTCTTGAAAAACTCCAGATGAGCCGATCCGGCCGAACCATAGTTGCCTACGTCAGAGTAGTAAGGGCCTTTCTCGAAATTCACTCGCCGCACAAATTCCGGGATGACGGTGTTCATGTCGGAGTAGCCCTCGCCGTGCGCGTGCGAGGGCAGGTTGAGCGGCATGCCGTCCATAAAGATGGCAAAGTCGGTGCCATGATCGAGATTGAACCCACGAAGAAAGTACTGATTGGCCTTTCCGCCGCCGGCGTGCTGGGTGATGATGACTCCGGGGACCGTCTCCAGAACTTCTCCGGAACGAAGGAGCGGACGATCTTCGATTTCCTTCGCGCCCACCGTTCCCTGGGAGCCGGAATCGGCAATTCCGATGAGATCATCCTCGCGGCCCTGCACATCGACGGTGGTGCTTACCGTAGCTATGTTCAGAGAGATGCGTATCGGTGCCGGAGTCTCTACGGTTCCAATGTTGATCGGGAGATCTTTGGTTTCAAAATCTGGATTCGATACGACTAGTCGATAATTGCCTGGCGGGAGGGCGGAGACGCTAAAGGATCCGTTCCGGTCAGAGTGCATTGTTTTCAGTACAGCGCCGTCCGCGCTGCGAACCTGGAGGGTAGCCCCGGCAATGACTGCGCCAGATGCGTCGGCGACCGTACCTGACAGCTGCGCCGGGGACGCAATGTCACCTGCGGGAACCCGGGCCTTCTCCTGTGCGGCCGCGTTCGTATTCGCGGTTTGCGCAAGCGACTTCATCGAAATGGGCAAAGTCAAAGCCAGAAAGCAAAGCCCGACCAGTATTACGAATCTTAATTTCGTGTTACTCAGTTCCATAGTGAACTTCTTCCTGAGATCGAACGCGGGCATTCAATGCTTCTGGGAGTGAGACTTTCCGTTCCCGTCGTTCCCGTGATGATGGGCTGGTGTCGCGGGCTGGGCAACGGTCATAACAAGACGCCCATGCTCGACACCCTTTAGTCCGATCAAGCGGCCGGCAAATTCCTCTACCTGGGCAGACTTGCCGTGTACGATAAGGACTTCGAGGCACGACTCGTGGTCGAGATGCGCGTGGCTGGTGGAGACCACCAGATCGTGGTGAGCGTGCTGGAGCTCAGTCAGTTTCTCTGAGACGCCATGCGCGTGGTGGTTGTAGATCAGGGTGACGGTGCCGACGACGATCGCATTCGGGGTCGCAGTCCGCTCAGCGACGAGGCGATCGCGGATCAGATCGCGAAAGGCCTCGGATCTGTTTGTGTAGCCCAGTCGAGCGATGAAATGGTCGAACCGTTCAAGCAAGTCCGAATCGAGGGCAACACCGATTCTGCTGAGGACGCCCATGGTTCCTCCTTCGCCGAGAAGTGACACTTCCATGGGGAAATCGGAGAATAACACGAATTGACAATTCGTAGCACGTGCGCCAGATCACACGATGTACTTCCCAATCCAGCAGACGAGCGCAAGACGCATTGCTCTTCACATCTTTTCGAGGTGTAGAGCACGCACTCTGAATCTGCGGATGTTACACGTCGTGTGCGACGTCTGCATTTTCGAAACGGGTAAAACGGGAAATGAAGTTGAGGTGGACGGTGCCCGTGGGGCCGTTGCGCTGCTTGGCGAGGATGATCTCGGACTTGGCGCGATCGGACTCGCTCATCTCTTCGTCGCGGTTGTAGTAAGCCTCGCGGTGGATGAAAGCCACCACGTCGGCATCCTGCTCGATGGAACCGGATTCGCGGAGGTCGCTGAGCATGGGGCGCTTGTCGTCACCGCGGCGCTCGCTGGCACGGGAGAGCTGGGAGAGCGCGATCACAGGAACGTCGAGTTCCTTGGCCAATGCTTTCAAGCCGCGCGAAATTGCCGAGACCTCCTGCGTGCGGTTCTCGTAGCGCTTGCCTCCGGCAGAGGGCAGGGTGGCCGACATTAGCTGGAGGTAGTCGACGACGATGAGGTCGAGGCCGCCGGCGGTCTGCTTGAGGCGGCGCGCCTTGGCTCGCATTTCGGCCAGGGAGATGCCGGCGCTGTCGTCGATGAAGAGGCGCGACTCAATGAGCTGTTCGAGAGCATTCTGGAGCTTCTGCTGATCTTCGCGGCCGAGGAAGCCGGTTTGCAGTTTGCGCTGGTCGACCCACGCCTGTGAGGCAAGCATACGTCGCAGCAGCGACTCCTTGCTCATTTCGAGGCTGAAGACGGCGACAGTGGCCTTGCTCTTGATGGCCGCATTCTCGGCGATGTTGATGGCGAAGGCGGTCTTGCCCATCGAGGGACGCGCGGCGATGATAATGAGCTCGCCTTTCTGCAGACCGCTGGTCATGCGGTCGAGCTCGGTGAACTCGGTGGCGAGTCCGGTGACT
>Ga0335079_10004844_pt1 | contig 15495 bp, 11 predicted proteins | sample Lox_Sample_33_FD_206719 | JGI IMG/M metagenome (GOLD analysis project Ga0335079, IMG submission 206719) | Soil microbial communities from Loxahatchee National Wildlife Refuge, Florida, United States - Lox_Sample_3.3 | ecosystem: Environmental > Terrestrial > Soil > Wetlands | place: USA...
AACGAGGCCGGCTCGCTGTGCTCGTGGATCGCCGCTGGAACCGCGTACGCCAACCACGGCATCAACATGGTGCCGTTCTACATCTTCTACTCGATGTTTGGCTTCCAGCGCGTGGGTGACTTCATCTGGGCGGCGGGCGACATCCAGACGCGCGGCTTTCTCCTCGGGGCGACGGCCGGGCGCACCACGCTCGCCGGCGAGGGGCTGCAGCACCAGGACGGCCACAGCCAGCTGCTCGCCACCACCGTGCCCAACTGCGTCGCCTACGATCCTGCCTACGCGTATGAGCTCGCGGTCATCATCCACGATGGCCTGCGACGCATGTACGTCGAGCAGGAAAGCATCTTCTACTACATCACGCTCATGAACGAGAACTACGCGCAGCCGGCCATGCCCGCCGCAGCCGCCCCCGGCATCCTCAAGGGCGGCTATGCGCTGCACGCGGGCGGCAAGGGCAAGGTACGCGCGACGCTGCTCGGCTCGGGGACGATCCTGCGCGAGGCCCTGGCGGCGGCACAGATGCTCGAGCAGGACTACAAGATTCCGGCCGACGTGCTCTCGATCACCTCCTTCAGCGAGCTGCGGCGCGAGGCGCTCGAGTGCGAGCGCTGGAACCTGCTGCACCCGGGCGAGCGTGCGCGGCTGCCCTACGTGAGCGAGCTGATGCGCGAACGCACCGGCGCGGTAGTGGCGGCCACCGACTACATGCGCACGGTGCCGGACCAGATCCGCCAGTGGGTGCCGGGGCGCTACGTGACGCTCGGCACCGATGGCTACGGGCGCTCGGACGCGCGCACCCCGCTGCGGCGTTTCTTCGAGGTCGACCGCCGCCATATCGTGGTCGCCGCGCTCAAGGCACTGGCGGATGAGCGCCAGGTCGATGCGGAGACGGTCAACCGCGCCATCAAGTCCCTGGGCATCGACCCGGACAAGCCGGCCCCCTGGAAGGTCTAGGGCCTCGCTGCCATGAACGCGGCCGCCGGCGTGACGGAAGTGCGCGTGCCCGATCTGGGCAACTTCAAGGACGTGGCCGTCATCGACGTGCTGGTGAAGCCGGGCGACACGGTGGCCGTGGACACCCCGCTCGTGACGCTGGAGTCGGACAAGGCGGCGATGGACGTGCCCTCCACCGTTGGCGGCGTGGTGGAGAAGGTGCACGCCGCGAAGGGCGGCAAGGTCAACACCGGCGACCTGATCATCACGGTGAAGGGCGGGGCGGCCGCCGCGAGTGCGGGCACTCCCGCACCGCAAGAGCCCGCCGCCGCGCCCGAACCGGCCCCGCAGCCAGCTGCTGCGGCGCCGGCAGCCCCGCCATCCCCGCCCGCCGAGGCGGCTGTCGAGGAGCGGCCGGGCCGCATGGTGCCGCTCTCGCAGCTTGGGGCGCCCACCTCCTACCGCCCCGATCTGGCCCCGATCGATGAGCCCGGCTTCTCGCGTGCCCACGCGAGCCCCTCGGTGCGCGCCTTCGCGCGCGAGCTCGGCGTCGACCTCGCACGCGTCCCGGGACGTGGCTTCAAGGGCCGCATCACGCACGAGGACATCAAGGCGTTCGTCAAGGGCGCACTGGCCAGGGCTCCGGCTGCACCCGCGCCTGGCACACCCGCGGCGCCCGCGTTGCCAGTGGTGCCGGCGGTGGACTTCGCGCAGTTCGGACCGGTCAAGACCGAGCCGCTGTCGCGCATCCAGCGCATCTCCGGTGCGCGCCTGCACGCGAGCTGGGTCACCATCCCGCACGTCACGCAGTTCGATGAGGCGGACATCAGCGAGCTGGAGCAGCTGCGCGCGAGCCTCAAGGACAAGGCGCAGGAGGCGGGCGTCAAGCTCACGCCGCTCGCCTTCATCATGCGCGCCTGCGTGAAGGCGCTGGCTGAGTTCCCGCGCTTCAACTCCGCGCTCGATCCCTCGGGCGCCAATCTGATCGTGCGCCAGTACGTGCACCTCGGGTTCGCCGCCGACACTGCGCAAGGGCTGGTGGTGCCGGTGGTGCGCGATGCAGACCGCAAGGACATCTACGGGCTGGCACGCCAGCTCGGGGCGCTCTCGGAGAAGGCCCGCGCCGGCAAGCTGCCGCCGACGGACATGCAGGGAGGCTGCTTCACCATCTCGAGCCTCGGGGGCATCGGCGGCACCGCCTTTACCCCGATCATCAATGCCCCCGAGGTCGCGATACTCGGGGTTTCCCGCGCCAGCATGCGCGGCATCTTCCGCGACGGCGGCTTCGTGCCGCGCCTGATGCTGCCGCTGTCACTCTCCTACGATCACCGCGTCATCGATGGCGCCATGGCCGCCCGCTTCACCACCTTCCTCGCCCGTACGCTCGCCGAACCGCGTGCGTTGATCGAGGCGGTGCCGTGAGCGTCGAGCTGCGCGTCCCGGATCTCGGCAACTTCAAGGACGTCGACGTGGTCGACGTGCTGGTCAAGCCCGGCGATGAGGTGGCGGTGGATGCGCCGCTGCTCACGCTCGAGACCGACAAGGCCTCGATGGACGTGCCGGCCACGAGCGCCGGGCGCATCACCGAGGTGTTCCTGAAGCGCGGCGACAAGGTCTCGCAGGGCACGCTCATCGCGCGGCTGGACCCGGCCGCTGGCAGCGCGGCATCTGCGGCGCCAGCCGCGCAGCCAGCACCGCCGCAGGCGCCCGCGAGCGGCGGCGATACCGTGCGCATGCCGGCCGCCGGGGCGGCGCGCGCCGCGCACGCGAACGAGGCGCACACGCGCTCCACGCAGCTCTTGGTGCTCGGCTCGGGCCCCGGCGGCTACACGGCCGCGTTTCGTGCCGCGGATCTGGGCCTCAAGGTGACGCTGGTCGAGCGCTCGGCGCAGCTCGGCGGCGTGTGCCTCAATGTCGGCTGCATTCCCTCCAAGGCGCTGCTGCATGCCGCCAAGGTAATCGAGGATGCGGCCGAGATGAGCGAGCGCGGCATCGCCTTCGGCGCCCCGGTGATCGACCGCGCCAAGCTGCGCACCTGGAAGTCGCAGGTGGTCGGCAAGCTCACCGGCGGGCTGGCCACGCTCGCCAGGCAGCGCAAGGTCGAGGTGCTGCGCGGCAGCGGTCGTTTCGTCAGCGCCAACGTGCTCGAGGTGATGGGTGCCTCAGGCTCCGAGCGCGTGCGCTTCGAGCAGTGCATCATCGCCGCCGGTTCCGAGCCGGTGCGCCTGCCGCAGCTGCCAGAGGATGCGCGCATCATGGATTCGAGCGCGGCGCTCGAGCTGCCGCAGTTCTCCGGCCCGCTGCTGGTCATCGGCGGCGGCATCATCGGTCTGGAGATGGCGTGCGTCTACGATGCCCTCGGCACGCGCGTCAGCGTGGTCGAGCTCACCCCGACGCTGATGCCCGGCTGCGATGCGGACCTGGTGCGGCCGCTCGAGCGGCGCATCCGCGCGCGCTATGAGGCGATCCTGCTCGACACCAAGGTCAAGGGCATCGAGGCCAGCGAGGGCGGCCTCACGGTGAGCTTCGCGGGTGACAAGGCGCCAGCGCCGCAGCAGTTCGCGCGCGTGCTGGTGGCCGTGGGACGCGTGCCCAACGGGCGGGCCATCGGCGCGGAGCTGGCGGGCGTGAAGGTGTCGGAGCGCGGGTTCATCGGCGTCGATAAGCAGATGCGCACCAACATGCCGCACATCTTCGCCATCGGCGACATCGCCGCGCCGCCTCTGCTCGCTCATAAGGCCATGCACGAGGGCAAGGTGGCCGCCGAGGTCGCCGCCGGTCACAAGCGTGCCTTCGATGCGCGCGTCATTCCTTCGGTGGCCTACACCGACCCCGAGATTGCCTGGGTCGGCCTCACCGAGACCGAGGCGCGGGCCCGCGACGTGCCCTTAAAGAAGGGCGCCTTTCCCTGGGTGGCGAACGGCCGCTCGCTCTCGCTCGGACGCGAGGAGGGCCTTACCAAGCTGCTCTTCGAGCCCGAGACACACCGCGTGCTGGGCGGCGGGATCGTCGGCACCAATGCGGGCGAGCTGATCAGCGAGGTGGCGCTCGCCATCGAGAACGGCTGCGATGCCGCGGACATCGGGCTCACCATCCACCCGCATCCCACCCTCAGCGAGACGGTGGCCGCCGCCGCGGAGGCCTTCGAGGGCACCCTGACGGATCTCTACATTCCAAGGAAGTGAGTGAGCCGCACGCTTCCGGAGCAAGCACGCCACACCCGCGCGCCCCGCGAGCCTACCAAACCCGTTCAAAGCGACTGCTTACCGCTCCCGCGCAGCCGTGCACGGCGCTATAGGCGCCGCAATCGCTCCAGGTAAGCCGCTTCATCCGGCGCGCTGCCGCCGCCTTGTGCCTCCCACAGCACTTCGGCGAGCGGCTCGATCATGAGGTGCTCGGCCTGGTGCGCGCTGCCGGCGCGCTGACTAAGTTGCGCGTGCACCGCGCTGATGCCGCGCGGCCGGTCCGTCGCTACCTGCTCCCGGATCGCCAGGTGCAGTCCCATGTGCAGGAACGGATTCTCCCGTCCGCCCTCCGGCGTGAACTCCGCCAGCAGCGCGGGCTCGCCGCTCTCCAGCCAGGCGACGTATTCGGGATGCTCGGCGATGATGGCGGCGAGCTGCCCCTCGAGTGGTTCCAGGGGCTGCTGCGCGCGGTACCTGCGCCATGCCTCGAGGTAGCGGCGGCGCAGCTGCTCGCGGCTCTCGCCGGCGAGGAGCGACATTGCGCCCTCAGGCCCGCCGCCGCACACGGCGTGCGCGGACGGCGGCGGCCAGCGCGCCGGTACGTTTCTTCTGCGCCTGCGGCTTGGTCTTGTGCTTGTACTCGCACAGGTCGCGGATCAGGCAGCGGGGGCAGGCCGGGGTGCGCGCAGTGCAGACGTAGCGGCCATGCAGTAGCAGCCAGTGGTGCGCATCCTTCAGATATTGGCGCGGCGTGTGCGCGATGAGCTGCTGTTCGACCTCCAGCGGCGTGCGCCCGGGGGCGAGCCCGGTGCGGTTGGCAACGCGGAAGATGTGCGTGTCGACGGCGACCTCAACCTGGCCGAACACCATGTTGAGCACGATGCTCGCGGTCTTGCGGCCCACGCCGGGCAACGCCTCGAGCGCGGCGCGCTCGGAGGGCACCGCGCCGCCATGCTGCGCCAGGATCTGCTCGGACAGGCCGATGAGGTTCCTGGCCTTGGTGTTGTAGAGGCCGACGCCGCGGATATAGGGCTTGACGCCCTCGACACCCAGCGCGGCGATCGCCGCCGGGGTGTTGGCGAGCGGGAACAGCACGCGCGTGGCGGCGTTGACGCTCTTGTCGGTGGTGTGCGCCGAGAGCATCACCGCCACCAGCAGCTCGAAGGGCGTGCTGTACAGCAGTTCCGTCGTCGGCGCCGGATTTGCGGCCTGCAGGCGGCGGAAGATGGCCGTGCGCGTGGCGGGGTGCATGGCGCGCAAGCATGCCCGCGCCGTGCGCAGGCGTCGAGCCGGCTAGCGGATGCGCAGCAGGATCTTGCCGGCCACGTGACCGGCCTCGAGCCGCTCCTGCGCCTGCGCGGCCTGGGCGAGCGGGAACTCCGCCGCGATCGGCACCTTGAGTTTCGCGGCCTCGATCGCGACCGTGAGGCGTGCGTACTCGTTCGGTCCCGGGACTGCATCGTAGGGCAGGATCGTCACGCCGGCCCGCGCCTTCGGCACGGGCTGCACCCCGTTGGGGTAGGCGACCAGGCCACCCTTGCCGAGGGCATCGATCGCCTGCTCCAGGGCCGCGCCGGGTGCGAGCGCCAGTACGGCATCCAGGCCGTTCGGTGCGAATGCATGCGCGGCCGCGGCGACGTCGCCGTGCCGGCCGTCGACGACCGCGTCCGCCCCCAGTCCGCGCACCAAGGCGACCTCATCGTCGGCGGAGACGCTCGCCAGCACGCGCGCGCCGCGCAGCTTCGCGAACTGCACCGCGAGCGTGCCCACGCCGCCGGCAGCGCCATGGATGAACACGCTGTCGCCCGGCTTCAGGTGCAGGGCATCGTCCACGCCCTGCAGCGCGGTCAGCGCCGTGGTGGCGATGCCGCCGGCCTGCCGCAATGACAGCCCGCGCGGCAGACGCCCGACGCGCTCCGCCGGCACGGCGACGTACTCGGCATAGAAGCCGCCCTGCGGGTTGTCCCAGCTGTAGGCGTACACCTCGTCGCCGACCTTGAAGCCGCGCACGTGCGCACCCAGGGCGGCCACGACGCCAGCGCCGTCGGTGCCCAGGACCAGGGGCATCTTGTTGTTCTTGATCGACTCGGGGTGGCGGCGCACGCCGACGTCCCAGCTCGCCACGCCGGCGCTGTGCACCGCGATCAGCACTTCATCCGGCGCGGGTACCGGCACCGCCAGTGTGTGCAGCGTGAGCACCGAGGCATCCCCGGCATGATCGATCGCGGCCGCCCGCATCTGCCGCGGGACGGCGGCACTGGCGGCGGCGCACAGCGCCAGCAATACGACGGCAGCGAAGCGCAGCGCAGACATGTACGGCTCCTGCGTGGACGGGCACGGCATGATGCCCGACTCGGGGCGCGGCTGTCTGCGCTGACTGGCGCGCACCGCGCGACGGCGGGTTACTGCGGTGCGGCCTTGCGGGCCGTCAGCAGCGCGGCACGCGCCTGCGCCCGTTGCGCGAGCCGCAGGTTGCGGGACTCGTAGCGTGCGCGGTTCTCGGCAGGAGTCGGCGCCGCGGGCGCCTGCGGCAAGGCGGTGCGCGGCACCATGCGGATGCAGTCCACGGGGCAGGGCGCAACACACAGCTCGCAGCCCGTGCACAGCGCCAGCACCACGGTGTGCATCTGCTTCTGCGCTCCGAGGATCGCATCGACCGGGCAGGGTGGCAGGCACTTGGCGCAGCCGATGCAGGCGGCCTCATCGATCTGCGCCACGAGCTCCGGCCCCTCGCGGCCGTTCGCCGGGTTGAGCGGCAGCGGCTCCCGGCCCAGCAGTACCGCCAGCGCGGCGATCGTGGCGACTCCACCGGGCGGGCACTGGTTGATCTCGGCGTCCCCGCTGAGCAGCGCCTCGGCATACGGGCGGCAGCCCGAATAGCCGCAGCGCGTGCACTGCGTCTGCGGCAGCAACGCATCGACCTCCGGCACGCCGCGCACGGATCCGCCCCGGCCCCTCAGCTGATCCGCATGCCCGGCGTGGCCCCGGCATCCGGCGCGAGCAGGTACAGGCCCGGGGCCTCGCCGCTCGCCGCCAGGACCATGCCCTCGGAGGTGCCGAACTTCATCTTGCGGGGCGCGAGGTTGGCGACCACGACGGTGAGACGGCCAACGAGCTTGGCGGGGTCGTAGGCGCCCTTGATGCCCGCGAACACGGTGCGCTTCTCGCTGCCGAGGTCGACCGTGAGTCTCAGGAGCTTGTCGGAACCGCTGACGAACTCGGCATGCTCGATGCGTGCGACGCGCAGGTCGACCTTCTTGAACTCGTCGATCGAGATCGCCGCGGCCGCCGCCGGGGCGGCCGCGCTTGCGGCCGGCGCGGCCGGTGCCTCAAAGAGCGCATCGAGCTGCTTGGCGTCGACGCGGGTCATGAGGTGCCGGTAGGGGTGCACGCGGGTGGGCAACCTCTGTACGTCGGTCCAGTTGAACGGCGCGTCCAGGCCGAACAGCTCGCGTGCGACGCGCTCCGCGGTGTGCGGCAGCACCGGTGCCAGCAGCACCGAGAGCACCTTGAAGCCATACAGTGCGCGTGAGCACACCTCCTGCAGGTGGCGTGCCCGGGCCGGGTCCTTGGCCAGTACCCAGGGCTGCTCGCCGTCGAAGTACTGGTTGATGCCATCGGCGAAGGCCATGCACTCGCGCAGCGCGCGGCCGAACTCGCGCGCCTGGTAGGCGGCGCGTACCGACTCGGCGGCCTGCAGGGCTAGCTGGCGCAGCTCGCTGCCATCGCCCGCATAGGCGAGCTCGCCGCCGAAGCTGCGGGTGATGAAGTTTGCGGCGCGGCTGGCGATGTTGACGTACTTGCCGATCAGGTCGCTGTTGACCCGCAGCGTGAAGTCCTCGGCGTTGAAGTCCAGGTCCTCGACGTTGCCGTTGAGCTTGGCGGCGATGTAGTAGCGCAGCCACTCGGGATTCAGGCCGACCTCGAGGTAGCGCAGCGGGCTGATGCCGGTGCCGCGCGACTTGGACATCTTCTCGCCCGAGACGGTGATGAAGCCGTGCACGTACACGTGATCGGGCACGCGGAAGGGGGCGCCGGCGAACCTGAGCATCGCCGGCCAGAAGAGCGTGTGGAAATAGATGATGTCCTTGCCGATGAAGTGGATCTGCTCGGTGTCCGGGGCGCCGAGGAACTCCTCGAAGCTGCGCAGCTCGCCGCGCCGGCGCGGGCCGCCGCTCTGGAAGTAATGCTTGAGCGCCGCCAGGTAGCCGACCGGCGCATCGAGCCAGACGTAGAAGTACTTCTGCGGCGCATCCGGGATCGGGATGCCGAAGTAGGGCGCATCGCGCGAGATGTCCCAGTCCGCGAGCGCCTGCTCGCCGCTGCCGCCCAGCCACTCGCGCGCCTTGTTGGCGACCGCCGGCTGCAGCCGCTCGGGCGCGCCGAGCCAGCCACTGAGGAAGGCGACGCACTTGGGATCCGAGAGGCGGAAGAAGTAGTGCTCGGAGCTGCGCAGCTGCGGCTTGGCACCCGAGAGCGCCGAGTACGGATTGATCAGGTCGGTGGGGGCGTACACCGTGCCGCACACCTCGCAGCTGTCGCCGTTCTGCTCCTTGGAGTGGCAGTTGGGACACTCGCCCTTGATGTAGCGGTCCGGCAGGAACATGCCCTTGACCGGGTCGTAGAACTGCTCGACCGCCTTCTGGTAGATGAGGCCGGCGGCACGCAGCCGGCGGTAGATCTCCTGCGACAGCTCGGTGTTCTCCGGCGAGTCGGTCGACCACCAGTGATCAAAGCTCAGGTGGAAGCCCTTCAGGTAGCGCGGGCGATCGGCGGCGATGCGGGCGACCAGCTGCTGCGGCGTCACCCCCTCGGCCTCGGCCTTGAGCATGATGGGCGCGCCGTGCGCATCGTCGGCGCCGACGAAGAACAGCTCGTGGCCCTGCATGCGCTGGAAGCGCACCCAGATGTCGGCCTGGATGTACTCCATGATGTGGCCGATGTGGAAGGGCCCGTTGGCGTAGGGCAGGGCGGTGGTGACGAAGATCTTGCGCGGCATCCGCGCTAGTTTACACAAGCCCCGGCACCGTCCCCGGGTGCGCGCGCGCCGCCTCAGCCGGCGTCTTTGACGTCCTCGAACCGGCCCTTGTTGATCGCCTTCTTGTAGGCCTCTTTGCCGCTGATCTGCCGCGAATCGAGCAGCTGCTGGATGGCGCTGTCCATGGTGCGCATGCCGAACTGCCCGCCCGCCTGCATGGTGTTCTCGAGCTGATCGAGCTTGCCCTGGCGGATCAGGTTCGAGGCCGCAGGCGTATTCACCAGGATCTCCAGTGCCGCGACGCGCCCGCTCTTGTCGGCCTTCTGCAGCAGCTGCTGCGAGACCACCCCGCGCAGCGAGGTCGAGAGCATGGTGCGCACGTGCGACTGCTTGTCGGCGGGGAAGACGTTCACCATGCGGTCCACGGTCTGCGCGGCGCCGTTGGTGTGCAGCGTGCCCATGACCAGGATGCCCATCTCGGCGGCGGTCACCGCGATACTCATGGTCTCCAGGTCGCGCAACTCGCCGACCAGGATGACGTCCGGGTCCTCGCGCAGGGCCGAGTGCAGCGCGGCGGCGAAGCTCGGCGCGTGTACGCCGATCTCGCGCTGGCTCACCAGGCAGCTCTTGCGTTCGTGCACGAACTCGATCGGGTCCTCGATGGTGAGGATGTGGCCCTTCACGCGGCGGTTGATGTCATCGATCATGGCCGCGAGCGTGGTCGATTTGCCCGAGCCGGTCTTGCCGGTCACCAGGATCAGGCCGTTGTTGGCGCGCGACATCTGGCGCACCGCCTCGGGCAGCTTCAGCTCATCCATGGTGAGCGCCTGGGAGGGGATGGCACGGAACACGGCCCCGACGCCGTTTAATTGGCGCATGATGTTGACGCGGAAGCGGCCGCGGCCGGGCAGCGTGTAGGCGAAGTCGGCGCCGTCCTTGGCCTCGAAGCGCTCGAGCGCCTTCTTGGGCATGATCTCGTACAGCGACTCCTTGACGAACTCGGCCGCCAGCCTCTCCGGCTTGAGCGGCGAGATGTCTCCGTACAGGCGGATGCGCGGCGGGTCGCCGGCGAGGAAGTGCAGGTCCGAGCCGCGCTTCTCCAGCACCTCGGTGAGATATGTGTCGATCTGCGGCACGGGCGTCAGGCGGCGTTGTTGCCGGCCGCGGCGGGCGCGGCGCCACCCATGTCCAGCTTCGGCAGCATGCTGGTGTCGGTGACGAACTTGTGGAAGGCGCGCTTGTCGGTGGCGTAGTTGTAGGCGTCGTCGGGGTCGACGCTGCGCTGGTTGATGGCGGTCAGCAGCGCCTGGTCGAGCAGCTGCATGCCCACGTCGCGTCCCATCTGCAGCTGGGTCGGAATCTGGTGCGTCTGCTCGGTCTGGATGAGCTTGGCGATCGCCTTGGTCATCATCAGCACCTCGCACACCGCGCGCCGTCCGTGCCCGTCGGGGGTCTTCACCAGCACCTGCGTCACGACCGCCAGCAGGCTCTGCGCCAGGAAGCTCTTGGTCTGCTCGCGCTCCTCCACCGGCAGCGCATCGATGATGCGGTCGATGGTCTTGACGGCGCTGGTGGTGTGCAGCGTACCGAGCACCAGGTGCCCGGTCTCAGCCGCCGTCATGGCCATGGAGATGGTCTCGGCGTCGCGCAATTCGCCCACCAGGATCACGTCCGGGTCCTCGCGCATCGCCGCGCGCACGCCTTCGGCGAAGCTCGGGATGTGGGTGCCGAGCTCGCGCTGGATCACCTGGCTCATCTTGCTCGGGTGCACGAACTCGATCGGGTCCTCGAGGCTGATGATGTTGAGGCGCCGGGTCGAATTCAGGTGGTCGATCATGGCCGCCAGCGTGGTCGACTTGCCGGTGCCGGTGGAGCCGGTAACCAGCACCATGCCCTGGTGGAAGTCGCACAGCTTGGTGACGATCGGCGGCAGCGCCAGCTTCTCCAGCGTCGGCGTGCTCGAGGGGATGGAGCGGAAGGTGGCGCCGATGCCGGTCTCCTTGCGGTACACGTTAACGCGGAAGCGGCCGCCCTCGGAGGACACGTAGGAGAAGTCCAGGTCGAGTCCCTTGTTGAACTGCTCCTGCTGCGAGCGGGTCAGGATCTCGGTGATGTAGGTCTCGAGCTCCGCATCGCGCAGGTCGCGGAACTTGATCGGCATCAGGTCCCCGTACAGGCGCAGCATCGGCGGCACGCCGACGGCCAGGTGCACGTCCGAGCAGCCCTGCTGGGTCCCGAGCTTCAAAAACGCGTCGATGCGCGCCAAGTGCTTGCTCCTGAAGGAGTTTTACCGACCGATGTTTAGCCCGAGGAGGGCTTAGAGATCAACAACTTGTGGCCGGAAATTTGACGTAACGCACGAAGTTTCGCAAGGCGGGCCCCCGGCGGCCCCCTGCGCAGTGCGCGGTCCGGTCGGGCTACAGAAAGCCCTCGAGCGCGACGCGCAGCTCGTCCATGCTCTGGAAGCGCTTGTTCTTGTCGACCGCCATGGCGCGCAACACGAGGTCGGAGAGGCCCGGCGGCAGGTTGGGGTTGGCCTCCTGCGGGACGCGGGCCTTGCCCTGCACGTGCTGGTACATGACGGACATGTGATCGCCGCGCGAGTAGGGCGGCACGCCCGTCACGATCTCGTAAAGGATGACGCCGAGGGCGTAGATGTCGGCGCGCTGGTCGACCTTCTTGCCCAGGATCTGCTCGGGCGCCATGTATTTCGGCGAGCCGATGACGTAGCCGGTCTTGGTGAGCTGGGTATCGCCCTCGCGCTGGGCGGCGGCGACGCCGAAGTCGACGATCTTCAGCAGCCCTTCCTGATTGATGAGCACGTTGGCGGGCTTGAGATCGCGGTGCACGATGCCCTGCTGATGCGCGACCGTCATGCCGGTGCAGATGTCGATGCCGAACTGCAGCGCGCGCTTGAGTTCCAGGGGCTTCTCGTTGACCACCTCGCTGCCGAGGGTATGCGAGGGGAAGTACTCCATCGAGATGGCGTAGTTGCCCTGGATGTAGAGAAAGTCGTAGATGCGGATGACGTTCTTGTGCGTGATCTTGCGCGAGTAGCGCAGCTCGTGCACGAAGCGCTTCATCACCTCTTCGTCTTCCGAGACGTTGGGGTTGAGGAACTTCAGGATCAGCCGCTCGTCGACGACCGTGTCTTCCATCAGCAGCACCGTGCCGAAGGCGCCGCGGCCGATGCGGTCGATGTACTTGTAGCGTCCCTCGAGCACATCTCCGGGCTTGAGCGTGGAGATGTCCAGGCGCGCCGCGCTCTGCGCCTGGCGCGCCGCCTGCTGCACCGCCTGCTCGGAGATCACCTGCGTCTTCATCGCTTCCGGCGGTGGCGTGACGCCGCTGCGTGCCGCGCGGGTGCCGGGGCCGGAGGCCGCCGCCGTGGTGGCGCCCGGCAGCGCCGCAGCCCCCGAGGAGAGCTGCGAGATGCCGGCGATGCGGTTGTCGAGCTCCGAGACCGCCGCCGCCGCCATGCGCGAGATGGTCTGGTCGGGGGAGCCGATCTGCGCCTGCAGTTCGCCGCGCACCTGCTCGGCACGCGCCTCGTCGGCGAGCTTGGAGAGCGCCTGGATCGCCTCGATGCGGATCTCGCGCTCCGGGCGCGCCATGAGCGGCAGCAGCGTGTCCACCAGCTTGCTGTCGCCGAGCTTGCCGAGCGCCCGCACCACGATCGGCGCGGCCTTGCCGTTGGCCTGCGTGCTGAGCATCTCCATCAGGCGCGGCACGGCGCGCTTGCTGCCGATCTCGGCGAGCGCATCCACGGCGCGCTCGCTCACCCACCAGTCGGTGTCGCGGGTCGCCTGGATGAGCGAGTCGACCGCACGCTCGTCCTTGGTCTGGTTGAGGATCTCGATCGCGGCGCGGCGGATGTCCTCGTCCTTGTCGCGCACCAGCTGCAGCACGGCATCGATCACCTTCGGGCCGCCGATCTTGCCGAGCGCGTCGGCGGCGCGGCTGCGCACCCACCAGTCGCTGTCCTTGAGCGAGGCGAGCAGGTACTTCACCGAGCTCGCGTTGCCGACCTCGTTGAGCACCTCGACCGCCGCCCGGCGCGCATTCTCATTCTCATCCTTGAGGATCTCGATGAGGTAACGCATGGTGTCGGGGTGGTTGGCCTTGATGACCACGTCGATGGCGCGGTTGAGGACGTCGATTTCCGGGTCGCGCAGCAGCGGAGCGACGCGCTCGATGTCGATCGGGCCGTCCATGCGCTGCAGCGCGGCCAGCGCGGCGCCGCGGATCAGCTTGTTGGGATCCTTAAGCAGCCCCGTCAGGGCGGTCTGCACCTCGGGGGTGTTGAAGCGCGCCAGGGTGTTGATGATGTGGACGCGCGCAATCGGGTCCTTGCCCTGCAGCCGCCCGATGAGCTCGCCGATCGAGGACTTGTCGGCGATGTCGGCGATGACGCGGAACAGCGCCGCCTTCTCGTTCGGTTCCTGGGCGTAGGCCGCGTTCAGCAGTTCGCGTACGTTGAAGCGCGACTTCTGCGCCGCGATCACATCGAGCACCGCCGGCTTGGAGACGCCGGCGGTGGACAGCGCCTCCAGCAGCGCCGTGTGCGGGTAGTTCTTGCTGTTGGTGAGTGCCCAGGAGATCCCGGAGATGACGCGCGGGCTGCCCTCGATCAGGCCGCGCACGAACTGCGGAAAGGTCTTCGGGCTGACCACCGAGGAGAGCACTTCGACGAAGGCGAGGGTGGCGGCCTTATCCGCCTCGGGGAGCGCGCCGAGGATCGGCTCGATCGCGCCGGGGCCGACATCCTTCAGCCGCGCGATGGCTTTCTGCCGCTCCGGGCTGGAGGGATCAGTGGCCGAGCGGATCTCGGTAACGAGCCGGTCAGCCCGCAGGTTCGTGAAAAAGCTCATGCAGCCTGTAAGTCTGAGGAAGCTTCCTGCACGTCTCCACCACCGCCCCTGCCTGACAGGGGCGCACACCAGGGGCGCGGAACTCGCCGGTGCCGGCGCCGCTGTCGCAGCCGACCGGTAAAGCAGGAAGCGCTCAGCCTCCGGACAGCTGAGATTATGCCACAGCCGCCCTACGGCCCCCGCAGTGCGTCACGCTTCTGCCATCCGGCGCATAACCACTACAATCCTCCGTCCCGGCAGCTCGCCCCTCTCCCCACATGATTGCGGAAAGCACAGTCAACGCCGTGCGCGCGGCCCTCGAGGGTTATCCAGACCCGTATCTCGGCGAGACGCTCGGGGCGGCGCAGGCCATCCGTGAAGTACGTCCGCTCGGTCAGGGTGTTGGCGCACGGATCGCGCTCGGGTTCCCGGTCGGCGGCTATCAGCCTGAGCTTGCTGCGGCGCTCGCGGCGCACCTCGCCGCGCAGGGCGTCGCGGTGCCGCTGACGCTCGATCTGGAGGCCAACATCCGCGCGCACGCGGTGCAGCGCAGCCTCAAGCCGCTCGGGGAGATCAGCAACGTCGTGGCCGTGGCCTCTGGCAAGGGCGGGGTCGGAAAGTCCACGGTAGCGGTCAATCTGGCCCTGGCCTGGGCGGCCCAGGGGGCACGGGTCGGCATTCTCGACGCGGACATTTATGGCCCGAGCCAGCCCCTGATGCTCGGCCTGGCCGGTCAGCGGCCGAGCTCCCCGGATGGCAAGCGCCTTAAGCCTCTCCTAAGCCATGGCGTCAGCGCGATGTCCATCGGCTTCCTGGTCGATGAGCAGCAACCGATGGTCTGGCGCGGCCCCATGGTGACGCAGGCCCTGACGCAGCTGCTTTCCGAGACGCAATGGGGGAAGCTCGACTACCTGGTGGTCGATATGCCCCCGGGCACGGGGGACATCCAGCTCACGCTGGCACAGCGGGTACCAGTTGCCGGGGCGGTCATCGTGACGACTCCGCAAGATATCGCGCTAGCTGATGCCCGCAAGGGACTGAAGATGTTTGAAAAGGTGTCCGTGCCCGTGCTCGGCATCGTCGAGAACATGAGCGTGCACGTGTGCTCGAACTGCGGTCACACCGAGCACATATTCGGCGCCGGGGGCGGAGCCCGCATGGCCGAGCAGTACGGCGTGCGGCTGCTCGGTGAGTTGCCGCTCGATGCGCACATCCGCGAGGAGGCCGACGGGGGTCGGCCGACGGTCGTGGCTGCACCCGACTCACCCCGCGCCCGCCCGTACTTCGAGATGGCGCGCCGCACGGCAGGTGCACTCGCGGTGCGGGCCCGCGATCGCAGCAGCCTCTTCCCCAAGATCGTCGTCGAAGACAGCTAGCGCACATTTCTGCACGGACGCGCGCTCGCACGCTCTAGGCGGCTGCGCTACTCTGCGCCACTTTTCAGCTTGGCAGTGCTTGTAGCGCGGCTGGCAATAGCGGGGGGATGAAGAATGAGCATTAAGTCCGACAACTGGATCCGGCGCATGGCGCGCGATCAAAAGATGATCGA
>Ga0335079_10004846_pt1 | contig 15492 bp, 7 predicted proteins | sample Lox_Sample_33_FD_206719 | JGI IMG/M metagenome (GOLD analysis project Ga0335079, IMG submission 206719) | Soil microbial communities from Loxahatchee National Wildlife Refuge, Florida, United States - Lox_Sample_3.3 | ecosystem: Environmental > Terrestrial > Soil > Wetlands | place: USA: Florida...
GCACGGTCACGATGGACATTGCCAAGGCCGTCAAGGAAACCAAGGCCGGCAAAGTGGAATTTCGCGTGGACAAGGCCGGCATCGTTCACTGCCCGGTGGGGAAAATCAAGTTTGACGCCGCGAACCTAGCGGAAAACGCCCACGCCATCATTCTTGCGGTGGTAAAGGCAAAACCTGCCGCGGCCAAGGGCAAGTACGTCAAGAAAATCACGCTGACCTCGACCATGGGTCCGGGCATCAGCGTGGACCTCGCCGAGGCGGAAACCCTCGCGACAGCCGCGTAAGCGGGAAGGATTTCGGGAAGCGACCATGAAGAAGAAAAGTGAAAAGCAGAAAGATCTCGACCAACTGAAGACCGAGCTCGCCAAGGTCTCGACCGTCATTCTCACGACCTTCCAGGGCATCACCGTCGAGGACGACACCAAACTCCGCCGCGAAGTCCAGAAAGCCGGCGGCAAGTACGAAGTCGTCAAGAACACGCTCGCGGAGCGCGCCGGCGCCGGCACGCCGTACGAAGGCGTCCTGAAGAACCTGAAGGGCACCAACTCCATCGCCTACACGCAGACCGACCCGGTCGCGCTGGCCAAGGCGCTCACGAAAATCGCCAAGGACGTTCCGGCGTTCCAGTTCAAGTCCGGCGTCGTCCAGGGCCGGGTGATTTCCATCGCCGAAATTCAACAGCTGGCCACCATGCCGTCGAAGGAAGAGCTGATCAGCAAGATCATGTTCCTCCTCAACGCGCCGGCGCAGCGGATCGCCACCGCGTTGAACGCGCTGCCGCGGAATCTCGCGGTCACCGTCAACGAGGCCATGAAGGCGCAAAAGTTTGGTTCGTAGGGGTTCGGGGGCTCGGCGGGCCCTGCCCGCATGGTTCCGAAAAATTTGAAGCAGAAAAATTTGAGAGGAGAAACTGTAGTCATGTCGAAAGTCGAAACGATCCTGGAAGAAATCAAGGGCCTGACGCTTCTCGAGGCGTCCGACCTGGTGAAGAAGATGGAAGAAGCCTTCGGCGTTTCCGCCGCGGCAGCCACGGTGGTGGCGGCCGGCGGTGGCGCGGCGGCGGGCGGCGCGGCGGCTCCGGCGGAAGAGAAGACGGAATTCACCGTGGTTCTCACCGACGTGGGTGGCAACAAGATCAACGTCATCAAGGCCGTTCGCGAAGTCACCAGCCTCGGACTCAAGGAAGCCAAGGACCTCGTCGATGGCGCCCCCAAGACCGTCAAGGAAGGCGTCAGCAAGGACGAAGCCGCGGCCATCAAGAAGAAGTTCGAGGAAGCGGGCGCCAAGGTCGAAGTCAAGTAACGGTCCGCCGGTCGCGTGTAGGCCGGCGCTCCGTGGTTCGGGCTTCGTTTTTCGGCGCGGCGTTGATGTGGCATGGCCGCGCCAGGGGAATTTGGTACGCAAGCTACGGCCGGTATTCTCAACAATCTCCCGGGTCCTCGTCGGACCTTCACTTACCGTGTGCAGAGCGGCTTCGGGCAAGCTGCGCGGCACGACGGCTAAGTGTCTTTTAGCGGTTTCTTGTACCCTGCCCGAAAGGGAATGAGGTAAATCAGGCATGTCCAACAGCAATCAGCACGTCCGGGAACGCCAGCGGCTGGATTTTGCGAAAATCCAGGGGTCCATCCAGATCCCCAACCTGATCGAAGTCCAGAAGAAGTCCTATCAGCGCTTCTTACAGATGGATCTGCTGCCGAGCGAGCGGGAGGATGGCGGCCTGCAGTCCGTGTTCACCTCCGTGTTTCCGATTCGCGACTTCCGCGAAATGTCGCAGTTGGAATTTGTCGACTACTCCATCGGAAACTGGGAGTGCAAGTGCGGCAACTTGAAGGGCCTGCACCACCTCCGCGCCACCTGCCGGAATTGCGGCGCCTCGGTGGTCACCAATCCGTATCAGACCGGCGACGTGGTCTGCCAGAAGTGCGGCACCTTCAACAAGAACACGCCCACCTTCTGCAACAAGTGCGGCGACCCGGTGGCCATGCAGCTCAAGTACGACGTGAACGAATGCCAGGAGCGCGGCATGACGTATTCCGCGCCGCTCAAGGTCACCATTCGTCTCACCATTTACGATAAGGATCCGGACTCCGGCGCGAAGACCATCCGCGACATCAAGGAACAGGAAGTTTTCTACGGCGATATTCCGCTGATGACCGACAACGGCACGTTCATCATCAACGGTACCGAGCGCGTCATCGTCAGCCAGTTGCACCGCTCGCCGGGTGTCTTTTTCGAAAGCGCCAACAACCGCACCTACTTCCTCGGCAAGATCATTCCATACCGTGGGTCGTGGGTCGAATTCGAGTACGACACCAAGAACATTCTCTACGTGCGCATCGACCGCAAGCGCAAGTTCCTCGGCTCCATCTTCCTGCGCGCGCTGGGCATGAAGTCCAACGAGGAAATTCTCCGCACCTTCTATCAGGTGGAGCGGATTTCCCTGCGTGACAAAGATCTGCTCTGGAACGTTTCGCCCGGCCTCGTCGATCGCAAGCTCACCCACGAAATCCGCAATCCCAAGAGCGAGGAAGTCATCGTTGGCGCGCACAAGCGCATCACTGAAACCCTGTTCAAGGAACTCATCAAGGCCAAGATCACCCAGATTCGCGCGGCTCTTGCCGACCTCGAAGGCGCCTACAGCGTCGCCGACGTCGTCAACCGCACCACCGGCGAAGTTCTGCTGGAAGCCAACAAGCCCCTGACCGCCGATCTCTGGCAGGCCTTTGCCGAAGGCGGCATCACTGAAGTCGACGTGTTCTTCCCGGAGCGCGACGACATCGGCCTGGTGCTCTCACGCACGCTCGACAAGGACTCGATCCGCTCCTCCAAGGAAGCGCTGATCGAAATCTACCGCAAGCTGCGCCCCGGCGATCCCCCGACGCTCGAAACCGCCACGAACCTGTTCCGCGGCATGTTCTTCGATCCGCGCAAGTACGATTTCAGCCGCGTCGGCCGCCTGAAGTTCAACATCAAGATGGGGCTCGACACGCCGCTCGACAACCGCACGCTGGACACCACGGACTTCGTCGCGGCCATCAAGTACCTCTTCAAGCTGCGCAAGAACATCGGCGTGGTGGACGACATTGACCACCTCGGCAACCGCCGCGTCCGCGCGGTCGGTGAACTCCTCGAAAACCAGTTCCGCATCGGCTTGGTCCGCATGGAACGCGCCATCAAGGAAAAGATGAGCGTGTACCAGGAAATGTCCACGGCCATGCCGCACGACCTGGTCAACGCCAAGCCGGTCATGGCGGCCATCCGTGAATTCTTCGGGAGTTCGCAGTTGAGCCAGTTCATGGACCAGACCAACCCGCTCAGCGAAATCACCCACAAGCGGCGTCTTTCGGCTCTTGGTCCGGGCGGTCTCTCGCGTGAGCGCGCGGGTTTCGAAGTGCGCGACGTGCACCCCACGCACTACGGCCGCATCTGCCCGATCGAAACGCCGGAAGGTCCGAACATCGGCTTGATCAGCTCGCTGAGCTGCTTCGCGCGCATCAACGACTACGGCTTCATCGAATCGCCATATCGCCGCGTGAAGGGCGGACGCATCATCGACTACGTCCACATCGTCAACGCCGGCGATTCCGAGTTCAAGGCCGGCGACATCGTCGAACGCGACCGCGTCGAGGAGCTTAACGAAGAGCTCAAGCGCCGCAAGGTCGTCTACGAGCCCTATTGCTTCTATCTCTCGGCATGGGAAGAGGACAAGTACGTCGTCGCCCAGGCCAACGTCTCTCTCGACGACCGCCTGAAGATCACCACCGAACTCGTCAACTGCCGCCAGGCCGGAAACTTTGTGCTCAAGCATCGCGATGAAGTCGACTACGTCGACGTCTCGCCGAAGCAGCTCGTTTCTGTGGCCGCCAGCTTGATCCCGTTCCTGGAGAACGACGACGCCAACCGCGCGCTCATGGGTTCCAACATGCAGCGCCAGGCCGTGCCTTTGATCCGCGGCGAAGCGCCGCTGGTTGGCACCGGCATGGAGCGCGTCACCGCCCGCGATTCCGGCGCGGTCGTGCTCTGCAAGCGCGACGGCATCGTGGATCAGGTCGACTCCGAGCGCATCATCGTGCGCGTCGAGAGCGACCACTCCGGCGTGCTCAGCCGCGAAGTCGGTGCGGACATCTACACGCTTACCAAGTTCAAGCGCTCCAACCAGAACACCTGCATCAACCAGAAGCCGCTGGTTCGCGTCGGCGACCGCGTGCGCAAGGGCCAGGTTCTTGCCGATGGTCCCTGCACCGAGCGCGGCGAGCTCGGCCTTGGCCGCAACGTGCTGGTGGCCTTCGTGCCCTGGCGGGGTTACAACTTTGAGGACGCCATCCTCGTCAGCGAAAAGCTCGTCCGCGACGACTACTACACCTCTATCCACATCGAGGAGTACGAAATCGAAGCGCGCGACACCAAGCTCGGCCCGGAAGAAGTCACTCGCGACATCCCCAACATCAGCGAGTCTTTCCTCCGCAACCTCGACGAAAGCGGCGTCATCCGCATCGGCGCGGTCGTGAAGCCCGGCGACATTCTCGTCGGCAAGGTCACGCCCAAGGGCGAAACCACGCTCACGCCGGAAGAGAAACTTCTCCGCGCCATCTTCGGCGAAAAGGCCGGCGACGTGCGCGACGCTTCTCTCTATTGCCCGCCGGGCATCGAGGGCACCATCGTCGACGTCAAGATCTTCACCCGCAAGGGCGGAGAAAAGGACGAGCGCCACAAGGCCATCGAGGCCGCGCAGGTCTTCAAGCTTGAGCGCAACCTCGCCGATGAAATCCGTATCCTCACCGACGAGCGCCTCAAGCGCCTCTCCGATCTGCTGGGCGGCAAGATTCTCCAGGCCGACCTGCACGACGAAAAGACCAACAAGCGCTTGTTGACCAAGGGCGTCGAGCTGACGCGCGACCTGATCGAAAAGATCTCCACGCGCAACTTGAAGCGTCTCAAGCTCAACGAAAAGGATCCTCTCCTGATCGAAAAGATCGAAGAGATCGAGGAGATGACCTCGCGCCAGATCGACGTGCTCCGCAAGATCACCGAAGAGCGCAAGGAAAAGCTCAAGAAGGGCGACGAACTGCCCCCGGGCGTCATCAAGCTGGTCAAAGTCTACATCGCCATGAAGCGCAAGCTCTCCATCGGCGACAAGATGGCCGGCCGCCACGGCAACAAGGGCGTCATCGCTCGCGTCGTTCCGGAAGAAGATATGCCTTCTCTCCCGGATGGCACGCCGGTGGAAATCGTTCTCAACCCGCTCGGCGTTCCTTCGCGTATGAACGTCGGACAGATTCTCGAAACGCACCTCGGCTGGGCCGGCAAGGAACTCGGCAACAGCTTGAAGCGCCTGCTCAGCAAGGAAGTCAAGGCCGAAGCGATCCGCCGGTGGTACCGCGAAGTCTTCAGCGAAACCGCCATCTGGAAATCGCTCTCGAAATTGAGCGACGAAGAGTTGCTCGAATACTCCGAAGGCTTCCGCGAAGGCATCCCGTTTGCCACGCCCGTCTTTGACGGTGCTCGCGAAGCGGAAATCCGCCACCTTCTCGAGGTCGCGGGCCTTCCGCACGCCGGCAAGATCAACTTGTTCGACGGCATGACCGGCGAGCAGTTCGATCAGCCCGTCACCGTCGGCTACATCTACATGCTCAAGCTCTCGCACCTCGTCGACGACAAGATCCACGCCCGCTCCATCGGGCCGTACTCGCTCATCACCCAGCAGCCGCTGGGCGGCAAGGCGCAGTTCGGCGGACAACGGTTCGGCGAAATGGAAGTCTGGGCGCTCGAAGCCTATGGCGCCGCGCACATTTTGCAGGAACTCCTGACCGCGAAGTCCGACGACGTCTATGGCCGCGCGAAGATCTACGAGGCCATCGTCAAAGGCGAACCGGGCATCGAGCCGGGTGTTCCCGAATCGTTCAACGTGCTCGTGCGCGAGTTGCAGTCGCTGTGTCTCGACGTCGAGTTGATGAAGCGCCAGAAACCGCAAGCCGAAAAAGCGGCCGACTGACCGATGTAGGGGCGGCTTTACGCCGCCCTCTTGTCCGGGGGTTTGAGGTTCTTCGTTTTTTGGGTTCTCAGCCGTCCTCGGTTCGCATCCTGCAAGGATGCGAACCGGGACGCGGCTCCGGCGAAAGCCGGGGCAGGGAGGATAACACCTTGTATCGCAGCAGCCCTTATGATCGCGCCAGCTTGATTGCCGATTTCGATTCCATCCGCATCAGCCTGGCGAGTCCCGAAAAGATCCGTTCCTGGTCCCACGGCGAAGTCACCAAGCCCGAGACCATCAACTACCGCACCTTCAAGCCGGAGCGCGATGGCTTGTTCTGCGCCAAGATTTTCGGTCCGGTCACGGACTGGGAATGCTTGTGCGGCAAGTACAAGCGCATGAAGCACCGCGGCGTTATCTGCGACAAGTGCGGTGTAGAGGTCACGCTCAGCAAAGTCCGCCGCGAGCGTCTCGGCCACATTGAGCTGGCTTCGCCCTGCTCGCACGTCTGGTTCTTCAAGGGCCTGCCCAGCCGCATCGGCTACCTGCTCGATATCTCCATGCGCGATCTTGAGCGCATCCTCTACTTCGAGGCCTTCGTCGTCGTCGATTCCGGCGAAGTCGCCATCCTGAAAGAGCGCCAGGTTCTTCAGGAAGAGGAATACCGTAAGCTGGCCACGGAATATCCTGGGCAGTTCACCGCCAAGATGGGCGCCGAGGCCATCAAGGAACTCCTGCGCCGCGTGGAAGTCGAGAAGCTAGCTGACGATCTTCGCGAAAAAATGAAGGCGGATCCTTCGCTCCAGAAGCGCATCAAGTACGCCAAGCGCTTGAAGGTTCTCGAAGCGTTCCGCAAGTCCGGCAACAAGCCCGAATGGATGATTCTCGACGTGATCCCAGTGCTTCCGCCGGAGCTTCGTCCGCTGGTGCCTCTCGACGGCGGCCGCTTCGCCACCTCCGACCTCAACGACCTCTATCGCCGCGTCATCAACCGTAATAACCGGTTGAAGAAGCTCATGGAGCTCCGCGCGCCCGACGTCATCGTCCGCAACGAAAAGCGCATGCTCCAGGAAGCGGTGGACGCGCTGTTTGACAACGGCCGCCGTGGCCGCGTGCTGCGTGGCACCAACAACCGCCCGCTCAAGTCCCTCAGCGACACGCTCAAGGGCAAGCAGGGCCGTTTCCGCCAGAACCTCCTCGGCAAGCGCGTGGACTACTCCGGCCGCTCCGTCATCGTCGTCGGTCCGGAATTGAAGCTTAACCAGTGCGGTCTGCCCAAGAAGATGGCGCTCGAGCTCTTCAAGCCGTTCATCTATCACAAGCTCGAAGCCCAGGGGCACTGCACCACTATCAAGCAAGCCAAGGAAATGGTGGAACAGCAGGAAGCCGTGGTGTGGGACATCCTCGAGGATGTCATCCGCGAGCATCCCGTGCTGCTCAACCGCGCCCCAACCTTGCACCGTTTGGGCATCCAGGCCTTTGAGCCGCTGCTCGTCGAAGGCAAGGCCATCCGCATTCACCCGCTCGTTTGCACCGCGTTCAACGCGGACTTCGACGGCGACCAGATGGCCGTGCACATCCCGCTTTCGCCGGAATCCCAGGTGGAAGCGTCCGTGCTCATGCTTAGCTCGCGCAATATTCTTTCTCCGGCCCACGGCCTGCCGCTGGCGGTTCCGTCGCAAGACATGGTTCTCGGTATCTACTACCTGACCAAGAACAAGCCCGGCGCCAAGGGCGAAGGCCGCGTCTTCGGCTCCGCGGAAGACGTCGTCCTCGCGCTCGAAGCCGGTGAAGTCGAGTTGCTGACCCCGATTCGTCTGCGCTACACCGGTGAGGTCATCAACCTCACCACCGCGTTCGACAATCAAGACGTCACGCACACCGAACCTGTGCAGATGCAGCGGCAGTTCATTCAGACCACTGTTGGCCGCGTGATCTTCAACGCCAACCTGCCCAAGCACATGCCGTTCATCAACGGCCTGCTCAAGAAAAAGGGCGTGCAGCAGCTCGTTTACTACGCCTACTTGCGCTTTGGCCTGCAATCCACCGTCGAATTGCTCGACCACCTGAAGGCGCTCGGCTTCGCCTACGCCACGCGCTCCGGCATCTCCATCGGCATTGACGACATGCTCATCCCCAGCGACAAGTACAAGCTCGTCGAAAACGCCGAGAAGGAAGTTGTCAAGGTGCAGCAGCAGTATCTCGACGGCGCCATCACCAACGGCGAGCGCTACAACAAGGTCATCGCCATCTGGGGCGACGTCACCGAAAAAGTTGCCGACGAAATGTTCAAGGCTCTGGAAAACCAGGACCGCGAAGGCAACATCAACCCCGTTTACATCATGGCGGACTCCGGCGCCCGCGGTTCCAAGCAGCAGATTCGCCAGCTCTCGGGCATGCGCGGTTTGATGGCCAAGCCCTCCGGCGAAGTCATTGAAACCCCGATTACCTCCAACTTCCGCGAAGGCTTGACCGTGTTGCAGTACTTCATCTCCACACACGGCGCGCGTAAGGGCTTGGCCGATACGGCGCTCAAAACCGCCGACTCCGGCTACCTCACCCGCCGCCTGGTCGACGTGGCGCAGGACGTCATCATCAACGAGTACGACTGCGGCACCTCCGACGGCATCTACGTCGAGCCGATCATCGAAGCCGGCGTCGAAGTTGAGCCGCTGCGCGACCGCGTCGTGGGCCGCGTCTCCTTGGAACGCATCAAGGACTTCGAAGGCGGCGTCATCGTCGAGGTCAACCAGGAAATCACCGAGGAACTCGCCAACCAGATCCAGGCCGCGGGTATCGAGCGCGTGCGCATCCGCTCCGTGCTCACCTGCGAATCCCGCCGCGGCGTTTGCGCGCTGTGCTATGGCCGCAACCTCGCCACCGGCCGCATGGTGGAAATGGGCGAAGCCGTGGGCGTCATCGCCGCGCAGTCCATCGGCGAACCCGGCACGCAGCTCACCATGCGCACGTTCCACATCGGCGGCGCGGCCACCCGCGTCAGCGAGCGCTCCACGCTCGAAGCCAAGAACAACGGCGTCGTGAAGTTCGCCGACCTTCGTCACGTCGAAGGCCGCGGCGGCGCGCGCATCGCCATGAACCGCTCCGGCCTCATCGTCATCCACGACGACAAGGGCCGCGAAAAGGAACGCTACCACGTCGTCTACGGCGCGCGCTTGCGCGTCAACGATGGCGACACCGTCAACCAGGGCCAGATCCTCGCCGAATGGGATCCGTTCACCTTCTCGATCCTCACGGAAACCGCCGGATCGGTGAAGTTCGACGATCTCCGTCCGGGCCTCACCATCGAGGAGCAGGTCGACGAAGTCACCGGCCTTTCGCAGCTCGTGGTCACGCTGCCGCCGGGCGACGAAAAACATCAGCCGGCGATTCTGATCCGCGATTCTTCCGGCAAGGTCCGCAAAAAGTACCTCATGCCTTCCCGCGCCCACTTGATGGTGCAGGATGGCGATGAAGTCCAGGCCGGAGACGTGCTCGCGAAGATCCCGCGCGAAACCACCAAGACCAAGGACATCACCGGTGGTCTCCCGCGTGTCGTCGAGCTCTTCGAAACCCGCAAGCCCAAGGACCCCGCCGTCATTTCCGAAATCGACGGCACCGTCCGCTACGGCGAAATCGCCAAGGGCATGCGCAAGGTCTACGTCGAAAGCGAGGATGGCAAGACGTCCAAGGAATACGCCATTCCCCGCGGCGTGCACATCAACGTTCAGGAAGGCGAGCACGTCCGCGCCGGTGAAGCGCTCATCGACGGTCCGCTCAACCTCCACGACCTGCTCGCGGTTCTTGGCGAAAAGTACACCCAGGCCTACCTGGTCAACGCGATTCAGGAGGTCTACCGCCTGCAGGGCGTCAACATCAACGACAAGCACATCGAGACCATCTCCCGGCAGATGATGCGCTGGGTCAAGGTCGAAGACGTCGGCGACACCGTGTTCCTCCTCGAGGAGCAGGTGGACAAGTTCCGCTTCCGCGAGGAAAACGATCGCGTCATCGCCGAAGGTGGGCGTCCCGCAACTGGCCGTCCGCTGCTCTTGGGCATCACCAAGGCTTCGCTCTCGACCGATTCGTTCATCTCCGCGGCCAGCTTCCAGGAGACCACCCGCGTCCTCACCGAGGCGGCGGTTGCCGGCAAGGTGGATTACCTGCGCGGCCTGAAGGAAAACGTGATCATGGGCCGGCTGATTCCCGCCGGCACGGGTCTCGAACACTACCGCAGCCTGCAGCTGCTCACCGAAGTTCCGGCGCCCGCTCCCGTGGAAGAACTCCCCGAAGCGGCCGATTTCGCGGCGGCCGACGACGCGGCCTCGCTCGACTTCCTCAGTGGGAAGGACGACGAAGCCGACGCCGCCACCGCCACCGAAGGCCAGGACTAATGTAGTGGCGGCTTTACCCCGCCTCTTGCCTTGTGTAGTGGCCGGTCTTTAGACCGGCGAACTTCGGCCCAACGAAAACAAAAGCCGCACCCTTCAAAGGTGCGGCTTTTTCCTTGTAGCGCAGGGCGAGCGCCTTTTGCTTGCCCTGAGCGTCTATTGCGAATGGGCTCGTCCGGCGGCCTTCCTCTCGATCTCCTGATCGAATCTTTTTTTCTGGGACAACGCCACAAGTACCTATCTCACCGATTCAGCTGAACGTTCATCCAATCCCTCATGCCGAAACAAAAATCCCTGCAAGACCATCTCGTTGAACTTCTCGAAGGCGGCCACGCCCATATCACCTTTGACGACGCCGCAAAAAACTGGCCCGCCAAACTCCAGGGCATCCGCCCCGAAGGCACCGCCCACTCTCCCTGGGAAGTCCTCGAACACATGCGCCTCGCCCAATGGGATATCCTCGAGTTCACCCGCAACCCCAAGCATGTTTCGCCGGAATGGCCCTCGGGCTATTGGCCGAAGACGCCCGCCCCTCCCGACGCCAAGGCCTGGAACAAATCCATCCAATCCTTCCGCGCCGATCTCAGCGCCATGATCAAATTCGTGCAAAACAAGAAGACCGACCTCTTCACCCCGCTCCCTCACGGCACCGGCCAGACGGTCCTCCGTGAAGCCCTCCTCGTCGCCGACCACAACGCCTATCACCTCGGCGAAATCCTCCTCCTTCGCCGCCTCCTCGGTGCCTGGAAATAAGGGCCCGCTGAGTGGGTGGCACAGGCACGCCTGCTTGTGCAATTTCAAACATCGCCCGGGGGTTTCCGCTCACCCGAGCGTGCTCTCCAAATCTGTCCCTTCGTACAGGTATGCCCAGGACACCCGCCGCCCCCATCCCGCTTGCCGCTCCTCCGCCATCCTTCTTATCATGAGGAATCGTTCGTCAAGTCAGAGAGCGGCGTTTTCCGGTGCACTGGAACCATGCGGCCCGAACCCAACCCGGACGTTTCCCAGAACCTCTCTTCCCGAGACCCGCGCCCCCCTTTGTCCAACCGTATCGAGCAGTTTGAAAAACGCCAGAACGAGCTCTGGCGCCTCACCTTTTTTATTCTCTTTCTCGTCAGCGCCGTCTTTGCCTGGATGTCCTGGGACTGGCTGCGCGCCTCCAAGCTTCATCTCGAGGCTCTGCCCATCGGCCTCGTCGTGCTCGTCGCGCTTCTCGGCGCTTATGTCTGGAAGAAAACCCAGGAGATCGCCGAACTCAAGGGCCTGGTCCGCGGCCTGGACCACAAGGAAGCCGCCCTCCCCAGCGATCAGCAACTCCAGCAGCTCTTCGCGATGATCTCCAAGTCGCAGCAGGGCTTTCGCGATCTTATCGACTCCTTCGACGACATTCTCCTCGCCATGGGCCTCGACGGCGAAATCCGCGCCGTCAATCGCAGCTTCTCCGATCTTCTCGGCCAGCCCTTCCAGGAAATCATCGGCCGCCGCATCACGGAGTTCTTCGAAGACGCCGACGGCCACCCGATCGAAGTTCTCGAAACCGGCAAAGCCCGCTTCCTGGAGCGCCGCATCTGGTCCGGCATCGTGCAGGTCCGCCTGAAGAAACGCAACACCGTCTACTACTTCGATTGCGTCGCCCACGCCATGCTCCGCGACGACGAAGTCCACGGCGTCACCGTGCTTGCCCGCGACATCACCGCCATGAAGCGCAGCGAGGCCCGCTTCACCGAGCTCTTCGAGAATCTCCAGGAAGGCATCTACATCGTCAGCCCCGAGGACAAAATCCTCGAGGTCAACCCCGCCCTGGTCAACATGCTCGGCTACCGCTCCAAGGAAGAACTCCTATCCCAAAAAGTTACCGAAGTGTTCGTGGACGAGCACCAGCGCGATGCCATCACGCGCGAAGTCCACCGCGAATCCGGCCCCCATAGCCGCGAACTCACCCTGCGCCGCAAGGATGGCCAGCCCGTTTATTGCCTCAACACTACTTCCGCGGTGCGCGACACCAGCGGCCGCATCGTCCGCTACCAGGGTGCGTTGGTGGACATCACCGAGCGCCGCGCCATCGAAAAGCAGCTTCACCAGCAGCAGGAATTCGCCCGCCGCCTCATTGACAGCTTCCCCGACCTCATCTTCGTCGTCGATCCCCAGCGCCGCTACACCTTCGTCAGCCAGAAATTCAAGGAAGTGCTCGGCTACGAGCCGTCCGATATCGTCGGCCTCACGTTTGGCGAACGCACCCACGCCGACGATCGCCCGGCTATGATCGCGCTCTTCGACGATCTTCTGGCCGGAAAACAGAGCTTCGCCTCTATCGAGATACGCGTCCGTCACAAGCAGGGCGAATGGCGCAGCCTGAAATGCAACTTCAGCCCGCTCTTCAATGAAGAAGGGAAGATCGAGGGCGTGGTGGTTTCCGGCCGCGACGTTACCGAAGTGAAGCGTCTCGAAAGCCAGCTCATTCAGGCCGAAAAGCTCGCCGCCATGGGCCAGATGCTGGCCGGCGTCGCCCACGAACTCAACAATCCCCTCACCGCCATCCTCGGCGCCAGCGAACTCCTCCGCGATCGCCAGGGCGTGGATGAAAACACCCGCCGCCAGTTGGAAATGACCCACCGCCAGGCCCGCCGCGCCGCCCGCATCGTCCAGAATTTGCTCGATTTCTCCCGCCCCGCCTCCCCGCAGAAAAAGGCGCTGGACATGAATCTTGTCGTCGAGCGCACTATGCAGCTCCACGAGCATTCCCTGCGCCGCAACAACGTCGAACTTGAATTTCAATCCGTCCCGGGATTGCCGCTGATTGTCGGCGACGCCAACCAGCTCATTCAGATCTTCCTCAATCTCATCGGCAACGCGGAGCACGCCATTCGCGAAGTCCGCAGCTCCGGCCGTATCCAGATTCGCCTCAGCCACTCCGGTAATCGTGTACTCGCCACCGTCCAGGACGACGGCGTCGGTATCAAAGCCGAAGTTCTGCCCAAGCTGTTCGATCCTTTCTTCACCACCAAGCGTCCCGGCGGCGGCACCGGCCTCGGCCTCAGTATCTGCATGTCCATCGTTCGCGAACACGGCGGCAACATCGAAGCCTCTTCGCTTCCCGCCGGCGGCGCGGCCTTCACCATTTCGCTTCCCGCCGCCAGCCCCGACGCCGTTCGCCGTCCACCCGGAAAGATCGATTCCGGCTCCGGCACCGGCGAGCGCTTTGTCCCCACACTGGACTCGTTCTCCAAGCACGCCGTTCTGGTCCTCGACGACGAAGAGAGCATCCGCATGCTCCTCACCGAAGGTCTTGCCGCGTATGGTTTGAAAGTGGATTGTGCCGCCACCGCAGAGCAGGCCATGAGCCTGGTTCTCGGCACCAAGTACGATGCGATTCTCTGCGACTTGAAACTCTCAGGCTCCGGCCCCAATGCGGATGGCTACGGGGTCGCCCAGCGCCTGCGCATCGCCTCCGGCGAAAACCAGCCCGAAGTGATTTATATGTCCGGGGATTTAGTCAGCGAAGAGGGTGGGAAGCTCGGCCCCAACGCCCGCCAGCTTCAGAAGCCTTTCCGAATCTCCGACGTCCTGCACATCCTCACCGAAGTCTTCGTCCCCGCCCACTCCGGCAAGCGCTGACCATCATTCTCACATTGTTTTTCCTTGGCGGGGAATCGGTTCGCTCCGAACGCCCTCTTCCTTTCCATGGCGCCGGCGCCGCGGAAGCATTTCGTCAAGGTTATGGGGCTTGGGCCCCGGCTTTCGTCTTTCCGCTCTGCTTCCCGCCCTGAGCTTCCGCCCCATCCACCCCAAAATCCCACACGTACAAATTCATGCCGTCCTGCAACATCTCCGCAAGCACATACTCTCCCGGCGGCAGCGCTTGGCCCAGCGTGAACCGGTACACACTCGGCGCCACCTCCCACCGTTGCACCGAGATGGCGTTCACGTCTTCGCTTACTTCCACGTGGAAAAGCGTCTTGACTGATTCCAGCACCCTGCGGTTGTGTACCACTTTCACTTTGAGGAGTTCCACGTCCGGCCCTACTTCGTTGGCCCGCCCGCTCTGCTCGATGGTCGTCGCGCGATCCAAGTCCGGCGGCGCCTCCCGGAGATAAAATTCCGGCGTGGTGGATTTCAATCGCATGGTCGAATGTGCGCCCAGAATTTCAATCGTTTCCTTTCCGGGGACCATGTGCACGGGCACGAGCACATCGGCAATCGCCCGCTTGGTATCCGTTTTTCGGGTCGCACCCACCTGATCCAGGATCCGCACGGATTTTCCTTCCACCACGAACATCCCTTCCCCCGAAGGCAAAAACGCTCCCTGCCCCACCTGCAGGCTCGCGTCGATGTCCGTCACGTTGTCCATGCGGCGCGCCTCTTCCTGTTTGTGGACTTTTTCTACCAGCGCCGTGGACTCTTTTTCCACCTCCGTCTCGGCCTTTGCCGTCGCCGCCCAGTTCACCATCGAAGCCGGCAGCTCCTCCCAGGCTCCGCGCTCCGTGCTGTAGTACCGCACGTGCTCCCCGTTCCGCTCGTACTCGCGGACGACCTGATACGATCCGTCGGTGAGCATCAGCTTCAACCCGCGCGGGTACACCGGGCTCTTATATTGCGTGGGAGTGGAATTCGCCGTCGCTTTGGCGGTATCTTGCGCTCGGGAAAACCCGCCAAAAACCGCCATCAGGCACAAACTTAGCAGCAAACAGGGAAGGGGCCGCCCGTGGGTGTGTCGGCGAACCATCTGGATGTGGCGCGAAGCTCTCTTTTTTCTTAGATGTAGCGGCGGCTCCCAGGGTAGCCCGCCGTAGTGGCAGTGACACCCCGGCCAGACGCCGCGCGCAAGCAGGATACCGCCCGCTCGCACGCAATCGCAAGATCGCTGAATTGGCAAATGGATTGAGAACCGGAAAGCTTCAGGAGGGCAGGGAAGTCCCTACAGCTGGCCGAACTTCAACTAGTGCGTGCAGCGCGGAAACAGCGTAACCAGCACCATCAGGTCCGACAGCGTAAACAGCCACTGATCCGCCTGCGCGCCCGCCGCTTCCGCGGCCCGCGCGATCATGCCCAGGTGACGGCTGCGCGCGAAGTTATGCAAGTGCTCCACGCAGATGCCGGTCAAGCTGGCCACTTCCGCGTCGGTAAAGATCTTCT
>Ga0335079_10004850_pt1 | contig 15482 bp, 16 predicted proteins | sample Lox_Sample_33_FD_206719 | JGI IMG/M metagenome (GOLD analysis project Ga0335079, IMG submission 206719) | Soil microbial communities from Loxahatchee National Wildlife Refuge, Florida, United States - Lox_Sample_3.3 | ecosystem: Environmental > Terrestrial > Soil > Wetlands | place: USA...
GCCATCGATTATGGAGATGGGGCCCAGCGCTCGATTCAGTTTTCAGGCCATTCCTTGGACGATAGTAATTTCACATTCGACGGCATCGACACCAGCGGAGTCCAGGAGCAGACGCAGAAAGCCGACACGCGATTGAATATCGCCTTGGATTCGATCTCGGAGTTTCGCGTCAGCACGGCAAATTACACGGCCGAAAGCGGCGCGGCTGGCGGCGCGCAGATCAACGTGGTGTCGAAGACCGGAACCAACGAATTTCACGGCAGCACGTTCTATGCGGTTCGCAATGATGCGCTGGACGCGCGATCGCCGTTCGACGGCTCGACGCTCCCCGATTTCACGCTCAACCAGTTTGGTGCCAGCTTCGGCGGGCCGATCGTCAAGGACAAGGCGTTTTTTTATGCGAACTATGAAGGCTTCCGGCAGAGCCTCGGCCAGACTTTCGTCAACACCGTTCCGAGCGCGGCTCTGCGGGCGCAGGTGCTGGCCACATCTCCCGCGCTGAAGCCGATTCTCGACGCATATCCGGCCGGACAGACTCCGCTGGATGCGAACACCGACCAAATCAGGGTGGTTACGGCCGACACGATTCGCGAAGACGCCGGCATGTTCCGCTTCGACTACCGGTTCAACGATACCAATTCCGCGTTTTTCCGGTACAACGTCGACAACGCGTATATCGACCAGCCGCAGGACGCGCTCGGAACGCGCAATGTGATTCCTCACGTTCCCACCAACGTCGTGCTGCAATTCCAGAGGATCCTTTCCCCGACGACCGTCAATGAAGTGAAGTTCGGAATCAACCGGGCCAACTATCACAACTATACCTACGGGACTTCGCCGGTGGCCCTCGACGTCGGCGGCCTGTTTGATGGCGTGAGCGACAATTCTTTGGATACCGAAGTAGGCACTTCGTTTTCCTACATTGACAACCTGAGCCTGACCCGGGGGCGCCACACGCTGAAACTCGGCGTCGATATCCGGCGGATCCGCTTGAACAACTCCGGCAACACGTGGACGACGTCGAGCATCACGTATGCCGGTTTGGATGAGTTGATCCACAATCAAGCCGATTCGGCGAGCTACCTGGTGGGCGAAGGCGTTGTGGGTAACCGGCGCACGTATTATCAGGCCTACGCGCAGGATGAGTTTCGCGTGAGCCCTAATCTGACCTTGAACCTGGGCCTGCGCTACGAATACTATTCAGTGGCGCACGAAATTCTGAACCGCTCCGCGGTAGTCGACATTCTCGGCTGTGGAGGCTTCTGCCCGAAAGGCACGCCTTACTATGATCCGAACACCAAAGATTTCGGACCGCGTATCGGCGTGGCTTGGGCCCCGGCCGCCCTGCACGGTAAGACCACATTCCGCAGCGGTTTCGGCATCTATTACGGCGGCAACCAGAACGATGACTTCAGCGACCCGGCCGAAAGCGCCGTGCCTCGCTACGCGCTCTCGTCCACGGATTTCCCGGCACTGGCATTTCCGCTCGTTGCTTTCCTGAATCCCGCGAATCAGCTTTACTCCCCGAAGGCGATCGACCGGCACCGCAAAGACCTCTCCTACGAGAATTGGGATTTCCTCATCCAGCAGCAACTGCCGCAGGATTGGGTTTTTCAGATCGGCTACACGGGCGCCGAAGGCCATCACCTGTTCGACAAGTACACCGTCAACCTGATCAACCCCGCGACCGGCACGCGCCCCCTGGCGGGTTTCAGTTCGTTCGGGCTCAAGGCCAATGACGGCAATAACAATTTCAACGCACTGCAGGTTTCCATGCAGCGGCGCTTTACGAATGGGCTGCTGCTACAGGCCAATTACATGTGGTCGCACGGAATCGCCGATGCTTCCGACGGCTCGGGCACAGGCATCTCGTTCCAGGACATGGGCTGCCGCGCCTGCGACCGCAGCAGCACCGATATCGACGTCCGCCACAACTTCACCATGAACGCCGTCTACCAGTTGCCGTTCGGCCGCGGCCAGAAATTCGTTACGAGCGGTCTAGCGTCGCGACTCCTCGGGGGATGGGAACTGGCAGGCATCGCCACCGCGCGAACCGGGCTTCCCCTGAACATCACGATGACGCGGAAAGCGTCGGCCGTGCTGGATGGCAACACCTCGAACCAACGCCCGAACCTGGTTCCGGGGGTGTCGATCTACGCCGCGAATCCGAGTGTCAACGGCTGGTTCAATCCGGCGGCCTTCTCGCTTCCGGCCAACGGCACGTGGGGAAATCTGGGCCGATACATTGCCAACGGGCCGAATATGTTTGAGATCGACAACTCGCTGCAGAAGCGGTTCCGGGTGACCGAGCGCCTGGCGTTGAATTTCCGCGCGGCCGCGTATAACCTCTTCAATCACCCTGTCTACAGCTTGCCGTCGGCAAAAATTGGCGCGCTCACCGGCAATCCTCCGGCGGTCAGTTCGAGCTTCGGACTGATCACCAGCATCATCAACGGCGGGGCGGTGGGCACAGGCGCGCCGCGGCGCATCGAGTTCATGTTTCGAGCGGAATTCTAGGGCATTCACGACCCGCCCCTAGAGGCCGAGCCCGGATTTCAGATCGATGGAAAAGCGGCGGACGGCCTCCACCTGTTGCGGGTCCGCAGGCTGTTCGCCGGATTTACTTACGAGCGTGGCGCGATCGCCCCGCCACACCAGATAAGCCAGACCACTTTCTGTCATGACCCCGGTGCTACCGATTGAGCCGAAGCCCGCTTCGGTGCGTTCCACCAGCGCGACACACATTTCGCGCGCAAACAGAAAATGTTTCTCGGCTTCCGCCAGGATTTGGATGTTGAGGCCTGCGAGCCGGTCGGTGATTTCCGGGCTCACATCTTGTAGCGCCCGAAATCCTCGTCGTTGAGTCCTTCGAGCATCCGGCGCAACTCGTCATTGGTAGCCTTGTCGGAAACCGTGGAGGCCAGCTTGGACGATTTGAGAACGGTCTCTTCGACGTAGATCGGACAATCCAACCGCAGCGCGAGGGCAAGTGCGTCACTGGGGCGCGAGTCCACGCTGATCAGCTCGCCATCGCGGTCGAGCCAAATCACAGCGTAGAAGGTGTCGTCCTTCAGTTCGCTGACAACTACTTTGCGCAGTCCAGTATTCAAGCCGAGCAGGAGACTCTTGATGAGATCGTGCGTCATGGGACGAGGCGTCGAGACTTTCTCAATTTCCAGGGCGATGGCGTTGGCCTCATAAACGCCAACCCAGATGGGAAGCACCGTGCTGCCTTGCACATCGCGCAGGATAACGATGGGCATGTTGGTCACAGGATCCATCATGAGCCCGCGAATTTTCATCTCGACTTCCATGAGCGCCCTCCCGCCTTTATTACACCACAGATACACTTTCCCCCACCAACGAGTTCGGTCCCGACCGTGTCACCCGTACCTGTATATACTTGCCGACGAGACTGTCGTTGGTGTCTGGATGCGTAAAATTGAGCGTGCGGTTATCCGATGTGCGGCCGATCCATTGCCCGAGCGCTTGTTGGCGCCCCTCGACCAGAACTTCTTGGATGGCGCCGACCCGCTGCGCGTTCAAGCGGATCTGAATAGCGCGCTGTTTCTCGACGAGAATGGCGAACCGCCGTTGCTTTTCCTCTTCAGGAATTGCATCGGGCATGGCGACGGCTGCGGTATTCGGACGCGGGGAGTACTTGAAGCTGAACAGCGAATCGTACTGAACCTGATCGAGCAGATCGAGCGTATGCTGAAAATCCTGTTCGGTCTCGCCCGGGAAACCGACGATGATGTCGGTGGTGATGGAGTACTTACGCTTGGCGGTCTTCAACCATTCGATGCGCCGCATGTAGTCATCGCGCGTGTAGAGGCGATCCATGACGGCGAGCACACGGCTTGAGCCGGATTGCACCGGCAGGTGCACGTGATCGCACAGCACGGGGTTGGCGTCCATCGCGTCGACGATGCCGCGCACGAAATCCCGCGGGTGTGAGGTGGTGTAGCGTACGCGGCGTATGCCCGGCACTTCCGCCACCCGCGCCAACAGCATTGCGAAATCCCAGCCGGCCGGAGAAGGGTCGCGGTAGCTGTTGACGTTTTGGCCGAGCAGTTGGATTTCGGTGTAACCATGTTCCGCGAGACGGCGCGCTTCCGCGATGACACTCTCGCTCGTGCGGCTGCGCTCCGGACCGCGAGTGAACGGCACAACGCAATACGCACACGATTTATCGCAGCCCTCGATGATCGTGATGTAGGCGCGATGTGGATTATCGCGCCGCGTGTAGGGAGTGTCGAACGTCTCGTCCGTATCGAGCCTCAAGCCGGTCACACGCCGGTTGCCGGCTTCGAGTTGGACCAGCAACTCCGGCAGGCGCGTGTAGCTCGCCGATCCCGCGACCAGGCTGACGTGGGGGGCGCGCGCGAAGATCTTCTCTCCTTCCTGCTGAGCCACGCAGCCCAGAACTCCGAAGACCTTGCCCTTGCCGGCTTCGCGTTTGAAGTTTTGTAGCCGTGTAAAGACCTTTTGCTCGGCTTTGTCTCGGATGCTGCACGTGTTGTAAAGCACGAGCTCGGCTTCCTCGGGAGTTGCTACCCGACTATAACCTTTTGAGATGAGCGTGCCGATAACCTTTTCGGAATCGTGCGCATTCATCTGGCAGCCAAATGTCTCTATGTAAAAGGTTTTCGATGACACTACTACCTATTCTAGACGAGTGGGATGATATAATTTTCGTTGAGTCCCGGGAGGGGAAAGCGAGTGAAGTTTTTTCTCGACACCGCCAATCTCGATGAGCTGAAAAAGGGCGCCGCCTGGGGCATTGTTGACGGAGTGACGACTAACCCCACGTTGATCGCCAAAGAGGGCCATCCCCTGGACGAGCAGGTCCGGAAAATCTGCGACATCGTGAACGGCGATATCAGTGCCGAGGTCGTCGCCACCGAGTACTCCGCCATGCTCGCTGAAGGTAGAAAGCTGGCGAAGATCGACAAAAATATCGTCGTGAAGTGCCCGCTCACGCGCGACGGCATTCGGACAACCGCCGCCTTGAGCAATGAAGGAATTCGCGTCAACGTCACGCTGTGCTTTTCGCCCGGACAGGCGCTGCTGGCTGCCAAAGCAGGCGCTTATTTCATCAGCCCGTTTGTCGGCAGGCTGGACGACGTCGCCTACACCGGCATGGATCTGGTGCGCAGCATCGTGCAGATCTATAGAAACTACGGCTTTAAAACACAGGTCCTCGCGGCTTCGCTCCGTTCGCCGATTCACGTCGTGGAAGCAGCCACCGCCGGGGCGCATATTGGAACCATGCCTTTCAAGGTCCTGGACATGCTATTTAACCATCCGTTGACTGACAAGGGGTTGGATCAGTTCTTGAAAGACTACGCCAAAGTTTTTCAAGAAACTCCCGTCGCCGGATAACTAATCTTCTGAAATGTGGAACGCTTTGTCGTTCGCGAACGTGAGAGAGGTTCTCTTCATTGTCGCGGGCGTGCTGGTCATCGCCGGCGCCATTTACGGATATCGTGCCTGGAAACTCTCGCGGGTCACGCCCGAGGAGCGCGAACGCCGCCGTCGCGCCGGGCTAGTTGCTCGCGGCAAGATGGGCGACGCCACCGTCACCGAGTTTCGCGGCGACCTTCTGTTTTATTCCTATAGCGTCCGTGGTGTCGAGTACATCGCGTCACAGGATCTGACGCACCTGCACGACTTCCTGCCTGGCGATCCGCTGGTTCTGGTTGGGTCGGTTTCCGTGCGGTATGACCCGAAGAATCCCGCTAACTCGATCGTTCTTGCCGAAGAGTGGACCGGGCTTCGCGTGCCGGCCGATCCGGAAGAAGTCAAAGGCTCTCGCTCTAACGTCAAAACTCAAAAGTAAGCGGGCCGTCCCAGGTCAATCAGCAGCTCATCGTTAGACCCAGCACGGTGAGATGATGGGGCTATGAGCACTGCTACACAGATCCGTGCTCCGCGCGGCACCGAGTTGAGCTGCCGCGGCTGGCACCAGGAGGCCGCGCTCCGGATGCTCATGAATAACCTCGATCCCGACGTCGCGGAACGGCCGGACGATCTCGTCGTGTACGGCGGTGCTGGAAAAGCGGCGCGGAACTGGCCGGCATTTCATGCCATCGTGCGCTCGCTTCGGTCGCTGGCCAATGACGAGACGCTGCTGGTTCAATCCGGCAAGCCGGTGGGAATCTTTCGGACGCATCCCGAGGCGCCTCGCGTGCTTCTGGCCAATTCGAACCTCGTGGGGCATTGGTCGAATTACGAGCAGTTCCGCGAACTTGAGGGGCTCGGGCTGATCATGTACGGCCAGATGACCGCTGGATCCTGGATTTATATCGGCACCCAGGGCATCATACAAGGGACATACGAGACTTTCGGCGCTGCCGGCCGCCGGCATTTCGGCGGATCGCTGGAACGGAAACTAGTAGTTTCGGGCGGATTGGGCGGGATGGGCGGTGCGCAGCCGCTCGCCGCGACTATGAATGGAGCCTGTTTTCTGGGTATCGAAGTCGATCCGGCGCGCATCGAAAAACGGCTCGCCACCGGCTACTGCGACCGCATGACGGGTTCGCTGGATGAGGCACTTGGATTGCTCGACGACGCCCGCAGCCGTGGCGAGGCCCTGTCGGTTGGCCTTGTAGGCAACTGCGCAGAGGTGCTGCCGGAAATGGCGCGACGCTCGCTGGTGCCCGATATCTTGACCGATCAGACCAGCGCGCACGATCCGCTGAACGGATACATTCCGCGCGGGCTCTCATTGCCGGAAGCCGCGGCGCTCCGCAAGAATTATCCGGATGAATGCGTGCGCCGCGCCATGGATTCGATGGCCGTGCATGTCCGCGCGATGCTCGACCTGAAACGCATGGGCGCGGTCACCTTCGATTACGGAAACAACATCCGGGCGCAGGCAAGAAAGGCCGGGGTCGCCGATGCCTTTGAGATCCCTGGCTTTGTGCCCGAGTACATCCGCCCGCAGTTCTGCGAAGGCAGGGGGCCGTTCCGCTGGGTGGCACTCTCGGGCGATCCGCGTGACATCTACGAAACGGACCGGCTGGCGGCCGAGTTGTTCCCCGACAACGAAGGCATGATGCGATGGCTGCGGCTGGCGCGCGAACGCATCCAATTTCAGGGTCTGCCTGCCCGTATCTGCTGGCTGGGATATGGCGAGCGCGCGAAATTCGGCGTCGCCATCAACCACCTCGTCCGCACCGGTAAAATCCAGGCGCCTATCGTGATCGGCCGCGACCACCTGGACGCCGGCTCGGTGGCCTCGCCCTATCGCGAAACCGAAGGCATGCGCGACGGCAGTGATGCGATTGCCGATTGGCCGTTCCTCAACGCGCTGCTCAATACGGCGGCGGGCGCATCCTGGGTTTCGATCCACAATGGCGGCGGTGTGGGGATTGGATATTCCCAGCACGCGGGCATGGTTGTGGTGGCGGAAGGGTCGGACGAGTCTGAGCGGCGTTTGGAGCGGGTGCTCACCGCCGATCCTGGGACGGGCGTCATTCGCCACGTCGATGCAGGTTACGAGCGCGCGGTAGAAGTCGCCGAGCATAACGGCATTCGGATTCCAATGCGCGAAGCCGAATGAGCGGCGCACCGCGTTCCCTTGCCATCGTGGGCTGCTGCCAGTTAGTCACACTGCGCGGCCCCTCCCGCCCCCGTTTACGCAGTGAGATGCGCGATCTGGGCATCGTTGAAGACGCGGCCCTGCTGGTGAGGGATGGCCGGATTGTTGCAGCCGGCAAGTACGCAGACGTGAAGTCCCAGATCGAGCCGGACGCCGAAATCGTCGAGGCCGCGGGTGCCCTGGTATTGCCGGGGTTCGTCGACGCCCACACGCACCTGGTGTTCGCCGGCAATCGCGCCGGCGAATTCGAAGCGCGAATCGAGGGCGCCAGCTATCAGCAGATTGCCGCGGCTGGTGGAGGCATTCGCGCCACTGTCGCTCGTACGAGGCACGCGAGCGAAGAAGAACTTCTCGCGGCGGCGCGCCGCCATGCGCGCTGGATTCTCGCCAACGGGACCACCACCGTCGAGGCCAAGTCCGGCTATGGTCTGGATACCGAATCTGAGCTCAAGCTGCTGCGGGTAATGCGGCAACTGTGCCGCGAAGGCCCGCTCGAAATTGTCCCGACCTTCCTGGGCGCCCACGAGGTCCCGGGGGAATACACGCGCGAGCAGTATGTCGACCTCGTCGTCGACGAAATGCTGCCCCAAGTCGCGGCCGCGCGCCTGGCGGAATATTGCGATGTTTTCTGCGAGCCTCACATCTTTCCCGTGGCCGACGCACGGCGGATTTTACTGGCGGCGAAGGCGCTCGGCTTCGGATTGCGCGTCCACGCAGACCAGTTCACCGCTTCGGGCGGCGCGAAGTTGGCCGCGGCACTGAGTACGGCGACCGCCGATCATTTGGAGTACACCGACTTTCACTCAATCGATGCCCTGGCCGCATCGGGAGTGCAGCCCGTGCTGTTGCCGGGCTCGGTCTACTCGCTCTCCCAGACGCGATATCCGGACGCACGCACGATGATTGATCGCGGGCTCGCCGTGGTGCTCGCAACCGATTTCAACCCTGGCTCCTCTCCCACCGCTTCGATCCCAATGATCCTCTCGCTGGCGTGCACGCAGATGCGGATGACCCCCGCGGAGGCGATCACCGCCGCCACCATCAACCCAGCCTACAGTCTAGGTCGCGGTGCCCAAATCGGGAGCCTGGAAACCGGAAAGCGCGCTGATTTCGCCATGTACGACTGCGCGGATTACCGAGAGATCCCCTATCACTTCGGAGTCAACCTGGTGAAAGGTGTCTGGATTCGCGGCCGTCGCTACATGTAGACGAGGCGGCCCTTCAGCGGCTCGAGCTTCTTCATGTCGACGCCAGAAACCTTTTGCACGTCGTCCCAGCCCTTGAAGTCGCCTTTGTCCTGCCTGTATTTCACAATCGCGGCCGCTTCGGCAGCGGTAAGGTCAAGCTGCTTTTGGATGTCGTCGGCGCTGGCCTTGTTCACGTTGACCTCGGGACCCTGGTACTTCGCCAGATAATCGACAATCGTCTTGAAATCCGCATCCGAGCCATCCGCGCCACGGCCCTTCATGTCATCCACCGTCGCTTGCCAGTCGTCCTTCGATTGATGCATCGTGACGACCACTCCGGCGTCGTGGCAAGCGCCGCAAACCTTCGCAAATGTATCTTTTCCTTTGCCCTCCGGCAAATCCTGAGCCTGAACAAGCGCAACTAGCAACAAGGGAAATGACGCTAGGACGAGTCTCTTCATATTGTTCATCATAGCCGAAGTTGCTGATCTACTACGTTTCGGCCACGGGGACCGCTAGTGGAAGCCGGGAGCGCGGCCCCATCCAGGGCAATGCTTCCAGGATGCGACGGATCTTGGAGTGCCGGAATGGGCGTGCCAGCAGCCCCGCGATGCCGGTCTCGAGCAAATCGGTCCAACCGCCGTCGACCTGCGGGACGCACAAGATCACAGGAACACCATCGGCACGCCGGGCGGCCTGCAGCATTTCGGGAAAGCCTGGATCCGACGGCCGCGCCCGCGCCACGCTAAACAGCCCGTCAGGCCGCGCGCCGGCGCGCACCAGGCGCGAGGCCTCGGCACAGGAGTAGGCACGTGAGATTTCAGCGCCGCACTCTCCCAGTGCTCCTTCCAGGTCGAATCCCTCGCCGGCCGGGCTCACCAGCAGAACCCGAGGACGTTCCAGGCGAGTCCGCGGCGCGGGTGGCATCGCCGCCCTCCAAGCCGCTTGTACGATCGGCTCAGCGATGTCCCGGAGCTTTGTCCAATGAAGACTGCTTCCCAGTTCGCTATCGGAGCCCGCGGCCAGGTTCGACCCGCCCCAGATCCGTAATTCCTGATGATCCTCCGCCGCCTGAAACGCCTCGATGAGCCGGTTGACCTGAAACACATCCTCGTCATATGGCGAGCCGCGAATGACGCTGTACGTATGGCGCCCGTTCGCTCGTGTGCACACCAGGCTAATCAGGTTGGTATAGCCTTGCGCGGCCAGCGCCAGGCGCGCGTTGGGGTCGCCTTTCTCGTCGACGATGATGAAGCCGTGCGGTGAGTTATACAAAATCTCCGGCTCGGCTGTGATGGGGGCCGTGCCGGCGCGCCCCAGAAGGAGATCTTCGAGCCGATTGCAGACCTGCCGGATCGTACTCGTGACCAGTTGCGCGTCACCATGTTCTTTGCCCCGCATGCGCTGCTGCCGATAGGGCTCAAAGACCCACGTGAAATGGTTGCGGACCACTTCCTCGAGGTCGATCGGATAAAGCCCGCCGCAGACATCGATCTTGTTATTGAACTGGACGATCCAGCGCAGCAGCGGCTCGGCGTGTAGCCGCTCGAGCAACTCGTGGTAATCCAGAAGGAAGACGGCCAGGCAAACATCCTGATCGGCGTTCCAGACGTAAACGGGGATGGGACGCTGGTGTTGCAGCCATTTCTGCATCAGCCGCCCTTGCCGCACGGCGATGTACGCTTGCATGGCGGCGCTCATGGTGACTTCGCGGACCACCCCCGCGTGATGATCAAAATGCACGTGGTGCCCGATATGGCCGGGCGCGTCGTCCACCACTTCCAGTCCGATCGAGTATTCCGGAGTGTCCTGAACGAACTGCTGCCAGTTTTCAAAACGCCTCGAAACCACCCGCAAATCGATGCATCGGAAATCGCTGCTCATTGCGCCCCCTTTCGCCGCGCCCGTCCGCAGCGGCCGTCACGGCGATACCGGGTGGTGATGCAGCCAGTTCCACAAGAATGAGTGGTGGGCCGGCGGTGACGAGGGCGACGCTGGGGTGAGGCCGCGCTTCTCCAGTTCGCTGGATAGCACCGTCTGAGCGATGGCGATATACGACTGCCGGTTGGCGGCAACCTGCAACAGTTCCGCGTCGTTCATAGACGTGTAATACGCGCGGAATGCCTGTTCCTGGGTTCTCATATGCGTCCTCCTTCGGTTGGCCGGGAGTCGAGGTCGGAGTTATTGGTTCGAACGCCGGAAACCGGGCGTGCAAACAGAAGGAACAGAAACAGCGCCGCGAGTAGAACTCTGAAACGGCCCATGCCGCCTCCTTTCAGGCATACATACCTTTAATTCCTTTGTAGCCCTTCCGCTGCTCCGGCGTCAAGACGCCTGGCCCGGCCCCCGCCTTGAGTTTACGAATTAAGGGACTTAATATTAGGTTGCGTGGACGCCGGGGAAAACGGCTGGATCTTTGCGCTGTCCGGAACCTATCCTCGAGATCAGGGATTGCCCGCGGCTCGGCGGATCTTACATAGGGGAGAATGGCATGCCAGACACTTTGACCATCATCGATAACCGGACCGATCTTCGTTACGAGATCCCGGTCCACAACGGAACCATCCGCACCATGGATTTGCGGAAGATCCAAACGGGCCCGGACGATTTCGGCCTCATGGGCTATGACCCCGCGTTCATGAACACGGCCTCCTGCCAGAGCGCCGTTACTTTCATCGACGGCGACAGAGGCATTCTTCGCTATCGGGGGTACGCCATCGAGCATCTTGCCGAAAAGTGCAGTTTCTTGGAGGTCGCTTATCTGCTGTTGAATGGAGAATTGCCCACCGCCTCCGAGCTGAATCAATGGGTGGAAACCATCACGCACCACACAATGATTCATGAAACCACCAAAAAGTTTCTCGAAGGGTTTCGTTACGATGCCCATCCGATGGGCATGTTCATCAGCACCGTGGCGGCGCTTTCGACCGTGTACCCCGACGCGCGCAACGTTCACGATCCGGCAGTTCGTCAGATGCAGATTGCGCGCTTAGTCGGCAAAGTTCCTACGATCGCCGCTTACACATACCGGCACAGCCTCGGCTATCCGTATGTCTACCCGGATAACGAGCTCAGCTACACGGCCAACTTCATGAACATGCTATGGAAAATGGTCGAGCCCAAGTACACCGCCAATCCGATGCTGGCCCGCGCTCTCGACATTCTGTTCATTCTGCATGCCGATCACGAGCAGAATTGCAGTGCCAATGTAATGCGGTCTGTCGGTAGCTCGCAGGCCGATCCGTTCGTTTCGGTCGCCGCCGCCGCGGCCGCGCTCTCAGGGCCGCTGCACGGAGGCGCCAACGAAGAAGTGCTTCGCATGCTGGATGTAATCGGCACCAAAGATCGGGTCTGGCAGTACCTCGAGCAGGTCAAGGCCGGGCACGGCAAGCTGATGGGATTCGGTCATCGCATTTACAAAAACTACGACCCGCGCGCCCGCATCATCAAATGGACCGCCGACCAGGTTTTCCAGGTGACGGGCAAGAATCCCAAGCTTGAAATCGCTCTTGAGTTGGAACGGATTGCACTCGATGACGAATACTTTGTGAAACGCAAGCTGTATCCCAACGTCGATTTCTATTCCGGCATCATTTACCAGGCGATGGGCTTCACGCCCGACATGTTCACCGTCTTGTTTGCGATTCCTCGCACCGTGGGTTGGCTCGCGCAATGGCAGGAGATGGTGCAGGACTCCGAGCAGAAGATCGCACGGCCTCGGCAGGTCTACGTTGGGCCGCCGCAGAGGGACTTCGTTCCCATCGAGAAGCGCGGATCGCGGACGGCATCCGCCACGGCATGAACGAACGTCCATTTCGTTGCATCTCGTGAGGTTGGGTGAATTTACTCAATGAGATCGGGAGCCGATGTCTCCCGTGTGGAATTTAACCCTACCCACCTCGGCTAGCCTCGATTTTGCCAGATGAATTGCATCGGCACGATACTTGCAAGTACAAAGGCCGGTGGTGAAACGAATTTGGGAATTGCGGCCATGGCTGAAGTGGCTGACAAGACCATCGAAGCCGGCTCCGCGGCGCCCGGCTGTGCACGTCGAGAAGCGATTCCACCAAGGAGGGGTTATGAAGACTTCAGGGGCATTGCTGACCAAAGACCGGTTGTCCGAGGCGAAGGAATCTCTCGATTACTTGGATGTGGAACGTGAGCGCCGTGGCGATCCGAATTTCGGTAAGCTCATCGAGCAGCAGATCATCTGGCGAGAGCTGCTCGAGCTTGAGCTTCAAGAGGCCGAGGAGCGCATCGCTCATATGTGCAATGCCGCCGAGCGCGCGCTCGATATGCTTCGCTGAGAGCCCGGCCGGAACGCAAGCACTCCGGCCGGAACTCTACTTCACCAAAGCCAGGCTTCTCACCAGTCATGCCGCATGGCGGCTTCGCGGGCCAGCGTCACCATCGTCGGCTGCACCAGGGTGCGATAATCCTCGGTTTTCATGTGGACGACATCGCGATGGGTGCCCGCATTGAACGCAATCATGTCCTCATCGAGAAGGCTGCTGTCGAGGTAAACGGGTAATCCGTAGAGCGCGCCGACCGGTGGCATCGCGCCCAGCTCACAATCTGGAAATAGCTTGGCGAGTTCATCTTCGGTCGCCAGACGGGCCTGCGAAAGGCCGAGCGTGTGGCGGACCTCCTGGAAATCGACCAGCCGGTTGGCTGGGATCACGATGACGTGGTACTTGCCGTCACCGAAGACGACCACCACTTTGGCAACCTCCCGGGCGGGCAGGTGCTCGGCCGCCGCGACCTCGCGCGCGGTGAATGCCGTGTGATGACTGCTGATCGCGTATTTGATTTGGTGAGAATCCAGGAACTTTCGAAGTGGATCCGAGAGAGGCATAACTGAAGACCTCCGCCGACCCCAATTGTACGCCCAATCATCCGCGAAAGCGACGCATTCGCCGCACCTGATCTTGACGCGTGCCATGCGATACTCGGTTCGGAAGAACTGGTCAACCATGAGCTACATCCGTATCGCCGCCGAAGAAGCGTTCGCCCCGCCTGAGTTGATCGAGCGGTACCGGCGACTCCTCGTTGCCGGAGGCGATCTCGATCCCGGCTTCATCAGTCTCTGGGGCCACTATTCGGGAGCCAGCGCCCAAGCGACGGCTTTGCTCGAGCGCATTCAGGATCTGGGTGAGCGGCGCCTGCGCGATATGGATGACAGCGGGATTGCCAGGCAGATCCTCGGACTCACCGCGCCCGGCGTTCAGGTTTTCGATGCCGCCACCGGTACCGGCCTCGCGCGGTCATTCAACGACCAGTTGGCTGAAGCTGTTCGCAAGCACCCCGGCCGGTTCTGCGGGCTTGCTGCGGTTGCCCCTCAAGATCCGGCCGCCGCGGCGCGTGAACTGGAGCGCGCCGTCCGGACGCTCGGGCTGAAGGGCGCGATTATCAACTCGCATACTCACGGCGAATACCTCGACGAATCGAAATTCTGGCCCATCTTTGAGGCCGCCGCCGCCCTGCAGGTCCCTGTCTATCTTCATCCCACCACGCCGCCGCGCGCCATGATTGCCCCGTTTGCTGAGCGCGGCTTGGCTGGCGCCATCTATGGTTTCGGCGTCGAGACCGGCCTACACATGCTGCGCCTCATCACCGCCGGCGTGTTCGATCGCTTTCCTTCTCTTCAAGTCGTCGTGGGTCACTTGGGCGAAGCGCTCCCGTATTGGATGTTCCGCATCGATTTCATGCATCGTGCGATGGTGGCCTCCGGCCGCCACCCCGCTGTTCAGAAACTGAACCGGCGTCCCAGCGAATACCTGCGCGAAAATTGCTACTACACAACCAGCGGCATGGCGTGGCAGCCCGCAATCTTGTTCGCTCAGTCGGTGCTGGGCGTCGACCGCGTCCTGTATGCCATGGATTATCCCTATCAATATGTCCCCGAGGAAGTGAAGGTAACTGATGATCTGCCCATCAGCGACACCGACAAATTAAAGCTGTACCAGCTCAACGCAGAAAAAGTGTTCTGTCTGTAAAAAACATTACCATTCAAGAATGTTTTGGCGTATCATCGGGTCCATAGGGAGGATCCCGGCAGAACCCCGTCGACTCCGCCGGAAATTCGGTCATGAATGTTGACGTGGAACAAACCAAACGATCGTTCTCGGCACACGACGGCCGCGATGTCTTCGACAACGGCGGATTCAAGCTCTGGCGTTGCCCGGTGTGCGCCTGGTGGCGCCCCTGGTCCGAACCGCGTTGCTGTGGATGTGGCTTGAAACGAGACCTTCCCGCCCGTTACAAAACTGCGGGAAGCGCGCTGTAGGACAACTGCTACACTGCGGATTTCCCAAATCCGCCTGTCGCTTACTTCGACAGTACGTAAACCTTCTCATCCGGGCGGACCAGCTTCAACCGTTGCCGGATTTCCAGTTCCTGCTCGGTGGGATTATTGCTGAGCCGCCGGATGTGTTCGCGCTTCCGTTCGTTGTCCAGGGTGAGGGCCGCATTGCGCTTCTCCAGCAGTTCGATCTGCCGGCGCTTCTCCCACAATCCCGGCACCCCCGACGGACCGCGTAATGTGACAATCGCATAACCGGCTATTACCAGAAACGCGAAAACGTACACATAGCGGGCCTGCGCGAATTTCATGAGCGGGAACCTGGAACATAATAGTACCATTGCTCCTGCGATCTGCTCTGGAAATTTTCGATGACCGATAAAATTAT
>Ga0335079_10004851_pt1 | contig 15480 bp, 13 predicted proteins | sample Lox_Sample_33_FD_206719 | JGI IMG/M metagenome (GOLD analysis project Ga0335079, IMG submission 206719) | Soil microbial communities from Loxahatchee National Wildlife Refuge, Florida, United States - Lox_Sample_3.3 | ecosystem: Environmental > Terrestrial > Soil > Wetlands | place: USA...
CTCCGATACTGGGCACGGCATCCGCGAGCCGCAGCGCGTGTTCGACCCGTTCTACACCACCAAGCCTGTGGGCAAAGGAACGGGCCTCGGCCTGAGCGCTGTGTACGGCGTCGTGCAAGAGCATCACGGACAAATCACCTGCCAGAACAAGCCGGAAGGCGGCGCGCTATTTCTCGTGAAGTTCCCGGTAGCCACGGAACCGCTGGCCGAGAAAGCCGCCGAAGCCGCCCGCGCCTAGAACTCGCAATCCCGCAGTCCTGTAACATAACATCTGCGATGTCCTCCGATCTTCTCCATTCCTCCGCGCGCGTTCTGGAATTCGACGCTCTTCGAGCCCTCCTGCGCGGATATGCCTCGTCTCCCTTGGGACAAGGGAAGGTCGAGATACTTGCTCCCTCCACCGACTCGGCTTGGATTGAGCAGCAGCAGGGCCTTGCCACGGAAATCCGCGAATTTCGCCGTGTTGGCGGCCGCTTCGATTTCTTCGGACTTGCCGACATTGGGCAGCTCGTCAGCAAGTCGCGTATCGCCGGAGCTGCACTGGAGACCAACGACATACGCGACATTGTCCTCGTTGTCGATCGCGCGGCCGAATGGCGCCAGATCGCGTTGCAGCCCCCCGGCGTGATGCGTTCGGAATGGCGCGCAGTCCGCACGCTCTCCGATCAAATTGCCGACTTTGCCGAATTCCTCCGCTTCTTTCGCAACAAGATCCAGCCCGACGGCACACTCGAAGACAAAGCGTCGCCCGAACTGGCGCGCATCCGCCACGAAATCGAGAAGCAGAGCCGCAGCATCCAGGAATCGCTTCGCGGCTATCTGCGCCGGCTCTCCGAGGGAGATGCCGTTCAGGACGAATTGATCACGATTCGCGGCGAGCGCTTTGTCATCCCCGTAAAGATCGAGCACAAACGCCGTGTGAATGGCGTGGTGCACGGTGCCAGTTCCAGCGGGCAGACTGTCTTCGTCGAGCCCATGGAGACCATCGAGCAGAACAACGAACTGGTGCGCCTGCTCGAGGAAGAACTGGTCGAGATTCACCGCATCCTGATCGAAATGACCGAGCGCATCGGCCAGCAGGCGGGGGCCATTCTTGCCGCGGTCGAGGTTCTTGCGGAATTGGAACTGCAATTCGCTAAGGCGCACTTCGCCGAAGATTACAACTGTGTGGCAGTGACGCTCACTGGAAACGACCAAAAGCCATATGCGGCCGCGCGCGTCGCCCGTCCAGATGGGGCACCGAGCCTCCTGCTCCACAACGCTCGCCACCCATTACTAGAAAGAAACCTGAAATCCAAAGGCGCGTCAGTCGTACCAGTCACCGTCGAACTCGAAGGCGCCCGCCGGCAGCTGATCATCACCGGCCCCAACACCGGTGGCAAAACCGTCACACTCAAAACCATCGGCCTGCTCGCCCTTATGGCGCAATCGGGATTGCCAGTGCCCGCCGATCGGGCCGACCTGCCTGTTTTCGATGCCGTCCTCGCCGACATCGGCGACTACCAGTCGATCGAGCAGAATCTCTCCACGTTCTCCGCCCACGTCACCAACATCGACTTCATCTCGCGTACTGCGACCGCCGATTCGCTCGTGCTGCTCGATGAACTCGGCTCGGCCACCGATCCCGAAGAAGGCGCCGCCTTAGCCGTTGCCATTGCCGCCCACTTCGGACGCATCGGATGCATGACCATCGTCTCCACGCACCACACATCGTTGAAGGTCTACGCGGCGAATACGCCTGGAACCATTAACGCGGCCGTCGGCTTTGACGAACGCACGCTGCAGCCAACCTACGAGCTGAAAGTCGGAGTACCGGGCGCATCGGCGGGCATCAACATTGCGCAACGCCTGGGATTGAATCCGTCGATCGTCGAGAACGCGCGCGCCAAGCTGGGCACGCAGGCCCGCGACGTCGGCCAGTTCCTCGACAAGCTTCACGCCGAACTGCGCGAGGCAGAAAAAGAACGACTCAAGCTGCAGGCAGGCCAAAAGGAACTCGAAGGAGAAAAGAATCGCCTCGCGGTGGAAGGGAAAAAAGATCAGCAAACCAAAGTTCGCGAGATGGAGAAGAAGCTCGAAAGCGTCCTTCGCGACTTCGAGTACCACGCCCGCGAAGCCGTAAATGCTATCCAGGATCGCGCCGCCGCGCAGAAATTATCCAAAGATGCCGAACGCCGCATCGCCAAGCTCCGCCGCGAATTCCGCGAGCAGTTCGACGCCACGGTGGTGGCGCATTCGACCGGCGCCGATCAAGGAGATCCGCATGCGCAACCGCAAGTCGTCAAGCATGTCTCCGAGGGCGACACGGTGAAGCTCAAGTCCACCGGACGCTCCGCCCGCATCTCCCGCAAGATCGACGACACGCACTTTGAAGTCGAGATGGGCGCTGCGCTCAAGATGAAGATTGGCCGAGATGACATCGCCGAAGTCCTGGCCAGCGCGCGGCCAGTAGCGGACACGCCCGTGAAAGCGGCGCGATCGCGGGGCATCTCGATCTCGCTCGAGAGTGAAGGGGCAACCGTGCCCACCGAGATCAACGTGATCGGTCAAACGGTCGATGACGCTAGCCGCGACGTCGAAAAATTCGTCGATCGCGCGTTTCTGGCAGGCCTGCCGCGCGTTCGCGTGGTCCATGGCAGCGGCATGGGCATCTTGCGCAAGGCGCTCCGCCAGATGCTGCAAAAACATCCCCACGTAGCTTCAGTGGCCGAACCTCCGCAGAACGAAGGCGGAGGCGGCGCAACGGTCGTGGAGTTGAGGATTTAAAAGGCTACTGCTGCGGCGTTACCAGATAATGGTTTCCCAGTTCTCGTCGTAAATCGCGTCGCGCGCGACCTTCGCGATATCCTGCTTGCTCTTCTCCGCAACGGACTCGGAAACAATGTTCTCCGTGTTGGCGGGATCGCAGACCACGGTCCGTTCTACCCGGCTGGAAAGAAAGCGCAACACAGTCATCACGTTGTCGGCCACCTGCCCGAATCGCTCGCCCTCCAGCGCCCGCAGGACGGTCAATTCCAGGTAGAAGGACGGGAAATCGAGGGCGTGACGTTCCCGCCAGATCTTGAGGGCGCAGATCTCCTGCTGCCTCCCTGAATTCGCGACCAGATGCGTGTGCTGCGCGATGCTGGTATGGACCGGCTGTCCCGCACCCTTCACAAATAAAACGTTCCCGGCATTCGCGTGGTCCTGATACGCGGGGATTAAATCAACTCGCATGCCCTCATGTTCCACTTGCACGCTCACGGTGCGAGTGCGCGCCTTCAATCCCTGCTCGATGAGAAATTCGAAGAACCTCCAGAAGACCTGCTTGATCTCCAGATCGGGCACCGGTTTGAGGGAGACGAGCACGTCCACGCCGGACGACAGGCTTACCGCCGTATTCTTGGCGTAAGCGCCCGAGAGCGTCAGGCCCAGTAAATGCTGTTGCCCCCATTGTTTCACCAACGGCAGGACTCGATCGGCTGCTTGATGCGAGGACGAATCGGTGTCTGCGACGACGTGATACTTGTCAATGATCGATGCAGCGTATTTGTCGGCAGTCACCACGGCGGAAAAGGCGTTCGTTTGTTCCATCGGCAACCTTGGGAAAAAGTTGAGTTAGCCCGCAACCGGTCGGGCATTATGCACAGATAATCCACGAACCGATCCCGGTCCGAAAACGTCTAACTATGTGCCTGAAGTCCGCTAATATGGCTGACGAGAGGCCGGTTCCTGGCAGCATATCCACCACCATGCTTTTCGATTGGAAAGTCTGTTCCCGAGCTCGGTTATCGCGCGACGCGCGCTTTGACGGCAAATTCTTCATTGCTGTGCTGAGCACGAGAATTTACTGCCGGCCCATCTGTCCGGCGCGCACTTGCAAGGAAAGCAACGTTCGCTACTATCCGACTGCGGCTGCCGCGGCCGAAGCGGGATTCCGTCCGTGTTTGCGCTGCCGTCCGGAATGCTCTCCGGGAACTCCCGCGTGGTTCGGAACTTCAAATACGGTATCGCGCGCGTTGCGGTTGATCGAGGAATCGGGGCTGGATGATGGAGGAGTCGAGAATCTGGCCGAGCGGCTGGGCGTCGGATCGCGGCATCTGCGGCGGCTGTTTGTGCGCCACCTGGGAGCGACGCCGAGCGCTGTTGCCAACACTCGGCGGCTGCACTTTGCCAAGAAGTTAATTGACGAGACTTCGCTTCCGATGGGGGATGTCGCACTCGCCGCCGGATTCGGATGCGTGCGTCGGTTTAATGCCTCGATTCGAACAGTCTTCAATCGCACGCCGACTGAAATTCGCCGCCTGGCTCGCCGGACCAAGCTGGAGCCTGAGAATCAATATCTGTTTCACCTGCGATTCCGGCCGCCCTACGACTGGAAAGGGGTGCTGGCGTTCCTGGCTGCGCGCGCGACGCCGGGAGTTGAGGTTGTCGACGGGAATACGTATCGACGCTCGATTTCAATTCAAGGTTCCACCGGATATTTTCAGATTTCGCCCGATGCCAAGAACAATTCGCTGACGGTGAGGGTGCAGATCGGTGATCCGCGGACGTTGTACAAGATCATTGAGCGCATCCGCAGCATGTTTGATTTGAATGCGGACTGGACAACGATCGTGCGAACTCTGGCGACGGACGCGGAGTTGGCGGAGCGGATCAAGGCGGGACCCGGCTTGCGCGTGCCCGGATGCTGGGACGGTTTCGAGTTGGCGATCCGCGCGATCCTTGGGCAGCAGATCACGGTTCGCGGAGCGACGGTGTTGGCGGGCCGGCTCGTAGAGTTGCGCGGAGAACCTTTTGCAGGCGGCGATGGGCTAACGCGGCTGTTTCCAACTCCCGCTGCGATTGCGGATGGAAACCTGGGGAACATTGGGTTAACCACACGCCGCGCCGAAACGATTCGCGCGCTGGCGCGTGCCGTGCGCGATGGGCAAATCAAATTCGACGGCATTATCGACAGCGATGCCTTTCTGGCTCGATTGCTTGAGATTCCGGGGATTGGTCCCTGGACCGCGCAATATGTGGCGATGCGGGCGCTGGGAGAGCCGGATGCATTCCCGCCGGGAGATGGCGCGCTGCTTTCGACGCTGCACTTGGCGAGCGATGCCGAGTTGAGAGAGCGGGCGGAGGCGTGGCGTCCGTGGCGCGCGTATGCGGCAATGTATCTGTGGAGCGTGCCGGGACGACAGGTAGAGCGGAGTCCCGCGATATACGGAAAACACGAACCGCTCGAGTCGGATGGGGATCGCGTTACGGCCTAGCATGGGCTGTAGAATCCCACCCTTGCGCCAAAAAAACGCGCAGGGATGGTGCACCCAGCTGCCCAGAAGCGGGGCCACCCGCACATCGAATTCATTCGCTATCCAAAGGCACATCATCCCGTCAAAGTAAATGAGTTTGCGTGGCTCTTCTGCATTCCCTATCATTTGCGCGATTATGAAAACTCTTCTTGCCGTACTTGTGATGTCGCTGTGCGTCTTGGCCGCTGGAAGGGATTTATCCAGCGGCGCCGAAGTAGATTTGCGTTAGTTAAGGTTCAGCGAAACAGGGACGCCGACAGATTCTGCTCGATGTATTTCTTGCTGTCGAATTTCTTGCCGGTGCTGGCGCCCGACATGTAGCGGATTTGACCGAAGATCGGCCGTTCGAACCAGGGGCGATCAAATTTTCCGACAATTGACCAGGCAATGCCGGCGTAGCCGTTGGGATCGCGTCCGTCTAAAAGATATTTGTCGTTGAGGTAGACGGCGGTACGGTGCGCTTCCGCGGGACTCTTGCTCCACTCCAGAATTTTCTTGGCCCAGTACATACGCACGTAGTTGTGCATCCATCCTGTAATGACCATTTGCATCTGTGCGGCGTTCCAGAGTTGGTCGTGGGTTTCGGCCTGTTCCAGTTGCTTTTCTGAATAGAGTACTGGGCGCGGATCGATTGCATGCTTAGCGAGCGAACGATGGGCCCACGGTTCTCCGCACTCGAAGTTGTCGTGGTTTTCGTTGAACTTCACGAGATTGATGGAGAGCTCGCGCCACGTGATGATCTGATCGAGGTAGGCCTCTTTGTCGGCCTTGGGGGCGTCGGACTTTTCGACGGCGAGCGAAATCGTGATCGGGCTGATGTGTCCGAAATGCAGATAGGGCGAAAGGCGGCTGGTGTGATCGACTTCAGGATGGTTGCGTTGGGTGCCGTATCCGCGCAATTTGTGGGCGACGAAATCTTTGAGCAGGCGGAGGGCTTCTTTGCTGCCGCCGCGCCATTGCGACACGGGGGAGACGGAGCGGTCGAGTTTCCAACCTTCGGTGATGTCGGCACCACTCTCGAGCGATTGGAGATGAGGTGGCTTCTGCCATGCGACTTTGGCGTGCGGATTTTTCAGAGGGTGAAGAAACGTTTTGAGATGTGTTTGCAGGCGCGGGCGGATGATGTGGGCGGCGTACTGCGCTTTTTCGAGGAGCTTCGATGGGAGGATGACGTCGGCGTCGACGGTCCAGAGCGGCACTTTGAGTTTCCTGGCCGCGACCTGCCGCCAATGCTCCGGCTCGCGCATGGGGTTCTCGTCGCCAATGACCAGCGCCGGCTTCACCTCGTCGCAGAATTTGAGCAGGCTGTGGTCAGGGTAGCGGCGCAGGACGAATCCGATGCCGCGTCTTTCGAGCGCCTCAGCGATGTCGGGGATGCCTTGGTTCAGGAAACAGTAGTGGCGCAGGTTGGCGTGCGGGTAGAACGGGATGGGGGCAAGGAAGACGACCACGGGCATTCGAAGGCCGTTTGCGGCGTCTACAGCTGCGTCGAGAGCGGGATTGTCCGTGCCGCGTTGGGCCCGCTGCATCCAGTAGACGACGCATTTACCGTTGGGGTCGGGCGGGCCTTTGCGGCGGACGGTGACGCGGGAGTCTTGGGTGATGTGGGTAAGGATGTCCATTTGGGTCTTGTGGACATTTTAGAGTTGCGCGGAGTTGCGACGCGGTTGCGGAGAGGATTGCCGCATGGTATTTTTCTCTCCAAGAAAACTTGCCTCTGGGTTTTTCTGATTGATGCGAAGGCAAAATCCCCACCCACCTTTCGCAAGAAACCGGAAAAGTAGGGTCGGCCACCCGGTTTTGTTCTGATTTCTGCTTTTATCGGGCGACGAGAATGGCGTCGGCGATGCGGGCGGCTTCTACTGCCGGCTTCACGTCGTGGGTGCGGATGATGTGTGCGCCTCTTAGGATGGCGGCGACTTCCGTCGCTAGCGTTCCATAGAGCCGTTCCTCTACGGGGGCATCTTTGCCGTCGCGGGCTAAGGTGCGTCCGATGAAAGATTTGCGGGAGGTGCCCGCCAGCAAAGGGAATCCCGCCGCTTGCAGATCGTTGAAACGGGCCAGCAGCGGATAATTCTCGTCGAAACTTTTGCCGAAGCCGAAACCGGGATCGAGCACGATGCGTTCGCGGCGAATGCCTGCAAGGACAGCCTTCTCAGCCCATTCCTTCAATTCGCGTTTGACCAACAGCACAACGTCTCCGGGCGGCGGAAGCGTGCGCCATTCTTCGGGACGTCCGCGCATGTGCATGAGGATGACGCCGCATTTGAGATCGGCGACGGTCTTGGTCATTTGCGGATCCCAGCGAAAGCCGCTGACGTCGTTGATGATCTCAGCCCCTGCGGTCGCGGCTGCACGAGCCACGGCCGCTTTGTAGGTGTCTACGGAAAGGACGATCTTTGGATGCTTCTTCTTGAGTGCCGAAATCACCGGCAGAACGCGCTTGAGTTCTTCTTCCGCCGAAACTACCGGCTTGGGATTTGCTTGTGGCTTTTTTGAATCGGAGTGCGAGGCATTCACGTGCGCGCCCGGACGCGTCGACTCGCCGCCGATGTCAATGAGGTCAGCACCTTCTCCGAGCAGGCACTCGGCGTGAGCAATGGCTTTTGCGTGATCGAGGAATTGGCCACCATCGGAAAAAGAATCGGGCGTTACGTTGACGATGCCCATGATGAGCGTGCGCTTGCCCAGTTCGAGCGCGCGCGTTCCGATGTTCCACTGGAATACCGATCTCATGCGGGCATGATTGTAGCGAAGTTCAGGGCTTGGATTCAGGCTTCGGGATGATCCATTTCGACATGAGGTAGCGATGGTGGTCTTCGTAGCCAAGGCGGCGGTAAAGCTCGATGGCGGGATTGCCGTGGTTGACTTCGAGATGCACGACGGCGACGCCGAGTCCTTTAGCCTGTGAAGCGAAGAATTCGAGCGCCTTCTTGCCGATGCCCTGGGCGCGATGGGAGGAGCGAATGAAGAATTCATCGACCCAGGCGTTACGTCCGCGGTATTCAAGGCTGTAGTCGAACGACATAACGATGTAGCCGACGAGGACGCCGTCGGCGGAGATCAGCCATAGGCGGCCGCAGGAGGGATCGCGCAGAAGTTGTTCGACGGCGCGGGCGGCTTCGGCCTCCACGAACGGGATGGACCAGGGGTCGTCGAGCTGCATCTCCTGCATCATGGCGAGGAGTCCGGGCAGGTCGCCGATGGTGGCGGCATGGAATTCAACGTTCATCAAGGGCGCGCGGCTGCTCTACGCTTGTGCGCGGCGCGAATCGCCCCTGGGCCGGTGCCGGTTGGGGGCTTGCGCATTCCGCTAAGCAGCTCTTTGAGGACGGTGGCGTTGTTGCGATCTTCATTCTTGGACGCGAACAGTAACGTGATCCGCTTTTTGCCGTGCGCGAGCTGGTAAAGACGGCGCAGGGATTCTTCTGCAGCCGGCTGCGAGAGTTCCTTTAGATACTTCTTGCGGAAATCTTCCCAGTGCTGGGGACGCGCGTGGTACCAGCGGCGAAGCTCGTTGGAAGGAGCAAGATCGCGAAACCATTCGTCGATGGCGGCGCGTTCCTTGGTCAAGCCGCGGGGCCAGAGGCGGTCGACCAGAAGGCGCATTCCGTCGGCGCGGGATGGTTCCTGGTAGACGCGTTTGATGGCAATCGCCATGGGAGCGGAACGTGTTCCTTTATTATTGTAAACGGCGCTCTGGACTTGGCTTTGCGCGAGGAGAAAAATGGGACTGTTCAGGCGGGCAACCGGGGTCTGTTGCGGAGTGATTCTGATTGGATTGATGACGCTGTGCGGATGCGATGTGGAACGCCGGAAGTCGGACGCGGAACTGGGATTGAATGCGCAGCAGGCGGCGGGGCGAAAGATTTATGACTCGAACTGCGACCGCTGTCACGAGCCGTATTCGACGAAAGGCAAGAAAGGGCCTGGACTGAAGGGTGTGTTCCAGAATAAATATTTACCGATCAGCGGCCTGCCGGCGAATGACGAGCGCGTAACCGACATTATCCGGCTGGGGCGGAAGGAGATGCCCGGGTATAGCCAGACTTTGAATCAGCAGGACATTGAAGACCTGCTGGCGTATATGCACACGCTGTAGCGACGTGCCATCTTGAAACGAGAACTGAAAAATCCGAAGAAGGCGGAGTTGTTCCGCGAACTGCCGTCGGTCGACGAGTTATTGCGAACGTCGGAGGTGAGCGCACTTGTGTCCCATCACGGTGGTGCGGCTGTTACGGATGCCGCGCGCGCCGTGCTGGCGCGGCTACGGCAGGAGATTTCTTCGGGGCTGCTCGATGCGTCAGCTCTCAGGCTGGCTTTGCAGAACATGAGCGAGGCCGTCGCGAAGCAGGTTCGATCATCGTTGAAATATTCTCTGCGGCCGGTCATCAACGCGACGGGAGTGATCCTGCACACGAACTTGGGACGCGCCCCGCTGGGAGCGGTGGCCCTGGACCACATTCGCGAGACCGCAGTGACTTATTCGAATCTGGAATTCGAGATTGAAGCCGGCGAGCGCGGCAAGCGCGATGTGCATGTCGACAGGTTGTTCCGGCGATTACTGAGCGACGAGACGAAGGAGCGAGGGGACGTTTCGACCATCGTCGTCAACAACAATGCGGCTGCGGTGCTGCTGGCTCTGAACTCGCTGGCTGAGGGCGGTGAAGTCATTGTGTCGCGCGGGGAACTGGTGGAGATTGGCGGGTCGTTCCGGATTCCCGATGTGATGTCCAAGTCAGGCGCGGTTTTGCGGGAGGTAGGGACAACGAACCGTACGCGTGTGGCCGATTACGAGAAGGCCATCAATGAAAAGACGCGGCTGCTATTGCGTGTGCACCGGTCGAATTTTGAAATTACAGGATTTACCGAGCAGCCTGCTGTTAGCGAATTGGTGGCGCTGGCAAAGAAACGTAATGTGCCGCTGATGGAAGATCTGGGCAGCGGTGCGCTGGTGGATCTGCGGACGTTTGGCATCAGCGGCGAGACGGGAGTCCTCGACAGCCTGCGAACTGGAGTGGATGTGGTCACGTATAGCGGCGACAAATTGCTGGGCGGACCGCAGGCGGGATTGATCAGCGGGCGCGCCGATCTGGTGACGCGGATGCGGTCGAATTCGCTGTTTCGCGCGTTGCGCGTGGACAAGCTGACTTACGCTTCGTTGGAAGCTACGCTGCTGGCGTATGTAAAGAGGGACTATGAGGCGATCCCGACGCTGCGAATTATGCATCTGACGAAAGAGGAGATCGGAAAGCGGGCGGAAGATTTGATCGCGAAGGTTGGGACGTTGCCGCGCTTGCGGTTGGAGATTCTCGACGGAGAGTCAGTGATAGGAGGCGGGGCCGCGCCATCCTCGACCTTGCCGACTCGGCTGGTAGCTGTAACCAGTGACACGCTGTCCGCGGATGAATTGGCTGCGCGGCTGCGTGCAGCGGATCCGCCGATCGTGGCGCGGGTGGAGGAGGGGCGCGTGCTGCTGGATTTGCGGACCGTGTTTTCGGAGCAAGACAGGTTTGTTTTTGAGGCTCTCGAAGTAATTGGGCGGTAATCACGAGGAGATCGTCACGATGCGAAAACCAATTTGGTGGGCTTTTTTGCTCTTTCTATGTGTGATTGGTTTGTACGCGCAGGACACCTCGACCGAAGCGGCGACTGACGTGGAACACTCGAAGTGGATCGCGCAGGTCATTGAGTCGCTTGCGAAAATCAAGCCCGGCATGACACGTGGCAGCATTGCCCGACTTGTATCTGAAGACGGAGGTCTTCAGTTTCGAACCCAGGGCCGATTCACTGACAAGCACTGCCTGTTCATTAAGATCGACGTTGAGTTCGCGCCGGTTGGTGAAGGAAGTCTTTTCAGCCGTGAAGACAAGGTCGTCAAGGTCTCACGGCCTTACTTAGGCTATCCTGTTTCTGACTAGCTCCGGCGGCGACTCCATGATCTGCATCGAATCTTTCCTTGAGCACCCTTTACACCATCGGACACTCCACGCGCTCGATTGACGAATTGATCGAGGCGCTGCGTGCGCATCAGATTCGGACGCTGGTGGATATTCGCGCGTTCCCTATGTCGCGGAGGCTGCCGCAGTTCAATCGCGAATCCCTGGAGAATAGTCTGCCGGCGGACGGAATCCGCTATGTGTGGATGAAGGCGCTGGGCGGGTATCGCAAGAAGACGTTGGAGGAGTCGCCGAACATTGCACTGCGCAATGACAGCTTCCGCAATTATGCCGACTACATGCTGGGTCCTGAATTTGAGCAGGCCGCGGCGGAGTTGCTGAGGCTGGCGGAGGAGACGCGGACGGCTTATATGTGCGCGGAGCGAATGTACTTTCAATGCCACCGCATGCTGGTGTCGGATTGGCTCGTGGCACATGGACATGAGGTGCTGCATATTGACGGGACTGGACCGGTGAAGCCCCACAAACTGATGGGTGAGGCGAGAATGATTGACGGGACACTTATCTATCGCGGAGACCGGTTGCTGTAACATCTGTGCATGATAGTCGGAACAGGGATCGATATCGCGGAGGTTCCGCGCATTCGCGAGGCGATTGAACGCTTCGGGCAACGCTTTCTGGAGCGCATCTACACGCCGGGCGAGATTCGGTATTGCGATTCCAAAGCAAACCGAGTGGAACGGTACGCGGCGCGGTTTGCCGCGAAAGAAGCGGCGATGAAGGCGCTTGGTACCGGATGGAATCATGGTGTGCGCTGGCGCGATTGCGAAGTGGCGCGCATGCCAGGCGGGCGGCCGACGATGTCATTTCACGGTAAAGCCGGCGAGTTCGCGGCGAAACTTGGGGTGAAGAACGCGGCCCTGTCGATTTCCCACACGGAAGAGCAGGCAATCGCGCAGGTGATTTTGGAGAGCTAGTTCGCGGCCCGGGCGAATCTCTACCGCAAAAGGTCGCTAAGGAAAGATCGAGAACGCGAAGAAAAGCGTCATTCTCCGTCAAATACTTCTGTGTTGCATCTGCTAGACTGTCGCCTTCCATCTATTTATGGCCGTTTTTAGCCCTACTCTTACTCCTACTCCTGTCCGCATTGAAATTCCTGAGCGGACCCTGCTTGCCGGGCTGGCTTTGACGAGCTTTGCCGCGCTATTGCTTGAACTGGCGCTCACGCGACTCTTCTCGGTCGTCCTCTTCTATCACTTCGCATTTTTGGCGATTTCAATCGCGCTGCTTGGGTTAGGCGCGGGTGGAGTGTTCGCCTATTTGTGGAAAGGGCGGCTTGCCGATCTTGGGACGCAGCAACTGGCGACCCGCATCTGCCTGACGAATGCGATCGTCGTTGTCGTGGTGCTGGAGATTGTGCTGCACGTACCGGTGGCGCTGGAAGTTTCCATGCAGAATTTCCGCCACCTCACGGCGATGTATCTGGCGGCGGCGGTCCCTTTCTTTTTGACTGGACTTCTGTTTTCGGTTGTATTTGCGCGCGAGTCGCGGCGCATTCCGCGGATGTATGGGGCTGATCTGTGTGGCGGAGCGATGGCTTGTCTCGCGATCGTTCCGCTGCTGAATTGGATTGGCGGGCCCAACGTCATTCTGTTCGCGGGAATTGCACTCGCGGTTGCGGCGATGATCTGGTCGGAGACAGGGCGGAGCCGCAAGATGGGCGCTGCGCTGGCTTTCGTGTTGGGGGCGCTCACCGCTGCGAATTATTCGGGGCGCCTGATCGACATCGTCTATGCCAAGGGGATGTACCGCGATCCGGCATGGGTGGAGTTCGCGCGCTGGAATGCGCTGTCGCGCGTAGAAGTGGACAAGCAGGGGCAGGCGAAGGCGGTGGTAATCGACGCGGACGCCTCCACCTACATCATGAACGCCGACCTGTCGCACTGGCACGGGACGCTGTGGGAGCAAAACTTGATGGCCGCTCCGCCGGCCCTGGCCAATGTGCTGCGGCCGCATGGCGACTTCGCGATCATCGGGCCGGGGGGCGGCGTGGACGTGCTCCGCGCGGTGGCGAACGGAAGTTCAAGCGTGACTGGGATCGAGATCAATCCCATCATCGCGACGACCATCATGCGCGAACGGTACGCGAATTATTCGCAGCATCTTTATCAGCGGCCGGATGTACACATCCACGTAACGGATGGGCGCTCGTTTGTGCGGTCGACCTCGCAGCGATTCGACGTGGTGCAGATGACCTTGGTCGATACCTGGGCGTCGACGGCGGCAGGCGCGTTCGCGCTGAGCGAGAACAACCTGTACACGGTCGAGGCGTTTCGCGAGTATTTCGAGCATCTCAAGCCAGAGGGAATGATCGCGATTACCCGGTGGGAATTCCGGCATCCGCGCGAGGCGCTGCGGGTGGTTGCGGTGGCGATGGAAGCATTACACCGGCTGGGAGTGGCGGATTCGGCGCGCAATTTCATTGTGGCGTCGCAGGGAGCGTTTAACGCGGATGGCATTCCGGTGGTCGTGCTGGCCAAGAAGACGGCATTCACGGCAGAGGAAGAGAAGGCCGTCAATGATCATCTGCAGAAATATTCGGAGCTCAACGCGGTTTACCTTCCATCGCGGCCCGGACAGAATCCGTTCTCGGACCTGATTGCCAGTAACGACCCTTGGACGTTCGCGCGCGGGTATGCGTATAACGTTTCGCCAGTCAGCGACAATGCTCCGTTCTTTTTCTTCACGCTGAAGCCGGGACAGATTCTGGGCGAGCAAGGCCTGCGGTCCGGGATCGATTGGAAGGTGAACCTCGGTGTGCTGGTGCTGCTGCTGGTGCTGGTGATTTCCATTGTCGCTGTGCTGGTGTTTCTGGTGTTGCCGCTGGCGCTCAAGGGCGGCGCTGCGCGCCAGTCTGCGCTTCCCCTGCTGTACTTCGTCGCGGTGGGGTTGGGATACATTCTGGTCGAGATCGCGTTCATCCAACGCTTTGTCTTATTTCTCGGGCATCCTACCTACGCACTGACCGTGGTGATATTTCTGCTAATGCTTTCGAGCGGTGCGGGTAGTTTGTTTTCGCGTTTGTGGATTCCGCGGGCGGAGATGGGGTGGGTACCGCTGGCTCTGGTTGTGGGGACACTCCTTTTCTATGTGGTGTTCTTGCCGAGCCGGCTGGCGGCGCTGGTCGGTTTTGATTTCGGATACCGGCTGCTGGTGAGCGCTGTCCTGCTGATGCCCTTGGGATTCATCATGGGCATGCCGTTTCCTACGGGGCTGCGGGCTCTGGCTTCGTCCCCGGCGCCGGAATTTCCAGCGGCGCCGGACAATGCAGTGGAGTGGGCCTGGGCGATGAATGCCGCAGCGAGTGTGCTGGGATCGGTATCGGCGATGGTGATTGCGATTCAGTTTGGGCTGACGGCCACGCTCGCCTGCGGAGCGGTTGCGTACTTGCTGGCTTTGGTTCTAGTGCCGGTGCTGCGGGGGAAAGCGGCGTAACTGGCGCTACAGTTTTGTTATTATTTTGCGATGGGCGTGCTGCACAAATCCGGTCGCGAGTCTGAGCTGTTGGCGCGCCGGGGGATGCCTGTCGATACTGGCGCCATGAGGAGATCGTTTGCCTAGCCAGAAGCAGCTCAAGTGGTCACAACTGCGCGTCGGAATCACGGTAGTCATCGCGAGTGTGACGCTGGCTGTTCTGTTGTTCCTGATGTCGGGCACGGCAGGTTTCTTCACCAAGCGAATTACCCTGAAATCCTATTTCGATAACGCCGAGGGCTTGCGCGTAGGCGCGCCCGTGCGTTTGAGTGGCGTGGATATTGGCAATGTGACCCATATCCGCATTGTCCCCGACAAAGACAAGGCTATTACTCCGGTAGAAGTCACCATGAAGGTAAGCACCAAATACGACTACGGAATGCGACGGGATTCGGTGACCTCGCTGGAGACGGCGGGCGTATTGGGTGAGACCTATATTGATATCGACAGCTCGCAGGCGATCGGCAATCCAGTACAGGATGGCGATACGCTGCCGACGCAAGTGCATCCGGATTTCAATCAGGTGGTGCGAGCCAGCCAGAGCACATTGCAGAACATGGATGCGCTGCTGAAACGGGCGGACCGCATCCTGGCATTTGCGGAAAGCGGCAAGGGATCGCTGGGAAAGCTGATTTACGATCCGACGCTGTATAACCGCTTTTCGGCGACCGTCGCGGACTTTCAAAAGATCGTGAGTGAGGTTGGGAGCGGGCAGGGTAGCCTGGGCGCGCTGATCAGCCGCAATGATGCCTACGATAAGTTCATTG
>Ga0335079_10004854_pt1 | contig 15475 bp, 11 predicted proteins | sample Lox_Sample_33_FD_206719 | JGI IMG/M metagenome (GOLD analysis project Ga0335079, IMG submission 206719) | Soil microbial communities from Loxahatchee National Wildlife Refuge, Florida, United States - Lox_Sample_3.3 | ecosystem: Environmental > Terrestrial > Soil > Wetlands | place: USA...
GGATGGTCACCACGAGCTCGTCCCACAGCCACTGGCCGGTGGTCGAGAAGTTGAAGTAGTGGCCTTCGATCGCGAAGCTGTTGGTGAAGGTGACACGCCGCCCGGTGGGATGGCCGGCGTCGGTCCAGTTGCCGGTCTCGAGCAGCACGGTGTGGAAGATGCCGAGCTGCACCACCTCGCCGCTCACCCCGTTGATCTCGACCCAGTCGCCGACGCGGATGCCGTGCTTGCCCATGAGCACGAACCAGCCGAGGAAGCCGATGATGAAGTCCTTGAGCGCCACGGTGAGGCCGGCGCCGGCGAGCCCGATCATCGTGCCGATGTTCCCCGGCATTCCCACGAGAACCACCAGTATCAGCACCACGCCCACGATCTGCAGCGACACGCCGACGACGCTGCGCAGCGTCGCCACCTGGCGGCGGTCGATGGGCGCACGCGTGAGCAGCGTCTCGAGCCAGCGATCGATGCACAGGAGCAGCAACAGCGCGCCGAGCACCACCGCGCCATCGGCGAGCGAGGAATGCAGGATCGCCTGCTCCTGCGTGCCGACGACCGCACCCCACTGCGCATAGGTCACGGCGAGGCGCCGCCGTGCCGTGACGCGCTGCGCCCGGATGGTGATGCGGCTCTGCTCGGCGGCGATCTCGCGTGTCAGCGCGGCGCGCGACAGCGCGGCGCTTGCCGGTGCGGCCGCCGTGCCGGCGGGCGCCGGTGCGCCGGCGGGGGCGGCACGCGCGGCCGGGGCCGCGGACGCCTGCGCCTTGCGCGAGGCGAGATCGGCGGCGATGTCCCGGCTCTGCGCCTCGAGCTGCGAGGCGCTTTCGGTGGCATGCTCCTGCGCCTTGCCGAGCCAGCGCCGTTTGCGATGCAGCGCCAGCCACTGCCGCACCTTGCCGACCAGGCCCTTGAGGTTGCCGAGTGCGGTGACCTCGGCGGAGGCGGCCGCCGCCTGGCGCTGATGCTCGGCGGCCTCGTGCTCCTGCTGCATCATCTGGATGCGCTGGTGCACGTTGCCGCCGGCCTGCATCAGATCCTCGTTCGCCTGGCTGACCTCGTCCTGGTCGAGCTCCTGCTGGGCCTGCGCGAGGTCGAGCTCATCCTGGATGCCTGGCTTGGCGGAGTCCGCCGCCCGGGCGAGCGCATCGGTGAGCTGTTTGGCACGCGCGCTATCGCCCTCGAGCTGCTGCTGCGCGCTCGTGAGGCGCTCCTGGATCGCGAGCGCCTCGGCACTCAGGGTGGGCGGGTGGGCCTCGAGATGCCGCAGTGCGCCGGCGAATGCCAGGTCGAGCTCGTGGTCGGCGAGCTGCACGGCGGTCTGCGCGAGGGGTAGCTCCTCGGGAGTCGTGGCGAGGCGGGAGAGACGTTGCGCCGTGAGGAGCGTGCTCTGATCGATCGCCGGCAGCGATCCCGACACCGGCGCGCCCTCGGCTTGCGGTGTGGTGCTGAGCGCTCCGACGGGGGTGGAGCTGGCGGGCGCGCGCGTCTCCCACAGCCCGTAGCCGGCCGCGGCCAGCAGCCCGAGCAGGAGTGTGGCGAAGATCTTCTGCAGCAGACTCATCGCGCGGCGGGCTTCTCAGTAGGCGTAGTACGGGCCCTGGGTGCCGCCCGCCGACATGCCCTCGATGGCCGTGAAGATGTTGCGGCCGAAGAAGTACGGCAGCCCGAAGTCGAAGATCCCGCCGAGGGTGGTCCCCGCAGGCCCGGCGAGCTGCGGGAAGGCCGCGCCGTTGGGCAAAGCCTCCATCATTGAGGTGGCATCGCCGACGCTGAAGGTTGCGGTGAGCTGTGCGCCATTGGCGCCGGTGATCGTTGCCGTCAGATTGCTGGCGACCGTGCAGTAGAACAGCGGCCCGGGATTGCCCGTGCAGGGCGTGAGCGCGGAGTCGTTGAAGGCTAGCGCGTTGGTGCCGCTGTCGAAGAGGCTGCCGGGGTAGTCGGTGGAGTTGAAGCTCACATCGAAGGCACCGACCCCTGAGCTGGTATCCACGGTGATGACCGTAGCGCTGCCGAGGGCGTTGTTGGTCTGCGTCCCGATGCCGAACACCAGCGCCCCGGTCGCACTCGCCGCGCCGTTCGCCGCGACACTCGGCAGCTCGACGATCACGCCGTTGTTATCGGCCGTGAAGAAGGCGACGGGATTTGCGACCTGCGAGTCGATCGGCTCACCGGTGGGGGTGCAGCCGGCACCGTTCGTGGGACAGCCGTAGTAGGCGCCGCTCACGGCGCTGGTGCAGATCGGGCCACAGTCCTGCAGGGTGGCACCCACGCCGATGATGCCGTTGGCGCCGAAGCTCGCGACCGTGTCCTCCTCGGGGCCGACGCTCGAGCAGCTGGTCGGGATGCTCGTGAAGGGGGCCGGCGCGCCGATCACGTGCACCGGGACGTTGCTCGCCTTCTCACTCGAGATGACGACGTCGGCGGACACCACCGGGCCCCAGGTGAAGCCGTCGGCGAACTGCGCACACTCGACCACCGGCACGGTCGTGCCGCCGACCAGCTGCTGCGGCAAAGAGGCGAGGAAGCTCGCCGTGGCGGGCGTCGAGATGATGCGCAGGCCCGCGGAGCCCGTATCCACCTCGATGTGGTCGATTGTCTGGCAGGTGTTGGTGCTCGGCTGGCAGACGGTCACGCTGATGTAGGGGATGTTGACGAAGCCGCCCTGGAAGAGATCCACCGAGAGGGTCGTCACGTTGGGTCCGGGACCGGCGATCGTCTGGCCGCCGCCACCCCCGCCGCCGCCGGTGCTGAGTCCGCTCTTGCCGCTCCCTCCGCCGCAGGCGGCGAGCAGCAGCGCTGGGAGCAACACGCAGGCGAGAGACTTGGTCATGGATGGGTTCCCGTGGTGCGTCAGCGGATGTCGGCGGCCGAGAAATCCTGCGGCAGGAGCTTCGGGTCCCAGGCGCGGCCCGCGAACGCCCGCAGCCGCCCGCTCGACTCGAGGATCAGGTCGGGCTGCCGGACGGTGAAATGGCGATGACCGCCCGCATGCGAGGCGGCGCTCGCCCCCTGCGTGTAGTGCGCGTAATAGGCTCCGAGCAGCTGGTGCAGGTCGGGAATCGTCGGCCCCCGCCAGCTCACGGCGAAGACCCTGCCATCCGCGGTGAGGTATTCGCGCACCAACCCACCGCCCGTGGTCGCGATCTCACGCACCTCATAGGCGCCCGCAGCGCTCACTGCGAGCGCACCCTTCAGCTGCGCCCGGTCGGCCTCGATCGAGGCGGCATCGCCCCCCAGAGCAGCCCAGGCGGGCGCCGTACAGCTGATGGCGGCGATGAGGAGGCCGGCCGGGAGTCCCCAGGTGCACAGCGATTTCACAATGGCGTCCTCAGGCGATGATCTGCAATTGTGGACCATGATAGAGCCGCGGGCAGCATTCCCGGGTGTCGGTACCGTGCGACGCGCGCCAATTTCCGCAGCCCCGGGGCACCCGTGTATAGCGCGCCGATGTGCACCGGGTTGACCGTGGCGCGAGGCGCGGGTCCTGAGGCGCCGTTCAGGCTGGGTTCAGCAAAACCGCTTGTGGCCAACTTCGCGAATCCGCTAGGATTCGCCCCCCAATTCGGAGCGGTAGTTCAGCTGGTTAGAATACCGGCCTGTCACGCCGGGGGTCGCGGGTTCGAGTCCCGTCCGCTCCGCCACCTCTGCCTCAAGAAGCCAGCTACCGAAGACACATGCTTCAACGCATCGGAGATGCCCTCAAGGGGCAGGCAGGCAGTGCCAAGCGCAAGTGGATCACGTACCTCTTCGTCGGCGCGCTGTCGATCGTGTTCGCCGCCTGGGGCGCCTACGGTATCGTCAACCTGAGCTTCGGCGCTCCCAACTACGCCGCGGAAGCGGGCGGCGCCAAGATCAGTCTCGAGCAGGCCCGCAACGCCTGGATGCGCGAGCAGGGGCAGTGGCAGCAGCGCTTGGGGGGAGCGGAGCTCCCGGCATCGCTGCGCGCGCAGCTCCAGGACGGGATCCTCGAGGGCATGATCCGCGGCACGCTGCTCGCGCAGCGGACCCACGAGCTCGGCTACCGGGTCGGGCGCGAGGAGTTTCTCGCCGCGGTTCACTCCACGGCGGCGTTCCAGATCAACGGCCAGTACTCGGCGGAAGCCGCGCGCGATGTACTCGCGCGTGCAGGACTCACGCTCGAGGCCTTCCAGACCGAGCTCCGCGAGGAGCTGCAGCGCTCGCAGCTCGAGAATGGCATCCGCGGTTCGGACTTCATGACGGCGACGGAGTATCAACGCCTGCGCGAGCTCGAGGACCAGGAGCGCGAGGTTCGCTGGCTCACCCTGCCGGCGGACAAGTTCCCGACCCCGGCGCCGGATGATGCGGCGGTCAAGGCCTATTACGACGCGCACCAGGCTCAGTTCCTGACGCCCGAGTCCGCTCATATTCAATACGCGCAGCTCAAGCTCGACACGCTCGAGGGCGGGATCGTGATCAGCGATGCGGACCTGCGCGCCGAGTACGACAAGCAGAAGGACCGACTCACGGTGCCGGAGAAGCGCCACGCGCGGCACATTCTCATCTCCGGCAAGGATGACGCGGCGGCGCTCGCCCAGGCCCAGGACGTGCTCGCGCAGGCCAAGGCCGGCAAGGACTTTGCGGCTCTCGCCCAGCAGTACTCCAAGGACCCGGGCTCGGCGCGCAACGGCGGCGACCTCGGCTGGGCAGACAGCAAGACCTTCGTGCCGGCGTTTTCCGCGGCGCTCTTCAGCATGCAGCCGGGCGAGATCCGCGGACCCGTCAAGACGCAGTTCGGCTATCACATCATCCGGCTGGATGAGATCCAGGCCGGCAAGGGCAAGAGCTTCGAGGAATCGCGGGCGCAGCTCGAGTCGGACCTGCGCCGCAACCGCGGCACCGATCGCTTCGGCGAGATCCAGGAGCAGCTGCAGTCAAAACTGCAGGAGCCGGGCGCGGACCTCAACGCGCTCGCGCAGGAGTTCAAGCTGCAGACGGGCGAGATCCCGCAGTTCCTGAAGGGCACGGGAGCCGCCCCCTTCGGCGCCGCGCCGCAGCTTCAGGAGCTGCTGTTCGGCGAGTCCGCGCTCGCGGCCGGCCGGGTCGGCGGACCGGTGCTGATCGGCAACGACGCGCTGGTGGTCGTGAAAATGCTCGAGCACCGCAAGCCCGCCCCGAAACCGCTGGCGGAAGTTCGTGACGAGATCGTCAAGGCGATCACCAAAGAGCGCGGGAGCGAGGCGGCGCTCAAGGCCGCCCAGGGCGCCGCCCAGCGGCTCCAGGCAGGGACAGCGTTCGAGACGGTCGCGCAGTCGCTCGGCATTGCTGCCGAGCCGGCACGCTTCGTCGGGCGCAACGACCCCTCGATCCCGGCACCGATCCGCAGCGCCGCCTTCGCCGCGCCGCGCCCGGCGCCGGCCCCGGTTTACCGCGCACTCGCCACGGGCGATGGCGCTGCGGCCGTGGTCGGCGTGCTGAGCGTGCGCACCGCGGCCGCGACTCCGGATGCGCAGGCGCAGGCCGACCGTGAGCGCGAGCAGGCCGGTCGCGACGGCAGCGGTGACATGGTTGCCTATGTCGATGAGGTACGGCGCACGGCGGACGTGCGCAAGAACCCCAAGGCCTTCGACTAGCCTTCCGCCTCGAGCGGGAAACTCATGCCGACGGTGCTGAAGCCGCTGTCGACATAGAGGATCTCCCCGGTGATAGCGGCGGCGAGGTCGGAGCAGAGGAACGCGGCGGCATTGCCGACGTCCTCGAGAGTCACGTTACGGCGCAGCGGCGCCACCTCGGCCACTCTGCCGAGCATCTTGCGAAATCCCGGAATACCGGCGGCCGCCAGCGTCTTGATCGGGCCAGCCGAGATGCCGTTCACCCGGATTCCCTGGGGACCCAGGTCCGCCGCGAGGAAACGCACGTTGGCCTCGAGGCTCGCCTTGGCGAGACCCATGACGTTGTAGCCCGGAATCGAGCGCATGGCGCCGAGGTAGGTGAGGGTGAGGATGGCGCCCGCCCGGCCCGCCATGAGCGGCTGCGCGCCGCGGGCGAGGGCGGTCAGGCTGTAGCTCGATACATCGTGCGCGATCCGAAAGCCCTCGCGGCTCGTGGCCGCGACGAAGCCGCCGGTGAGCGCCTCGCGCGGCGCGAAGGCGACCGCGTGTACGAGGTCATCCAGCGCACCCCATTCGCGCTTCAGCGTCTCGAAGGCCGCATCGATCTGCCCATCGACCGTGACGTCGAGCGGCAGGATGAGGCGCGCGCCGAGCGAGGTGGCGAGCGGCTCGACGCGCTCCTTCATCTTGTCGTTGAGGTAGGTGAAGGCGAGCTCCGCGCCTTCGCGGTGCATGGCCTGGGCGATGCCCCAGGCAATCGAGCGGTCGGTTGCGACCCCGACGATCAGGGCACGCTTGCCGGCGAGAAATCCCATGGGCAGCTCCTTGCGGACGGATTATGCCGGAAGTCGCAGCCGCTGTATCCGCGGTCCGCGGTCCGCGCGGCGCCGCAGGCTGCTAGCCGTGGCGCACCACGTGGATGCGCAGCTTCTGCCCGGCGTGCAGGGCTGAGTGGGAGCTCAGGCCGTTCCACGCGAGGATCTGCGGCACGCTGCACTGGAAGAGCTGCGCAATCTGCGCCACGGTGTCGCCGCTGCGCACGGTGTAGACGACACGCCGGTGATGCACATGACCGCCGCCCTTCGTGCCGCCAGGCACCTGGATGCGTTGCCCGGTGCGCAGCGCATCGCCCGGCTGCATGCCGTTCATCGCGGCGAGCGTATTCACATCGACGCGATTGCGGCGCGCGATCGACCACAAGGTCTCGCCCCGGCGCACGACCTGCACGTGCGGATGGCGCGAGCGGCGATCGCGGCCATCGACGCGCGCCGCCGCCAGCAGCACCTTGGCCGGAAGCTCGCTCACCGCGGCGGGAACGCGGATGTCATCGCCGACGGTGAGAGCCCCCTCCGGCACGTCGTTGAGATCACGGATCACGTTGGCGCTGGTGTTGAAGTGCTGCGCGACGGAGGCGACCGAGTCGCCGCGCTTCACGGTGTAATGGGCCACGCCGAGCACCTGATCAGGGGAGAGCTGCGCGAGGTTCTGCGTGAAGAGCTCCGCGGCCTCCACCGGCAGCAGCAGGTAATAGGGGCCCGCGGGATCGGTGGCCCAGCGATGGAAGGCGGGATTGAGCTCGTAGAGCTCCTCCGGCTTGATGCCGGCGATCTCGGCGGCCACCTTGAGACTGATCTGACTGCCGGTGGCGACGCGTGCGAAGTAGGGCTGGTTCGGGATCGAGCTGATCTCGAGCCCGTAGGCGCCCGGATCCATCATCAGCCGCCGCATGGCGAGGAGCTTCGGGACGTAAGCGCGAGTCTCCTTCGGCAGCCACAGGTCCCAGAAATCGACCGGCCGCCCGGCGGCGCGGTTCATCGCCACGGAGCGCTCGACGATGAGCTCGCCGCAGTTGTAGGCGGCGATCGCGAGCAGCCAGTCGCCGTTGAACTCATCATGCAGTGACTGCAGGTAGTCGAGCGCGGCGCGGGTCGACTCGACGATGTCGCGCCGGCCGTCGTACCACCAGTCCTGGCGCAGCCCGTAGCGCGAGCCGGTGCCGGGGATGAACTGCCACAGTCCCGTCGCGCTGGCGCGCGAGTAGGCGTAGGGCTCGAAGGCGCTCTCGACGACCGGCAGCAGCGCGATCTCGAGCGGCATGCCGCGCGCCTCGAGCTCGGCGACGATGTGATAGAGGTACAGGTCGGCGCGGCCGAAGGCGCGCTGCAGATAGTCCGGATTGTTGGCATACCAGCGCAGCTGCTGGTCGATGGCGCGGCGATCGCCGTCGTCCTCCAGCCGGAAGCCGGCGCGCATGCGATCGAAGAGGTTGGTGTACTGACCCGGCGCCGTGGCCGGGGTGCCTGCGACGGCGGCGGGCGCGAGCGCCTCGCTCGCCGGCGGCGCGGCGCCGGAGAAGTCAGCGGACGGTTCAGCGGCTGGCGTGTCGGCGGCAGCCGGGGCAGCCGGCGCCCCCGCATCGCTCACGGCCTCGGGAGCTGCGGTGGCGACCGCGGCAGCCGGTGCCGGCGAGGCCGCCGCCGGCTCAGCCGGGGCTGGCGCCGGGGTTTCAGTGGGGGCGGATGCGACCGGGGCGGGGAGCAGTACCGGGAGGGGGTCGGGGGGCCGCGCGGGCTGGTGCGCGCATGCGCAAATGCCCGTAAGCGCAAGGCTCAGAAGTGCCTCGCGCGCCCGTCTCATCACTGCCATCGTCAAGTTCCGTACCCCGTAGTAGGCGTGCTAAGTTCCCCGGCGCTCAGTCCCTGAACGCGGGTCCTTGGTTTTGGAGACGCTACTGGTTCAGAGAGCCAAATTTAACCGCTAAGTTCACATATTTACCAGCCTTTCTATCGTGCCAGTTCGCACTTCAGCCATTGCCGACAGCGAAGCCGCGCTCGCCGCGTGGTGGGGGAGCCCCCTCGGGCGCTCGCTGCTCGCGGCCGAGGCTGAGCTTCTCGGTGAGGCCATGGAGGACGTCTTCGGCTGGGAGCTGCTGCAGGTCGGTGCCTGGGGCGGCGCGCGCGAGCTCCTCGCCCGCGGCCGCACCCGCCGCCAGAGCCTGGTGGCGGCGCCCGGCTTTGCGCCGGGGGCCGACATCATCGCGAGGCCTTCGCACCTGCCCGTGTGCAGCGACTCCATCGACGCCGCATTGCTGCCGCACAGCCTGGAGTTCGCTCCCGATCCGTACGCGATCCTGCGCGAGGTCGATCGGGTGCTGGTCGGCGAGGGACAGCTGCTCATCCTCGGCTTCAGGCCCTGGAGCCTCTGGGGTCTGCGGGCGCGCGCGAGCCGCAGCGGCTTCCCGCCCGGCATGCGCCGCGTGCTGTCCGAAGCGCTGGTGCGCGAATGGCTGGTGCTGCTCGGCTATGAGGTGGTGGTCGCATCGCGCTACCTGTACTTAGGTCCATGGAGCCGCGGCCTGGCGCCGGGTGAGGGCACCGGGCGCATGCGCCGCGCGGGCCTCACCTACCCGCTGCCCGCCGGCGCGTATCTCCTCAAGGCCCGCAAGCGCGTCTACACGCTGACCCCGATCCGGCCGCGCTTGCGCGAGCGTCCGGCGGTGCTCGGCGGCCTCGTCAAGCCCACCACGCGCTCACGGCTCTGACTCTGACGGGCATCGACACCAAAGAGGCTGGGCGCGGCGCGGGTGTGGTGGAGATCTACACCGACGGCGCCTGCCGCGGCAATCCGGGCCCCGGCGGCTGGGCAGCGCTCCTGATCCGCGGCGAGCACGAGAAGGAGCTGCACGGCGCGGAAGCCCAGACCACCAACAACCGCATGGAGCTGACGGCCGTGATCCGCGCGCTGCAAGCACTGAAGCGCCCCGTGGCGGCGCGCGTGTACACCGACTCCGAGTACGTGCGGCGGGGCATCACCGAGTGGCTCGCGGCGTGGAAGATGCGCGGCTGGCGTACCGCGGACCGCAAGCCGGTGAAGAACCAGGACCTGTGGGAGCAGCTCGATGCGCTGGCCGCGCAGCACCGCGTCGAGTGGCACTGGGTGCCGGGGCACGCGGGCGTGCCGGGCAACGAGCGCGTCGACCGCCTCGCAAACGCGGCGATCGACGCCTTGCAACGATCGCCCTTACGGTAGACTCGCGCTCCATGCGACAGATCGTGCTCGATACCGAGACGACCGGCCTCGAGGCGGAGCTCGGCCACCGCATCATCGAGATCGGCTGCGTCGAGCTCGTGAACCGCCGCGCTACCGGCCGCACTTTCCACCGCTACTTGAACCCCGAGCGCGACATCGACGACGGGGCGCTCGCGGTCCACGGCATCTCGCGCACCGACCTCGATGGCCAGCCGCGCTTCGCGGAGGTGCGCGACGAGCTCCTCGCCTTCATCGCCGAGGCGGAGCTGGTGGTGCACAACGCCGCCTTCGATGTCGCGTTCCTCGACGCGGAGCTCGAGCGTGTCGCAGGCGAGCCGCGCCGCATCAGCTCCATGTGTCAGGTGCTGGACACGCTCGCCCTGGCGCGCGAAATGCATCCCGGGCAGCGCAACGGCCTGGACGCACTCTGCAAGCGCTACGGCGTCGACAACTCGCACCGCGAGCTGCACGGCGCGCTGCTCGATGCGCGGCTACTGGCGGACGTCTACCTCGCGATGACCGGCGGGCAGGGCGCTCTCGCCCTCGCCGAGGCCGACAGTACGCTGCGGGTCGCGGATGGGCGTGGCGCAGCGCGCGCGCTCGCACGCACCGGGATCACTCTGGCGGTGCCGGCGGCGACCGCGGAAGAGGCACGCGCGCACGCCGGGATGCTGGCGCTGATTGCGAAGCTGAGCGGCGGGCGCTGTCTGTGGCCTGCGGGCGACGAGGCCGCGCCGGGGCTTGCGGACCAGCGCTCGAGCGCCTAAAGCGCAGCCCGGCCACTCGATTGAAGGGATGACATGCTGAATCTGCGCAAGTGCCGTATCGCGGTGGTGGGTCTCGGATACGTGGGACTCCCGCTCGCGGTCGAGTTCGGCAAGCGCTTCGAAACGCTCGGCTTCGACGTCAAGCCCGCGCGCATCGCGCAGCTGCGCGCCGGGCGCGACACGACCCTCGAGGTGACGCGCGAGGAGCTGAAGAGCGCGCGGCAGCTCAGCTTCACCACCGAGCTCGCAGAGCTCAAGCGCTGTCGAGTGTTCATCGTCACCGTGCCGACGCCGATCGATGAGTACAAGCGCCCGGACCTGACGCCGCTCATCCGCGCCAGCGAAACCGTCGGCAAGGTGCTGCGCCGCGGGTCGGTGGTCATCTACGAGTCGACCGTGTACCCGGGGTGCACCGAAGAGGTGTGTGTGCCGATTCTCGAGCGCGAGTCGGGCCTGAAGTTCAACCAGGACTTCTTCGCCGGCTACAGCCCCGAGCGTATCAACCCGGGCGACAAGGAGCATCGCCTCCCCACGATCCGCAAGGTCACTTCCGGCTCGACGCCGGAGACGGCCGAGTTCGTGGATAAGCTCTACAGCGCGATCGTCAAGGCCGGCACTCACCGCGCCTCCAGTATCCGGGTGGCGGAGGCCGCCAAGGTCATCGAGAACACGCAGCGCGACGTCAACATCGCGCTCATCAACGAGCTCGCTCTCATCTTCAATCGCTTGGGGATCGACACCGAGGAGGTGCTGGCGGCGGCCGGCAGCAAGTGGAACTTCCTGCCGTTCAAGCCCGGGCTGGTCGGCGGGCACTGCATCGGGGTCGATCCCTACTACCTGACGCACAAGGCGCAGGAGATCGGCTATCACCCGGAGATGATCCTCGCCGGCAGACGCCTCAACGACAACATGGCGCTCTACGTCGCCGGCCAGATCATGCAGCGCATGGCCGCCAAGCGCATCCACGTCAAGGGTGCGCGCGTACTGGTACTCGGGGTGACCTTCAAGGAGAACTGTCCCGACGTGCGTAACTCCAAGGTGATCGACGTGGTGCGCGAGCTCGCCAAGCATGGCGCACGCGTCGACCTCTACGATCCGTGGGCGGATGCGGCCGAGGTTCGGCACGAATACCGGCTCAAGCTCACGCGCGAGCCGAACAAGAAGTACTACGACGTGGCGGTGCTCGCGGTGGCGCACCGCGAGTTTCGCGAGCTCGGCGCGCGCGGCGTGCGGCGGCTGTGCCGCCGGCCGCACGTGCTCTACGACATCAAGCATCTCTTTCCCGCCGCGCAGACCGACGGCCGGTTATGAAGATCCTGGTCACCGGTGCCGCCGGCTTCATCGGGGCGGCGACCTCGCAGCGGCTGCTGGCGCTCGGCCACGAGGTGGTAGGCCTCGACAATCTCAACGATTACTACGACGTCGCCCTCAAGCAAGCGCGCCTCGAGCGCCTGAAGAGCCACGCGGCATTCCGCTTCGTGAAGCTCGAGCTGGCCGATGCTGCGGGTGTTGCGGGGCTTTTCGCGCGCGAGCGTTTCCCGCGCGTGGTGCACCTCGCCGCGCAGGCCGGCGTGCGCTACTCGCTCGAGAACCCGCAGGCCTACGTCGACAGCAACGTCACGGGCACGCTCAACGTGCTGGAGGGCTGTCGCCACACGGCCGTCGGGCACCTGGTGTTCGCCTCGACGAGCTCGGTGTACGGCGCCAACACCAACATGCCGTTCTCGGTGCACCGTGGCGTCGATCATCCGCTGTCGCTCTACGCTACGACCAAGCGGGCGAATGAGCTCATGGCGCACAACTACGCGGCACTGTTCGCGCTGCCGGTGACGGGCTTACGCTTCTTCACGGTGTACGGTCCGTGGGGGCGCCCCGACATGGCGCTGTTCCTGTTCACGCGCAACATCCTCGAAGGCAAGCCGATCGACGTCTTCAACAACGGCCATCACCAGCGCGACTTCACCTACGTCGAGGACATCGCGGAAGGCGTGGTGCGGGCGGTGGAGCGCATCGCGCAGCCCGACCCCGCGTGGAATGCCAGGGCGCCGGATCCGGCCTCGAGTTTCGCGCCATTCCGGCTCTACAATATCGGCAACAACCGCCCGGTGGAGCTGCTGCGCTATATCGAGGTGATCGAAGAGGCCTTGGGGCGCAAGGCGATCAAGAACTTCCTGCCGCTGCAGCCGGGCGACGTCCCCGAGACGTGCGCCGACATCGATGATCTGGTGAAAGACGTCGGCTACCGGCCGGCTACGCCGGTCGAGGTGGGAGTGAAGCGCTTCGTCGACTGGTTCTGCGACTACTACGGCTACCGGCCATGAAGGTGCCGCTGCTCGATCTGAAGCTCCAGTACGCCCCGCTGGCCGCGGAGATCCAGCAGGCGATCGCCCGGGTGTGCGACAGCCAGTATTTCATCCTCGGTCCGGCCGTGAAGGAGCTCGAGACGGCGGTCGCCGCCTACAGCGGCTGCCGCTTCGGCATCGGCGTCTCTTCCGGGACCGATGCGCTGCTGCTCGCCCTGATGGCGCTCGGCATCGGGCCGGGCGATGCCGTGATCACCAGCCCCTTCACCTTCTTTGCGACCGCGGGGACCATCGCCCGCACCGGTGCGCGGCCGCTGTTCTGCGACATCGACCCGGTGACCTTCAACCTCGCGCCGGCGGCGCTCGAGGCGTGCCTCGCGCGCGACTGCGAGCGGCGCGGCGCGGAGCTCATCCACCGCGCGAGCGGCGCGCGCGTGCGCGGCCTCATGCCGGTGCATCTCTACGGCCAGCTCGCTGACATGGCGGCGCTATCGGCGCTCGCCGCGCAGTACAACCTCAGGGTCATCGAGGACGCGGCGCAGGCGATCGGCGCCGAGGACGCCTCCCACAGGCGCGCCGGCAGCTTCGGCGACGTCGGCTGTCTGTCGTTCTTTCCCACCAAGAACCTCGGCGCTTTCGGCGATGCCGGCATGTGCGTCGCCAACGACTCAGCGATCGCTGAACGCATGGACATCCTGCGGGTTCACGGTGGCAAGCCTAAGTACTACCACTCCTTCATCGGCGGCAACTTCCGGATCGATGAGCTGCAGGCCGTGGTCCTCAACATCAAGCTCCGGCACCTTGATGAGTGGACCGCGGGCCGGCAGCGCAACGCCGCCTGGTACGACGGGGCCTTCGCGCGCGCCCGGCTGGCCGACGCGCTCGCGACGCCGCGCGCCGCGCCGGGCGCGCGCCACATCTATAACCAGTACGTGATCCGGGTGCGCCGGCGCGATGAGCTGCGCGCGCATCTCGCGGCCGCCGGCATCGGTACCGAGATCTATTACCCGGTGCCGCTGCACCTGCAGCAGTGCTTTGCCTACCTCGGCCACAGAAGCGGCGACTTCCCCGAGTCGGAGCGGGCCGCGGCCGAGACCCTCGCGCTGCCGATCTTCCCCGAGCTCACCGAACCACAACTGCAATACGTGGTCGATACGATCACGGCCTTCTGTCGCGGCTAGGTTCCCCGCCGCAGCCCGACGCCGGAGATACCGATGAGCATCAGCTTCATGCCGGGACCCCGCACGGCCGTGTGGGGCGAACTCGGCGCGCACGCCGCGAGACTTGCGGGCACACCGGTGCGCGAGCTCTTCGCCCGCGATCCGCAGCGCTACGAGCACTTCTCACGCGAGCAGGCCGGGCTCCTCATGGACTTCTCGCGCCAACGCCTGGACCAGGCGACGCTCGCCAAGCTCGTGCAGCTCGCCGATGCGGTGGGCCTGAGAAGCCGGATTGATGCGATGTTTCGCGGCGAGAAGATCAATCCGACCGAAGGTCGCGCGGTGCTGCACGTGGCGCTGCGCCAGCCACCGGGAGCTGGCGTCGGGGGAGCGGACATTGAGCGGCAGGTGCTCGCCGAGCGCGAGCGGATGCTGAAGTTCGCCGAAGCAGTGCGGGGCGGGACCGTCCGGGGCAGCACCGGCGAGCCGTTCACGCTCGTCGTCAACATCGGCATCGGCGGCTCGGACTTAGGGCCCGCCATGGCAGTGCAGGCACTGCGCGCCTATAGCTCCGGCGGGCCACGCTGCGAGTTCGTCTCCAACATCGACGGCGTGCATCTCGCCGAGGTGCTCGAGTCCGCGGACCCCGCGCGGACGCTCTTCATTGTCTCCTCCAAGACCTTCACGACTCTCGAGACGCGTACCAACGCCGATACGGCGCGTGCCTGGCTCAAAGGGCGCTTAGGCGAGGCGGCGGTGCCGGCGCATTTCGCGGCAGTCTCGGTGAACACGCAGGCGATGAACGAATTCGGTGTGCACCCGGAGCACCGCTTCGAGATGTGGGACTGGGTAGGCGGACGCTACTCGATCTGGTCCTCGATCGGCGTGTCGCTCGCGATCGCCATCGGACGCCGGAGCTTCCTCGAGTTCCTCGCCGGCGGGCATGAGATCGATGAGCACTTCCGCGCGTCACCGTGGAGCGAGAACCTGCCGGCGCTCATGGGGCTCATCGGCCTGTGGAACATCAATTTCCTGAAACTACCAACGCTTGCGGTGCTGCCCTACGACGACTCGCTGCGGCGCTTCCCGGCCTACCTCCAGCAGCTCGAGATGGAGAGCAACGGCAAGTCGGTGCTGCTCGATGGCTCGCCGGTCGAGTGCGAGACCGCGGCCGTCATCTGGGGCGAGCCCGGCAACAATGCGCAACATTCCTTCTTTCAGCTGCTGCACCAGGGCACGCCGCGCGCCGCGCTCGACTTCCTGCTCCCGGCGCGCTCTTCCTGCGGCAACCAGGCGCAGCAGAACCTCGCCATTGCGAGCTGCCTCGCGCAGGCGGAGGCGTTCATGGCGGGGCAGAGCGCCGAAACCGTGCGCGGCGAGCTCGAGGCGCAGCGCACGCCGCCGGAGCAGATCCGAGCGCTCATCCCCCACAAGGTCGATCCCGGCAGCCGCCCGAGTACGATCGTGCTGTTCCGCCAGCTCGACCCGGCGACGCTCGGCAGGCTGATTGCGCTTTACGAGCACAGCGTGCTCACGCAGAGCGTCCTCTGGGGGATCGACGCCTTCGACCAGTGGGGAGTGGAGCTCGGGAAGAAGCTTACGCAGCAGCTCGTGCCGGCGGTCGAGGATCCCTCGGGCGGGCACGCGGT